>ULMD01061546.1_pt1 | contig 19362 bp, 15 predicted proteins | sample 1951561 | NCBI WGS metagenome assembly ULMD01 (sample SAMEA4835541, study PRJEB28245) | human gut metagenome | biome: gut microbiome; material: fecal sample | place: Denmark | collected 2008
TGACATGATATTAGTCATCAAGTCAGCTACACCTCCTTTACCTCCAAAAGGTTGACCAAGGATAGATGCTAACTTAGCAGCAGGCCCAGTCATATCTTTTATCTGTTCTACTGTATTACCTGCCATTGCTAAATATCTTTGACCGGAAGCAACATCTGCAGCAGTCAAGGGAGTAACTGCATTGACTGCTTGAGCTAATTGCATCATTTCAGTTTGTTGCTCAGCTGTAGCTCCTGCAATCTTTGAGGCCATGAATATAGTATCTTGTACCTTGGCCGAATACTGATAAGCTTCTGCCATGCCTCCAAGGAATCTCATACTGTTTTGTACAGCATTACCTGCACTCATCTGAATAGCCCTGTTCCAGTCATTCATATCATTCATCATATTGTTGAATGATTGTGAAATTTTACCGGTTTCAGAGCTAAACTTATCTCGGAGTACCATTGATACCCCGACTTCTACTAAACTTTTTGTATCTCCTATCATGTTGACATTTTCTTCTTCATTTGTTTATAATAATTCTCAGCTATGAGTAGGAATTTCTTTCTTTTACGAACGGGTAGACACAAAAAGGTGAGATAGTCTAAGACTATCTCAGCCCGAGTAATGTATATGTAATCTTCCTCTAAATTATATCTCCCGTCAAGTAGAAAAAATCAGGAGCAGCCATAATTGGGTAATCCATCATGTTCCCAGTTTCTGGATTTTCGATTTGAGTATATCCATGGAAGATTGGGTCTACTGTATTTACCAACCGATGAATTTCTGCCATATCCCTTGATGAGAATAGAGAGAAGTTTTCTACTTTCTCAAATTTATCATCTACCTTTAACTTAAGATTACGAAGAAGAAGAGTAGAGTGTCGAGTAAGTTTACTTGGTGAAAGCTGAACCATCTGAGACTCTTTTTCTCCATCCATCAATTCGAATTGGATTACCTTACCTGAGTTCAATTCCTCTGTATATTGCATAAGAGTAAATCCATCTTCTCCTTTTCTTCCCGGGTAGTAAGGAATGGCATTGGGTTTTTCTTCCATCTCTTGTTCTGTAGGAAGTACTGCATAATCGAAAAGAAATTCTCTCAAGTCCTGAGAATAAGTTACAGAATCTTTATTATCCCATTTATAAGTGAATTCTACTTCCTCTCCCAAAGAGAAGATTCGAGAATTAAATAGGATACAGTATCTATCCAGCAAGGGTAACTTAAGAGCATCTTCTATGGTTAATTTACCTGACTTAGTAGCATTTGTTTTAACTACTATTGCTGAAATATACTTGGTAAGATTCATAAGATTCTTTGAATCTACCGGGTTGGTGATAATTTCTTCATCTTCACCATTCTGCTCTCTGATTTCGAAAAGTCTACCAGAAGGAGCAGTGAATACTAAGGTTCTTAGTGTCATATCCATTTTATCTAATTTTTAAAAGTTCATAATTTCATAGTAGCGGTAAGTATCAACAAGAAAGGGGTGAAACTCCTTATCTAGGAATCCCACCCCTCCACCTAAAACTCTAGTAAGAAAATGACTAAGAGAGTTAATACTTATCGCAAGTACCAACAGAAAATTCGATATTTTCTATGGTGTTTTCTGAAGCCATACGATCTAAGTCAAGGCCAGTTACTTTACAAGGCCAAACTTCTTCAAGCAGCCAAGTATTTAGGACGGATACTCCATCTTCTGCAAGTTCATTTACAATAGCAGTTTCCCAATATTCACTAGGAACTAATCCGCCTCCAGCTATCATATCTTGGCAAGAGTATAGCCAATCTTGAAGCCAGGTATCAGAACCAGCAGTAGTTAAGAGTTTTTCTACTACCAGATTACCTACGGTAACTCTACCAGCAGTTTTTACATCTCTGTTTACATCTCCATGAGCAACCTGGTCAATCTCTATATCCGGAAGTTGGCAAGTCTGGAATAGGTATGTATTGATAGGGTGTTTTGGGAAAGAGATGCTCCATAGGAATTTCTTTCTAGGATTCTTTACTTTTGCTCCCATATTTTATGATTTTAATGTTATTCGTTTTCTGAAATGTTAACTGAATTAGAAGCTGCATCGATTACAATGTTAATTGTAATTTCTTGCATAGGAACAATATCTTTGTACTTCAGGATTACTTTGTACTTACCCTGACGGACATCAGCTTCATTATTTACAGAGAGTTCTGAATAAGAACCAGCATCCTGGTCGCCCATCCATGTGTACTCTGACATAGCATTTTCATCTACCAGATTATCCAGGATTGGTTTTACCTCAAGATAAATATTTTTCCAAGTACTCCAGATATTGGGTTCTTCCAAATATTTATTCAAGATAGGACGAAGAGTCTTCTTCAAGTACAGATTCAATCTTACGATTGAAAGGAATCTTTCTGAATCCTGTTTTACTTGAGAAGAGAAGCAATGCCATAACATGGTTTGTTTACCAGAAGATGGAGTATCTTTGATTACAATCATGTTGGCATACATCTGAGCCAATTCGTCCAGTTCATTATAACGAGAATCACTACCATAATTAGGACTTACTGGGCCCTGACCATCGTAGATTATTCCTCGGTTCATACCGGCAAATGACTTCCAAGGTCCATAGTTAGAAGCAGAAGTATCACCCAAACCGAAGATGGTACCCATTACATCTGAATTACTAAGTAATCCGAATTCGTTGTAGTACTTGATACCACCTGCAAAGTAGGCTACATATTTAGAGTTACCGATACTACCCAAACAGCTATTAATCCAGGTTATAATACTCTGCTTATTTCTAGGCTGAGTTCCCTGAGTATAATGAGTGGTGTATTTTGGTACTTCAATGTAGTAAGTGTACTCTTGTAATTCAGCACACATTTCTTTAGCAGCCTTATGTACTTTTAGTACATCTTGGTCTGTTTTCAAATGCTGATGGATATGAGAGCAGGATAACTGATAGATATCAGTGTAATCCTTTACCAAATCCAAAGAAGCAATCCATTCATCTGCAGTAGGATCAGCACCAGCAGTACCAAGTGTACCATTAAACATAGCCTCTTCTGCAGTAGGTTCTTTACCTCCAACTTGGATAATTAACGGATTATCGGTTTGGTCAATTGAAGTCTGAAGCCAAGATACTAAGTTCTCGAAAGACTTAATCTTATCGGTAGTAGTTACCATCTTAGGTTCCAGGTATGCAGAATTACTAGCAAAGTTACTTAAAGCTAAGTAATCTACGGAAGTTTTATTCTGAGCATCCTTAGTTTTGTAAGTAATTACTGGACCTGATTCCAAGATAGAGCCATTGGCATCATATAGGTTATAGAAAAGGGTATTCACTGATTTAGAAAAACCGACTTTAAAGGATTCTCCAGAACCAATTGGATCACCATAACCTTTAGTTACCAAACCAAAACTTACTGTAGTATTTCCTGAAATAAATTTGAATATTTCTGAAGCTTGAGCATTTTCGATTATCTCATCAGTTTCATCTTCAGTAGCAGCCTCTTCGGCTTTAGTAACAGTACCTTTTTTAGCACCTGCTCCCAATACACGAATAATTCTTAGCTTAGAACCTCCTACTAAAGCTTTCTCTATGTTAGATACAGAACCATCAGGTACAATCTCTTTACCAAATATTCTTTGGAATTGAGAGAAAGAAGTAATTAATTCTGAAGGATCATCATAGGGACCTTTTTCAGTTCTAGCCAAGAAACATGATACTCCTAAAAGTGGAGTAGTCTGTTGAACATTGTTGTTCTCGAATTTAAAAACAACTCTGGGTGATTTTGACATATCCTTGTGTTTTATAGGTTAATATATTTAAATAATACCAGTAAGTATCGTTACCTTACTGGTATTATTAGAAAATTAATCTTCTTTATTCTTAAATAAACCTCCGATAGCCTTAATCACATCATAGAAACCACATCCTGATAAACCAGCAGCTAATCCATAAATTAATACCTGATAGAATGGGTAGTTTTCCAATAAGGGTGTAAGTTGTAATCCCCAAGCTATAAGACATACAAGAATACCTACTAAGGCAGATATACCAATCTTAGCAAGTTTGTTGTCTTTGATAGCTGGGATTACCTTTAGTATCTGAGTAACCAAAGATGATACCAAAGTTACTATACCCGTAAAGGTACCCAGATTGATTACGAACTCTGAACCAGTTGAAGGTTCTACTTCTGTAGCAAACAATGACACTGGCAAAATAAAAGCCATGAGTGCCATCAGCATAAACACTAACTTTTTCATTTTAATAAATTTTTGAGTTAAACATGTATATTGAGATTTAGCATCTCCTCGTCCTTTTGGTATTCTGGTCCTAGTAAAAGACTTATATCTTTTATAGGTATTAGATCCCCCATTTCTACCAGTTTTTCTGGTATAATACCATCCTTACATACATATTGGTATACCTTTTCTAATAATCCATGGGATTCATCGGGATGGTCATAGAAATTACCAATCTCTATAAACAGATTCCCAGTAGGAGCTATCCTACCTTTATCCCATTCTTCTAAATCATTGAAGTAAGGTCTTATGTATCCTCGAGTAGGTAAGGCTTCATAAAGAATGGAGTGTAATAATCTCATATCATTCTGAGTAGTTGCTACCAGATGAATATCAATAGTGATATCTTTGGTTTCGTAAGGGAACTCTGACATCTGATAATTGCCTGCCTCTAATTTATCTCCAATGATATATTTCTCTACTCCGATATCTCCAGGATAATAAGCAGTGCTTTCTATAGTTATCCTGGGACATGTTTTAGGACCTCTTACCTGGTTATTACCTATACCGAATAAGTAAATGAACTTATCTATTGCTTCCTTATCTTCTTGGAATCTCTTTTCATTCTCTTGTGATAAAGGTAGATAATCTTCAGGGTTAAGTCCCATCTTCTTTTCTAAGAGAACATTCAATAAGCATATATAGAAGGTTCTCTCTACTATCTCTTGTGAATTTACCATAATTACCTCCTATCTTACTTTCATAACATAAGCCAATACGTAGTATGGTGGTCTATTCTCATGAGGGTGATTACCACCAGTTGGACCAGTTTGAGCCCCTGAATCATAAAATGGGAATGGTCGGTTGTTTGCATTATCTCCCCATTTGTGAGTTTCTATACGAATCTTATTGTATGAATGGGTATGGCTTGGCATTTCTTCCACGGTTAGCCTATGTTCTTTTTCTCCTCCAGTATTACCAATACTACTGTAATCTGGGTCACTAGAATCTACTCCAACTACGAACCTACCACTTAAATCTGGAACACTTATATAGCCTGCCCTAGTAGAAGAAGTATTATACTTATCTCCAATAGCTTCATATAATTCTGGATATTCAGCTATACTTACCTGACCTCCATTACAGAGTACATAGTTCTCTGGAACTCCGGGGCCTGACCATAGTTTGATTATACCTATATCTCCCGAAGTTTCCTTTTTACCCTGTTTACAAGTTACACTTATGGTTTTACCAGATTCATCCTGTGTGAAAATTACTTGGCCTACTCGTTCATTATACATATTATCATTTAAGCTCATGATAAGAGTAGTACCAGAGCCAGATATATCCCCAGAGTTTTCCCGGGTATAGTTTACACTAACTGAATCACCAACTTTCTTTCCATTGATTACCCTTTGTTTGGTAGATACAATAGTAACCTCTTTGCTTTCTCCTGTAGGCTCAAAGTATAATTCAGTAGGTGAAACTCTGAAAGCATATTCCCATTCATCTTCTCCTTTTTTATGAATAAGCTTTACTTCTTTAGTAGAACCATCCACAGCTTCTACAGTTAATACTTGAATAATATCTTTATCTGCTGTAGTATTCTTTTCTTCCGGTGTTACTGTTATAACAGTTCTACCAGAACCTTGATTCTTGCTTATAGTGAATCCCATTATTTTCTATATCTCCTTATTTCTTTACGAAGTTCTCTTACTAGGGTTTCCTTCAGAACCTTCTTACCACCTACTTGTTCGAAGGCGGGTTTCCATAATGGTCTTGGAGGTAAATTACCGCCTCTAGAACCATATTCCAACATGATAGCTACTTGGTTCAAAGTTCTTTTACTAGTCCTATCACCCTTTCTGGTTTTCTTAAGATTAGTAGGTATACCTACGTAAGTTCTATTCTTCTGTTTTACTATTTGTACTGATCTCAAATACTGACCCGTATAATTCAAAAGGGTATGCTCTCCGTATCGTTTAATAGTATTAGCCGAGTGAGGATCCCAATGAGTTCCTCTTGGAGGAGTACCCGTTCTTAGGCATTTTTTCACAAGTCTGAGAAGTTGATTGCCGAATTTCTCAGTAGCTCTATCATAGGCATTCTTCATGATAGATGGGGTTTCGGCAATCAACTTCTCAGCTCTAGCCTGTTCTTTTGGGTCAGTATATATCTGTAAGTCTCCCAAGGGAGTACTTATAGTTATATTTACTGACTTACTTGCCATCTGGATTTTCCTTCGGTTTATTCAAGCCAAGTGAATCCATCATAAGGTTTATGGCTTGCTGTTGTGATTGTAATACTGATACTACATCCTTCCTGAATGAAGCGAATTCTTCGTTGAATTGACTACCATTAGTTGGCTCTTTGTTTTCGAACATAGCAAGGATATTATCACATTCCTTTACTATGTTCTCGTATTTACCCACATTATTAATAATTCCGAGAGCCTGTGATCTTTGCAATGATACTTCGTTTATAATATTACTTCCGATTAGAGTGTAGTACACATTGTTATAAATACCTTCATTTCCATCTGAAGGTAAGTATACTGTTACTGTACCAATGGAATCTTGAAGAACGATCTCTATAAGATTAGAAAAACCATCGCCATTTTCATTAGCTCTGGGTTTACTTTCTCCCACCTTTACTACTTTAGCTCGGTCAAAGATCGGGTACATTGATCTTCTATCTCTTTCTAGAGTAAAAACTGAATCTCCTCTTTGTAAGGATTTGAATTTCATTTCTTCCATACTGCATTATTTTTATTGATTAGACTTAATCCCATTTGAACCATACTGGGATTCCATTTCATAAATTCTACTAGGTTCAAGAAGTTATAGTATCCATAGATATCTATCAGTCTTTGTGCTTCATCAGCTACTCTCTTTGCTACCTCTAAATTAGGAGCTGGTAGTTGCATTTGGAGAGTAAAGGTTTGTAGTTTATTATCTTCTTCCATATTTCTTACTAGATTAAAACGAAAAAAAGGGAAATACCCACTACAGGTACCTCCCTTTTCCCTAATCAACTTTAATAGAAATTATGCAGTTTTATTACCTAAAGCCTGTACTACTGAGTTAATGATGTTCTGATCTCTCTGAGCATCAACTACTCGATTCAGTCTAGCAATTTCTTGGTCTTTTGCAGTGTTCTCAATCAAGCACTTAATCTCTTGCTGGCCTTTCATTACCTCGCAATGATTACGTTCTGCCTGAAGAGCCAATCTGTTTTCGGATTCTCTAACTAGTCCTTTAATTTCACAACAGCAAGTTGACTGTTGATGTTCCATCTGGCAAAGACGATCCATAACCCGGTTAAACTCTTCTCTCATTTGATCACGAGAATCCCGGATATCGGCATTAGTCTTATAACCAAGATCACAAAGGCCACGTTCAGTAGCAAAGCGATTATTAAGTATTTCTTTACCTACACCCTCTACTTGTCTAGATACTCCTGCAACTTCAGAAGTAACTCCACGAGCAGCATCTGAGATATCTTTGTAAATACCCGCTTTCGCTTCCTGAACAGTAGATTCCACTTTTTGGATATCAGCTTTTGTGTCATTGATTTTGTCCCACACAGAAACTGCAGCAGCGCCAAAACCACCACCTACTAAAGCTCCACCGACAGCACCCCAACCGGAGCTCCATCCATGATTATTACAACATCCATCACTATAACGATTACGATCCGCAACCACTACAGTACCTTCTCCAGATTTCACTTCTATAACAATTTAGTTTTTAAGGTTAATAATTAATTGTTTATTCATTGATAAATTAACTAGTGTTGTGTTTAGGATTAAATTATCTAAGATGGCCAAGAAGTATCCCAATGATGCATATTAGTACCTTTTTCAATCCTAAAATTACCAATTGATAACCATAAACCTCTTACAGAATTATAAGCCCATACATAAACAGTATCCCCAATCGTTATATCCTTAGTAGTACTTTGAAGAGAATTCACTTTTATTTTACCTTCTATTGAGTTTACTATAATACCTTCATGTATTAAGCTCATATCATACATAAAGGCAGAAGTATGAGGTATATTAGCTGTATCAAATAATCCCCACGTATCTTGATCATTACCATTTGTAATATGTAAACTTAATTCCAATCTGAAAAAATTAGATTTTCCTTCTCGATTGACTCTGAAAATTACCGTTTTTCCAGATGGCTTCTGTCTAACAGTATCGGCTGCTACAGAAGAACCTCCTTCACTTATACTTGCTATAAACTTAAATGGAGATTGAGAATCAGGTGTTAATATTATACCTATAGATTGATTTTCTATCTCCGGATTAACCATTTCTATATCGTCTACAGATAATGGACTACCATTGTGAGTAGAGATAAGATTAAATACATGTTTACCTACCAATCCACCTGAGGGAGCAGAGAATGTGAAATCAGTGTAATGACCATTACCTTCTGGGTCAGTAATATAAAACTCATATACATCCCCCGCTTCTTGAATTATTGCCAGAGTACAAGTTTTACCCGATTCTCCTTGAGTAAAGAGAATAATTCCAGTTCTAGATAAACTACTGTTATTAGTAGCCACCCTATATGTAGCACTGGTACCTGAACCAGATATAGTGATCCAATCCGTATTAGAAGATAAAGCCCAATTAAGGAATTGGTTACCATTCTTCCTAGAATATACTCTTACAGGTCTATTGTATGAGGAGTTTTCTGCTGGCCAGCCAGAATAAGTAAGAGAAGTACTCAAAGAATCCTCCAAGTTTTCCCTAATACCAAACTCATAAGTTGAAGCACTCTGTTGTGCAGTTTGTACTAGCTCCCTATCTAAACCGTTGGGTTGATTAGCCTTGATTGTAAGAGTTCTGCTTGCAGGCTTTGAATGCTCAGGTATGGTAATAGTTACTTTAAAGTAATAACCACTCACATTAGTAATAGTTTCGGTTACTCCGGATGGCAAAATAAGAGTAGGTTTAATAGCTTCGGTAGAACTTAAAGAACCGTTAACATATCTAGACCTATAACTTTTTATATAAAAAGAAATATTACCTCCTTTACCTTCAACAGTACCAATGGATAAAGTACTAGTTTTATAACCACTATTCTGTTGAGTACTATGTTCAAATACTATACCGCTACTAGGATAAGTTACCTCAGCCGAATTCTGTGTAATGGTTAAATATACAGGAGTTGCCGTATCATAAGTAAACTTAATCTTAAAAGTTCTAGGTGATGAGTTAGGGTTTGGTGCTACACTAATACTACATCCACTATTATTTTTACCAGAAATGATAATATCAGATGAAGTTCCCTCAACTACTTCAGCCGAAGTATAAAAAGTACGAACATTTTCTACATAAGTTCCGTTTATATATTTATCATAATTGGCATTTACTGTCAATCTAAATTCTGAACCAGTTCCAGGTACATTTTTAGTAGTTGGGTCTATAGATAGGTGATCTACATAAGTTACTTGACCTCCTTCCTGAGAAATTGAGATAGTCTGGTCTGTAGCAGTTGGGAAATCGAAAGTAACCGTAAAATTTCTAGCAGAACCACTATTACTTGGGATAGAAATACTATTACCACTAATAGAAGCCGGACTAGAAACTCTTACTGTAGCCGTTTCTGATTCTGTATAACTACTTCCTTGACCATTCCAAGTATAACTTCTACTTGCACTCTTAGCAGTTACATTAGATTGACCTCCACTGTAACTGAAAGAAGTTTTATCTACTCTACAGTTGTAACTCCATGAAGAATAAACCTTACTACCTGCTGCTTGGGTAAAGGTTGCTTGTATAGTTTTACCTGAATACTTCTGAGTCCAAGTTACAGTAGTTGATTTACTATTAGTAGATGTATTGTTAGGTACGATTCTACCGTTATTACCGTCGTAATCTGTAGTATACCAAGAACCTTCCGAAGTTTTAGTGACATCATTCGCCAAACTTTGAGAGATAGTAGTATTAACACCGTTTACTTGCTTAACTCGATGAGAAGCATATGAACCAAAGGGGTATGTACCTCCAGTAGCTGGAGCATTAAAAGAAGGATTACCATTCGGATCCCACTGGAATGTATAAATCCATTGCTCGGCATTGATATCCTCTAACTTGACACATTCATTGTTACCGTAGCTAGCAGCATTACTAATTACAATAACCTTGTCAACATTGGAGTCCTTACCATTATTGAGTGCTAACAACTCAGCCTTGGTAGGGCACTCATTAGAGGTCTTACCAAGGCCGGTCTTATTCAGAATAGCACTCCAAGTTGCTATTTCTGCCATATTACTTATTGTTTAATTGTTTCTTAAAGTCTTCGAATTCTTTTCTCAATAACTTAACTCCCTCGAGAGCCATGACACTGAGCATTTCGTATTCTACCACTTTTACTTTTACATATTCCTGACCATCTTCTCCAACGAAAGTTTCGAATCTAGATTGGTTAGGTACTTGAGAAGCAGGTATATTATTCTCTGATACCAACAGCGGTTCGATTTCCTCTAAGCTCTGAGCAATAGTTCCCACTTGGTATTTACCATTCATCTTGAAGTGAACCGTAGGTATATTGCAGATTTGGTCTAGAGTATGGTTCAAATTCTCTACTTGAGATTTTAATCTACCATCGGATTCCTTCCAGAAACCAGAAGCTGCAGTAGTTTTAGCAAATACTACTTGGTCTGTAGTAGCCAATCCTAGTTGAGCTCTAGTTACATTATGAGGATTATCTCTTCTGTTTGCATGGGTATTTAAGTCGGTCTGAGCTTTTGTACCTGCGGCCTTAGCATCTGCAATAGCAGTAGCTTGAGCAGTAGATACTGGCATATCTGCTGGAGCTAAGTTCTGTACATTACTTAAACCTATCTGAGCTTTAGTTACATTGTGAGGGTTACTCTTATTGCCAATATGAGCATCTAAGCTTTCCTTGATTACTTTGTCAGAATCCTGGATTAATTTCTCTAATGCAGTTTTAGCAGCATCAGTATAAGCCTTAGCTTCATTCAGGGCATTGGTAATATCTCCATTTAGACCAGAGTTAAGTTTGTTGAACATCTCCCGAGTCAATACTCCAGCTCGATTAGCATTAGCAGCTAGGATCTCTAATGTTTGTGTAGTAGCTTCACCATATACTCCCTCAGCTTTAGTAGATTTATTGATCTGTACCCAAACTTTATCTGTATTCTGAACTACTCCTTTACCAGAAATTATAATAGTACTTGGAATAGAATCAAATAATTTCTTATCTGCAGCAGTTTGTACACCAGCTTTTTCTGCAGTAGAAGCAGGTATATCTACATGTTTATGAGGTTGTGCCGTATAATGATCATCTTGATCAGTTACAAATTGTTTATGATAATAATGGTATTTTAATTGTATATAATCGGTATACGCTTGACCAAATTCTAGGGTATCTAGAATAGTATTTGGAATACTGTTGGTTATAGCAGTAGCTTTTCTACCTTTAGCACCATCATAAGCAGTACCAGTAACTTCTCCCAAAATCAGAGAAGAAGTATTACTATCTACAAATTGAGTACCTGACCAACGGAATTGATAGGGAGGTTCATCCGGAGTAATATTCAGATATATCTTACCTGATTCTCCAGTAATAGGATTAGCATGATCTGGGTCAGAGTATAATTTAATATTGCTCAGCTTTCCAGTTTCACTGACCTCATAAGTAGCATAACCCTCGATAACATCATCAACATAAGAAGGCAATTGACTAGAGGGTACTAATCCATTACCATCCAAAGAAGCTAATCCATTAGCTTGACCCTTAGTTGCTACAAAATCATCATGCTTCTTTTCTAATTTATTGATATTAGTTTGTAACTTATTCTCAAGTTCCGTATCTGCATCTTTTCTATCTTGGATTTCCGTATTAATAGTACCCATCAAGTTATTATCATATTCAGCACGGGAATCTGCCTCGTCCTTGATAGCCTGAGTGAGTTTAGTGTCCAATGCCTGGTCAGCTGCTTTTCTATCCTCGATTTCTTGGGCAAGAGAAGTTTCAGAAGCTTCTTTCAGTGCTTCAATTGCATCTTTTCTGTCTTGGATTTCCTTAGCAATTTGATTAGGTAAAGTTTCATCTAACTTAACCTTATCCGCAGCAGACATAGTACCAGCTTTAGTAGTTGAAGCCACTGGTAAATCGAAAGTAGTGTTATCCTCTTTATATACACCTTCATTTACAGTTTTTCTATTTACTGATACCGTAATCTTATTAGCATCTGAAGTCGCTCCTTCTCCAACTACTACAGTCTGAGGAATAGAATCAAATAATTTCTTATCTGCAGCAGTTTGTACACCAGCTTTTTCTGCAGTAGAAGCAGGTATATCTACAGTGAAATCATTCGATTTCTGTATTCCTTCATCAGAATTATAGGTACTTCTACTTATATTAGTAGTAACTACGCCTGCTTTAGGAGTATAGCTAGCTCCAGTGATATAATCATTAGGCATAGAATCCGATCTCTTCTTATCTGCGGCTGATTGAAGACCGGCTTTGGTATCAGTAGAAGCAGGAATAGCAAACTTATCAGACCTAGGTTCTCCATAAAGATTGCCCTCTTCTTTTACAGAACTCTTAAAGTTTACTTCAGCAGAAGTACCATTGATAACTGGGTTCGGATCAATTTCTGTAATCACAGTCAAGGGTAAAGCATCTGAAGTTGCTTCTTCAGCCTGTAAACGTGTCTCATGGTCATTAGTGACATTGGTAAACTTATTATCCAATGCCGTATCTGCATCTTTTCTATCTTGGATTTCCTTGTCAATACGTTTACCCAGAGCATTATCAGCAGCAATTCTTGCAGCTTCTTCAGCATCGATATTATCCTGGAGAACTTTATCTGCAGCAATACGTTCATTACGTTCTGTAGTAAGATCCTGAGTATTCTTATCTACTTTAGCTTCAATACGAATATCCTCAGCCTTTCTAGCCTCAATTTCTGTATTCAACAGTTCCTTGATTTCAAGATAACCAGTACTTTGATTATTTTGAAGACCCTGGATTAATTCCAAGTTTCTCTGAATATTTGCCGAGTTCTGATTGATAAGAGCATCCTGGTTATTAGCTCTTGCCAATAGTTCAGTACGAGTTTCAGTAACATAAGTTCTTAAATCCTCTACTACCCTGTTAATACTATTACCCAGATTTATAAGCCTAGTTTCCAATCTCTCATCACCATCAATACGATTTTGAGTTTCGGTTTCAAGCTTAGTAGTTAACTCGGTAAGTTTCTGAGTCATGGTAGTAGCAAAGTTTGGATCATCTCCCAAAGCCTTAGCAATCTCTCCCAGAGTGTCAAGTACTTCTGGTGCAGAACCAATAATTCTCTGAATTGCAGCTTCTACTTGTTCAGCATTCTGATAATGAGAATCATTTTCCAACTGAGATACCTTAGTGATGTAGTTAGCAAATTCTTCAATGTTATCTAACTTATCTTTTAATAAGTCAGTAAAGTCATTTGAAGAAAGTTCTTTACCATCTACCTTATCTACTTTTCGGTTATTCAAACCCTCAATAGCCTGAACTCTATTGGATACTTCCTGAGCAACCTTGTTCTCTAACAAAGTATCTGCCTGAGTACGATTAAGGGTTTCTGTATCTATATTATTCTGAAGCTTAATATCTTCTTGTAGTCTACTATGAGCCTCATCACTGATATTTTTAGATATAACTGCCAAATCATCTTTGTGGTTTTCCATAGCCGTAGTCAGAGAATCCTTAATGGCTTGTTCAGCAGCCTTAGCTCTTTCTACTTCGGTTTGAATAGCAGTAGTGTTATTAGTTACTTTCTCTCTGAGCTCAGCTAAAGAACCGGTTACTCCACTATTGAGGCTATCTATTCTGGTGCTTAAAGCATCATCACCTGCCTTACGATCTTTAATCTCCTGGTCGATTCGAGCATTGATTTTCTCATCTTCATTTGCCCGGGCAGTAGATTCAGTATTTATCAAGCCAGTGAACTTATTATCTAATAAAGTATCTGCTGAAGTTCTATCAGAGATCTCCTTATCGATATTCTGCTGTAAAACAGTATCACCAGCTTCTCTCTTTGAAACCTCAGTGTTCAAATCGATATTTACCTTATCTACCTGAGACTTAAGATTAGTATCAGCATTGGCTCTTGCTTCAGCTTCTGCATTAACCATGCCTTTTAATTCAGCATAATCTTCAGCTTCCTTAGTAATCTGGTCATTTAATCTGTCAGTATTACGTTGGATATTTGCCTTGTTAGCATTTACTTCTGTTTGCAAAGCATCTATCTTAGCCTGAAGTTCATTTTTAACGGTATTTACCGCATCCTGAATAGATAAAGCCAATTCTTGTATCTTGGTAGCATTAGCAGTTACTCGAGTATCTAATGCAGCATCAGCAGCCTTACGATCCGTTTCTTCCTTAGTGATAGCAGCTTGTAATGCAGCATCGGCATCTTTTCTATCTTGGATTTCCTTATTCAGACTAGCTTGAATACCATCAGTGTTACCAGTAATCTTATCTACCTCGTTATCAACATATTCTTTTAGTTTAGCTTCAAGAGCGGTATCGGCTTCTTTACGTTCAGTAACTTCCTTATCTACATTAGCCTGTACCTGGGCATCAGCCTCTGTACGATTAGTAATTTCCTGATTCAATTGTTCGGTAATAGCTGCCAATTTCTTGGTAATTGTAGTTGCAAAGTTTGGGTCATTACCCAAAGCATCTGCAATCTCCTTCAAAGTATCAAGAACCTCTGGAGCTTCCCCAATAATCTTTTCAATAGCTGCCTGAAGATCTGCTTCAGTTTGATAACCAGCATCATTGATAAGCTGAGATACTTTTGTGATATAATTAGCATGTTCTTCAATGCCATCCAATTTAGCCTTGAGAATATCGGTAAAGTCGTTTTTAGTAAGAGAATAGCCTTCTCTTTTATCTACCTTACGATTATCTAAGTCTTTATCGGCAGCAATACGTTCTTGTTTTTCTTGCTCTAGTTTTTCAAGCAATTCGGTTTTATCTGTACCGGCCTGAGTTTTCAAATCCTCAATCTTATGGTCAAGGATTTCATCTTGAGCAATTCGAGTTTCTTTCTCGTTATCAATATTGTTCTGAAGTACAGTATCTGCATTCTGACGGTTCTGAGCTTCTTGAGTAATGTTCTGCTGTAAACCATTATCTGCATTCTGACGGTCAGAAGTTTCCTTTACAATCTGTTGGTGTAATACTTCATCCTGAGCAGTACGAGCTGCAGCTTCAGCATTAATCTTGGATTCAAGTTCTTGGTCTGCAGTTTTACGATCACTGATTTCGGTGTTCAGTTTAGATTCTAATGCTACATCTGCATTTGCTCTTTCTGAAGCCTCGGTTAGAATCTTATTATTTAAGTCGGCAATATCCCTAGTATGGTCTAACTGTACTTGATGAACAGCCTCGGTCAGTTTCTCATCAGCAGCTCTACGTTCAGCAGCTTCCTTATCTACCAATTCCTTAGCATATTCTTTAGCTTCAGTTAAGTTATTGTCAGTTTCTACTTCCAAATCACCAACCCGGTCTTCTACCTTTTGAATACGAGCATTGATTGCTTCTATCATCCTAGTAATATCTTGTACTACTTTAATGATAGTTGCATTCAACGTATTAACCGAGTTAACCAAGTTATCGTTCACAATCTTAATCTGAGAAGCTAATTCGTTTTCACGGTTCTTAGCTCTAGTTACCTCAGCTTCTAATTGAGTACGTAATTCAGTTAATCGGTTAGTGATATTGGTAGCAAAGTTTGGGTCATTGTTTAATGCTTCAGCCAATTCCTTTAATGTATCCAAAGCATCATCAGCACCATCCACTAAGTCATGTATATATTTCTCAACTTGTTCTTGAGTCTGATATTTCAAATCGTTTTCCAACTGAGAAACTTTAGTAACGTAGTTAGCATGTTCCTCAATTCCATTCAGTTTTTCTAGCAATTCATCAGAGAAGTTATTTTCTGACAAATCCCAACCTTCTTTCTTATCTACCTTGTTTGCAATTGATAAGAAGAATACCCAGAACTCTTTAAGAGTTCCAACAAAACCATGAGCCAAAGAGTCATCATAATAACCCTGTAATAGCCGTTGGTCAATTTCTTCGCAAGTGTAGTATTTACTAACGTACATATGTATATATTTTAAGGTGTTACTCTATTTTTTCCCAATAACAGTTCTGAGTTATTACCTCTGAAATATTCTTTTTCTTTACCGGCAAAAGCATTTAGGATATCATCTGGATCATCTGGGTTAACATCTCCTCCATCCTCGATATCTCCCATAACTACTGCATAATCGGGTAATTTCCTAACTCGGAACTTAATAACTTGGCCAAAGCCAATATGAGGTATATCTTTATCCCATACCTCTCCAAAGTAATCTTGGTAATTTGATACGAACTTCATACCAGTCATAGATTGCATGGTAGTAGCCGAATTACCAGTACCAGGCATTTCTAGGTGAACTCCAGAAGGTCCATTCAAGATTATAAGATTACTGTCCCACCAATCCCCATCTACATTGTTAAGCTTGGTGAAACGTAACATTAACATTTTCATATCTTTATGGATTTTGTTCTACGAATTTGATTTTAGTATCTCTATCCCTTTTGAGGATTACCAAGAATACCAAAGCTTCATCTTTAGCCTGAGATACTTGAGTATCTCCAGAAGGTTTATATACTATCCCATTGATAACAAATCTATCCTCAGACCAGTTAAAGTTCCAATAACCTTCCTGATTGAGATATCCGATTTGTTCTATGTAATTCTTTGAAATAAGTATAGAAAGGTTCTCATCATCTAATTCTCCAGAAACAGTAGCCTTATTAATAGGCCAATTCCTAAAAGCATTGTAATAGCATAAAGCTTCTATGGGAATATTATAATATCTTGGGCTATCATCCTCGGCATGATTTAAATATTGATTAACGTGTTTAGCCCAAGTAATTGTTTGTCTTCCAGCATCCCAGTCTAAGAAATCAGTGATAATCTTTTTATACCTATTCCAAGAATGGTTCTTAACCATTCTCCAAGGTTCTTTTGTCATGATTTCTTATCTATTATGGTTAACGAAGGTTTACTTGCTTTATTGAGAGGGGCTGTTGGATTAGGTCCTCCCAAAGGAGTTGGTTTTCGATGATTTACTACTCTTGGTACTACTAACCGTTCGATTTGATCACAGAATGGTAAGTATATCTCCAACCTAGATGCCAGCATACATAGATTCTTTCTTAGTTCATCCATATACCCTCCAGGTTGAATCATCTTTGAATAAGTACTCCATAAGCTAGATATACTTTCGGATATCTTATCATAATACTGTACCTCGGTAGGACCCGTAGTAATTTGTTTTATCCTATCTCCTCTAGCATGTTCTCCAGGTGAATCACCATCTTGGTCTGGTCCATGAGATTCAGTGGAGATAATTTCTCTAAAACTGTTTCCTGCAACCAACAGGATATTTTGTATTTGTATATTGAGATAATCCCATACAGCCAATTCCATAATTAATTGGTTTTCTAGTCCCTCATACCATAATTCATCATTATATTTATCTGGTGGTATAACATGGTTTACTAGTGGGAAGATATATAATTGCCATTTAGTTATGTATGCAGTTTTATCTTCTATGGTCATACTCTCATGCAATTCTTTGGGAATATACCTATCTATTAAATTGTAGATGGTATCCTGAAGAGTAGTATGCCCATAATTACATACAACTACGGTTCGAGTACAAGTCAAATCTAATCCATCAGAATTAGTGACATGTAAGGTTACATCATAAAATCCAGACTTCTCATAAGAGTAAGATTGATGTCTTCCACCATTGAAAACCTCTCCCTTATCATCGCCAAAGTCCCAGTCAAAAATGGATTTGGCCGGGACTTTGGTTAATACTCTAAATGAAACTTCCAGACCTGATGTTACATATGTGAAGTCTAGATTCTTTTTCATTTATATTCGGATTTGTTTATTCTTTGTTTTCTTCGAAATCTTCAAGTAAAACTTCAAGGATATCTTTTACGGTATCTTTCGGATCAGCTTCGATTTCATGTTTCTTAGCAATCAGCTTAGCTTCTTCAAGTGAATAAGCTTTGGCAATCTTACTGATTTCCATACCCTTTGCAAACTGAGCAGCTAACTTCTTGTCAAGCTTTTCGATATCCTCATTAGTATACTTGGCAGTTTTGTTCTTATCCGGAACTAAAACCAAGTGGCCAGAAACTAAAGCTTTCTGAATACGTTTTGTTCTGTACTGACGAGCAGTAAGTTCTCTCTCTTCGCCTTTTGCAATTGAAATACCAGTTACCTGGTCGTTAAAACTATAGGCATTAGCTCCAACAGTTACAATATAAGTAGTAGCCATAATCTTTTTATTTTAGGTTATAGTATAAAACCCCGAACAGAATGGATTGAAACTGTTCGGGGAGAAATTAGACAAAAATACAATGAAGAAATCCCGGATATTATTCTAAGTTAACCAATAAATATGGGTCAATGTTCATGAAGCTCGGGAATCCAGCTTCAGAGAATTTCTTGTTAGCTGCCAACAGAAGAACAGCATCCTGGTACATCTTAGAGAAACCAGTAGTCAGAGAAGCATATACGGCTTCAGTCTGATTAGATACGATTCTTTCTGATTCAAGCATCAACTGTTTAGCAGTAAGCTTAATCAAAGCAGCACTGGTATCTACCATCAACAACTGCTGGTCAGGAGTTCCCGGGTGAATGTAGAAATCAGCCTTGTTGGGAACCGGAGATTTGATATTCAGGGTAGCTTCTGTAGTTCCTGAATGACGTTCTTTGAATTCGGGCAAGTTCAACATTTCGATAGCCTGGTCTTCACCACCAATCATAGTAGTAAAGTTACGGCCCATACGAGCAGCACGAACCCAGATATGCAACAAGTCTTTATAAGTAATACCGTTGGTTGTTTCATATACACCAATAACTGGAGTAGATTCAGAACCATTAGCTTTGTTACCATTCATCAAAACATCCATTGCCAAAGTATCCATAGCATAACCCAACTGAATACCAAAGTCACGGAGATAGATTCCCAATACATCGATGGAAACATAGTTTTTAACTTCGTCAGTAAGTTTAAATCCTTTACCGATTTTGAACAG
>ULMD01031679.1_pt1 | contig 18378 bp, 14 predicted proteins | sample 1951561 | NCBI WGS metagenome assembly ULMD01 (sample SAMEA4835541, study PRJEB28245) | human gut metagenome | biome: gut microbiome; material: fecal sample | place: Denmark | collected 2008
TTTTTTGCCCCTTTTTTCAACTTTTTTTCACAATCACCAATTTATCAACGAGTTATAAGAACAAAAAAATCGCCGGTCATTCATCAAGAATGCCAGCGATTCCTTTTATTTCCAGAATTTAGTCCACACTATGCAAGTCGTGCCCCATTCGGTCCTTCTTAGTGTGAAGGTAAAATCTATTATATTTATTAGGTTCGATTTCCAATGGAACATTTTCCTCTATCGTCAGTCCATACCCCGTAAGTCCGATTCTTTTTTGCGGATTGTTTGTGAGCAATCGCATCTTTGACACGCCAAGGTCATGCAGAATGCTTGCGCCAACGCCGTAGTCGCGCTCGTCGGCCTTAAATCCGAGGCAAAGATTTGCCTCAACCGTGTCCATACCGTTCTCCTGGAGTTTGTACGCGCGCATCTTGTTCATCAAGCCGATACCACGCCCCTCCTGGTTAAGATACACTACCACGCCTTTGCCTTCCTTCTCTATCATCTCCATTGCCTTGTGGAGTTGCGCTCCACAATCACAACGGTAAGAGCCGAGGATGTCGCCAGTGGCGCACGACGAATGCACACGCACGAGAATCGGCTCGTCCTTCTCCCATTCGCCCTTTACAATAGCCATATGCTCCAACCCATTCGATTTCTGCAAGAACGGTATCAGTCGGAAATGTCCATACTTCGTAGGCATATCCACTTCTTCGCCTTTTTCCACAATCGACTCCTGCTTCAGGCGATAAGCCACCAAGTCGTTGATTGAAATCAGCTTTATTCCGAATTCCTCCGACATTTTTTTCAATTCAGGCAGACGCGCCATTGTGCCGTCATCATTCATGATTTCCATCAACGCGCCGGCAGGATACAGTCCAGCAAGGCGAGCAAGGTCGACAGCCGCCTCAGTATGCCCCGTGCGGCGAAGCACACCCTTGTCCTGCGCATAAAGAGGATTGATGTGTCCAGGACGTCCGAAGTCGGCAGGCTTCGCATTTGGATCGGCAAGAGCGCGGATCGTTGCGGCACGGTCATGCGCCGACACACCAGTGGAGCATCCCTCCAGCTTGTCGACAGTGACAGTGAACGGAGTGCCGAGCATCGACGTGTTGTCCGACACCTGCACGTCCAAGTCAAGTTCCTTGCAACGCTGAAGCGTAATCGGCGCACAAAGCACGCCACGTGCATGCTTCAACATAAAGTTCACCTTTTCAGGCGTGATTTTCTCGGCGGCGATAATGAAGTCTCCCTCATTCTCACGATCCTCATCGTCTACCACTATCAAGAATTTTCCTTCCTTGAAATCCGCAATAGCGTCTTCAATGCTGTCTAATTTTATTTTATCGTTCATCTCCTTGGTTGTTATCTTTTATTATCTGAGTAAGTTCATCGCAAACCTGTGAAATTTTCTTTACATCCCTTCTCAACCGTTGATGCTGCTTGACACCTATTATATAGACAAGGAATCCGACAGGCACAACAATCATCACCGCCCGCGCCGTCTTGCCATAGACCGACGGCTGCACAAGTCGGTTATATTTTATAACAGGGAAATCCATAAGTTTGTTTATAACCAGCTGGTTGCGTGAGTTGGACAGATAGCCAACCACATCCTCCAGTTTGTCCGACAGTTGCGTCAACGACTTCCGGCTCATGCCGCGTGTCCAATAGGCGAAATAATTCTGCCGCGTCCTGTTGCGGTGATAAAAAGCGTCTGCATCCACCTTCAGCTCCGACAACGCGACACACGCCCTGTCGGCAACGACATCCTCCATCGACAGCTCCTTCATCTCCACCTGGCGCAACTCCGTCTTTCCAACCAGACGACGGAAGAATGCCACGTATGCCTCCGCGTTAAACACCGCAGAGTCGTTGACCGCCTTATACGTAAGGAAAACGCCCAACGGGAACAGCACCGCCGTGCTTGCCCAGATGCCTTCCCAAACGTCCACACGCCCGTCGCGTGCAAGCTTGTAGCCGAACGTGTCTATGATGTAATAGAACACAAAGAGCAATACGGAGATTACAATAGGCACACCGATGCCGCCCTTGCGGATAATGGCACCCAGTGGCGCACCTATAAAGAAGAAAATCAAGCAGGCTATCGACAACGTGAACTTCTTGTGCATCTCTATCTGATGCCGGCGTATCACCTTCTTGTCTTCAGCAAGCGTATAACTTTTAAACTCAAACTCATTTTTCATCTGACGCGCGCGGTCGATGGCAAAGGCTATGTAGCGTTGCTTGTCGGCCAACGTCTTGCCGTTGAACACCGCATCCACATCAACAGGCTTGGTCAATTTCACCTCCGGAGCAGGCTGCTTGAGGATGCCGCCGTGTCCGTCCGACTTGCGGATGAAATTGTCGACGCCCACATACTGCACTTCCTGCAGGTCTCTGCCGAATATGTTGCCCACGCTGTCGATGCGCACCTTCACCGAATCTATTGTCTGACGCAGCTCGGCAATGTTTTTGCCCACATACTGCTTGCGCATCGTGCTGTCGTTCATTCGCGTGAAGTTGGCATCAAAAGGAATCATTATCTCCTTGTCGGAAAACGACTCCCTCCTGTATGGCGCGCCCACCGACGACACCTGCTGGTCGCTCAGATTCTCAAACTGCTCGCCTTTCCACAGTTTAAGGAACAGATGGCGCTTGTCGCGAGTGAAGCTGAGCTTGCCCGAGTCGGAAAGAATTATTCTGGAGTTGTTGAATCCTTGCGACACGTCATAGATCATCAAGTCGTACAATCGTCCATTCTCACGGTTTTTCTGCTTTACAAACACGCTGTAGCCGTCTATCTGGTCGTAGAACACGCCCTCCGGGATGTCGAGTTCAGGCGATTTCTGACGCACGGAAAACACCAGCGTCCACATCTTCACCTGCGCCTTTGGCAACACATCGTTCTGAAAAAAGAACGCGCCGACAGCCACAAGGGCTATCAGCACCATCAACGGCCGCATTGCCTTCAGCAGCGACACGCCCGACGACTTCATAGCCGTCAGCTCAAACCGTTCGCCGAGATTGCCGAAGAGCATCAGCGACGCCAGCAGAATCGACAAAGGCAATGCCAGCGGCACCATCGTGAGCGCGGCATAAAAAAACAGCTCGGCTATGACGGATATCTCCAATCCTTTTCCAACAAGGTCGTCGATAAAACGCCACAGGAACTGCATCAACACGATAAACAGACAGATGCAGAACGTCATCATGAACAAGGGCAGGAACCCTTGCAGCATAAAACCATATAGTTTCTTTATCTTAAGCATCCGTGTTGTTACAAATATTTCTGCAAAATTACGCTTTTATTGTCAAATTCACAATTCTTCATCAAAACGCCTCGTTGATGTTGAACGCAAAGCCAATCCCATTTTTGGTAAATCCCAGATCAAGACGCACATTCACATTTTCCTTGAATGCCCAACGATAGCCGAATCCGCCGTTGAGCAACGTTTTCTTCCAACGTATCTGCTCAAATTCCGGAAAAACGTTGGCGGCTCCTACCCACACCGTTATGCCGTTGCGCCGGCGGATGTGCTGACGCAGCTCCACCTGCGCCTCCACGATGCACTTGTCGCGGTAGCGTCCCTCAAAATATCCGCGCATACGGTTAGGCCCGCCCACACAAGCCATCATTGGCCACGGCACATCCTGGAAATTGAGCTGCGAATGGAATTCACCCGCTATAATCGCCCCCTTCCACGCCTTTTTGTAGGTTGCCACCGTAAGGTCGGTCACCATATACTTATCGTCGTTGCCGAAGGAAGCAGGCATAAACAGCTGGTCAAGCTGGAAAAGCCATCCCCGCGAGGCATTCGTAACCACATCGCGCGAGTCATAGTTGAGCGACACGCCCGCACCCACTGCCATAAAATTCTTCTCTGCCGAGCCAACAAGCCCTATCACATCATCGTTCAGGTCGGTCATCTTGACATACTGGAAGTTTGCCACCGGACCTACATACGCATTGTCAAACACACGCCAAAGGAAACGCGGCTTTGCCTCAAACTTGATGCGCGAATAATTCCGCTCATTGTCGTCGATATTGCCGGCATCGTAGCCCACACCCCATATCTTCGACGGGAAAGTGTAGAAATAGACCGTATAGTCCAACTTGTAGCGTTCGCGTGGAAACACATTGTTGCCCCTCACGCCGAGCGCCATCATTCCCGACGTGGCCACATTGGCGAATATCGACACGTTTGACAGCGGCAGCGTCACATCGTTGCGGTCTATGCGATAAAGTCCCGATGCCACCAACCCGATGCCGACACCGGTAGCCGAGGCATAGAACGGCCCGCCGATCACACCGAAGTCAATCTTTTTTGAAGGGTCGAAATGATTGGAACGCTTGAAATAAGCTCCAACCTTTTTAAAGAAATTCTGTTTCTTGACAGTGTCGGCGGCCATCGTCACCGAATCGGCGACCGCCGGCTGCGGCTCCTGCTCTGCCACGACCTCGGCCGACGTCTCCACATCGACGTCCGACGCAATGTCGTGCGGCCACACGTTGCCAGCCACAAGACCCAGCGCCACAACCACCGCAAATATTCTTTTTGTACGCATGCTTTTATCCCGGCAGACCGCTTTTAATCACATTATAACTTTTCTCGAGCAATTCTTCGGTCAAAGCCTTGTTGTCAGCACCCACCTTGTCAAAATATATTGGTTTATGGATTGTCAGCGATATTTTTCCCGGAGTGATGCGGAATGTGTTTTTAGGCATCACGTCGTAAGAGCCGTCAATTGTCAGCGGCACTATCGGAAGCCCGAATTCCGTGGCAAGCGAGAACGCGCCACGCTTGAATTTCTTCATCTCGCCGTCAGGCGTACGCGACCCTTCGGGAAACACCACAAGCGACATGCCGTCCTTCAGAATGCGCTTTGCGCTGTCCATGGTCTGCTGTATAGCCGACGCCGACGAACGGTCCACCATAATATGCTTCGATATGCGGCAGGCTGCGCCGACAAACGGAATTTTCTCCAGACTCTTCTTCATCATCCACTTGAAGTTGTGGTTCAGATAGCCATATACAAGATAAATGTCGTAAGCGCCCTGATGGTTTGCCACAAACACATACGACGTCTTGGGGTCGATATTCTCGCGGCCTTTCACCTCAACCTTGACAAACATCAGTATGCACCACAACTTGGCCCAGAAGTGCGCAGGATAATAGCCACCACGCCTACTCATTCCGAACAGGCTGAAAAAGATGGTCAGCAACGCGGTGATAATAGTCATCACCAACAAAATAGGCATAGCCACACACCACTGATACACGGCAAGAATATGTTTCATAAGAATCCAGTTTTCGTTATCCGCCCATTGCGGACAGTTTTTCAGTTGCAAAATTAGACAAATTCCACGAATTATCTGCCTATTGCCCTAAAAAACCACAAATTCAAGCTCCGCTCCCCCATTTAAAGCCGAAAAGCCATTCCCGCCTGCCCGCAAACCGGCAGCATTCTTGAACAAACAAATCTGCGCGACAGCCCCATGCAATTAAAAACCGGAGCAAAAATCCCGCAATCACGACAATTCCGCTCCGGTTAATCAAACTTAATTAAAAAATTTCTCTGGAAAGAGACATTTCTACGATAGCCACGCTTTCAACCTGTGCGCAATTGGAACGTGATAATATCTCATTCCGATTGCAGTCAGGAAGGAAGCGGTATATAGAGAAAGGTGGGAAGCTCGGACGCAAGATAGGCTCTGTAAAAACGGAAGAACAGATGAAAGCCGAATATAGGGAAGTAATAAGTCTGCTCCGCAATGGATTTTCCGTTCGGGATGTGGCAAAGTTGTGTGGTAAAGGGGTAAGTACCGTACAACGAGTGAAGCGATTACTAAAAGTACAATCATCGCAATAATACTATTGATTTTACATTTTTTTCAAAGAAAGGGGTTGTGCAATAGTGGATTAAAGGCTAAAAGCACTACCTTTGCATACAATAATAAGTAACAACACGTTTAAGGTCACAATTTGTGATCTCAAAAATAAAGATAGAAATATGGCAAACAACATAGATAAAAAAGAGCCAGTCGCAATTTGCGACCAGTCCAAAATATATGTTACAAAATGCGATAACCATGAACTCGCAGGTAATATCGAACCTTTAATAAAAGTAATTAGAGGGCAACAAGTTATGCTTGATAAAGATTTAGCCACTTTATATGGTGTAGAAACAAGGGTGCTTAATCAGACCGTTAAGCGTAACATAGAGCGATTTCCCGATGATTTTCGTTTTGAATTGAGTAGAGAAGAATGTTTGAGGTCACAAATTGTGATCTCAAATGGAAGAGGCGGCAACCGCTATTCAACTTATGCTTTTACAGAGCAAGGAGTGGCAATGCTTAGTAGCGTTCTTCGTTCACAAACAGCTATTGAGGTTAATATTCAGATCATGCGAGCATTTGTTTCCATGCGTCACTTTATGGTAAACAATGCTTCTGTTTTTAGTCGTTTGGAAACTATGGAATATCATCAGTTGGAAATCCTGCAACATCAACAAGATACCGATAAGCACATTGAAGCAACCAATAAGCGCATAGACGAGGTGTTTCGCAGATTGGACGAGGGCAATGCAAAGCCGAAACAAGGTGTGTTCTACAATGGTCAAATTTATGATGCCTATACTTTCGTGTCCGGCTTGATTAAGAGTGCAAAAAGACGTATCATTCTTATCGACAACTATGTTGACGAGACTGTATTGACATTGCTCGATAAAAGAGAAAATAACGTGTCTGCAATCATCTACACTCAGCAGATAAGCCGTCAGTTCCAACTCGACATAGACCGTCATAATGCTCAATATGCACCGATTGATGTTGAAACATTCCGTTTGTCACATGACCGCTTCCTTTGTATAGACGATGATGTGTATCATATAGGAGCATCCATAAAGGACTTGGGCAAGAAGTGGTTTGGTTTCTCCAAGATGGAGATACTTACACCAGACGAATTGGTGGAAAGAATCAACAGGGGATAAGAAAAAAACAGAGTTCTCTATTGAGTATGGAAGAACTTTTCAGATATTATTTGGAGAATATTATTATTATTCGTATCGGTACAGGCTTACGCTATCTATGGCTACGCTTTGTAAGGCATCGCAAGATTTCTTACCGAACCCTTTATGAAGGTAGTAAATTGAAAAAAACAACAGAATTATCTAATTTTGATAATGGACAATATGGTGTTTTTGGTGGGATTAGGTAAACTTATAAAACGCATTTGGAAGAAGGAAACATACAGATGGTTGTCATATGCCATTTGTATAATTACATTCTCCACGTTATATGATTATATTCACAGTATTATTACACATACCATCATTTGTATCCCAATGTGGATATGGGGTATTATTCCAGTGGTAACAATCCTCATATTCTTTGCTAAATTTGGGATTAAGAAAAAATCTATATTTCTTCAAGTTGTATTGGGATGTTGCTTTGGAATAGTGGTTACTGGTGTTTTGTGTGTCTTGTTCTATACAACAAATTATTGGTTCACCAGTTCCCATACGTACCATCTTGACGCATACGTTGTTGGTAAGAGATATATTCAAAGACGTGGTGGTTATCGTAGTTGGGGACTTTCAAAATACTACGTGAACTTGAAATTTATAGACAACCAAGAAACATTTCGTCTGGATGATTCAAAAGTTTTCAAAAAAATCAATCAAGGTGATTCTGTATGTGTCACTTTTGTTAAAGGTCTTTATGGTATAAACATTATCAAGGATATATCTCCTAAAAACAAATATTAATGCAATATAAAACAATGAGAATATCAGTCTATAGCTTTATCATTTCAGCCATATTACTTACTGCTTCGTGTTCCAGTATAAATAAAAAATGCAAAGACATAACATTTGGTGAGCTAAGTAAAGATGTGCAAGACACTTTACAATGTGTTAGCCAAAAAGTTATAGAAGAAGACTATTCTCCCCAAGCCATGATTGATTTTTCTGGAAAATGTAAGTTTACTGAAAAAAGCATTGGGCCATGGATTATAGGCATCCAAATAGAAGATACAGTTAATAATGTAAGCGTATCATTACCATCAAATGTCCCTATGCCATATATTGTATATAAAGGTTTCGTATATTATCCATATGAATACAATATAGTCATTATGGGATTCAACAAGAAAACAAAGTTTCAAGCAATCAAGATGAAATAATGATACGAAAACAAAATCCTTCAACACTCAGTTTACGTATTACAAATGAGAGTTGAAGGATTTTATTATTTATCAAAATACGATGCTACAAAATAGACAATCGAGAATATTGTGTACAGCAGACACGGCAAGAAAATCCAAAGAAAGGCCTTCACCCAACCATTCGACAACCAAACTCCTTCATTCCTTGACATCATATTTGACATATCATAGAAATGGCGAGTGAGGATTTCCTTATTCGCCTTTCAGTGGTCTTCAAGAAGTTTGGACTCATCGCCAATGAGTTTCTTTCCTGACTTCGTCATTGCGTCACCCAAAAATCTTTATCAAAGAGTTTAGCTATTTTATGACGCCTTGCCATCAGCATAGTTTGTGTATAAGCTCCTTGTTCAGCGACAGTATGCTTTCCCCTCCATCGCCTATTCCGCATGGATTTCACGGAAAGGCGCTACACGTCTAATCGCAGACGGGGAGATCGAGGATGTGGCGCACAACGTCGGTGGCTTCGCGCACGGTCTTGATGCCGTCGATGCGCATCGACCTGCGGTTGTTGTGCTCATTGAGGTTGGCTATGCGCACATTCTGCTGCAGATAAGTCAGGATGCGTCCGAATGCCGGCGACTGATAGTAGGCCGCGTTTTCCGACGAAACGAAAAACATTGTCATGTGCCCCTGCTTCAACACGATTTTCTCAATGCCGAGACGGCGGGCAAGCCTGCGCAACGTGACCACAAGAATCAACTCGCGCGCTTGGTCGGGAATCGCTCCGAAACGGTCTTCAAGTCGTTTACAGAAGGCGTCGACATCCTCCTGCCGCTCCATGTTGTCGAGTTCCTGGTACAGGAGTATGCGCTCGCTCTCCTGAGGCACGTAGGATGCCGGAAAGAGGATTTCGAGGTCGCTCTCGATGGTGCAGTCGTTGGCATATTCGGCGTTGGCGGAGTCTTGATGCTCGTCGGCGAAGGTGTCGGCAAATTCCTCCGTCTTCAATTCAAGCACCGCCTCTTTGAGAATTTTCTGATACGTCTCATAGCCGAGGTCGGCGATAAAGCCGCTCTGCTCGGCTCCGAGCAGGTTTCCGGCGCCACGGATGTCGAGGTCCTGCATGGCGATATGTATGCCGCTGCCGAGGTCGGAGAAGCTCTCGATGGCTTGCAGACGGCGACGCGCCACCGGTGTGAGCGCGGCTTCAGGCGGCACAAGCAGATAGCAGAACGCCTTGCGGTTGCTGCGCCCCACCCGTCCACGCAACTGATGCAGTTCCGACAAACCGAAATTCTGCGCATTGTTGATTATGATGGTGTTGACATTCGGCATATCGATGCCGCTTTCAATGATTGTGGTGGCAAGCAGCACGTCGTACTGATGCGCGGCGAAGTCGATGATTGTCTGCTCCAGCTTGTCGGATGCCATCTGCCCATGCCCCACCACCGTGCGGGCGTCGGGCACCAGACGGCGCACCCGGCTCTCAAGGTTGAACAGCTGCTCGATGCGGTTGTTTACAATAAACACTTGTCCGCCCCGCGCCAGCTCAAAATTGATTGCCTCGCGCAGTATTTCGTCATCGAGGGCAGTGACATTGGTTATAATCGGATAGCGGTTGCGCGGCGGCGTGTTGATGGCGCTGAGGTCGCGCGCGCCCATCAATGAGAACTGCAGCGTGCGCGGAATCGGCGTAGCCGACATTGTGAGCGTGTCCACGTTCACCTTCAGCTGTTTCAGTTTTTCCTTCACACCGACGCCGAATTTCTGCTCCTCATCGACCACGAGCAGCCCCAAGTCTTTGAACTGCACCGTCTTTCCGATAAGTTTGTGAGTGCCTATGATTATGTCTATTTTGCCTTCCTTCAATTCCTCAAGGATGCGCTTCACGTCTTTCGGCTTACGCGCACGGCTGAGATAGTCGACACGCACGGGAAAGTCCTTCAAGCGTTCTGAGAACGTGGTGAAATGCTGATAAGCCAGCACCGTGGTGGGCACAAGCACAGCGGTCTGCTTGCCGTCGGTGGCAGCCTTAAAAGCAGCGCGTATCGCCACTTCCGTCTTGCCGAATCCCACATCGCCACACACCAGGCGGTCCATCGGGCGTTCGCTCTCCATGTCGGCCTTCACCGCCTCCGTCGCCTTCAGCTGGTCGGGCGTGTCCTCATAGATAAACGAAGCCTCAAGCTCATGCTGCAGATATCCGTCGGGCGAATATGCGAATCCCTTCTCCTTGCGGCGTGCGGCATAAAGCTGGATAAGGTCGCGCGCGATGTCTTTGAGTTTCGACTTCGTGCGCTCCTTCACCCTGTTCCACGCCCCCGACCCAAGTTTGTTGAGCTTCGGAGGCACACCCTCCTTGCCACGGTATTTTGCCAGTTTGTGGAGCGAATGAATCGACACAAAAATCTTATCATCGTTGAGATACGTGAGTTTTATCATCTCCTGCATCTTTCCGTTGACGGCAGTGCGCACCAACCCGCCAAAGCGTCCCACTCCGTGGTCGACATGCACAATAAAGTCGCCCACCTCTATCTGCGACAACTCCTTCAGCGACAGTGCCAACTTGCCCGAACGCACACGGTCGCTCTTGAGCGTGTACTTATGGAAGCGTTCAAAAATCTGATGGTCGGTAAACGCGCAAATCTTACGCTCGTTGTCTACAAATCCCTCATGAAGCGTGCGCAGCACCGGCGTGAAGCGGATATCGTCCTTTCGGTCGTCGAAGATAGAGCGCAGACGTTCAAACTGAGGCTCGCTGTCGGAAAGTATGTATATTTTGTAGCCGTCCGACTCAAACTGACGGAACGTAGAACTGATGATGTCGAAATTTTTGTGGAACACGCCCTGCAGCGCTGTGTCAAAAGCCAAAGCGGCATCGTAGTCGCCACGATTGTTAACCGCATAGTCGGCATAGCGGTGGCTGTCGATGTCGCAGCAGAACTGCTCAGCGTCGACCACATTGTCCATAGCATGCTTGTCGCCCTCATCGGCAATCAACGCACTTTCCGACAACGTTTCCTCCGCCACGGCACGCACACGCTGCCGCAACCATTCGCGGTCGTGAATCAGCAACACCGTGTCGGCTCCTGCAAACCGCAGCAACGACTCGCCGCCGCCTGCGCCGGTAGACAAATTATTGACCACCGTAATCTCATCGACCGACCGCTCCGACAACTGCGTTTCTATATTGAACGTGCGAATACTTTCGATGTCGTCGCCAAAAAAGTCGATACGGTAGGGCTGCTCATTGGTGAATGAAAAAATATCAAGGATTGAGCCGCGCACGGCAAACTGCCCCGGCTCGTACACGTAATCGACCGTCACAAAGCCAAAGTCGCGCAGACGCTGCGCCGTCGTCGTCAAGTCGGCTGTGCCGCCACGACGGAACGACAATGTGCTGTCGATCAATTGCTGACGCATAGCCACCTTTTCAGCAAGCGCCTCAGGATATGTGACCACAACGCGCAACTGAGGGTCGTCCCATCGGCTAAGCACCTCCGCACGCAGAATCTGCGACGGAGCGTCCTCCTGACCATATTTGATGTCGCGTTTATAGCCCGACGGGAAAAGCAAAGCCGCCTGTTCACCTAAAATCTGGCACAGGTCACTATATAAATATCCCGCCTCATCCATATCGTTGGCAACTGCAAGATAAGGCTGCTTCAATCGAGGCAACTGCGAGAACACGACTGATGGAGCCGAACCCACAAGCCCGTCAAGTTTGATTCTCTTTATCTTTTTATCTTTAAAGCATTTACCCAATGCCGCAACGCGGGCTGCCGGCATCAGCAGTCCGCAAAGTTCGGATATTTCCATATCTCAATATTTTTCAAGGACAAAGATAGTGCAAGGTAAGAGAAGAGCAAAACAAATTTATTTGATTTTGCCCTTCCGAACCGCAGCCTATATTATCAAAAGATAGTGCAAGGTGAGAGAAGAGCAAAACAAATTTATTTGATTTTGCCCTTCCGAACCGCAGCCTATATTATCAAATATTGCTGTCCAGCAAAAACTCCAAGTAGCGGCAGCGATTCTAATGAAATAAGCGTGCATAGGATTCATCATAATTTGTTTCTTTAGACTATGTTTCTTGCAAATCCGCATCTGGCATAAAAACCTTTTTTATAACTTTGCACCGACATTATTCACAAAAACTATTCCTATGAATCGCTTGTTTATATTAGCGTTGTTGATATTGACCCTCAACTCGACGAAGGCCAACGCATTAGTGCGCGGCGCAGACATCAGCTGGTGCACCGAGATGGAAAACGACGGTGTGAAGTTTTACAACACAAACGGCCGTGAAACCGACATCTTCGCTCTAATGAAGGAAATCGGTATGTCTGCCATACGCCTGCGCGTGTGGGTCGACCCTGCCACTATCGGTTATGGCGCCTATTCCGACAAAGCCGATGTGGTGGAAAAAGCCAAAAGGGCGCACGGCAATGGGCTTGACATCATGGTCGACTTCCACTACAGTGACTTTTTCGTGGATCCGGGCGTACAGACGACTCCGGCTCTCTGGAAAAATATGTCGCTCGACAAACTGAAAACGGCTGTTGCCAACCACACCGCCGATGTGCTCCAAGCACTCAAAGATGAGGGCATCGAACCTCGATGGGTGCAGGTGGGCAACGAGACCAACAACGGAATGCTATGGCCTACAGGCAAAATTGATTGGGACAAGAGCGGGACAGAACGATATGCCAATTACGTGGCGCTCAACAATGCCGGATACGACGCTGTCAAAAGCGTATTCCGTAACGCAAAGGTGATTCTGCACATCGCCAACGCCTATAATGCAGGCAGTTGGGACGGCTGGTTTTTCAAAGACATCACCGCCGCCGGAGCGAAATTCGACATCATCGGACTTTCCCACTACCCCGACTATGAGCAGTGGAACAGCAACGTCGACGACGCCGTAAGCAATGCCAACGCAGCCAACAGTGTCGCCACTCTGGGCAAACTCTACAATGTACCCGTGATGATATGCGAGACCGGCTACAGCACCTACGACCCCGAACGGGCGCGCACCGTGATGCAGGATTTACTCAAGCGTATGGAGGCAATCCCGCAATGTGCCGGAATCTTCTATTGGGAGCCGGAAACCGACGGGAAATGGAAACCGGCGTATTACAACAACATAGGATGGGACGCATACTCTATGGGAGCTTTCTCCGAGGGACGTCCTACCGCAGCCCTCGACCCTTTCAGAGACGGCAACGGGGCAGTCTCCGAGATTGCCGCCGACAATGCCGCCGACGAATGGTTTGACCTGCAGGGCAGGAAAGTAATCCATCCGGAAAGAGGCGTCTACATCCGCAAGCAAGGCGCCGACACACAGAAGGTAGTGCTTCGGTAAGCAGCGTCATATGGAGCGTCTGCGCCATGAGCCTCGGCGCATGTACGCCCCGCAAAAGGCAAACATCAGCGACCCGTAGACAATCTCCGCCGTCCATGCCCACATCACGTCGACACGCATGATGTAGACAACCCATGTGTTATATATCATATAGAACACCAGCGCAGCCATCTCAAGCCAGAATGCCATTCGAGTGTCGCCTGTGCCCGACACGCTGCTGAACAGCACGTTTGCAGGCACCAGCACCGTATAGGCGGAACACATCACCCACACCGTAGGCACCGCAGCGTCGATAAGTTGCGGAATGTCGGTGTAGATGCGTATAAACATTTGAGGGAAAGCCGCCACAACCAGCAGCAACGGCACCACGCAAAGATATGCGAGCCATATATGGCGGCGTATGGCAAGCGCCACCTTGTCGGTCTGACCAGCCCCTATCATATTGCTGACAATCGAGCTTGCCGCCGAGGCAAACGCTATCACCATCATAAACGGAAGTCCGCTGATGTTGCGTGCAAGGTTGGCTATGGCAAGCGACTCCTCGCCAAGATGCTCGATATAGACAAAGAAGATAAACCACGTGGACAGCGATACGAAACTCTGCACCATCACCCACATCGACACGCTGAGGATAGAGCGCTGACGCTTGATGTCGAGAACCGGGAAACGCGACAATCCGAAATGACGGCAATCGATTTTCGCACGCGTATAGCAGACAAAAAACACCAGCGACACAAGTTCGGCAAGCGACGAGCCTATCGCCGCGCCGGCGATTCCGAGCGCGGACAAGCCGCATTTGCCAAACACGAGCACATAGTTGAACACCACATTCGACAGCACCATTACAATGGAGTTGAGCGTGAGAGTCTTTGTCTGCGTCGTGCCAACATAGAACGACCTGAACATACCGCCGGCAAAGGCAAAGAAGAAGCCATAGACACGCCAATGGATATAGTCCTCCGCCTTGGCAAGAATGTTGGGCGAGGAAATCATCATCGACAGAATTTCATCGGCATACATCTGGCATACGACAAACAACACCGCGGCAAGCGCCATCAAGAAATACAAGCCCTGGTAGAACACCTGCCCTACCTCACCGTAACGCCGTTCGCCATTGCGTCGCGCAATCAGAATCTGCGTACCCACGCAGAATCCGTGGCCAGCCATAAAGATTACCATATAGAACACGCCGGCGATAGCCGCCGCGCCAAGTTCCACCTCGCCGACACGTCCCATGAAAGCCGTGTCGGTAAGCACTATCATTTGTTCCATCAAAAGGCTTACCAGAATAGGATAAGCCACTCGCCAAATCTGTTTATAACTATAATCGACCGTTGTTGCCATAGTGTGGTAAAGTTACTACAATTCGGCGAGAATCGGGCAATTCCGTTATAGAGAAATCACCCAGTCGTTAACCGGGGCTTCATTGCATACTAAAAAAGCGATGGAACGCGTCATCACATCCGCATTCCATCGCCACTTCTCTTTCTTTTACCTATTGTCTAATTGTTCTTGTTGGCGCGCTTGCGCTCAAGCTCGTCAAGAATGATTTTGCGCATACGCATGTGGTTAGGTGTAACCTCGACATACTCGTCAGCCTTTATGTATTCAAGCGCCTCCTCGAGGCTGAACACAACCGGCGGGATGATGCGCGCCTTGTCGTCGGCACCCGACGCACGCATATTCGTAAGCTTCTTCGACTTGGTGACGTTCACCACGATATCGTTGTCCTTGGCATTCTCGCCAACCACCTGTCCGGCATACACCTCCTCCTGCGGGAAGATGAAGAAACGTCCGCGATCCTGCAACTTGTCGATGGCATAAGCATAGGCAGTGCCCGACTCCATTGCGATGAGCGAACCGTTGGTGCGGCGTTCGATTTCGCCCTTCCACGGCTGATATTCCAAGAACTGGTGGCTCATGATAGCCTCGCCCGCCGATGCCGTCAGCACGTTTGTGCGCAGACCGATGATGCCACGCGACGGGATGTGGAATTCCATCTGCAGGCGGTCGTTCTGCGTGGTCATCGACACGAGCTCGCCACGACGGCGTGTCACCATATCGATAATCTTGCTTGAGTACTCTTCAGGCACGTTGACAGTCATCAACTCCACCGGCTCGCATTTCTGACCGTCGATTTCCTTGATGATAACCTGAGGCTGTCCCACCTGCAGTTCGTAGCCCTCGCGACGCATTGTCTCGATAAGCACAGACAAGTGGAGCACGCCACGGCCGAACACCGTCCAAACGTCCTCGTGTGGCTCTTTCTTCACCCGGAGAGCGAGGTTCTTGTCGAGCTCGCGCTCCAAACGCTCGGCAATGTGGCGCGACGTCACAAACTTGCCGTCTTTTCCGAAGAATGGAGAGTCGTTGATAGTGAACACCATCGACATTGTAGGCTCGTCGATTGCGATGCGCTCCAATGGTTCAGGGTTGACCGGATCGGTCACAGTGTCGCCGATTTCAAAGCCTTCGATACCGACAAGCGCACAGATGTCGCCACTCTTCACGCTTTCCACCTTGCGGCGTCCCATACCCTCGAATGTGTGAAGCTCCTTGATGCGCTGGCGCACCACCGAGCCGTCCTTCTTGCAAAGGCCAATCTCCATGCCCTCGCGCAGTTCGCCGCGATGCACACGGCCAATTGCGATACGTCCTACATACGACGAGTAGTCGAGCGACGTGATGAGCATTTGCGGAGTGCCCTCGAGCACTTGAGGTCCTGGAATATATTTGATGATGGCGTCGAGCAGCGGGATGATGTTGTCGGTCGGTTTTTTCCAATCGTCGCTCATCCAGTTCTGCTTTGCAGAGCCATAGATTGTCGGGAAGTCGAGTTGTTCTTCGGTTGCATTGAGGTTGAACATCAAGTCAAACACCATCTCGTTGACCTCGTCAGGACGGCAGTTCGGCTTGTCAACCTTATTGATTACGACAATCGGTTTCAGCCCCATCTGGATGGCTTTCTGAAGCACGAAACGCGTCTGCGGCATCGGGCCCTCGAAAGCGTCGACGAGCAGCAAGCATCCGTCAGCCATATTGAGCACGCGCTCCACCTCACCACCGAAGTCGGAGTGTCCCGGAGTATCGATAATATTGATTTTGTAACCGTTGTAGTTGATTGAAACGTTTTTCGAGAGGATTGTGATGCCGCGCTCGCGTTCAAGGTCGTTGTTGTCGAGCATCAATTCTCCTGTGTTCTGATTGTCGCGGAAAAGGTTTCCCGCAAGCAGCATTTTGTCCACCAATGTCGTCTTTCCGTGGTCCACGTGAGCGATGATGGCAATGTTTCTGATATTCTGCATATAAACTATACCTATTTTGAGCGCAAAATTACGATATTTTTAGCATTCTCCATTATTATTGTCATATTATTTTCGCCGACACGGTTAAAAAATCTGCTTAACAACATATTTTCCACAAGCATTTCTATGATTCTTGCCAACCGCACCGCCTACAATGCGCCTACGGCATACAGCGGGATGTTGCGCATCCAATCCTGCCTACGGTATGGCGACATTGAGAATCTGACTCCCTCCAGACCCTTGTGACTGTCGACAAATGAGCGAAGCGATTTTGACCTCAAATTCTCCTCTGCCTTAACCTCTATCGGCACTATTTCGCCCTTATACTGCACAACAAAATCTATCTCCAGTCTGGAATCATCGCGGCTGTAATAATAACAATGGATGTCATTTAGACACATCAGCTGGCACAGCACATAGTTCTCCGTAAACGCACCTTTGCTTTCCGCCATTGAATTGCCTGGCATAAGCATGTCAATCGGCTCCATCTCGCCCATTGCTCCAAGGAGTCCACTGTCGACAACAAACAGCTTGAATGCATTGAAATCTTCATAAAATTTCAATGGTTTTCCAACTGATTTCACACGCGGCACACGATAAACCAACCCGGCATCCACCAACCATTGTATTGCCAACTCGAAGTCCTTCGCCCTCGCACCGGCCTTGACAGCACCATAAACAAACTTCTTGTTCTCATGGGCGAGCTGCGTCGGAATCGACTGCCATACCATACTTATACGAGTTGCCACAGTTGGCGTCACATGCTTTGACATATCGCTGCGATAAACAAACAAAATGTCGTTTTGCACCTGCCTCACCGCATTTACATCATTTGTGTCGACAAACGTCTTCACAGCCTCTGGCATACCTCCGACAAAATAATATTCCCGGAGTAATTTAGTTAGCCTATCGTGAAGTATGTTAATCGACGCCCAATCTTTTTTGCCAAGCAGTCCACAAACCTGCGATTCTCCCCTTGCCATCAGATATTCTTCAAACGACATTGGAAACATCTGCATAACATTAACCTTCCCCACTGGCGCCGATTCACCTTGCCGCATCGCCACGCCAAGCAACGAGCCAGCCACCACGACATGGTATTCCGGAATTTCCTCACAAAAATATTTTAACGAAGAGAGGCCTCTCGGCAACTCTTGAATTTCATCAAGAATTATCAAGGTTTCGCCAGGGACAATAGGCTGCTTCGTAATCGCACCTATTATCATCAGCACCTTTTTCATATCATAATCCTCATCAAAAAGGCTTCGCACGTCAGGGTTATTGTCGCAGTTTACGTATGCAACATTTTTAAATTCCTTCTTGCCGAATTCTTTCAGCACATACGTCTTCCCAACCTGCCTTGCCCCTGTCAAAATCAAAGGTTTTCTGAACTGACTGTTTTTCCAATTTTTCAATTGCATCATTACCGTTCTTTCCATATCTTTCAGACATTAAGGATTATTTTTCTATATTTTAGACAATTACATCGCAAAGATACACTTTTTTACACGATCTTTTGCCTAAACACTACATTTTTCTGAGCGATCTTTTGCCTAAA
>ULMD01060952.1_pt1 | contig 17493 bp, 10 predicted proteins | sample 1951561 | NCBI WGS metagenome assembly ULMD01 (sample SAMEA4835541, study PRJEB28245) | human gut metagenome | biome: gut microbiome; material: fecal sample | place: Denmark | collected 2008
CAGGTTGCTGCGCATCAGTACGCCCGGAATGCCGTCATAACGTAAATCCCGGTTGCTGTGATAATGCCCGCCAATAAACAGACGCACGTTGTAGGGGCGGACGGCATCCGTCACCTCATACCAGTTGTCCACATCCCCGTCCATTAGCGGGTAGTGGGTGACAAGTATCACCGGTTTGTCTTTGCCGTTTTTCTCCATTTCCTCCGTCATCCAACGGATGTCTTGCGGCACTACATGCCCATAGGCCATACGCATCAGCGGACCGGAGTTGAAGCCGAGGAAAAGGAATCCCTTATGCTCGAACTCGAAGCGTTCGCCGCCAAAGATTTCTCCGAAAGCGGTACAGCCGGAGTCGCTCCATTTCGTTTCATGGTTGCCTAGGACTACGTGGTAGGGGACCTTCAGCAAGTCAAGGCACGATTTCACTTTTTCCATGGTAGTACGGTCGCCTTCTTCGGTCAGGTCGCCCGTCACCAGGACAAAGTCGATACTGTCGGTGGCATTAATCTGTGCCACGGAACGCAGCAGGTCCTCTGTGGGATTCGGATTGTTCGGGGTCAGATGAATGTCCGTCAGTTGGGCAAAACGGAATGTCCCTTGCTGTGCCTGCATCCCCAGGGGGAGCAGGCAAGCCATCAAGACGATTATTAACAGTCTTCTGTTCATAGATGATGATTGGTTGATATTACTTGTTGTCGTTGAAGAATGTCAGTACAGCATTCATGAATGCCTCTCTTTCAGAATCAGTACGTATGGATTCAAAAGGGAATCCCAATACAACAGTCTTGTAGTCGCCTTGGTAGGCCACACCGGCACTCAGGTTGTTTTCAGAATACCGCATCACGGTGTGTGCATCTTTGGTTGCCGGTTCAATGGCGTCCGGTGATTCCACCACATACGAATCGGCATTCAGCTCATTGTGATAGGTATAGTTTCCTGAAAGGGCGGGGAACGGAGAAGCTACGCTTTTCACCTTACCCATTGTAGCCGCTTGTCCCACACGCCACTTATATTTCAGTACTTCCATCGCAAATTTCTTGTCGGCTTCGTCGGCGGTTGCAAGGCGGTTGTCCCATAAATCCGTTCCTACAAAAGCGCCCGAAACAAAGATATTTCCACCTTGCTTACAATAAGCCGCAATAGCCTCCTGCATCGGTTTGCTGAAAGTCTTGAACTCCAACGGTTTTACGCCTCCCCGTCCCATCTTGGTCTGGCATTGCTTCCCAAGTATCAAGTCCACATACCTATACTCCCTCATATCCACCGGAATATTCTTCTCTCCCTTTCCTACGGGGGAGAGACTTTCATTACTAACCGATACAAACGAATATCCCGCTTTCAGGATAGCGGCACCATGTATGGCAGGATAATCGAACGTATTTCCTGCGATGACTTGGGTCTCGTAATTTCCATAACTGTCGCCGAAACCGGAGGCGTCGTCGTCCATCCAGGGAATGGAACGGCGGTATTCCTTCATCTTGCCAATGTAGCTGATGTCATGGATATAGGGGACCCCGTGGTCCTGCTCATCCAGAAATCCGGCAAGGAGGGTGTCGGCGGGGGCGGGGGCCGTAAAGTCGGCAGGGGCACTGATGCGGTCGAATCCGTTTATCACCAATACGGTACCTTTGGAATTGAACGCCCGTCCGGCGGAAAGAATTTCGGAAGGGAAACTCTCGCCGCCCTTGTTGACAGCGGTAACCTTGTAGCTGCATACCATGCCGGCGGGGAGCGTGGTTCGGTAACTGTTGCCGTCCACCAATACTCCGTTGTCGAAATCCCCGTCGCCGATACGGGTATAAACAATGTATTTCTCTGCTACGGCAGTTGGTTCCAACGCATCCGCTACGGGTTGCCAGGTCAGTTCCACTTCGTTCTCGCTGGTCATGCGCAAGGCCATGTGGTCTACCGGTAACGGTTGCACTACATAATCCATGTTGTATTGTGAGCAGAGGAACTGAAGCATACCTTTGTAGATGGCGCGGCTTACGGTGAAACGGAAACGCGGGTCCAGTCCGTAGCGCATGTCTGCAAAGTTTTGATGGGAAAGTAGTTCGAGTAGCATGGTAGGTACGCGGGGTACACGGGCCTCATAGTAGGATTGGTTCCATTTGCCCCGGCGTGTCCATTGGGGTTCGTAGAGGGTACGCACGTCACGCACGATGTTGGACTGAATCAAGTCTGTCAGGTCGTGGCTCAAGTAGCGGGATGCTCCGTTGGCGAATTTCTCATTGTAGGCGTTGGTATAGTAGATGCCGAGTGTCCCGATGATGGAATCGTTCAGTGTAGTTCCTGCATCGGAGTGGAAGGCAAAGGCCATGTTGACAGGGATGTTCAGCCCTTTTTCCGTCGGGTTCACGGCAGAGCCTCCGGAAAGGTAGTTCACCCAGATACCACGGCATTTATAGTCGTCGGTATAGTCATTCTTGCCGTTGCTTTCTGAATATACGCTGTCCGGTATGCCTGCCCATTGCAGCCAGTAGCGGGCGGCTTCGCAGAAACGGGGATAACCGCTGACTTCCTCTTTGAATTGAGAATTGAGAATTGAGAATTGAGAATTGGCTGCGCTGTGTTCGCTTGTGAGGTTGCGGGTATCGGAACTTTTTAGGTTTTCGGTGGCACCTTCTTCGGAGATGCAGCGAGCTATGTTTCCCATGCCGCCGCCTATCTTCACGGCGTCGGCAGTGATGATTCTTCCTACTTTGGAGGAAAGGTTGTTCAGAACGACTTTGCATTCATTGTTCCGGCCGGCATTGAAGCCGAAGGTGCCGAGGTAAATCCAGGTGCCGCCTCCCATTTGCTGGTTTACCTTGAACTGCGTGGTGCCGCCTTTGTGATAGACGGTGTAAAGGGCATCGTCCGCGCTGTTTGGCAAGGTTTGGTAAGAGACGTATACGGCGTATTGTCCGGTCGAAGGGATTTCGGGAATCCATTCGGCGGTGCTTGCGTTTCCTTTCTTGATGGTTTCTATGGCGCGGTAGGTGCCTTCCTTGAAAGGATTCTCAAAGTCTATGTATTGGGGGCGCAGGTGGGCGAAGCCTTGTCCTTCTCCTTGACTCCAGAGCTTGTCACCGGAATTTTCTGTATAGACGGAACGGCCGGTCAGGCAACCGTCATTGTCTACGATGACTTCTGCCGTCTGGCAATCGCGTTCGCGGGGAAGCAGCACATTGGCACCGGCATTTTCCAACATCGGTACGAGGAAGGGCAATACGTAGCTCTGGGTGTAGAGGTCTTCCACTGTCTGGAAGATACGCGCACGCTGCCATTCCCAGCGGTCGAGTTTTGATTCGTAGTACCAGCCGTGGCTTTGCCATAGGGCGATATGCCGGTTATGCAAGCCGTTGGTGGGGGTGTAGGGGGAGGAAACTTCGGTAACCAGAGGCTTGGAAGCGACGGGGCTGAATGTCTTCGTCTTTTTGTCTTTTTTACTGCGCAGGGCTTGGGGAACCAGTTCTTCGATACTGCGCTTGTTGGTACGGATTTGCAGCTTGTATTTGGCAAACTCCGCCGGCAGCAGGGCGCTTACGCCTTGGTAGATTTCGGCCACATTGTCCTCACGGAAAGGAATATAGGCACAGTTCATGTTGGCAAACAGTTGCAGCGTATTTCCTTCCACGGCCACTGAGTCGATGCTGATACGTCCTACGGAAACTTCTTTCCGTGCGGTGGTATCCAGGAATTTCCCGATTTCCTGGCGGACATCCGTCGGAAGTTCTTGCGCACCTCCCCATTGGGGGAAGAGGGAGGCGGCAAGCAAACTTAGTAAAAACTGACGTCTTACGTTCATAGATGATGTATTAAGTTAATTGTTCTTTTTATCTTTCTTAATCAATAGACAGAGACCGATGAAAGTGAACAGTGCATTGAAAATCAGCAATTCGTAGCTGAATTGATAACCTCCGAACCAGGCTTCGGAATTTTTCTGCAGAATGAAGCAGAGAACCGGGGAGGCGATGGCAACCAGCGGGATGTACTTGTCACGCACTTGTTGTTTCATGAAGATGCCGAAAGCAAACAGACCCAAGATAGGACCGTAGGTATAGCTTGCCAGGATATATACAGCATCGATGACACTGGTGTTGTTCAGAAGATTGAATACGAAAATGGTGATTCCCATGACAACCGCCATGCCGATGTGCACTTTCTTGCGCATCTTCACAACCGTCTCTTCCGACTTGCCTTTCGTTCCCAGAATGTCTACGGTGAAGGAAGTGGTCAGCGCGGTGAGTGCCGAGCCTGCGGCTGAATAGGCAGAAGAAATTAGGCCGATGATGAACAGTATGCCCACAATGGCAGGGAAGTAGTTGCCGGTGGCAATCAGCGGGAATAGTTCGTCACTCTTCTCCACCGCAATCTGCTGGTTGGCGGCAAAGATGTAGAGCAGTACGCCCAGCATCAGGAAGAGCAGGATGACGAAGAACTGCGAAATGACACTGGTAATCATGTTCTTCTGTGAGTCCTTGAAGTTCTTGCAGCTCAGGTTGCGCTGCATCATGTCCTGGTCCAGCCCGGTCATGGCAATCATGGTGAAAGCGCCGGCGAGGAACTGCTTGAAAAAGTACTGCTTGCTGTTCACATCGTCGAAGAAGAAGATGCGGGACATGTCACTGTCGGCAATGGTGCTTACCATACCGGTAAATGACAGATTAAGGTCGGAAGCGATATACCAGATGCAGAGTACGACCGACACCACCAAGCAGAATGTCTTCAGAGAGTCTGTCCAGATAAGAGACTTTACGCCACCCTGGAAAGTGTACAACCAGACCAGTGCCACCGTGATGGCCACGTTCAGCAGGAAAGGCAGTCCGAAAGGCTCGAATACCAGCAGTTGCAACGTCAGGCATACCAGGAACAGACGGACAGCGGCACCGAGCATTTTGGAGATGAAGAAGAACCAGGCACCCGTGCGGTAGGAAGACATGCCGAAACGGTTCTCCAAGTATTCGTAGATGGATACCAGGTTCATTTTGTAGAACAGCGGTACCAGCAGATAGGCTATGATAAGCTGTCCGGCTATGAAGCCCAATACCATTTGCAGATAGCCGAAACTGCTGGCGGCAACCATGCCGGGTACGGATACATAGGTCACACCCGAAATGGCGGAACCAACCATCGCGAAGGCCACGACATACCAGGATGACTTACGGTTACCCACAAAGAAGCCGGCGTTGTCAGCCTTTCTTCCTGCAATATAAGATACCGTGAACAATATCACGAAGTAGGCAGCGATGGTAATGATTACGGAAAGTGGAGTCATGAGGTTATTTACGATTTTATGATTTACGATTTACGATTGAAATTACTTCTTTTGATGATATGTACGACTTTGATTATCCTATGTACGCTCTGACGTTCTCTTCCAATTCACGTTCATTTTTTAATCGTAAATCGTAAATCGTCAAATCGTACATCCCTTTATTCTTCGTAGAGCAGATAGGGCTTGCGCTGTACCTTGAATTTCTCTACGTCGTCTTTCCATCTTGCCTTGATTTCTTCGGCGCTTTTCCCTTCCTTTATCATTTTGCGCACGTAGTCGGTGCCTATCAACAGCTCGAAGAAGGAACGGAAGAAATGGTCGTCCATGTTCAGATTCCGGTAAGCGTCTATCACGTAACTCAAGTCAATACCGCGTTTCCAGATTTCCTCGTCGCTCATGTTGCTCAGGTTCACGCCGTGGCAAAGCTTGCCCAGCTGGGGCGGATTCTTGGCTCCGGGAACACTGCGCGGGGTGAAGCTGTAGCTGTAGCCCGTCATGTTGGGATGCCCGTAGACCTGGAAGGGGAGGTCGGTTCCTCTTCCCAGACTGACCGGAGTGGCCTCGAAATAGCAGGTCGAGGGGTACAGATAGATGGACTTCATGTTCGGCAGATTGGGGGACGGGGGAATCGGCAGCTTGTATAGTGTCTGGTGCGTATAGTTCTTGCAGGGAATGACGGTCAGGTCGCAAGTGCGTGACGCCGGCAACCAGCGTTCGCCGTTTACCATCAGGCCCAGTTCGCCCAGCGTCATGCCGTGCACCACGGGAATCGGCAGCCAACCTACACCGGATTTATATTTCATGTCCAGTATCGGGCCGTCCACGTAGTGTCCGTTCGGATTGGGGCGGTCCAGTATCAGCACCTTGCGGTTGTATTCTGCACAAGCGTCCATCAGCCGGCACATAGAGGCATAATAAGTATAGAATCTCAGGCCTACATCCTGGATGTCTACCACAAGGATATCGAACTTGCGCATGGATGCTTCGCTTGGTTTTCCGGATTTCCCGTCGTACAGCGAGAGGATAGGTACTCCGGTCTTCTTGTCTACCGAGCTGGACACGTGTTCGCCTGCGTCGGCATCTCCTCTGAAACCGTGTTCAGGGGAGAAAATGGCTACTACATTGAACTTGTTTTCCAGCAGAATATCCAACAGATGCTTGTCTCCTATCATTCCTGTATGATTGGAGAATATGGCAATTCGTTTATCTTTTAGGATTGGAAAATACTCGGAAGTCTGTTCATCACCTAAAATAATTCGTTCTTCTTGTGCCCGGCACAGTAAAGAACTACATAGCACAAAGGCTAAAAGCAGCAGTTTCTTCATAATAGTATTATTAAGGAGGACGTTGTTTGCAACAAAGATACGTTTTATTTTAATATCAAAAACACTTATTTGGGTATTTTTAGTATTATCAATCATAATTTGCAAATAGTCAACTGTTCACCTTATTAATAATGGTTGAACTGCATCAACTGCGTACGGAAATACTTTTTATAAAAAGAGTGAGGGCCAAGTTTGCCCTCACTTTGGTACAATCGGTGGGAGTGCCGGTTCATTCTTCTATTCTTACCAGATGATAAAGTGTTCCCCGGTTCGATTTCTTGTTGAGGATGTCCAGCTTGCGGAGCGTGCGCCCGAAAGCTGCTATCCGGTTGATGGCCAACTTATCCCTCGTTTTCTGTTGCAGGTCGTTGAGAATCTGCATGGCTGTGAGCCATTCGCCTTCTTCGCTCTCCTCCGCGCCACGGAAATGGCAAAGGAAAAGTTCTTCCAATGGGTCTACCCGCTCGAATTCCCGGTTGTACTCCTTTACGATTGCTTCGTCAGTGTCGTCCAGCCAGTAGCGTTCACCCTTCATGATGTCGTGCATGGCTTGGGCATAGAGCTGGCGATAATTGATAGTGACGTTTGTCTGGATAGGACCGGTCACTTCGATGCAAATGAAACGGCGGCTTCCCGACGGGTCGGTCAACAGGTCTTTCAGATTGCTGGTCCCGATGAAGGAGGCATAGCGGCGCATTTCCTGAATAGTGCTACCGTAGGGCTTTCGCAGGTTGGCAACCGGTTTTTGCAGGAGGTGCTTCAAGAAGCCTTGCTGATTGGCGTTTATCTGGTCGAATTCGTCGATGTTAATCAGAAAAAAGCGGCCAAGGCTGCGCTCCGCTTCCTGCTTGCTCTTGAAGTCGATACTGTCGGTGTAGCCGAAACGCAGTTCCGGTGGCAATAGGATGTGGCAGAAAGTACTTTTGCGGTAACCTTGCGGACCTACGAGCAGGGGCGAGGTATTGTTGCCGTGCTGTTTGTCGATTCCCCGCCAATGTGCCACCATGCCAAGAAACCACCGGTAGAACAGTTCCCTCCAGTGGGGATTATGGCAGGGCACGAGGTCGGCCAATGCGCGGATGCGGTCTTTGCCGTCCCAGCGTCCGGTGTTATAGAGATATTCTTCGATGGGGTTGTATAGCGGCACGTAGTCCGAAGACAGGAAGCGGGTGATGTCGCGGTCCCACACACGTACTCCCTCTTTCAGTGCCTTCATGGCAATGCTGCTGCGTACGCGCTGGTCGGCAGGCTGGAAGTAGAAGTGGATGGAGTCGCGCTGCCGGTATTCCAAGTCGCCAAGCACGGTGTTGTAGCGGAATTCGTAGCGGCGTTTCATGAACTCTTCCAGCCGGAAAGCTGTTTCCTGGTCTTTGTTCAGGCTGCTGCGGGTGCCGAAGCCTTTCAATTCCCCGTAAAGGTTATGCAGCGTCAGGCGTACAAGGGGTTCGTCTGCCTCCCGGTAGTAGTGCATCAGTGTCTGGCGCACCACTTCTTCTTCAGGAATGCCGGCTTTGAAGCAATGTTCGGCAAGGCGGGACAGCAGCGGGCGCAGGTCGTCGCCCCGTCGCCAGTTGTCCAAATCGCGGAAGGCGCGGTCGAGGGCGGCCTCGAAGAGCAGGTTGCATGTGTCCGCCACTTCGTAGTCGGGAGTCATTCTCAGCAACGGATTGCTTTCCTGCTGTTTCCGTTGGCGGTAGTTGTCTTCCGAGGGCAGGGCGCAGGGCTGTTCCAGGCAGAAGGCCACGGCAGTGGGGCTATAATAGGGCTGTTCGTCCACGGTCATCCGGCAGCTTTGTAGGAGTGAAGGAGCCTGGAGGGTGATGGGGAAAGGGAGAAGGGGTTGGTAGCACTTCACTGCCAGGCGGTAGGCGTGGGCGTGGAATAAGGCGATATCGTCTTCATTCTTTGGAAGCCCTCCGTCGGGCAGGGTGAAGCGTACCCATATTTTGGCGCTTCGTCCGCTGGAGCCACAGAAGGCGGCAAAGGTTTGCGGCAGCAGGGCGGCTTGTTGTTTCACCAGTTCGGCTTCGGCCACCCCGGCCAGATTGTTTACTTCCAGTAGTATCAGCCCGTTGTAGGTCTTTATCCGGTGTTCTCCTGCTTTGGTGCGGGTCATTTCTACGGCGGGATAGAGACGCGGCAGTCTGTCGATATGCTCATATCGGGCGTTGGTCCCTTTCAAATGCGGGATGATGCTACGCAGCTCCGTAATGTATCCGGTCTTGTTCTCGGTTTTCAGCTTTTCCATCAACATGTCCGTTTCTTGTGTGCTGACGGCCTCTTTTCCGCTTTCGCGTTCCTCTCTGATCAGTGTGATTTTCATTCTTTATCGTGTATGTAATATTCTTGTAAAGATACGCCGGGAAAGGGGTGAATACAAGCTTTTCAAGGATTATTTTCCGATTGGCTTCTTTTTTGGGGTGGAATGTCTATATGTTTCTTTTATAAAAGGTGTTCGTTTCTTTGCTTATCCCCATAGTTTTGTCTACTTTTACACCAGAGTTTATGAACAGTCCACTAAAGTGGTCTTTCTTGTTCATATTAGTGAACGGAGCAGCTCACTACAGTGAACGGTTCTGCTCACGGGCTGGGCTGTGATATAACCTTGGTACTTCAACAGACTGCGTACGTACTTCGCACGTGTTCCGTGCAGTGCTTTATCGTATAATGTAACCCTTTAACGCAGTTTGAACTATGGCTATTTTGTTTGATTGGTACGAGAATCCGGACTCGTACGACAAATCTCCGGAAGATAAAATCCTTCATCCCCGTCTCCGCCTGAATGGGAGCAGGTCTACCGATGAATTGCGGCGGGACATCCAGGCACGTTGCTCATTGACAGAAACCGATGTGACGGCTGTGCTCGATGCTGTGTCGCACGTCATGGGCAGGGAACTTGCCGAAGGAAGGCAGGTGCATCTCGACGGCATCGGCTACTTTCGCGTGTCGCTCACCACGACCGAACCGGTAGTGGCTGCTACCAAGCGTAAGTTGACGAAGGTGAAGATGGCGGGTGTGAAATTTCGTGCCGACCAGAAACTGAAAAATGAAATTGGTACCATCAAGGCAAAGGCTTTGAAGGCAAACGAGCATTCGGCTAAACTGACGGATAAAGAGATAGACCGTCGGCTGACCAACTATTTCGCCACTCGCCCTTTTATGACACGGAATGACTTTCAAAGCGTTTGCGGCATGATGCGTACTACTGCCATGCGGCATATCCGTCGGCTGCGCACCGAAGGAAAGTTGAAGAATGAGGGAACAATGCTGCAACCGATTTATGTACCCGTTTCAGGATATTACGGTAAGAATGAGTGACTTATAACTTTGAACGAAGAAATCTTGTGGTGAGGGCAAATTTTGCCCTCACTTTTTAAATTTGCTCTCACCCACCTCTTGAATGCCGATGAATAGGGCGATGCGTGCGAAAGGTGAGGGTGGTGAGGGTGGATGTGTGAAATTTAGTTTAGTTTGATGGGCGGCTGAATATGGGTATTCCCATACGGTGTATATGTTCCAAAAGGTCGGCATTCTTTAATTTGCCATAGATGGAAAGGTCTACGCTGTAAGGCAAAAGCAGGTCGTCTATTTCATCGGAAAGGCTGCTTAAAGTATTATACGTAAGTCTGTCTCCCATCAGCGTGATGTCTATGTCGGAAAAAGGCTTGAAATTTCCTTTGGCTCGTGAGCCGTACAAAACAGCCTGCTCTATTTCTTCATGTTTCCGGAAGAGATTGCATAGCTTTTCCAGTTCATTGTCGGTCAATCCGTACATAGCTCAATCGAATAAGGATGGTGTATTCAAGGATTGCATTTTCTCTTCAAATCTGCAGAATAGGGGGAAATAGAAGTTTGTGATGTTTTCATAGATTTCAGAGACTACATCGTTGTCATAATTGTGCGATGTCAGATTTCGGGCTTCTATAGTCTCCATCCATTGCTTGTCATCAATCAATCCCATTTCAAGGGCTTTGCGTATGGCATCACGGGAGCCGCGGATGTCGGTATACCCCTGATACTCGGCATAGTCCTTCATCACTTTCCAAGCCAGTTCGTGGGTATATTCAAAACGCTGTATCATGCCTTCCTGCAATAATTCGTCCACTCCATCGTTGAACGCTAATTGTTCGGACATGATTGCCATGGCTTGGCTTAATTTGGCTAAAGCCTTGCGGTAGTTGGAAAAACGCTGTATCCATCGTATGTCTTGCTGTACCATGATAGCTGTTTGTTTTTTAGGTAAGCAAATATAAGCTTCTTTTGTGTAACGAGCAAATGGACGGGTGCTTTTTCGCTTGTGAGGGCGATATGTTATAGTATTATCATTAATGAACGATTGGGAACATTTCACTGACTTCATACCAGTCTCCACAAGGTGATTGATATGCGACTTTAATCTCTACTTCATTATCCCATACTTCAAAAGAGTTGTAAGAAATACATGTCCATGATTGCCCTTGTATGCAAATTTCAGAGACGTTTGTCGATGACCAAGTAAAATTAGTGGCCCAATTTGGATATCCCATTAAACTTACAGTGATATTTGCATTGACAGCATCGATTTGGTCTGGAACTAAATTCCCTTTTTCAAAAGAAGCATTTGGATTGAAAAGTCTGAGATAGCTTTCTTTTTCTATTGTGAATCCAGAGGGTAAGACTATAGTTGCGTATAATCTGGGCATTGTAATGGTAGAACTAATGTTTTTACAAGTATAAATATCTCCTATGTAGTTTTGTGGGCTTGTTCCTCCAGTAGTACGCCATTGTACACTTGAACCGGAGGGTTGGTCTTTTATACTGAAACTTTTACTACTGTTGTAGCAGATGCACTTTGAGAGATTTCAGCGAATAGATTTTTATCGTAAGTCCACTTTATGTCCGTATCTTTGTTTATGGGATAATTGCACCAAAGTGTTATCGTATCTCCCAATTCAAATGTTGAAGGGGCATTGATTGGCATAGGTTTCATTTTGACATTGATGTTTCTTAGATCTGCGGTAAGTTCGATTGTACTTTTTTCAGGACGTACCATCAGGGTAGAATTACTACCTGCTTTAGTCCATAATACATTTATTGGAAAATGGTTTTTTCCTGCTGGAATTTGGGTTACCCATGTACTCTCGAATCGTTCTTGGTAGTTTGTTTTGAATCGTGCTTCTCCACCGACTGCTGAAATTCTTATACCTACAGATTGTTTTTGTATAGGAATACTTAAATCATAAGTGTAGTAACCATCACTAACATAGGGGTTCATTTCGCCCGTAATAGTACCGCTTATGTAGGAAGCACGTGTTGTGACATCAGAATAGAAATCCTTATCTTGTAACTCGTCTGTTTGTTCTTCTTTGTTGCAACTACTACTGATGAGGCAGATTAGTAGTACGAAAAATATGTTCTTCTTTTTCATGATATGTTTCTTGTTAGTATGTTATGAACGAAGGGAAAGTATATGATATTGATTTATGGTTCCTTTTAGAAGGTGCTATTCGTGTTTCTATACACCTTTTAAAGGGAATAACAAAAGCGTCCATACATTTGTATTTAGATACATGGAATGTATGAACGCTTTAATTAAATCCAAACGAGGTACAGCGCGATATGCTGTTTTTAGTTGATTACCAACCCGGATTCTGCTTCATGTTTTTATTCAGGGTCAACTGTGTAGTTGGAATCGGGTAGAAATAATGTTTGGCTTCATAAGTACGGATTTGTGCATCGGAGGCATCTATATATCCGTTCTTGGTCGCTTCTTCACAGTCAGGCACATTGCTTACGTTGGCGCCCAACATGGTGTTCGGGTACTTGGTTGAATCCAATTTGTCGAGCTGGTGCCAACGGATTAAATCCCAATATCGGTACCAGTTATCCATAATCAGTTCGCAACGGCGACAGCGGCGTATCTCCCAAATCAGATTGCTTACTCCCATATTATTGGCAGGATCGGCATCTGGAGTAGTTGTCATAGCCGGCAGGCCGGCACGAGCCTGAAGCTTGTTTATGGAGTTGTTGAGATCGTCTTGTGTGAGAGAACCCATTTCGGCTTTGGCTTCTGCAAAGTTCAGATAAATAACTGAAATCCAATAGAGCGGGCAGTCGGTGTATTGGTAGCCGATGTTGTTTCGGTCGCTAACACTCAATTCTTCGGGGTTATCATACTTGGCGATGCCATAACCGGTCGATGTGGTGAAGGCTGCTACACCGGCACGGCTGTAGGCGTGGCCTCTGAAAGAAAGTACCGGGTCAAGAATTTCGGACAGGCGCTTGTCGCGTACGGCCAAAACCTCTCTTATAGAGTAATTTTTGTCTGCATCCAATACGGCTGCATCGTCCTTGTTTTTCGAGGTTGTTGCCAACGGTTTTCCATCAAGGAAAAGGAAACTGTCGAATGCGTCCTTTGAAATGCCGTGCGTACCACTTGTATTGATTGTGTAGTCAATGGTGGAGTGCCTTAACGAACTTTGTGCATAAGGCTTGTAGAAAATCATTTCCGGATTGCTTGCCAGGCTGACAGAATTATAGTTGGCTTTGTAACTGTTACTTAGAGAGTAGTTTTTGGCCATAAGATATTCGCAGGCTGATACACATTCTTGCAAGTATTTGTTGGCGCGGCTCTCATCAGCGGCTTTGCCATTCTCAGCTTGAGTGCGATATTTGCAGTATGTACCTTCATATAAGGTGATGTCTGCTTTCATGGCATATGCCATGTCGGTGCTGAAACGTTGCCGATTGCTGTTTGCGGTAATGTGTTCGCACGCATAATTGATGTCTGCCAGCACATGGTCCATCACTTCATCCCGGTCGGTGCGTGGTCCGTAGAGGGCTTCGTTGTCGGCTGGGTCGATAACTTTGTCTATCCATTGAACATCGCCGTACATACGGACCAACTGATAGTATTCCCACGCACGGTTCATGCGTGCAAGACCTTCATAGTGGGCCTTTGTTGCTTCATCAAGAGAGGAAGACTGTACACCGGCAATGATATAGTTGGCGCGTCGGATTTCTGTGAAAGGGGCTGACCAGTTTGTGGAAGATGCGACCACGTTAGTGTAAGTCCAGTTATGGCTTTCTGCATCTACCTGGTCATCGCTTATTGTTTTGAAGTAGAACCATCCTCCACTGGCTCCGTTGCCAAAGCCGGTAAAGTTGTTATAAAAAGTATTGCACTGATTATCCAAATTATCGGTGTTGCTCCAGTATGCCGGAGTATTCGTGAAGGTATCCAAGGGGGATTTGTCCAGCAAATCGTTGCAACCGGTTAACATCGCCAGCGCTGTGACCCCATATATAAATAATTTCTTCATTGTTCTTAAGTTTTTGAGGTTGTTATAATGTTACCTGGACTCCAAATGAGAATGTGCGTGTAATAGGAGCTATACGTCCCCATCCACCGGCTGTAAGTCCATTGCCTGTACTGATTTCGGGGTCGACTGGAAGGTCATTCCCTTTGTGGAGCAGAAAGAGGTTGCTGCCACTGAAGTAGATACGTGCTTTCTCAATGTAGGCTTTGCGTGTCCACTCTTTCGGAAGGGTATATCCCACAGTTACGTTCTTCAGACGAAGATAGGACATGTCTGTCAAATAGCGGGATTGGGGATAGTAGTTGTTGCAGCCGTTAGCTATACCGGATACGGTACCTCCACTATTATTTGTACCACGATAAAGACGTGGATAACGGTTGCCTTGATTTACCTCATAACCGGTAATGGCGGTATAGTCTGAATTCCAAAGCACTTTGTTATAGCTTGTTTGGTGGGAATAGATGGCTACGTCGGCATGTACCATGGCGGGAAGGTTTAGGGAAGAAGTCGTCCAGTCCTCACGTTTGCCTACACCTTGGAAGTAGAGGTCAAGGTCGATACCTTTCCACGCTCCGCCTAAATGGAAGCTGTATTCGTAGCGTGGCATAGAGTTTCCGATGACTTTCAAATCGCCGTGGTCGTCTGCTGTGCCTTTTCCACCGTCAATCTTGCCATTGCCGTCCAAATCCTTGAACTTGACGTCTCCCGGGCCGTAATGGAAATTACCGGATTCCAGTCCTGCCTGGCTTGCAATGCCGTTTGCATAATTCCATGAGCCGTCTGCATTTTGGCTGGTGAAGTCTTTTTCCTCGAAGTAACGGTCGGTTTCAAAACCGAAAATGTCACCGTAGGTTTTACCGGTGTAATAGGTGCTGAGCAGTTTGGAATCATTGTCCCACTTTGTTACTTTAGTCTTGGAGTCACCGATGTTGAAGTTGGCATATACGTCGAAGTCGCCGAAGGTATGGCGCCAGTTCAAGTTCAACTCCCATCCACGTGTACGTAAGGTACCGGCATTTTCATAAGGAGCAGAAGCACCCAGAGTGTTCGGCAATACTTGTGCCGGTGCCAGCATGTCACGATTCTCACGTTGGAACCAGTCGAAACCTATAGTCAGTTCGTCATTCAAGAGACCCAGGTCAAGACCTATATTGAGGGTGCGGATACGCTCCCAGGTCAAAGTACTTGATACCAAATCCGGCATGTTATACATGGTCAGGAGATTAGCGTTGGCATTATTGTTTTCAATCCAATAGATATAGCCGGTACTTTTATTGTTCAACCGTTGGCTTATTAATTGTTCGAACATGTAGTCGCCCACAGCCTCGTTGCCGATTTCGCCAAAAGAAGCACGCAACTTACCATTGCTGACAATATGTTTCAGTGGGGCGAAGTAGGCTTCTTCGGAGAAGCGGTAGCCGATGGATGCAGAAGGGAAGAAGGCCCACTGGTCGGTATGGGGGAAACGGGAAGAACCGTCGTAACGTCCGTTCAGTTCCAATAAATAAATGCCTTTGTAGTCATAATTGATACGGCCGAAATAACCGGCAGAAGCGCGGGATGTATGATTCCAACTCAAATCTTGTCCATCCTTGCCAGCCATATTCAGTTCGGGGTATCCCTCTTGATCGTACATCACATTGCGGGTACCATACAGATATTTGTATTCCTCTTCTTCTGCGTTGACACCTGCCATTACATTCAGGTTGTGTTTTTTGGCAAATGTTTTGGTATAGTTTACGTATGCGTTGGCCGTCCATGTGTTCTGTTTGGAAAAGTCTCTCCAGATACCGCTATTGCCTTTAGTGACGATGTAAGAGGGTACCGGTTTCCCGCTCCAATTGATGCCGTAAACGGAGTTGTCCTGCGAACCGCTGTTCATATTCTGAATGGCATATGTAAAGTCTGCATTAAGGGTCAGTCCTTTAACGATTTCAGCTTTCAAGAAGGTGTTCATACGGGTCAGGTCTGTTGTCACTTCACGATCGGCAGCTTGCTTCTGCATGGCCATGACGCGTGTGTCATAGCCGTCGATTGTGCCCGAAGGAATGAAATAAGAACCCCAACGCCACAAATATTGGTAGGTGTTGGCCCATGTGTCCGGGCGTTTATAGTTCTTACGACTATAGTTGATGCGTGCACCCACCTGTAGCCAGTCGTAAACATTAGTGGTGACATTGACTGAGGCATTGTACTTTTTTAGTTCGTCCGGGTGAATCTTCATCTGTCCTTGCTTTTCGTTGTAGCCGAAAGATAGGTAGTAATTGGTCTTACCAGATGTTCCTTGTATAGAAACATTGTGGCTCATGGAAGGAGCAGCTTTGTTGAAGTAGATGTCCTGTACATCCCAGTCAGCATAATAAAAAGGAGTGCCGTCCAATACGATATAGTCACCCACGTTACTATCGCTTTGGTAGAGGTTCATAGGACGGTAGCCGGTCTTGCCGCCGTTCTGTTGCTGCCACTTTTCGGCGTAAGGTAACAATTTGTCGAAATACATACCGAACAATTCAGGCATACCGGCACCACCGTTCATACTGGCTTCGATACCCATCTTTAATTGTGTGGGTACATCGGGATAGTCCGGCAGGTAAGTAGCTTGATCCCATGCAAAATTGTTGCTGTAATTGATGGTAACCTTTTCGCTAGGCTTTGCGCTCTTGGTATTGATTAGAATCACACCGAAAGCGGCGCGCGTTCCATAAATGGAGGAAGCGGAAGCGTCCTTCAGTACGGAAATATTTTCGATGTCTTGCGTATCGAGGAAAGAAATGTCATCCATCGGAACGCCGTCCACTACAATGAGTGGATTGCTGACTTCTCCATTACTCAATGTCCCCAAACCACGTATACGCATGGAGGCTGTCTCGTCGATGGCACCACTTGTGGTGAGAATGCTTAGTCCCGGAACAGCCCCTTGCAATGCTTTGGCTACATCTTGTTGTGGACGACCTGCCATTGTCTTGTTTAAGTCCACTGTAGAAACTGCTCCTGTCAAGTTAGCCTTCTTTTGTACACCGTAGCCTACTACTACTACTTCATCCAGCATCTCGGTATCTTCTTTCAGAGTTATTCTCATCGTTTTGGCTGCCTTCACTTCTTGTGTCTGATAGCCCACAAATGATATTTTTAGTGTTGCTCCCGGTGTTATGGTCAATGTAAACTTACCGTCTAAGTCGGTAATTCCGCCGTTGGTAGTCCCTTTTTCTACTACGCTGGCACCGATAATCGGTTCGCCGGCTGCATCGACAACTAAACCGCTGATGGTGATAGCTTGTAATTGTTCTGTTACGCCAAGCGATTTATCAGGATTGGCTTGTGCAGCCATCACGTTGCCGCTACTTAATAACAGTGAGCTGATTGCCACTGCTGTGAGGAGTTTGCTATGTGTTAGTCCTCGTTTTTTGTGATCTTCATTCATAAATGATTGATGATTTGTTGTTAATTAAATACTTCTTAAATTTAGGGTAAGGGTAATAAGGGCCGAATAGTGAGACTATTCAACTTGCAGGATTGTTTCTTTTTCCATAGGCATTTTCTCTTTTTAAAGGTTCATAACTTTATATTATCTCTTGTTTTCCTATTTGTTTGCTAAGTTCAGACGGAACTT
>ULMD01007296.1_pt1 | contig 16582 bp, 10 predicted proteins | sample 1951561 | NCBI WGS metagenome assembly ULMD01 (sample SAMEA4835541, study PRJEB28245) | human gut metagenome | biome: gut microbiome; material: fecal sample | place: Denmark | collected 2008
TCGTAATGCTGGTTGCCGATTGTGACACAATGGTACAAATTTCCGTGCCGATTGTAATACCGGTACTTGAAACAAGGTCGGAGCCTAAGTTCTCGCCCTGAATAGTAATAGTAGCTCCTGGTACTGAAGTCAAGGGACTAACTGCCGTTATTGTGGAAACTTTCCAAGGAATGTCATAATTCTCTGAAAAATCGAATTCGTTGTCGCTACATCCTGCTGCCAATACAATGAAGGCAAGTAGAAAAATATAGGTAAGATGTTTCATTGTTTGCATATGTCAAAAGATAAAATTAATTGTTTTGATTCGGTTCAATATTCCAGTAGGTGATTTCGGTGTTGGGAATGGCTAATAAGGGCAAGTACCGTTCGCCTCCACCGATTCCGGGTACATTTACTTTGAGACAATATTGCCGGATGTTATCGCCTATGCCCGGTATACGAATTTCCATGTCTGCATTGTTGGTGGTATTGATAGGGCCTGCACCTCCAGTACGATATTGGTCTTTTACTTTACTTAGTCGGTCAAGCAAACGGCCTGTACGAATCAAATCGTATGTGCGTACGTTTTCCATACCAAGCTCCAAGCGGCGTTCGTGCCAAATGGCTTCAAGCAATGCTTGACCTGTTACAGAGCTGTCAAGATCTGGAATGTTAGGTGTAATATCTGGATAGACGAATTCTCTGGATGCTCCAATTACAAATCCTTGACAATAAGAAGATTCGCGAGCACGTCTGCGCACTTCATTGACTTTTTGTCGGGCTTCGTCTTCTTTTTGCAGATAGTATGCTGCTTCAGCATGCATCAACAATATGTCGGCATACCTGATGACAAATACCGCTTTGGTCGTACCAGTCAGCAAGGCATCTTGCCCTGAGTCACCGTCATAAGTAGCCACTTTGCGACTGTAATAGTTGGTCATCATCTGTCCAGCCCTATCAGGGAAACCGGAAGGAGTGCCATACAAAATTCCATTATTGTAGCCAATGCCGTAAACTGTGCAGCTCAGACGTGGGTCGGTTACATCGAAAGCATCCACCAAATTCTGAGTAGGCTGATTGAATCCCCAACCGCCGGCAGCACTTCTGTTTCTCTCAAAAAACCAAGAGAGCACCATACCTGCGTTCTGGCTTCCGTTTTTTCCAGTGTATTCAAACAGTGATTCTCTTCGATAGTCGCCATCGGTAATTTCCTCGAATAAAGTGGCATAATTAGGCACTAACTGATAGCTACCGGAAGTGATAATGGAGTTTGTAACATCATATAGGTCTTGCCAAGTGTCCGGACATTCAGTATCCGTACCTAGCCTGTAGAGCATAACACGTGCCAACATACCACGGGCGGCACCCTTAGAAGCGCGTCCCAAATCGCTTGATCCGTATTCTTCCCGGTTGGGCAGTAACTCTTCTGCCTCTTTCAACTCGTCAATGATGAACTGCATTGTTTCCGAGTAAGAGGCACGAGGAATGGAACCAAAGTCAGAGGCCGTGACCGAAGAACGGAAAATAGGCATACCCCCATAATGCTGCAATAAGTAATAATAATAGTAAGCACGGAAGAAGTGTGCTTCACCCATCATACGTCGTTTTATATCAGCAGGGAAATCGGTACTAGCCACATTGTCTAGGATGAAGTTAGCACGCGAAACGCCCCAGAAGCCATGTATATAAAAGTAATTGTTCAAAGCCAATGAAGGCGTGAGCTGAAACATGGTGAGCTGTGTCAGGCCATTGGGATTATCAGCAGGCTGACTTCCCTTCTCCGAATCGTCTGACATCATACTGCCGAAATAACAGTCAAAGTGATTGTCTACCCAGTCACCGTCTGGACCGCTGCCGCGACTGAAAGTAAGCATGTTATACAGACCGACAATGGCAAGTTCTACATTATCCTGACTCTGCATGAAAGTAATACTTGATTCTTGTCCCTGTGGCTGTACTTTATTCAGGAAGTCATTACAGCCACTATTTACCAAAGCGATGCTCATTAATGCACCGGTTATGATTTTATTATTGCGTAATCTGATTTTCAGTTTCATAATAAAAATATGTTTAATAAGATTATAAGGAAATGTTGAAACCCAATACAAAGGTACGCGGGCGCGGATATGAGGCAAGGTCAACTCCGATACTTAGCGGATTGCCCATAAGGTCTCCCATCTCAGGGTCAAATCCGCTATATTTGGTTAATACGAAGACGTTGTCTATTGAGCTGTAAATGCGTAGTTTGCTGACATTGAATTTCTTGGTGAACGTACTGGGTAACGTATAACCAAGCTGGAGGTTCTTCATACGCAGATAGGAACCGTTCTCCACGTAGCGGTCAGAAAAACGTGCGTTTTCATTTGGGTCGGAAGCAATCAGTCTGGGATAGATGTTGGTGGTTCCTTCACCATGCCAGCGGTTCATCATTTTTTTTGACATGTTCCATTGCCCAAATTCAGAAGAGTATATATCCATTACGAGGGCGTTGGCTATCTCATTGCCTACGCATGACTGCATGAACATAGAGAAATCGAAGCCTTTGTAGTTGGCTGTCAGGTTGAGGCCGAATGTGGCATCCGGCATGCCGCTGCCCAGGTAGGTGCGGTCTTCGGGGTTCAGAGGCAGCCCGTCATTGGCAGTCTTCAGAAATTTTACGTCGCCTGGTGCTGCGCTGGGTTGAATCAGTTGGCCGTCGGGGGTCTTGTAATTGTTGATTTCATCCCAGTTCTGGAAAATGCCGTCGGTCTTGTAGCCATAGAAATAGGCCATTTCTCGTCCCACTTCCGTGCGGGTGAAGTTCTCCGCTTTACGGGCTACGCCACCACCGTATATCGGGTCGGGCGAACCAAGGGCAAGTACTTTGTTCCTGACGAATGAAGCATTGGCAGAAATAGAGTAGGAGAAGTCTTTGCCTATTTTGTCGTTCCAGCGAAGGGTCACTTCTAGACCTTTATTACGCATGGAACCGGCATTGGTGTTGGCACGTCCCATTCCAACATACAGAGGGATTGGGGTACGCAGAATCATGTCTTTGGTGGTGCGTACAAAGTAGTCAATCGTACCGGTTAGGCGCATGTTTAGGGTGCCGAAATCAATCCCGAAGTTCACCTGTTCGGCTGTTTCCCAAGCCAGTTCGGAGTTAGCGAATGTGCGCTGTATTTGTCCTTGCTGCAATTGGTCACCGATGACAGCTCTGTAGCTGGAATTCATCAGGGAGATGTAGCCGAACTGTGCGGCACTGGCTTCATTGCCTACTTGGCCCCATCCCATTCTCACTTTTAGTTGCTCGAAAGGTGTCTTGGCTTTCAGGAACTCTTCTTCGTGGGCATTCCAGCCCAGAGAGAATGATGGGAAAAATCCCCACTTTTGGGAGTCCGCAAACTTGGACGTACCGTCGTAACGGCCGGTTACGGTCAGCAGGTATTTGGAAGCAAATGTATAGTTGATGCGGCCGAAGTAGGAAGCCATACGCGAGATGGTGGGCATGGAGTTCGACGATGTTTTGGAAGACTGCGTCAGTGAGTTGTCTATGTACCATAAGTTAGGATTTTCGGGCACATCGGCAGCCGTACCGCTCAAGGTGGAGTAACGGAAATCTTGAATTTCGGTACCCAATGTAGAATTGATGCTGTGTTTGCCTATTATGCGGTTGTACATCAAATAGCCGTTCCATAACCAAGAAGTGAAGTTGTTGCGTGACATGGTCAGCGAGCTATTGGAGTTGTTCTGGTTAGAGGCTACGTACCAGACGGGCGTATAGCGTTTGCTCTCATTAAAGTTAGCTCGTATACCGTATTGGGTGCGAAATGACAAGCCTTTAATCTTGGCAATGTTGTCCATTTGTAGCGTGAAGTTGCCTACGAACATGTTGTTGATTGAGTGTCCGTATTTGTCTGAACCCAAATAAATGGAACGCGCAGGATGGTAAGACGGATCACTGAATAGAATCTCGCCCCAGTTATCGTTGTATTCATCCCATGCCGGAATTATTGGATCGGCACGCATCACGGCCGGCCAAATGGAACCGAAGTAGTTTCCATTACCGTTTCCTCCCTTTGAACTACGGTGCGAATAGACTGCATTGATGCCCAGTGTCAGGCCCAAGGGCAATTTGTAGGTGTTGTTGATGCGTCCTGTCAGGATGTCCATGGAATTATATTTCAAGATGCCTTCTTGTTTGGCGTAAGTGGCACCTATGCTGAAGGTCTGGCGGTCTGTACCTCCGTTGATGTCCAGATTGTAGTTCTGCGAATAGCCCGTACGTGCCACTTCATCTTCCCAGTTTGTGCCTTCGTATTTATTGTCAATGACGTAGTTGTACATCGCTTCATCGCGGGCGCTCAACGGTGTATTACTGTTGGCGGCAAGTTCTTTCTTTAGTGTAGCAAATTCCCAGGCGTTCAGTAAATTCATATGTTTGGTTGTTTTGGCCATGCTGATATAGGCAGTGGCGTTGATGCTTGTTTTTGAGTTGTACTGTCCTCCTTTGGTCTTTATTAGTACCACTCCGTTGGCTCCACGTGAGCCGTAAATAGCTGTGGCCGATGCATCCTTCAATATTTCAAGACTTTCAATGTCCTGTGGTGATAAATAATCGATGTCAGATACTGGAAATCCATCTACTACATATAGTGGATCAGAAGAGTTTATAGTTCCATAACCACGTACCCGGATTTTGGTTCCGGCACCTGGTGCTCCAGAGTTACTGGTTACGTCTACACCTGCTACGCGGCCTGCAATAGCCTGACCGATGTCGATGGTAGAAAGCTGATTCAGTTCCCTGGTAGTGACCTTACCTACTGAACCGGTCAAATCCGATTTCCTTACTGTTCCATAACCTACCACTACCACTTCATCAATCAACATGATATCATCGCTCAAAGTGACATTTATTATCTGACGTTTGTTTACTGCTATTTCTTGGGAAGTATACCCCACAGAAGAAAAAATTAATATCCCATCTTCAGGAACGGTCAACTGATATTTACCCTTTATATCAGTTGTTGTTCCGGTTGATGTTCCTTTCAATACTACATTAGCACCGATAACAGCTTCTTTGTTGCTGTCTGTTACGGTCCCTGAAATAGTGATACTCTGGGCAATGAGTTCTGTTGGTATTACGAATAAAAGAAGTAAATACCTTAGAAAAAGAAATAGACTTTTCCTTTCTTGAATAAGTACATGTTTCATAAAAAAATAATTTAAGTTAAACAATAGGTGTTTGCGAATCCACATAAAGATTCTATACTAATCAATATGTTCATGTTATTTTTCTATTATAAGATTGCTTTTTTTATAAGTTCCAAGCAGAGAATCGCTCCATTATTTCTATGTACATACATCCGTTGTGATAAAGACATTTCCCAAAAACAGCCTTATCATCAGTATTTACTGTACCGTCGGCACATACACTCCAATGCCACTTGTTGTGAATAAGATTCTTCTTGATAAACTCCCGGTAACGTAAAGCTTTCTGCACGATTATTTCAACAATGAATATGTGTGTTTCTTTAGAGGTATCCATATTGTTATCGTGTTTTCATTTGTTTTATGCAAAAATAAGTGATTGGTATGAATATTATTAATACTTTATTATCTATATATAATACATAATATATAGTATTAGTATACAATATATATAATACTATATATACATAATCAATAGTCTATATTAACTAATGAATCTGCTGTATTCAAACTTTCATAAGATGTAATATAATACTATTTTATCTATACATAATACTAAAAAATGTTTGTGAGAGAATATAGAATTAAAAACTACAATCACAGAAAATAACAGTTCAAGATAACAAGATAAAAAGTCAACTAATACTTATTAAAATAACTAATATGCTCGTTACAAAAACGATAAAATTATCAAGGATGAAAATTTTTAGTATTTTTGTATCAATAGTAATTACATTAGAAATCAGTACCAAACATAGTTTATGACATTTTATGTTTTGAGAGCCAACCAAAAATCTATATGTTAATTGTTCATATCATATCATTATACCCATCATTATACCCATTCAAACGGTGTAGGCCTACATCTAACGGAAAAACAAAAGGGGACTATCTCTCCGATTATGTAAATAGAAAACTACGTTTTTTTGAGAGTACTGAAAAAGTTTCTTTACTTTAACGCATTTTTACAGTGCAAAATTACGCCTTTCCACTCATTGTGTGGATACAGATTGTTTATTTAGCTATCATTTTTGTACAAATTTTCTTTTTCAGCTTGTTTACATTATCTTTGCCCCCTTAAAAGTGAGATAAATGATAGTTTGTATTGCCGAAAAGCCCTCTGTGGCGCGTGACATAGCCGATGTATTGGGAGCGAGAGAAAAGAAGGACGGATACATCGAAGGAAACGGATACCAGGTGACCTGGACATTCGGCCATCTTTGTACGCTGAAGGAGCCGCATGAATATACCCCTAACTGGAAGTCATGGAGTTTGGGAAGCCTACCCATGATACCTCCCCGTTTCGGCATTAAGCTGATTAGCAACCCTACCTACGAGCGCCAGTTCCATACGATAGAGAACCTCATGCAGCATGCCGATATGATTATAAACTGCGGTGATGCCGGTCAGGAGGGAGAATTGATACAGCGCTGGGTGATGCAGAAGGCCGGGGCGCGTTGCCCGGTGAAACGCCTTTGGATTTCTTCATTGACGGAGGAAGCTATTCGCGAGGGCTTTGCCAGGCTACGCGATGCGTCGGATTTCCAGCCTTTGTACGAAGCAGGCTTGTCGCGTGCCATTGGCGACTGGTTGTTGGGCATGAATGCCACTCGCCTCTACACCATAAAATACGGGCAGAACCGGCAGGTACTTTCTATCGGTCGTGTGCAGACACCGACGCTGGCATTGATTGTAAACCGTCAGCTGGAAATACAGAATTTTGTTCCCAAGCAATACTGGGAGCTGAAGACCATCTATCGAGATACCACTTTCTCCGCCATCCTCCGGAAAAGTGAGGAGGAACTGGTATTGGAAGCCGAGAAGCAGAAAGAGGCTATAGCTGCCGGGAAGAAACCTAAAAAAGAAGAAGAGAATCGGGGTATCGACCCCATTACCGACCGCGAACGTGGGCTTGTTTTATTGGACCAGATTAAGAATTCTCCTTTTACCGTGACGGATGTCACCAAGAAAGAGGGGAGGGAGGCGCCACTCCGCTTGTTTGACTTGACTTCTTTGCAAGTGGAATGTAACAAGAAGTTTGCCTATTCCGCTGATGAGACGCTGAAAATCATTCAATCTTTGTATGAGAAGAAAGTGGCTACCTATCCACGTGTAGACACTACCTATTTGAGTGATGACATCTATCCCAAATGCCCCGGCATCTTGAAAGGTCTGCGTGATTATGAGACATTTACAGCCCCTTTGACAGGAACTGCATTGTTGAAGTCCAAAAAGGTTTTCGATAACTCGAAGGTAACAGACCACCACGCCATTATTCCTACCGGCCAGCATCCGCAGAATCTGACGGATATGGAGCGTCGCGTATTCGATTTGATAGCATGCCGTTTCATTGCTGTATTCTATCCCGATTGTAAGTTTGCCACTACCACCGTATTGGGAGAGGTAGAGAGCATAGAGTTCAAGGCCACCGGCAAGCAGATTCTGGAACCGGGTTGGCGTGTTATCTTCGGCACCCCCTCGGCACAATCGCAGGAGGAGAAAGAGGAAAAGGGAGAAGAGGAGAATGTGCTTCCGGCTTTTGTGAAAGGAGAAAGCGGGCCGCACGTTCCCGATTTATATGAGAAGTGGACGCAGCCGCCCCGGCCTTATACGGAAGCCACCCTGCTGCGTGCTATGGAAACGGCGGGCAAGCTGGTGGATAACGACGAACTGCGTGATGCGCTGAAGGAAAATGGTATCGGTCGTCCGTCTACCCGTGCAGCCATCATCGAGACGCTGTTCAAACGAAACTATATCCGCAAGGAAAAGAAGAACCTGATAGCCACTCCTACCGGTGTGGAGCTGATACAGATTATCCATGAGGAGCTGTTGAAGTCGGCGGAACTGACCGGTATTTGGGAGAAGAAACTGCGTGAGATAGAAAAACGAACTTACAATGCCGGACAATTCTTGGAAGAATTGAAGCAGATGGTATCGGAAGTCGTGATGAGTGTACTTTCTGATAACAGCAACCGCCACATCACCATCCAAGCGCCTGCTCCCGAAAAGGGCAGTAAGGCTTCTGCCAAGACAGAGGCTGCCGATAAGCCGAAAAAGGAGCCGAAGAAAAGAACACCGAGAAAGTCTGCCGCCGCAGGTAAAAAGACGGAGCAGGCTTCGGGCGCTGTGGCAGCTTCAAGTACGGAGGCTTCCGTACAAGCTGACGATTTCGTCGGTCAGCCTTGTCCGCTTTGCGGAAAAGGTACCGTTATCAAGGGGAAAACGGCTTACGGTTGTTCCGAATGGAAATCCGGATGCACATTCCGTAAGCCGTTTGAATAAGGGTAATCACATTAAATAATTCTCTCCGCCATGTATTTCCAGAGGGGAGCAGCCATCAACGCCTGGCGGATGCTTCCTTGCTGCAGCAATTCCTTGACCTCCTGCAAGGAAAGCAGGTGTACGGTCAGGTTTTCCGTATCTTCCAACTGTTGCTCGGAGATTTTCTCCACGTCCGTAGCCAGGAAACAGTAGGTAATGTTGGTGTGGGTACTTGGATTGGGAGAGATTTGCATGAACTCTTTCCATACTCCGTTTCCATAGCCGGTTTCTTCCAAAAGTTCCCGTTGTGCGGAAACCATCGGAGAGCCGTCCTCTTCTTCGCATACCCCTGCACAGAGTTCATAGGATGTTTCTTGTATGCCATGCCGGTATTGGCGGATAAAGACGAATTGTCCGTCACGGGTGATGGCAATGGTATTCACCCAGTTGGGATATTCCAATATATAATAGGAGGGAATGTGGTTGCCGTTGGGCAGTACTACATGGTCCTTACGCACAGTGAGCCATGGGGCCCGATGAAGGTATTCGCTGGATAAGACGGTCCAGGTGTCTTTTGATTTTTCCATAATGGTAGAATTGACTATATTTTAAACAGCATCCCTCCGATATTATCTGTCGTGGCTCCCGTCACCGAGGCGAGGCATCCGGGTGTGTCCGCCATATAGAGGGCACCCAGGAAAGCAAAGATTAGGGCTTCCTTGTATTCTATGATTTGCCGGCTGGGAATCACGATTTCACACGGACACAAGGCGTCGATACGTTCTATGAGGAACTTGTTGAATGCACCTCCGCCGGTAATCAGCAGTTTTCCGTTACCATCGGGCAAGGGGCGGGCGGTGATGATGCGTGATATTTGCCAGGCGGCATGCTCGTAAAAGGTACGTAGCATATTCTCCATACTCAAGCCATAACGCTCGAGCATGGGATATACCAGCGTTTCCACCCACTCCCGTCCCAATGACTTCGGTCCGGACTGATGGTAGAAATCCATTCCGTTCAGTTCGTCCAGCAGTTCTTGGCAGATGTTGCCTTGCCGTGCTATCTCGCCGTCACGGTCAAATTCCAATCCTATTTGCCGGCAGTAATGGTTGATGACGTAATTCACCGGACTGATGTCAAAAGCGATGCGCCGCCCGTCCTGCTCGAATGAGATGTTGGAGAAACCGCCGATATTCAAACAGAAGTCGTAGTCGGCAAAAAGCAACCGGTCGCCAATAGGTACGAGTGGAGCGCCCTGCCCACCCAGCATGATGTCCAGCCGCCGGAAATCCGAAACGGTAGGTATACGGGTTTCAGCGGCAATGGCGGCTCCGTCACCTATTTGGTACATGATTCTCTTTTGAGGCTCATGGAAGATGGTATGCCCGTGGGAGGCGATAATATCGGGGTGGACTCCAAATTCTTGCATGAACTCGTTGACACGTTCACCGAGAAACTTTCCATAGGAGCTGTGGAAAGTGATGAACTCCAAAGCACTCATTGTCTGTGCACCGGTACCCAATATCTGCTTCATGGCGTCGGGGTAGCTATAGCCTTTTGCACAGTCTATGTGGAAAGACCATTTTCCGGCTTGCTGCCGGAAAGTGCAACAACATACGTCCAGCCCGTCAAGGGAAGTGCCGGACATCAGGCCGATGGCTTGAATTTGGAAGTCTTTCATCCTGATTTTCTTGTTTTATTTATAATTGAGGTAGAATTCGACAACAGCTTCTATTCCTTTACGGAAGATGTCCAACGGTATATTCTCATTAGGTGAGTGGATGGCGTTGGATTCGAGCCCGAAGCCCATCAGAACGGTTTTGATGCCCAGTACTTGCTCGAAAGTGGAGATGATGGGGATACTTCCACCCCGACGCACTGCCAGCGGTTTCTTTCCAAAAGCTTTTTCAAAACCTTTTTCGGCGGCTTGGTAGGCGGGTAGGGTGATGGGACATACATATCCTTGGCCTCCATGCATCGGAGTGACTTTTACCTGTACTGAATCCGGCGCTATGTCCAGAATGTAGTCGGCAAAGAGCCGGGATATCTTGTGGTGGTCCTGGTGGGGAACCAACCGGCAGGATACCTTGGCGTATGCCTTGGATGGGAGCACGGTCTTGGACCCTTCACCCGTATATCCGCCCCAGATGCCGCATACGTCGAAAGACGGACGGCAACTGTTACGTTCCAGCGTACTGTAACCTTTCTCTCCGAAAAGTGCTTTTACATGGATAGCCTTTTTGTATTTCTCTTCGTCGAAAGGAATGCGGGCTATCATGTCGCGCTCGGCTTGGGGAACTTCTTCCACATCGTCATAGAAGCCCGATACGGTGATACGTCCCTCTGCGTCCGTCACTTGGCTGATTATCTGGCAAAGTACATTGATGGGGTTGGCAACAGCACCGCCGAAGTGACCGCTGTGTAGGTCGCGGTTGGGGCCGGTCACTTCTATTTCCCAATAGGCTAGTCCGCGCAGTCCGGTGGTCAGTGAAGGCAGGTCTGCACCAAGCATGCTGGTGTCCGAAACCAGAATGACGTCTGCTTTCAGCAACTCTTTGTGCTCCTGGCAGAAGCTTTCTAAGCTGGGCGAACCGATTTCTTCTTCTCCTTCGAAGATGAATTTTACGTTGGTTTGCAGCAGTTCGTTGCGTACGAGGTATTCAAACGCTTTCACTTGTATGAAAGATTGCCCTTTGTCATCATCAGCACCACGTGCCCAGATATGTCCGTCGCGTATTTCCGGCTCAAAGGGGTCGCTTTTCCAAAGTTCGAGAGGTTCGGCTGGCATCACGTCGTAGTGGGCATATACCAATACGGTCTTGGCGTCCGGGTCTACGATTTTCTGTCCAAAAACAATCGGGTTACCTTTGGAGGGCATTACGAGGGCTTCATCCGCTCCGGCTTCGAGCAGCAACTGTGCCCAGCGTTCGGCGCAGGCAAGCATATCGTCGTGATGCTCGGGTTTGGCACTGATGCTTGGAATGCGAATGAGGCTGAACAAGTCTTCCAGCATTTTAGGCTCGTTCTCGGTGATGTATTTCTTTATTTCCATGGGTGAATATTATAGTTGTGTTGTTCTGTCAATCAGGTAATAATCCAACAATGTCATTGCTGTCATTGCTTCCACGATGGGTACTGCGCGTGGCAATACGCACGGGTCATGGCGTCCTCGGGCTTTCAGGGTGGTGTCTACACCGTCAATGTTCACGGTGTGTTGCTCCATCAGTACGGTTGCCACGGGTTTGAAGGCTACACGGAAATAGATGTCTTGCCCGTTACTGATTCCACCTTGTATACCGCCCGAATGATTGGTGCGGGTCTCGATACGTCCGTTATTGTTGTAGAACACATCATTCTGCTCCGAGCCTTTCTGCTTTAATCCCTTGAAACCGTCTCCATACTCGAATGCTTTTGCTGCATTGATGCTGAGCATGGCTGCTCCAAGTGCTGCATGGAGCTTGCCGAATACGGGTTGTCCCAGTCCGATGGGGCATCCTTTGACGACACAAGTCACCACTCCTCCGATGGTATCTCCTTCTCCCTTTATCTTGAAGATGAGTTCTTCCATTTCTTTCGCCTTCGCCGGGTCGGGGCAGCGGACAGGATTGGTCTCTATCAGGTCGAGGTCGTATGCGGTATAATTTTCTTCAAGGCGGATAGGACCTACTTGTGAAGTGTACGCCGTGATGTGTATACCCAGCTGCTTCAGCGCCAATTTGGCCAGGGCACCCGCCACTACACGCGAGATTGTTTCACGGGCTGATGAACGTCCGCCTCCGCGGTGGTCGCGGATGCCATATTTCACTTTATAAGTATAGTCGGCATGTGACGGTCGGTAGACTTCTTTCAGATTATTGTAATCGTCAGAATGCTGGTTTTGGTTCCATACAATGAATCCTATGGGGCAGCCCGTGGATTTTCCTTCGAAGATGCCGGAGAGGAACTCCACTTTATCACCTTCTTTCCGGGCGGTAGTGATACGTGACTGTCCGGGGCGGCGGCGGTCGAGCTCTGCCTGGACGAAATCCATATCAATGACTATTCCTGCAGGGAATCCGTCTATCACTCCTCCCACGCCCTTACCGTGCGATTCCCCAAAACTGGTAAGACGGAGAATATTTCCAAATGAGTTGAACATATCAAATGCTTTAAAGGTTTATATATGAGGTTAATGTGCCAATACGCTTTATAAGAAATGCTTTTGACTTTATAAAGATAACAACTTTCTGTCTGATAACCAAACTTTATTGCAATATGTTGTGTAAGGGGTTGTAATACAAGGATACTTTCTAAAATATTCCATTGATAACCAAATGTGATAACCGATTTTAATAACGTTTGGTGACAACAAGGAATGAGTGAACAGTTATTTCTGGATTTCAGTCTGAATTTCAATTTACGGCAGACGAGGAGGAATGTGCCGACCATCATTTACGCTCTGTTTACCTTTCAGGGGAGACGGTGCAAGGTCAATATCGGCGCGAAGGTTTATCCGGCACAATGGAACAAGCGGAGGCAGATAGCCACCGTCAGCAACGGGCAGACAAGGTTGGATAACCGCAACAATGAGATAGTCAATAAAAGAATAAGGGCCGTACTTGCCGCCTTTGAAGAGAAGAAGAGCTATCTTTGCGAGAACTTGGAGAGAATGGACTTCCTTCTTGAAGAACTGAGGCAGGCCATCAATCCTAATCTTAAAACCCGTCATGCAGCCATGAAAGAGAACAACGAATTATCCGCAACGCTTATATTAAGCCGGATGGCAGAGAGCAACATCGCTTCGGAGAGCAGTAAAAAAATTTATTTGGGGTATGTGTCGGCATTCAAGGAATATCTGGAAGCCAAAGGCATAAGCGACAGATTATCCGCCATAAATAGGGACGTGCTGGAAGACTACCAGCAATATTTGCAGGAAAGGAGGCCTGCGGCAGTCAAGACCCTTCTGAACAAGGTCAAGGGCATTGTAACGCTGATTAACCATGCCAACAAGGACAAGAGTGTAAGGTCGAACATAAACACCAACGGCATAACATACCAGGAAGACAACCGGAGCAGGGAGCAGAGGAAGAGCAAGCAGGTTACGTTGACGGAAAGCCAGCTGTTAGCCATATACAACTACACGGACTTGAACGCCAAGGAAAGGGAAACCAGGGACTTGTTCATCTGCCAGTGCCTGCTGGGGCAACGCATATCGGATTTGCCCAAAATTCTTAAGGGTGACTACCGGATAACGAAGCTGGGGGACGGCAACGAGGTGATTTCATTCATGGCCCAGAAGACTTCGCAGGAAGCCACATTGTATCTCTTTCCGGTAGTAAAGGAAATTTTAGGTCGGTATAGGCAGACTGGCTTTGAGCACATAGACCTGCTTGCGGAGGACGAGAAGGTAATCGCCAGGAATGAAGTCAAACTGAACAAGACCATAAAAGAGGTGTGCAGGAAAGCCGGGCTGGACAACGATATAGACTATGTCGAACAGATAGGCAGTAAGATAATCACACGGAGAAAGAAGCTGTTCGAGCTAATTCATACCCACACGGCGCGGCATACCTTCATCACTCTGATGTGCCGTTATGGTGTACCTAAAGAGGATGTCATAGTGGCAACCGCGCATACGGACATCAAAATGATAGACGAGGTTTATCTGCACGAGACCGTAAATGACAAGGGGACGAGGTACGTCAATTCCATGAAGAGAATCAAGGGCAGTGCATTCTTCAAGGTCGAAGGGGCAGACAATACGGCAGATACAGTTGTAGACAAGGAAAGGACGGCCAGGCAACCGGTTTCAACTGCGGGCAACATAACCTTTGAAACCTTGCTGGACACCCAGTTTCTTGCATCCCGAATCAATGAAGCCAGTGACATGGCAGAACGGATGGGGTATGTAAAGGACGGCAAACTGTATGACTACAATGGCGAGATAAACGGCATTGTAAAAGAAGTGGAGGCTTTCATGCAGTCTCCTGCTCCCGGCTTTGAGGTAGCTTGTAAATATGTGGAGCGGCTATCTGTCGGTAATCTGTCCAATTTAAGAGATGAGTTGAAATTGCTAATAGTCAGATGTATGAGGATAGAAGCGAATGCAGAAACCATCATGCAGATTATTGACAAGGCTTTCAGAATGGGCATTCTGGATAATGACAGCCTTAATGACATGAAAGAGATTGTATCAGCAATATTGAAGGCTAAAGAGAAGGAAATCGAAAAGTAATTCTGGAATGAAATGCTATCCTCCGGACAGATGTGGCTGTAAGGAGAATTCAGACATGATAGAAAGCCATTAACTGACGTTAACTGATTATCCGGCTGTAAGGTCCGTACATGATAAAACTCATTAACTGACGTTAACTGATTATCCGGATTTGTACGATAATCTGGACTAAATCAAGTGATTACAAATAAAAGACCGTAAATTCTTGGAATTTATCAGTAGAATGGTTTACCTTTGCAGCAGTTAAATGATTAACTCATGTTGTTGATGAGTTAAGTATTGAACAACATGTTCTTTGAAATCATGTACAATCCAATACCAGCACCTCGGTGCTATAAGCTACCACCGGATGGTACGCTGTAACAATTAAAGAATATATTCATAATTGTTAATATTATTAATTAGGCAATTTTCGGATTGCCGGGTATATATGAAGGTATAAGTATGCCTGCTCTTATATACCGTTTATATATTAATTAATTAATTATGAAAGTCGTAAAATTAGGGAGTGAAGAAGCTCCCAAGTGGTACTTTGTTACCAAAGTAATAATAAATGGCAAGGAACAAGAAATCATTCCTGCCTTCACTGATTATTCTATCAAACGTAAAGACTTTGAGAAGGATAAAGTGTGTGAATTTATAGATAAGAGCAAGTTCTTGCCGACTGTGGTTTGCTTCACAGAAGCAAAACCATTCTACGCAGAGAATGTTCCTCTATATGATTATGATGGCAGGAAGATTGAAGACCTTCCCGAGAATGCTCCGGCTGTAATGGTCTATCTGGATAAAGCTGACAATGTTAACTTGCTTGGTTTGATAGATGAGCCATTGCCTGCCGAATTGGTAAAATGTGATAGCGTTTCTGACGCTTACCGCAGAGTGGCAACAACCGCATATCTCTCCCAATGCCCCTCAAAAGATGAATGGATAGGATATGCTGGAATTGTAACGGGAGATGAATTATTTCAGAATATCCGCAAGTTCGGCATAAGGTACTCTATGCCCGGTACTGCCGTACAAGGATATTTTGGTATAAGCACTACTGTTTCTTTATTACAAAGCAAAGCTCTTGCTGCAAGTTCTTCCCCTTACAATGGGAAACACAGAAGCTATGAGGAGGCAGAGCGGTTAATGAAAGCAACGGTACAAGCCTTTGGCGTGAAAGCTGCAAAACAGACCAGATACATTAAAGCCATTAATTATTGTATCTCGCAATATGACTTTGAGACGGTCTGTAAAGTGCTTGACGACATCAGTGCAACAGAGAAGTTGCAGGTTGAAGCAGCCAAGTGCGAAGATAGAATCAGTTGTATTCAACAATTAATCATGGAACATGTTGTTGCGATGCGTGAGGCTCAACAGCAATAAGAATAACCGGATTGTACATGATGCATAAAATAAGAGGCTGTCTCAAATTGATTTTGAGTTCAGCCTCTTTTGTTTTATAGTGTTCTCCGGTCTCAAAGAATCAGTGCTTCCGGTAAGGCTGGACGTCATATTCTCCCCGAACAGCTACGGTTATGGGAGAAATTTTTGCTTTATTGCCCCCTCAACTCAAATATTCCACAATTTCTACTTGTCGTTTGGTGATGCAGTCGGGACTTTATACCTTTGCACTGTGATTGAAAGTCAGAAATGACCGAGTTCCTCGTCACCCAGATTCACCACTACAAACCTAAATCCACTTCAAATGAAAGAACTGACCTACGCAGACATTCGTAAAATGGCACTGGAGCACGGTATCAAGGACACAAGGCTGCACATTGGGCTTTGGGCTTCTGACCAATACATCAAGAAACGAAAAATGATTCAAGGCAAGATGTACATGGTTTACCTGCCGTATCACAAACCGGAGCAGGAATAGTTTTCAAGTTCCAAACTTACTTCCAAGCTATCAGAAGAGGACATATCCTCACTCCATGAAGCTCCCTACACGAA
>ULMD01061968.1_pt1 | contig 16563 bp, 10 predicted proteins | sample 1951561 | NCBI WGS metagenome assembly ULMD01 (sample SAMEA4835541, study PRJEB28245) | human gut metagenome | biome: gut microbiome; material: fecal sample | place: Denmark | collected 2008
GACGAGGCCTCCGTTCCCGATGACATGAGCATAGAGGATATAGCGGACGAGTGGACGAAGTTCAACGGCGTGATCAAGCTGAAACTCAAATCGGGGGCACAGGTCCCCCAGCAGATGATGAACCGGAGCGTGCCGGCAGGGTTGGGAGACATGATAAAATTACAGATGTCCATGATGGAGGACGTATCCGGGGTACAAGGGGCCATGCAGGGGAAACAGCCCACGAGCGGGACAAGCGGAGCCTTATACCAGCAACAAGCGTCCAACGCCAGCAACAGCATCGTGGACTTGCTGGAATCGTTCGCCAGCTTCATCATATCGGGCATGTACAAGAAGTGCAAGAACATCCAGCAATTCTACGACGATAAAAAAATAATAAGGATCGTTGGAAGGAACGGCTATGTCCAATGGGACCCGGAGACCATGGGAGGCGTGGAATTCGACATATCCATATCAGAGAACTACGACACTCCGGTATACAGGGCGTTATCCAACGAGTTGCTATTGCAGTTGCTGAACGCCAAGCAGATATCTATCGAGCAAATGCTCGAGGTGGGAAATTTCCCGTTCGCCGATCAGTTATTGCAATTGATCCAGTCGCAGAAGGAACAATTAGCCGCTCAGCAACAACAAATGATAGCCGGCCAAGGCATCGACGCTATCAATCAACAATTATAAATACCAACATTAAAAAAAGGAGGTTAAAATGTCAAAAGTAAGCAAGGTTAGAAGCGAGCTGGAAATCTTCAAGGATTTATTCAAGAACGGCATGCAGCCCAAGATCGATAATCTGGAAAGTTCCGCCGCCTTAACGGACGTGGTAAACAAGGTTAACAGCATCCTAGCGACCTTGAGAGCCGCGGGTATCATAGCTTCCGAGTAAGCCTGATACAAGAAAGGGGTTGGCAAATAAATGTCACCCCCTTTCTATTTTACTTAATCATATAAGACCTTTCGCCTGTAACACGTAATTCAACCATGACCTCCTCTTTAACGCCCTCTCCTTGGCCGATATGGGATTTTTACCGTTGGCGTATGGCGTATAATAAAAACATTCCCGGTTGAAATCGTCGATCCGTACAGAATGGGCGAAGTAACCGTCCGTCCTGTATTTACGTACCTCCGATCGGTTGCAAGTTATCAACCTATGATCGTAATTAGGGATCACGTAATAGCGCACGTTACGCCTCGAGTACTTCTCCTTGGCCTCCTTTATGGCGTATCGGAGTTGGATGTCCGCCCTCAAGAGGACGAACCATATACGGATTTGCTTGAATATATTATATATCATAATTAGCTATTAAAAATCTTCTATACCGCTTGGTTAAATACCGCTGGATTATTCTTTTTATTATAAAGCTTCCGTAGATAGTTGATAAGCGGATCGTATGAGGTAATGAATCCCTCGTTTATCAGATCGGCTATCTTCTTCTCCAGTTGCCACAGTTCACGTTGCTTGCTTTCGTCACCGTGCTTGTTACGAAGCATCCTCTCGTGATTATTCCATACGATCCAATTAAGTGCCTCGGCTATCTTAGACATGGCTTTTGGCATGAAGTCTTTTGGTACGATTTTCTTGACAGCAGAAGACAAATCCTTATAAGCGTCGCCAGCCTCATTACGGTAACGGATCATTTCGTCATAGACAAAACGTAAAACCTTGACCTCAAACGTCGGATTGATCCACATGGCAAATTTTATGAATAAAATAGGATTCATCCATACTTTATCGGGAGTTTTACCATTCTTGGTAGTTCGTCCTTTAACTCTTATAATCAACTGGTTTTCAGCAATGAGCATATTTGCTCTTTGGCTTTCATCTTTTGATAACGCTGATATAAATTCTTTAGTCGTATCCATTTCCAAGAATTTACTCATTTGCCTTCTTGGATTATTCGAAACGCTATTCCATTGACGCAATAATTCACTGCCGTCAAAATATCCATCACTCGTTCTCTGTATTACAGAAAAGCTATCAATTATTCGGATCATCTCTTGATTCGTCTTCATAATCCTATAATATTTAAATTGTTAATATCATTTTCTCCCGCAATTTTAGCCATAAGATCAAAACGACTTTGTTATTTTGATTACCTCGTGCGTCCTCCATGAAAAAAGTCGCCCCACACGGCGCAGCGACTCACCATGCAGGGCATTTGACTTCAATATCCTATGTCCGGTCGCTGTCGGACAAGGCAAATATCGGGATACAGGAACGACCGGGAACGATAAATCTTACCCGACGTTAACGACACCGCACGTTATTTACGCTTTAATTCATACTTTAGCGGAAAAGTAACGAGCATGGCGAAGAAGATCATAATACGAAAACCGCTGGACAGGTGGGGCAACCAGATATCATACGTAACCACCTCATCCTCCGTATATGACAAGGAAGGAAACAATCTCGACCAGCTATTGGCAAAGATAGATACGGAATACGTGAGGAAAACATCCATAACCCAAGAGCTGGGGGAATCGGAAGATCTGGTGATGGGGCAAAAAGGGGTTACTATGGAGATCAACAGGATAGACCAAAGCGTGGTCGAAATGGGATCGTCTATCTCATCGCTAGGGATCTCGCTGAAAGACTTAGAGGAAAGGGTCTCCACGCTTGAAAATACCCCTGCCACATAAACAAAAAATAAGCAATCTCTCGTTTAAATAAACAAAAATCGTATATTCGCGCTGTCACCGACATAGAATATAAGACGTGACACACATTGTGGCGTTTAAAGATATCGTCTCCTATAAAGACCTAAATTCCCCAAATTTATAAACATAACAGGGAGCCGATAGCAACAATACGCCCACGTTATTTGTATATATAATCTATATATAAGACGTGGGCCGTTGCTTACTACCTGTTATGTTGGCGTGGGGACGCCGGGTCTTGGTAGTTGCGACGGCGCCACGTTTTTTTTGCGTATATGGTATGTTATATATTTATAACCCCATATGGCTCTCATCCGTGATGGACCGGAGCCATAACTTAAAGATATTACACTAGGTTGTATTCATAAAATAACTTTATCAAAGTCATACCGCTCTTTCGTGAGAACCAGAGGTATATTTATGTCAAGGGTATAGCTTTGGAGGGTGGGGGCACACTCCTTTAAGTATGTCTTTGTTTAGATATGGATTTAGATATTACAAACGCTCTAGTTCGTGAGAATCGGACCGTTTAAGGTTGTCTGAAAACCATTCATATAGATTATAGTTAAATAATAAAAACTCCCTTGCCCGTGAGGATTTGGGGAGTTTTTTATTTCAGGTGTCTCAAAACGATCAATAGCGTCCTCCCATAGGAGACAAGCAGGTAATGAATAAGGGCCGAAGGTAATCCCCCGACCCTTATTATCCAGAGTCAACCTTTAACGGCGTTCCCTCGTGTACATATCCACGATATTACATTTGCCGGTATCATTGGGCCTATTAACGTTTCCTTTCTCCAGAGTGGATAGACGCTTGCGAATATCAGACACCTCCTTCATGAGGTCGGATACATTATTCATTATAATAATAAGCTGTCTCTTCGACAAATAATCTATATCTTTCATATTCAATCAATCTTTTAATATTTCACAATTATTTTCAAGTCACAAAAGGTTAAAGCCTTGGCCGTACGCCTTTATATCGTACCTCAATAATATATGTGTATCAATTAGTTTCTGTCTGATCTCTCGATCAATGGAAGAATACCGTTTCTTTTTAGCTCCTCATATAAGAACAAGCGTCCTTTCTGAGTCCATTCGGTATTAAGACTCACGTCCGGGCTGCCGTTGGAATGAGTGTAGTTGTGAGTGGCACTATGGACATAGCCCTTATTCAAATACTCCCCGTACAATATCCATTGCCCATTGACCTTTCGCTGTATGCGGAGATCACGCAACAAGGCGTTGAATCTTATGGCTGTCATTCCATAATCCTGCGCTATCTGGGTGACAAGAACGGTCTTCTTGCTCTGGAGGATAAAACGGGCATACTCGCTTTGCTGTTGTAGCTCCACGTTCTCCGCTCTCAACTCCGTTATCTCCTCATTCTTTTGCTCCAGCCTCTTCTGTTGCTCCTCTATTCGCATCTGTTGCTGTGCGGCTAACATCAGGGCCTCCCCGTAGGATTGAGGCACCGGGTATTGGTGTTGAATGTGGTAACTTCCTGTTTTGCGAATGGTTGGTAGAACATCTTTTGTAACCCAATTTTTATAAGACTTAGCGTCTGGTCTTTTGCTTGATAGAATTAAGGCATAAAGGCCGCTTTCATTAACGTAAGTCATTGATTGCAATCCTCCTTTTGTAAGGGTGTCACGTTTCGTTACATCCTCTATATCGACATGATCTTGTACCGCTTTTCTTCCATTTGAGTAGCCGAGTTGATTACATACATCAGATGCGCAGAAAAGCGGATTCCCATTTTCGTCTGTTATAACACGGATATCCCCAAACAATGGAGAGTTGAATACTTGAACTTCGCTCGTTTCGTGAGCGTACGCTATTTTTACGGTACTATTATCCCCGTTCAAATAGATTTCATTTGGTTGCAGCATGAAATGAAATTATTTGATATTAAATGAAAAAGCAGGCAAATATCCAAGTCTGCTACAACCTACCATTGCCATTGGGCGATGATACACGGATATTGCCTGCTTATATATTTTTATACAAGCTCCCTTATGGGTATAAAAAATCCCACTGGCTATTATTAATAGTAAGTTGTAGCACTACAAAGGTGCTAACTATTTCCAACATATGCAAATCCAAAATCATATTTTTTATTATTAATTTATTTAGTATTCAAATTTTCCATAACGTTTGAACACGTTTATATTTGTACAATGTCCCCGTTAGCGGCTCAGTCACTTCCGCTTTCGGGGATTTACTTTGACTGATCTACCGCAAATGTACAATCATAGCTGCACATTTTCAAGTAAAAGAGTATATATAATTATTCCTTTAACTTAAATTAGTACAGTTATAATTGTACACTACCGCATATATGTTCTATCTTTGCATAAATTTAAATATAATAGTATGAATAGAATAAAAGATATACTTAAAGAAAAGAGTATTACTCAAATTGAACTTGCAGATAAGCTAAATGTATCACGAAGTTCTATTGTCAAAACTTTAGCAGGCAATCCTTCTCAAGAGACCCTCGAAAAGATAGCCTCCGCACTAGAAGTTCCCATGTGGCAACTTTTCGCCTCCCCTTCCGAAGTACAAAAAGAGACCGATGGTGGATATAAATGCCCTAACTGCGGATATCCGTTAAAGATTAAAGTGGAATAACAATACTACTTTGTCATCTAATATATACAGCAAGCCGCATAGAAGATATACTTCGTTGGAAGGGTAAGTACTACTGGAAAATTCACGGACATGCCGTAAAACATGCCTCCTGCGGGATAACGGATGTGAAGATTGGGTAATTTTGCAAAAAAAACACAAAACATGTCTATAAATACATACTATACTATTCTTGGAATTACTGAATGTGCTACTTTTGAAGAAATACAAAAAGCATACAGGCAAAAGGCATTATTATATCATCCTGATAAAAACAAAAGCGACAATGCACATGATATATTTATAAAAATACAAAAGGCATATGAAGTATTATCTGACCCAGAACGAAGATCAAAATATGATAATGACTTAAATTCCTATAGACAAAATGTATTTAATTCAATAAACTCAAAAGGATCAAATAAAGTTGATATTAAAGAACAGGAATCATTAAACAAGCAAGATAATAAACGTGGAAGAGAAAGGAAAAAATACAATACTAAGTTAAATAAGAAGAGCAAAAGAATTTTACAGGTATTTATATGCTTATCATTTATAACCGCTTGTATAATTTACCATACAAATAATCCCAACAATGAGACTTTAACGGTTGATACTACAAAGTCAAACATACACAAAGATTCTAATAATATCAATAGTGATTTATATTCGGATCTGTACAAGAATAATCATCTTATGAATGGAGATTCCCCTTTTACTGAATACTTTGGACTTAATTTGTATGATGATAGCCAAGAGAACTATATAACAGTAAAGAATGGAAGTGATCAGGATGCTATTGTTATATCAAAAAATATAACTAGTAAAAAGATTATCAGGAATGTATATATCAACAAGCATACATCTTATGATATAAAAAATATTCCAGAAGGTATTTATGAGATGAAATGTGTTTATGGTAATGAGTGGAATCCTAACTTATTATTTGATGGGATGAAGTTAGGAATGTTTCAATCAAATGTGTATTACTCTTCACAAGCCAACTATAAGGACTATTTTAACATGTTTTCAGAGAGAACCGAAAATGGAATTTCTATTCCATACTATGAAGTTACTCTTCATAAAGTGTCTAATGGAAATATGAGAACAAAAAAAATTAACCAATCGGATTTTTTTGAAAAATAAATATGGAAGAATTTTTAAACAGCATGGCTATCCTTTCATCTGCGATATTAGTCTATATTTTCAATAAAGACATTATTTTAGAAAAGATATTATGGGAAACCAAATTCAAGCCAAGAACACCTAATGGAAATGGAAGAGACATCTATTTGTATGACGCAAGGATTTTAGGTATAATTCTTGAAGGAATTAGATTCAGAGAAGTAACAACGCCATATGGTATATCAGAAGTAAGATACCGTTTTCTAATGTTTCTTGGCATATTCTTAATACCTATTGGATGTTATCGTGTCATAGAGAAAAAAACTATAAAAACAGGGTACAAGGAATATACAACCCAGTTTATGATACTAGGTACTGAATCATGGAATGTACTTGAAATTATATCCATATATCTTCTTAGATTAAGTGCGGTAACAATGTTCATATTCTCTATTATTGCAATAGTAGCATTTATTGGTTTGATCAGTGAATATATTTAAAAAGAAATCGGGTGACACCAAACGCCACCCGCTATCTTTTCACTCATCTGAATCCTCAAATATCTCCAACGCTCGTAGCTTCAGCTCGTACACTTGGTTCTCCAGAGAATCATTATCGCTACCTACCTCACGAAGGAACCTTTCCATATCGGATATGGCTCTCACGTATTGAGATAATTCTTGAGATTTCTTGAAATCATCACTTTTCATAAACTTCTCAAGTTTTACGATATATTCTGCCCTGTCAAGAATATTGATAGATGGGTCCATGGACTTCTCTAGATACCCTTTGTAATCATGATCCATTTCCGAGACAAAGTCTACGACCTTCTTGTTATATATGGAATTCATCCGGCTCAGCTTCAAATCCTTGTCCCCTCCGGTCAAGAAACGGCTTAACAGTGGATAACGACTCACTGGCATATCTCCATCCTCTCCGGACAGTATATCAAGGACTAAATCAGACACCCCCAAGGCTACGGTACCAAAACCTCCCGTATATCCAGAAAAAATGTTCTGCCAAGTAGCCGGATTAAAGCTCAGACCTCTCTTGACATCGTCGCCACCCGTCAACGAGTTAAGTGCCCTCGACAACTCAACCATGGTGGTACTGGTACTCCTGTAGACCTTGGTGTACTCCGGATCATAATCATTAGCCTTATTCATCGAGGTCTTATAGATAGGATTACCCATAAAATTCACGTTAGAGGCGTTTTGGGCGATAGGCTGAACCACCGTAGGCAGGAGATTTAGAGCGAACTTCCAACTATCATACTCCCAGTTTATGTTTAACGGAGATACCATATCAATCCCTGTCTTAACGACATCCATCGCCTCCACTTCCCTTTTACCAGATAATTGCCCGGCAATTATATCTCCGATCTTGAAATAATTGGCAAGCTCCGGAGATAACGGAATCTTGAGCCAACGACCATGAGTCAAACGAATACATATATTATTCTGTCTCTCATGATCGCTCAATGAATCAAAATAATCCCTATCATCATCATCGCTATCCCATCCCAAATAAGCGAAGAGCATAGGCATAAACAGATTATTGAGCAACGAGACAGACGATCCCATGAATATTAGTGGGGCTATACGGGAACCTATTCCTTTAATTGGATGATTTCTCAGCATGGAATATTCCTTATACATGCTTTGAACGGCGGCGTTAAAGAACAACACCCAATCTCTTCCATACTCAGATATCCACGCTACTGTGTTAATATACCATTTATCGCTCTTCGTTTTCTTTCCGGCACCTTTCTTGTTAAAGTTAACCGATACCTCCTTGGCATCATTGATTGACCGGTCAATGGATCTTCCATGTTCCCGGCTCGTCTTATACGCCGCATATCGGTTCACAAGTTCCGCTACGTTACCCATGAACTCAAAGCACTCAAATACAGTAGAGACTAGTTCTTTGGGGGATAACTTCCCAATATTACCATCCGAAAGTTTCTCTAACTTGTTCGCTAAATCCTTGGCGTATTCCTTTTGCGTCTCCACGAACGTATATCCAGTAGCCCCTCCATTATCCATGAACTCCTTAAATATCGCCTGTTCCTTATCAGAAATATCAATCTCTCCCCTTCTGTATTTATACAGATTACGACCTAAACTCCGAAGTCCAAATAACGCTCGCCTCTGATTCCCTGAAAAATCCTTGAAATACCTAAAGTTCTCCGTCACAAACACGGAGTTATTGGCATAAGGCGTATCTCTTATCAAGTTGGCAAACGAGAACGCCACGTTCTTGGACGTAAAAGCTCCGGCCATAAATGTTTTCAAGTTCCTAGCTACGACGTAAGCGAGATCATCCTTCACATCCGGATTAGTCAATCCATTTACCGCTTGCGCCAATCGGGGATTGCCATTAACGGTCATGACATACCTGTTACCTCCCACGAAAACCTGTACCTGATGCTGGCTTCTCTGGTCATACAATGTTTTATATGGTATATCCGATCGACCTCCTTTAATCAGCTCAGCCTTACCTTCCTCTCTAAGCTCTCTCATCATTTCCTCATGATCTTTCACCGCCTTGGCCACTTCCTCGCCAGAAGCGTTATCCGGTATTTGCGGAATGGACTCCACCCATTCCGGATTTTCCTCGGTACCGACATTTCGAACCCAGATATTATCTATGGTAATAAGACCGCCAGTGTCATGATTGCTAGCTAAATTGAGAAAACGTTGTTTCGCCAAGTTCCTATTTCCTGCGGTAATAGATCCGTATCCAACGTGTATCAAACCAGCGAAAGGATTATCAGCCTCAGAGATACGTCCTTTAGCGGTCTTCACTGGGTTTCCCATCTTTATCTCCGTAGCGTCTATGTAATCATAAACATCGGAGGCAATATTATCGGAGAAACCTCTCAACGGGATAAAGTACTTAAACCGGGAAAGGTTCTTATCCATATAGGACTTGCTTATCAGCCCGGACTCATACTGCCTCCTTAACGTATACTCTGACACGTTATGAACCTTATCCCATAGATTATCGACTAAAACCATATTATGGGTAGACTCATAATCTCTCACGAAATCATAAGCGTCAGAAAGCCATTTATCTTTATTCGCTCCATCCTCCGAAGGCTTAAACACTGAAGACAAACCACTATAGTCCTTTCCTAGAATCACACCATAAGAATTATCGCCTAACTTCCATTGGAATGACAATGCCTCTCGATCCAACTCCTTTTGTTCCTCGTCCCACGCTAGATCCTTATTAAGGACATCTTTCTTTGAATCTTCCCACCTATCAATCAACGTTCCGGTCACCTTTTCTTTATATTTATCCATCTCCTTGTTATAGATCTCGGATTTGACAAATGATTTCCGATAATCGGCGGCTATCTCAGCAGAACGCTCAGCCTTATCTTTATCAACACCTTTCTTTAGTTCCTTGCCAAGAACCTTGTCATACGTCTTTTTGTAAGCCTCACTCCCCTTTTCCTCCGCAACCTTTTCCGCTGTTTTTTTAGCGTTTTTAAGATCAGAGTCGGAGATAACCCCCATTTTAGACAAAGCGTCCACGTCAAACGCCTTAAGAGTTTCTATGCCATCCCTTACGGACATATCACGGTTTCTCTCGATACCGTGTTTAGATTGTACATATTTAACCAGATCCCTTAATGGCCCTTTAGACCAATCCCAAGTTCTTCTTAAACCTTTCTTGGACACCTCTGAGACATCACCTATCAATGCCCTTATAGCCTCATTCAAAGGATTAAGGAATTTAGAGTCGAAACTATCCATATCCGCCTTATTCTTTGAAGACAAGGCTATAAGAGCGTAATATGGGTTCTCGTAATCCAGTATCTTCGATTTGGTTTTCTTGGCCAATAATTTCAAGAACTCATCTATAGCTGTTAAAGAGTCAACCATAGCCTCTTTGAACTTAAAACTGTCTGAAGATGCCACTTTATCCCAAGCGTCAACCATTTCCTTATTCAAAGGTTCTTCATTCTCCACTTCTGTTTTCGCTTCCCTAAACCGAACAGAAAAATCCCCGATACCCAAATCATTCCTCATTACCGTATCCTCAGCCACATCCATCAAATTTCCTTGCTCCAAGTTCTTATAGCTTCTCCAGAGAATATAACGGAGGTCATTATCCGATAACTTGAAATCAAGGCTAATACCTGCCTTTCTCAACATATCAAGAAAAGCGTCCTTGATCTTTTCCCATAACGAACGCTCGGCCTTGTTATCGAAACCACGTTCCGCTAATTCAGCGAGGTATTCCTCTGTAGCCTCACGCAAGTTAAGAGGATTGCCTTTAGTCCGGTCAATGATATTTTTCCGGATATCCTCGTTGGCGTTCCGATACACGTTATCAAGGAAAGTATCGAAATCATCCCCGAATAACTCACGTAGCCCGTGATGCCCTACCACCTCATGGAGGAAAGTTCTTTGAGCGTCACCTACGGACGTGGAATTAGGTGATACTATGACTATCTCCCCGGTAGAAGTATCATACCAGCCTTTGGAATCTCTCTTACGGGCCAACATATTCTCATCTGTATCGGTTATATCGTCCACGTCATGGATTACCCTGACAGGGGTATTAAGCTTGTTTGACCAATCGTTGATTGAGGATTCAATAGTTTCAGCATTATTTAAGTTATCAGTGTCTTTCTCTCCTATAGAACGAAAACGAACATCACTATCCGATAAAATCCTGTCTTGAGATACGGTGTAATTCTTTCCGTCTGCATAAACGGTCACTTTCCCGTCTTTTGACATCTTTGATATCTCTCCCGTATGATATAATCCATCATAAAAACGGATAGTTACTTTATCGCCAACTTTAAAATCAGACTCCATAATAGACTCTTCTCGTGAGCCTTTTGATATCTCAGACAGTTCAAATCCGGCAGCGTTCATGATCTTTCCAAGTTTAATCCTTTCTCCTACAGATCCTTTTAAGTACGAGTCTCTCATCGAACCATTATCGACCATCTTTCTTATATATGAAGGATACTCATCCAACGCTTGATTATAAGCGCCAATATCATCCATACCCGGATTATCGCCCATAATCTCTTTACTCCTTTGTTCCGCGTATTCATCCTCAGTAAGGGGCATTTGGGGCTTTTCGTTATTTGTCTTCTCTTCTATAGCTTTAACACTTTTATATTCAGAGAACGGCTTGGTCTTCCGGGTCGAGGAATCGATCCATTTTTTGAACCCATCCAACGTGACCCCGGTAATGTTGCCTAACCCTTTCCAGCCTTCCTCATAGTTTGACAAGTAAGCGGACCTAGCGTCTTCCAAGGAAGGGAATCCCATCATAACCTTATGCTCGTCGAATGAGCCATCAGTATTCACCTGATCCACAACATACACCATGTCACTATTCATATCCGGACCTAAGAATACGTCTATATGATCACCATCCACACCCTCGGTGCCACGGATATAACCGTAAGTGTTACTCATGGTAACAGACCACTCTTTTCCATTAACGTCCTTTCCGGAACGGACGGAACCGGCAGGCTGCTCTATGGTAACATCGAAACCGTTTATCTTTATATGGCCTTTCTTGTAATTCCCGGCCTCTTTCTGTGCCTCGGAAGGGGTAGTGTCAACCTTTAGCTCCTCATCGTGCAATCTCTTAGCCTCAACTATGCGCTCGGCATAGTCCAATGGGTTCTCACTCTCCTTTGGGGAAGGGGCGACAAAAGATTTAGCCTCATTCGCTTGGTTTTCAGAAGAGGATATACTACCTTTGTCGGTAGAAGACGAGTTGTCCGGAAAAGTGGAAAGGCTTGCCGCCGCCCTTTTTGGGGTCAGTATGAGGAGTTCGCCGCCCTTACGTTCAGCTTGTCTTTTAATCCTGTTCAAATCCGGAATTGGCGTAGCGTTATCGCTATTAGCGCCGGTGAGAATAGGATTTTTCATTTTCCACATGGTGACAGCGGCTAATTCCTTACGCTTATCACGCTTCTCCTCAACGAATATTGTAGTACCATCATTGAAGTTTTTTGAGTAAATGATGTTCACATCTCCTCTCTTTCCATCCTCGACCTTTATATCATCATAGTTTTCTACGATGTCTGATATTTTATCAAAATCGGAATCGTTAACAGGGACTTGCCCACGTTTAATCTCGCTGTTACCACCATGTTGCTTAAGAGTATGCCGTATAGCGTTGTTATCTATAACGTGATTATAATCACTTGTGATAGATACGCCTTTTATCTCCAAGTCATTCCTAAGACGGTCAGATACGGGTGCGACGATTTTCTTGATCAACTTCCCGGCAGACTTCTTTGCCTGCTCAATCAAATCAGAAAGGCTTCCAGTAAAATAATTGAACAGATTGCTACCGGATTCTTTTACCTCTCCGGATGCGCCTTCTTGTGTAACCACATCTTCGTTTTTGATGTCGACAGGTTCCGTATCCTCTTTTTCCGAGATATCGATAACTTGACCTGAAGTGGCAGTAGCCTTTTCGCTTTCCTCTTTCAACCGATTATCAAGATTAGCCCAGAAATCAGCCTCGACCTTGATCGCATCATACTCTTGTCTGGCTTTGATCAGTGCGGCCTCGACCTTATCCTCTTTTCCGATAGGGGCATTGTCATATGCTTCTTGGGCCTTATCCAGTTTCTCTGAAGCCTTCTTGAGATCCTCGTCGAACGCCTTCCTTGTCACCTCGATCTTCTTGGGCATCTTCTCTCCGTATTTATCATGGAGGAAATCCAATGTAGCATCCACCCCAGACGACACGAAATCTGGCGTACCATCTTCTCGCATGACCATGGAGGGATTCTCCACATTGCTAGGTTGTGCTATCTGATCAATGGCACCTTCCGTCTCAATCTCACTCGTTGGCTGGTTGATCGCATCTTCCACGGGAGGTGCAGAGGTTATCTCAGCATCAGCACTTTCAACATTATCATCCTCTGGCGACACCACATTAACTTGTTGAGCGTCATATATGGCATCTTGAAGATCAAGAATCTCATTCTCTGTTATAGGCATTGCTGGAGAAGAGCCATTCTTGGCTGTCACCTGCCCGGTTTCTCTATCATAAGCCGCAGGTTGAGCGATCCAATCACCGTTCTCATCTTGTCCTTGAAGAATAAACGCATTATCCCCGTTCCATATGACCAATCCCGGCTTTGGTAATTGCGTCTTGGGATTATGATGCATGGTCATGTCAAGCTCGGACTGGCGGGTAACCAATAATTGTTGACGATAAGAGTTCCTTATTTGTTCCACGTCATTTTCCTCTATATCGCTCAAACTACTCATAGGAACCATACGATTATTTCCGTTATCCGAGATAATGACGTTATCCCCATTTATGCTCCTTATATAAACTTTCTTGTTCTCAAGTCCTTCCTTGAACGTAGCGGTAGATATGACTTGTCTCCCATTAGGACTTATCGATACATAGGGAATAATATTATCAGACATATAAGAATCCACTTCGTTATTAATATTTTCTATCGATTTATCTTCTACCCCTTTAATTTTCTGGGTGTTAATATAGAAATCATAAGCTAATTCTCTTGTCTCATTATCTACACCTTTAAGCATCTCATTTATTTGGTTCTCACTCGCTCCATTATCTATATACTGCTCCATTCTTATAGCCAAATTTGGATTTTTTTCTGTTAGAGCAGTCCTCGAAGCTTCCATTTGTAAGGATAAATCCCTAAGATCTCCCTTATCACTCATATTACGTCCTTGCTCAAAGGCATCGTCAATTATAGACTTAGTGGATTGAGGAGGAGTGTTAACGCCTTGATCTGTTACATTGGAATCGGTGATAGGCTGCTGAGCCTGTTTGCCTCCTATTTTATCCGCTACGTATTGCGCACCTTTAGCCAACGCTCCGGTTCCAGTAAAATAAGCGCCGCCTCCCATACCATAGACAAAACTCTGCAATACACCATCGGTCAAATCCCTTTCCGGATCCGCACCAGTTATCTTATCCGTTATATTCTCCGCTAGCGTGGAAGACACCTCTTCGACACCTTCATTTACAGGTTCGAAAAACATACCGAATTTTTTATAGAGCTCTTGCATCTTACCCATTATGCCACGTTTGATAGCCTCTTGCGCCTTTTCCTTTCCTAGCGTCTTGAATAAGGTTGACATCCAAGCCTTGGATACGCCAGCGCCCAGCATCTCAGACAAGGATTCCGCTGTACCAGTAATAATAGCGTTAGATACCTTTGCGAACTCTCCCATGTTTGGGTTATTCTGATCGAGATCATCATATTTCTGGCTAGCCACTATTGACCCTATACCAGCGAGTCCGGCCGCTGGAGCTCCGGCCATTGTAGCGGCCATGGCCCCGATTGACATCGGAAGCGACTCTATGCCTTGCAAGGCTATATCGCCTATGGCACCCATATAATTCCCTTCTTTCCACAGATCGATAAAATCCTTGCCATTGTATCTGTTTGACCTTGCCCGGGAAAACTCCGCATCAGCCTTAAATCTATCTGAGATATCCTTGAATGCCCCGCCACGTGAGATCAATCCTCCAGTTGAGGATTCCAGTCCTTTGGACTCCTTATCCAAGACCCCAAAGATACCGGCACCAAGATCGGCTCCTCCTGCGTTCAGCTTCTGTATAGCGTCTCCTACCCAAGTATTCATGAAAGAAGAATCCTTCTCATACTCCGTAGGAGGTGGAGGAGTAGCGGTCTCAATCTTTCCTTTTTTACGCAAGGACTCAAAATTATAATCGGCAGAATTATCCCATGGATTAACATACTCGGATTGATCTTTCATAGGCACGTCAACCTCCTGTCTTAAAGCGATAGGTGCAGGATTAACGCTTGATTGAGAAACGTAATCTTTCCTTTCAACGGGCGAATACCCTAGGGCACTCTCAAATTTGGAGAAATCGCCTATCTCAGAGAAATAATCATCCTGCATCAGATGATCATAAACCAATTTTCTTTTCCCAGAATCTTTCATTTTCCCCTCAAAGTTTGAGAAATCACCAAGACCAGTATAGCCCCGGCTTATCATCGTATCATATAAATGTTTTATGTTAGAGTCCATGAATCCACTTGTATTTTTCGTTTACACTTTCTTTTGCATCATCATTCAGATTGATATTCTTATAACTATCAGAACGATCCTCAAGCATGCCTTTCAGCATTGGATACAGTTCCGGGAAATCAGCTAGCCGTCTACCAACTATCGCTCTCGCTTTGCCTATCTGATCACCGCCCTCACCCATCACAAGTTTAATATCATCTATATCTGATAATTTTAGATTCTCTTTTTCTTCCTTGGTCAAGGAAGAGTCCTGCTCAATTTCTTTATTTTTTTTATCAATCAAATCCTTCATGGCTTGATAGGCCGCTGTAACAAATCCGTCCACCTTATCTCTAGGTATACGAAACTCTTCATTATCTCGACCAAACAGTACAATATCCTTCGCTCCTCCAGAACCACCAGATCTTATGTTAGCGACCTTTATCTGGTTCGCTCGGTTCGCCGCCTCTTCCTTGGATCGGTTCTCTGCCTTGAATTGCTCCGTAGCCATTCTGTTCGCTTGCCTGTACGCCTCCAATGTCATTACGTTAGCTTGCTTTTGATCGATCTCGCCCTTCCTTATCCTAGCGTCAATATCCTTCAAGGCCAGCTTCAAACGATAATCCCTCTGCGCCTTTTGCCTAGCCGCCTCCAGATCACGTTGATAGGCTATCTCACCCATCTTGGCGTTCGTGAGCAACGTATCGTATTTCCTCTTCAAGGCGTTTCTCCTTTCCGTTATCTCACGTTGCCTAGCGTCAAGGGGAGCGAGATTGTTCACGACCACGGGACTCGATCCCTTGGCCGTCCCCACCATTCCGGCTATGTTGCTTATCAGGTCGCTTATCCCCGTTATGGCACGGCTCGCCCGGTCGTTCCTCTCACGTCTCGCCCTTTGCTCGCCCGTCTCGTACTCGGGATCGCTCGTACGCATCATCTCGATAATCTCCTCCGTGGAGTAAGGATCACGCTTACCCGCCTTGATCGCCTCGCTTTGTATGTTCCAATATCCTTGCGGGGTTATCTCACCCGTGTTAATGGCTTGCTCGGCTGTCATATCCGCGAACTTGTCATACATGGACAACGGGGTTGCCTCTGGTTTCACCGGCGCTTGCGTTAAAGATGGGGCCTGC
>ULMD01051010.1_pt1 | contig 16350 bp, 8 predicted proteins | sample 1951561 | NCBI WGS metagenome assembly ULMD01 (sample SAMEA4835541, study PRJEB28245) | human gut metagenome | biome: gut microbiome; material: fecal sample | place: Denmark | collected 2008
TAGGATCTCCATTCTTCGGCGTATTTGAATCTAAGAAACTTAGAGATATTTGCGCAAATCTATCTAAAAATGGAAACACAATTGATGATTTTGGAAGTATTGATAAGGTATTAGAAATTAATGGTGCTGATTTAGAGAGAATACGTAATGGAGAAAAATACGAAGAAAAAACTGATATATTTGGAAATCCTAAAGATGTATCAAATAATGCTTTTGGTACAATACTTTCAAGTTTAGGCGGAAAATTATTAAGTGGTGCTGGATCTTTAGCTAGTGGACTAGTATCTACTGGAGGAAAAATAATTGGCGGAATATCTAATTTATTTTCTAATAATAAAGAGCAAGAACAACCACAAAATGCTTCAATGTTACCACAATTTAAAATGCCTCAACTTACTCAATCTGCAGGGATTGCTTCTGGTAATTTAGACGAAGTTGATTCTACTGGAGATAATAAAGATGTTGTGGTAGATAATGACGGTAATGCTATGGTAATGAAAAGAGGTTCTGATGGATCTGTTGAACCTGATACTTCTGATACTAATACTAAAGCAATATTAAATAAGAAAGCCATGAAAGAAAAATTCATGGAGAAATTACAGAATGCTCAACTTAAAGCTGCTGAAATTCAAGCTAAAGCTTTTGGAGCTGATCAACCTAAAAGGAAAGGATTTAATTTATGGGATTTATTAATTGGAGGATTGATTGCTGCTCCTATATTAAAGAAAATATTCGATTCCACAATTAAACCAGTATGGGATGATCTAATCCATCCATGGATTGAAGATAAAGCATTACCATGGATATCAGATAAATTTAATACTGCTAAAGATTGGGTATTGAATACTGCATTGCCTAAAGTTGGAGATTGGTTAGGTGAAAACCTTCCAGAAATTATAGGTAATTCTATTAAAATGGCTGGAGGGCTATTAGGTCATTTACTTGGAAATAAAAATAATTCTGGTTCTTCTACCACTGTTACAGCTAATGCTGGTGATAATACTCAAACAACTATGATGGATTCAACCGGTAAAAAATTAACAATGGATGATATTGCTACTGTAAATTATAGCGGTGATATTGTTAACAAACAAGGCGCTGTTGGAAATGTTGTTACTGATGAAAATGGTAATACTACTGTAAAATTTGATGATGAATCATCAGCAAGTTCAAACTATTTAAAGGCTGTTGGTAAAGGAGGATATAGATCTTTTGTACATGGATTTATTGGAACTAAAGGTTCTAAACTTGCTACATCTATAGCATCTAAAACTGCTAATGGTATTAGTAAACTTGGTATTTTTGGAAAGATAGGTAAATTCGCATTAAACGCTGTAACAAAACCAGCAAGTTTATTTTATAAAGCAGGAGAATCAACATCAAGAACACAATTAGCTACAAAATTAACATCAACTGCAGATGATGCTCTTGAACGTTTATTTGGAAATTCTAAAGTAGTTTCAATGCTTAAAAAGGCAGCTGAATTTTTACATGTTGAAGATTTTGCTAAATGGTTAGAAACATCACTTTCTAAAATTAAAGATATCTTTAAATCTGCAATTAAAGAAGGTACTGAACAATGTACTGAAGAAGTAGCTAAACAAGCTTCTAAATCTGTATTTAATAAATTACTATTCTGGGCATTTTTAATATATGATTTTACAAGAGGCTGCGATATGGCAGAATCTATTCTTGAAGTAAAAGATACTACAATAATAGAAGAATTAGCTTGTGGTATTACAAATGCTATAGCTAATTTTGTAATAATTCCTGCAATTATCCCTGGTACTTCATGGATTGCATCTAAGATTGTAGGATTATGGGTTGATGATTTAGATGAACGTCAACAAGAAGCAGAAGAATACGTAAATTCTGAAAATGAAAAGAATGGAACAACATATTCTGTATCTGAAATGCTTGATAAGAAAAAGAGTATTGGTGGTGCTGTAAAATACGCAGTTATAGATGGGGCAAAATATATCAAAGACAAAGTAGTTTCTGCTGCTAATGCTATTGGTGAAGGATTTAATAAAATAAAATCTCATATACCATTTTTAAATAATAATGATGTTGAATATGAAACAGTTGAATCTGAAAATAGAAAAACAATATATGGCAATTTTGCTAATGGTACATTTAAATTGGATAATGAAAACTTAATACCTGCATTAAGTGGAGGAATAGGTTATCCATATAAATCTATGAATCCATTTAGTGATTTCAATAATGATGTATCATCTATTATTGATACTATTTCTTATTATAAAAATACTAATAATGATATTATTAGTCAGGCAAAAACTGGAGATATTTCTATCTTTAGCACTAGCTACTGGGATGGAGTAAAAAGTAATCAATCTGGATTAGCAGGTGATTTAATTACTACTTATAATGGTATGAGTAGAATTATGCAGATTCCAATTATTATGATTTCTAGAATATTTGGAGGATTTGCTAACTGGATTGGTAATATTTCTGGTGGAGTTGGAAATAAATATAAATCACTTACAAGATTCTTTGCTGGTGATACTTCATCAACAACAAGTTCTTCTTCATATTCATCTTCTAATACATCTCATACTGTATCTACTACATCTGGAGGTGAAACTTCTAGTAGTACAACTACAAATGGTGGATTCTTCTCTAATTTATGGGGAAAAATCAAATCAGGAATTTCATCTATATTCGGATCTGGTAAATATAGTTTAGGATATGGAAAACAAATTGATCCATCAATTGCTAATATTCAGTATAATGCTCCAGGTGATACTGTTTATCAAACAATTGGAAACTCTGCATGTGGGCCGGCAGCTGCAGTATCTGCTGTAAATTATGCTTATGGTAGAGGATCAGAAGATGTATTAAATGCTGCAAATTATGCTATAAGTAATGGATATAAAGAACGTAATGGTGGTACAATGCCAGAGTTCTTTACAGATTATTTTAGCCAAAATGGATTAAACTCCGAATTAACTTACAATAAATCTAGGTTGAAAGAAAGAATACTTTCAGGTCAACCTACAGTATTAATGGGAACTGATCCTAATGGTGTTAATTCATCTAACCCATTTGGTGAAAATCCACATTATGTTACAGCAACTGGAACTGATAGTCACGGAAACGTTATTATTCAAGATCCAGAATCTAATTATGATAATCAATTATACAATATTAACGATGTAATTTCAAAATCAAGTCTCGGAGTATCTGCATTTGGTAAATATAAGAGACACAAATATGGAATGTATAAATACGGAACTGGGCTTAGAGGTTCTTGTATAAATGAGCAATGTTATAATTTCTTTATTGATAATGGATTTTCTGCTGCAGCTGCAGCTGGTGCTGTTGGAAACTTAATGGCTGAAGCAGGAGTAGATTCTTCAGGTCAAATCAACGCTAGTGCTATTGAATCTAATGGTGAAGGTGTTGGTATTGTACAATGGTCATTTGGTAGGAAAACAGCATTCTTAGAATTTTGTAAAGCTGCTGGTGATCCATTCCCAAATAAGAATATTGAATTACAGCTTAGGTTTATTAAGAAAGAACTTGATGCTGGAAACCAATGGTTAACATCTGCTAATTATGGATCTCAATATAAAATGTCTTATCAACAGTTCTTAAAACTTACAGATCCATCTATTGCTGCTGGAGCTTGGTGCGCAGGATACGAAAGACCTAACGTACAATATGCTCATCTTGATAATCGTATTAAGTACGCTGTAGATATTTATAATAAATACAGTGGTAATACAGCTGTTGCTTATTCACCATCAGCAGTTACAACAACATCAACTGGTGTTTCTAATCAACAATCTGGAACTCCAGGACTTATTGATAAGCTTAAAGATACTAATATTGGTAAGTCATTAAGTGCATTTACTGGACTTATTACAGGAACAGATTCTAATGCTGTAGCTTCTGAATCCAAGTATGGTATGGGTAAATATAATATTAGTAAATTAAAATCAGGTAGAGCTAAAAATAATAATATTAAACCTATTATTAAACGTAATAAACAAACACCTAAATCTATTAGTTCTAAAATTAATCGTGGAGGAAGATCTAAAATTAGATTTGGTAGAGGGCCAGAATTTACTAAATATAATTTATCTGAATCTCAATTAAAGAAAATTGCTAATTTGTGTTATCAAGAGCAAGGAACTGTAAAAGGTGCAGCTGCAGAAGCTTCTCTTATGTGTAACTTGTTTGAAAAACAAGGATCAAGATTTGGAAGCGGAGCAGATGGATTATATAATTACGTAAGAAATAGTGGATGGTTCGCACATGCTGCAAGATTTATGGATGGTGGAACATCTAGTAATGAAATAGTTGAAGCCGTAAGAAATGTTATCGTAAATGGTTACAGAACACTTCCAGTATATGTAGATAATCACGATTGTTTTTCTGATATTAGATCAGTATCAAATAATGGTTCATCATTTACTGTAAGTGACAGGTCTTCGTATCAAAAAGATGTGACTGTAATAAAAAGTGTTTATGGTGCAACATCAACATTTTATAGCTTCCCAGATACAAATAGCGATCCATTTAGTTATACTTCAAAAACTGGTTCTGATGAATGTTATTCTATTGATGGAACTTTAAATGGATCAAGTGGAAATACTGCAACTACAAATACAACTGCAGATAGCGGTCTTGTTAGTAAAATTATATCTGATACTAAAATTGGTAAAGCGCTATCTTCATTCTCACAATTATTTACTGGTTCTAGTTCTTCAGATAGTTCATCAACTTCAGATAGTTCTTCTTCATCATCTTCAGTAGCGTCTGGTCCTGTTGCAGAAAGAGCTGCGGCTCAAATGGATGCATGGGCAAATGATGATAGTCATGGATATAGTCAAGCTAATCGTTGGGGACCTGATTATGACTGTTCATCCGCTGTAATTTCTGCATATGAAGCTGCTGGAGTACCTCTTAAATCAAATGGTGCAACATATACTGGAGATATGAAAAATGTAGCTTTAAAACTTGGATTTAAAGATATAACCAATTCTGTTAATCTTGATACTGGAGAAAACATGCAACGTGGTGATATCTTACTTAACCAAGCAGAACATGCTGCTATGTATGATGGAAATGGAAACATGGTACACGCTAGAAGTAGTATGGGTAACAGTAATCCTGGAGATGCTAGTGGTGATGAATTTAGGATTAATCCTTACCACAATCATCCATGGGATACAATTTTAAGATATCAAGGTGGTACTGGAAATAATAAAAACAAACCAATGTCTAAACTTGGAATGGCTACTAATCCATTCAATAAAAAGACACAATACCAAAATTATATGGCTTATAATAAAATGATTAAACAGCAAGGTATGAGTGAGGATAAGAAAGTTCAATATTCTGTTAGTCGTTTCGATGATTATGGAAGAGCTAAAAATCCAATTAGAAGTAATAATCAATCTACAAATAATACTGTAGTTAGTGCACCTACAATAAACTATACTAGTTTAATAAAAGTTGTTATTGAAACTCTTGTTTCTATAGCAGATAATACTGATAAACTTAACATCATTGTATCTTTATTAAATGAACGTTTAGGTGCAGGTATTACTACTAATGAAGTATCAAATACAGCTGTTAATAAAGAATCACTAAAATCAAAACTTAAATCTGCATTATTATCTAGAGAACAAAGTAACACTTATTCTAAATTTAATAATGATCAAGATTCAGGTTTATTTTCTATTATAAATGCTATGAATGCTATTGCTGCTGAATAACTATAAGGGTTGGCTAAATTTAGCCAACCCTAACAATAAATTAATATATATATAAAATAGAAAGTTGGTGATATAATGCCATATTATAAAATAAAGGCTAATAGTGTTGCTGTATATGATAGCAATTCAATTCATGCAAATAATGTTGGTTATTTAAAAAAGAATGCTATAATCGAATGTCAACCTAGCTTAACAGATTGGCATAAAATAAAATCATTAAAAACAAAAGATACAAATTATTATACCGGTGTGATTGATGGTATGTATGTGATGGTGCTTGCATTATTAATGGAAGAAGTTGATGGTGCCTCAGTAGAAGCAGCAAATAATCCTGCACCTACAGATAATATAGATACTTTAAATGTAAATTATATTGATGATGCATTTGCAGATGTTTATAGTTCAAATATATCAAGTGATGCTTATTTGAGTAATCTTAATAATGGATTAAGAGTTTCTACATTAAATGGAATTATGGGTATGCCACATCAATTTTTACCAAATACAGATCCTAAAATAGATGAAACTACAGAAATAGATTCATTTGGCAGAATATATGCAGAAAAAATTGTAGCTCCAATGCCTTTAATGTTTATGACTCCAGGAGTACCATCATTTATGACGTCATTTTCTGAAAAACAAAAATCTTCAATGTTGGAAAAGATTATCGGTATTGATGGTAATGATTTAGATAATCTAACTAATGAAAGTAGTGGTAAGTATTATTCATTAAAATATTCATACATAGAGTATTTTAATTATGTAAATGCTATGCTTAGAAGTGCTGCATTTTTCTTAGGAATAGAATCTGAAGAAATAAATGGAAAGCGTTTAAGTGAATTAAATTGGTTTTATTCTCCATATAATGATGATCCTACAACAGATATATTTGATAATAATGGATTAAGAAGTTTTCTTGGCACTTATGCTGGTGCAATCCCATTCTACGTTGAAGCAGAAACTAGAGTAAGTGACAATTTTAGTAACCAAACAACTCAATCAACATTAGCTTCACTTACAGATACATTATCAGATAAAGCCAGAGAACTTAATTTCTTAATTGGTAGTGCTGCTGGAGGTTCTGGAGCTGGAGATCTCTATGAAGATCTACTTAGTGTTGGAACTGATAGTATTGAAAATGTTTCTAGTACTATTAGTGGCATTTTAGGACAAAATAATATTTTAAGTAATATTTTAAATGGTGCTAAAACATTAATTTCTGGAGGTAAAATGATGTTTCCTGAATTATGGTCAGATTCAACATTTTCCAGAAGTTATAGTGTTACTTTAAAATTGGTATCTCCATCTGGAGATAAATTAAGTATTTTCTTAAATATATTAGTTCCTATATATCATTTATTGGGTTTTGTTTTGCCGAGACAATCTACAGGATCTAAACAATCTTATTTTTCACCATTCTTAGTTCGTGCATATTATAAAGGATTATTTAATATAGATATGGGAATTATTACAGATATGGATATTACCAAAGGAAGTGATGGTGAATGGACTCCAGAAGGACTTCCAACAGTTGCTGAAGTATCATTTACTATAAAAGATTTATATGATGGATTATTTATGTCAACGGCAGGTCATGGTAAAGATATATCAATTATGAGTAATATTACAGAGTTAGATTATATAGCTAACTCTTGTGGTATAAATATAGATGAACCAGATATTGGTAGAACTGTAAAGATGTATTTAACATTAGGATTTAAAGATAGAATTACTGATAAATTTACGTTAGATATATTCGGTGGAGTTTCTCAATATTTTAATCAAAAGATTCAAAATATATTTGGTCATTTTTAATACTGCATAAAACATAAAATTAGTATCTTTTATAGATACTAATTTTATTTTGAGGTGTTTAATATGAAAAATAGAAAACAAAAAATGATAGAATATCAAAATAAATTTGGTCATATACCAAAAGATTATATACAAAGATTAAATTGGTTATATGATACTCTAAAAATAGATGATAAAAAATCTGATGAAATACTTAAAGCTAGAAATATGATGATTGAGTCTATGCATTACGAGACTATACGACTAGTAATGTATGAAATTCCGGAATATACGCCAAGACCAAGAGCAAGAATAGTGCATAAGAAAGATATTATCAATGCAGCCACAGGAAGTAATGCATTTATTCAAGTATATTCGATTACTGGAAGACAGAATAGAGAATATATGAAGATGTTTGTTAATTCTAATCTAAGTGAATTAGAATCTTTATTATGTACTCCATGTGATATTGAATATAGAACTTATTTTCCAACACCTAAATATTATAATAAAACACAAATATTCTTAGCAGAAATAGGATTAGATAGACCCATATCTAAACCAGATTTTGATAATATAGAAAAGTCATACGCAGATTCTTTTACATCAAATATTTGGATTGATGATATTATAGTTGTAGATGCAAGTATTAAAAAATATTATTCTGTTTTACCAAGAATAGAAATAGATTTAATGTATTCTAATCAACTATATAATATACATCAATATAGAGCAATGATAAATAGAAAAGATTATAATGAAAATATGAAAGTTAGTTATTTTGGAGGTGATTGAATTGCTTGATGAAATTTATGATGCAAAATTAAAAATGCTATCATTAGATACTTCTATTATTGTCAATAATCTTGTTAATAATTTATGTATAGATAGTGTTGTTGATAATAAAGATAATTCCTTTGTTATCACTACAAATTGTAATATTGATAATGGTTCGTTATTTTCAAATTATGATACATTATCAAATAATTTTAAAAATGTTATAAATTCTACTGTAAATCCAATATATTTATTTAATATACTTAAATTATCAAATAATAAATTTATTGTTAAAATATAAAAAGCACCCCTAGTAAGCCAATGCTTACTAGGGATACCTTTTACAAATATATTTAAAATTTAACTATGCCAATGAATCAAGATACCTTTCAATGAACTCTTCGTCGACATTAACCATTTCGGTTGTATTGATCATTTCCAGCATAGTATAAATAAGCTGAGTATCTTCTACTATAATGTTCATATTTAAAGTAGCTTCATTGACATATCTTGTCATTAAATCTTTGTCTTTAAATGAATTTTTAGAAAGAGATTCAACCATACAATGGAATACATTCTTTACTCTTGTCTGTCTTAATTCATTAATTGCTGCTGTAGCTCTATCAGAAATTTCTTGTGTAAAAGATTCGTTCTTAGCTAAAGCCATTTGATCTTTTGCATTATTAATAATTTCTTTATAATCTAATTTTTGTTCAATATTAGAATTAATGAACTCTTCAACACTATCAGCTACTCTATCTTTAATTAATTTAGAAGCTTCATAAGTATCAACTTCTTTTAATTCTTCAAAGAAATCATCTTTAATAGTATCACTAAATACAAAATCTCTTGCCCCATTTGTATTAGGATCTGCTTTATCACAATCACAAGATTCTACAACTTTATTATAATATTTATTTGTAATTCTAGCAAATTCAGATAAAAGAATATTCTTAGTAGCAAAAGTTCTAAGAAGCTCATCAACATCATTTTCAATAATAAATTTATTTACTAAATTTTTACCAATAATTTTATCAGATTCAGTAAGAGTTACACATGATTCTGTATATAATTTGTATAAACATTCAGAAAGAAATGCAGTTTTAACTTTATTAAGAAATTCATCTCTTTCACCAGCCATATTATCCATTTCTTTCATATAATTAATACAATGATTTTGCCATTCTTCAGATTCTAAATCATATGCAGAATTCTCTCTTTTAATTTTTTCTTGTTCTTTATTATATAATTCATTATCATATTCACGAGCCATTTCATTTAATTCTCTAATACTTAAATTCATATTATCAGATGGCTTAGTAAGTGTACTATATATCATATAAAATTACCTCCTTTAGATTTTATTAAAATGTTTAATATACAGCAATAGATATTTGTGGCTCCTGATATGCATCGTCAGAAGTTTCAATATTTAAGAATTCTGGACAAATATCAGGATCTTTTTCATCAGTATTTAAATATAAATGTTGACAAGACGGACCATAACCATTAAGATCAAGATATTCAAAATAAACTAACTGATCTCTATAGCTATTAGTAATAAGTGTAATAATATTAGGAATATGAAGTTCTGTAATTTCATTAATATCTTCAATATATTCTTTAACGTCAGTGATTATATTTTCACTAATATATTTATCTGCGCTTGTTTGAGCTTCAAGTGCAAATTTCATATTCAATGCAACGTTATCAATATAATTAATAACTTTAGTAGTATTGGAAATTTTAATCCATCCAGTATATGGAGTTTCAATATATCCCCATTGCCCCTTAGTTTTAGTTATTAATACTTCATGACCAAAATCTAATGTACCAACAATAAATTCTTCGTTATCTTCATCTGATGTATTAGAATATACATTAACTTGATCAATAGCAATTTTAACTTTATATGAAGTAGCGTTAGGAATATTATAGTAGAACATCTTAGAAGGTCCAAAAGTATTGAAGAATTTTAAATCAATTCCAAAAGTATCTTCAAGAGTATATAAACAAACGTTTATATATTTTCTTCTTTCCTCTAAATCATATATAAAATCTTCCATCTTTTCTTCTGTATTAATAAAATTATTTTTAAGTAATGGAATACGATTTATGGTATATTTATATTTATATGTGTTATTATCATTTAATAACCATATGGGTTTAAATTCGCTATAATTATTTCCAAGCGAATCTGTACGTACAATTTCTTTATATAATGGATTACCATTTTTATCTGTCTTTTGTACTTGTTTAACATTTACAACAGATGTCATTATATTAGAATAATCATAATAGAAATTTACACAGTCTATATTCATTACATTACATACTGTATATCTTGAATAGTCTTCATACCAATAAGAATCTATTACAGCGATAACGTCTTCATTTTTAAGTAATACATTCTGTACAAAATCACTATCTTTATTATTTCTAATATATTTCAATATAGCAGATTCTGTTTCTTGTTCATCATTATTATATTCTTTTACAATTTTAAGATAATCTGGATTAGCTTTAATAATTGATACTAAATTTAAATTTTCTCCATCTCTTTCAAGATAAATTTCATTTTTTAGAAATTCATTAACAATATCATCTCTTACTGGAATTATTGTTTGTAATTCTGTACGGTTACCAATTCCATCTTCGCCATACAACTTAGCCTCTGCTGTTTCTTCTGTAATTTTTTCTCCATTAACAATATCTCCAGGTTTAGTACCAAAGTCAGCCATGATAAATAATTTACAATATGTTTCACTATTCATATATCCATGATTGTTATTATTTTCTATTACAACTCTTTTTTGGAACTGCTCTGGCTTTGCATTATAAACTCCAAGAATATTAATACGATTATTTAAATCCATTAAATCATTTGTTTCTAAAGTAAATCTAAAATCATAAATATAATTATATTTATCATAATTCACTAATTCACCTTCAATGTATCTATATGGATTTTTATCAGTATTATCAGTATATAATACCATAACCATTTTAACTCTAACATCATCAAATATGGTATCACCATTACCATCTTTATGTGATTTTATTAAATTATAATTAATAGTATTATTTTGTGTAATACTAACATCCATTGTATATTTATTATCATATATTTTCTTCTGATTATTTTCATCATAATAAATATATTTTCTACACCAATTCATATTTGTTGCAACAAATTGCAAATCTGCATCTGTATTTATACTATCAAATTCAAATACTTTAGCGTCATTCATAATTGTTAAAAAATATGATGATATCAAATCATCATCAATACTAATTAAAAATGGATTAGTATATTCAAATACTCTCATAGGATTTCCTTTAGAACTTAATGTCATATTATATGGTAATTCTTCTTCTGTATCTATATACTCTGGAGGTATAACAGATGCATAATCATTATCTGGATCTTCATTATTATAATAATAAATTACAGTTCCAGGTTTAATAGATAAATTATTATTTCCAGCGAATCCATTAAAATTATTTTGATCAATTTTAAGATTTATTGTGTTAGTTGGGTATACATTTCCATCTTTACGCATTACCATATGAGCATAATATAATCTTTCAAATGGATTATCTCTCTTTTTAGAGAAGTATAATTTACAAGTTTCATCATCAATTGAATTGAAGAAATTTTGTAAATCTGTAGTATTTATAATTGATCCTCTAGATGATGCTTCTCTAGGAATAATTTTCTTTAAATTAGAAATAGATTTCTTATCTTTACCACCTGCAGATGTACCATCTAATAATGGATATACTAATAAATACATACCATTGTAATTATTATATTTTTCAGATGTCATACTGGTTCTAAAGTTATTATTATATACAAAGTTACCATTAGAACCTTCTGATAATTGAATATTTACATTTACTACAGCATTCATTCCGGGAACATATGAATCTCTATCAAATATAATTCTAATTGTATTTTCGTCTAGATATTCATAATTACAATATGAACCATCTTTTACAGTATAATCAATTAGTCCAGAATATATTGGAGTTAAATGAGTTGTTTTATTATTTTCTATTACATCTACATTAAAAGATGCTAATTGATCTTCAAACGTGAAAGTTACAGTTTTATTTTCTATAGTAGTATTTGTTAATATTGTTTTAGTAAATACAGATGTACTAACTTGATGCAGTCTAGCAGAGAATGCTAAATATTCTGTATCTCCTATAGTTGTTTGTATCAAAGTTGTAATATATGGATTAGTAATATTAGAAATTGGATTTTGTTGTTTAATTTCTGTTGTACCTGGTACAAACAAATCATACATTGCAGTATATACATAATTTCCATTTGGAGCTTTGATTCTTGTTATTATTACATCATAATCAAGATGAAATTCAAATCCACCAACTGTGATGGGTACATTTCTGTCAAATATAAATTTTGCTTTTCCAGTAGAAGCATCTAATTCAGTAAAGTTTAATTCCATATACGAAATCGGAAGATAAAGCATTAATGTCATAGTTGCAGGTTGAGACATTATTTTTGTTATTCCATAGTTTAATGCATGAGCTATAATATTTTTTGAAAATTTAGCTCTAGTTGGTATAGTTTCATTAGATGTTTCAGATACTGCAATTAATGTATTTTGTAATGTCTGACTAAATATTTCATTAATATATCCAAATATACCTACCATTGATGCTGTATCTGAAACATCAGGCATTGTATTTTGCCTAATATTTTCAATAAAATCAGATATTTCATAAATATCTGTACTTAATACGCTTGTTTCTTTACTTGTATTAGTATTTGTACTAGCCATTTTATTATATTACCTCCTTCTATAACCATTTTAATAAGTAAGTATAACTACCATTTGAACCATATAGCGCATTAGCAGAAGCTCTAGCATCTTGACCAGATCTTACTTTAACAATGCATGGTAATTTTGCCCATTCATTATTTACACCATTTATACTTAAATCATATACTTTCATATAATTATTAGATGTTGGATTTGCTACTCTATTAAATTCATATAAAAGCATTGGATTCATATCTTCTATAAATTGAGAATGAAAAGATAATGAAAACTTAAATCCATCTTGAGCAGGATCACTAAGATCTCCACGTGGAACATCAGTAATAAATACCCCAGTTGCTCTAGCATAATATATAATAGATTCACCATCATCACCAACTATAAATTTATATATAGAAAATTGATCTGGTAACACTTTATTTATTATATATTTTCTATGTGGAGAAACTTTACCCATTTTTTGTAATCTAATATATTCATCATACAATTTCGCAAGCATATATACTTCAAGATATATTGAATCATTAAAGCTAAGAGTAAAGTCAAATCCATTATCTGATTTAATACTATGACTTCTATATTGTATTGAGGTTCCGTACATATTTGAAGACGATTCATTTGTTTCGCTAGATAGTCCTGGGAGGTCTAATCTTGAATTAACAGCATTTGATAATAAGCACATGAATGGGTTAAATAAATTATCTTTACCCCTTACAGAAGATTGCAATTGAGTCAATACAGGTTTATATTTTTCTGCAGCTTCAATAAATATTGGATAAGATTGTAATTCACTTACTAAAGATAGTGCGTTATATGCTGTATTATCAAATATACGTAAATCTGGTTTGGTAAAAAATAAATATTCTCTATTAGCTGTTCTATTATTAAATGGATCTAAATATCCATATCTATTAAATTTTGTATACCATTCAATATCTTCTCTTGAAAATAATAAATTAGAGTTTAATGTCTTAGTAAAATAATTATTATCTATTGATACTATTTTTTCTCTTGGATTTCCATTACTGTCCCTATAATCATATTTTATAGATTTATTACGATCAGACTCAGATCCAAACACATCGAATGACATATATTATCACCTCTTTCTACAATTATATTAATGTTTCAGCTATTGAATTTTATGTAAATAAAGAATTTTTTGATTATATATTATATAATAGATATAAAAGAAAAATAGAGATTGCTTGTTAAACGTATGATGACAAAATGATCTACCTACAAAAATATGTTTTATATTACAATATAATAAATTATATTTCGGGGGATGATTAATATGTCAAAATATGAAAATGAAAAATATATCAAAGGTGGTAATTTAAATCCATTTTGGATTTTGGAACAGCAGGAGAAATATGAAGATAAAGAAAATTCTGCTGAGATTAATATAAATATCACCATAAATAATAATATTAAATTTCACGATAATACTTAATATTTACAACAATTAAATGATTAGAAAGTTATAAACACGTGAAAAGAGTAATCTCTTTATTTTTTTGTATAAAACATAATATTAAGAAATTCGAAAGGAGGCTCAATAAAGAAATGAATAATTTTGAAATGATTCATGAGACTGAATTGAGGGATATTGTAAATATTATTTTAGGAGCCAAAGATGCAATTACAGATAATAGGTTCTGGGGCAAGTATAAAAATGCACCAAGAACTGGTTCTATTGCACGACAGGCTTCTGGATTAACGCTCGTTTTCCCAGTTATTATTTCCAATAATCTTAATATTGATACAGCTATGATTATTTCAAAAGCCATCGAAAGAAAATGTGTATCGTTATTACAAATTCTTTTTTCTTCTATTAGTTATACAGATGCAAAAGATATTAATAATGTACAAGATTTTGTAGGGATTTTCCATAAAAATTTAGATCCTAAATTGATGGATTTTGATGATTTTGTAGATGCTGTAGATTTTGCAGTTCAGCACAATTCTCTTACTATTACAGATAATGATGCTTATGAAGCAGTAATGGAAGATATGAAGCATATTAATTATCATTTAAAAACTGATTTTAATAAAACTTCTATTAATGATTATAAAATCGTTAGTTCTTTCGGAGAACAATCTGTAGTATGTGAATCTCCAAAATTTACTTTCAATGGACAACCATATGATGGTAGATTTGATTCTGCAGATCAAAATGTCAATATTAATATGAGTGTAAAAATGCCTCAAAATAAAGACAAAAATCTTCTTAACGCAAAAGATCAGGCAGATATTTTAGCTAAACAAATCCTTCCAGCAGAGATTAAAAAGGCAAATGAGTTAATGCCAACTTTAATGTATGTAAATTTTAAAAATGTAAAAGATGGAAATGTTATAGATACAACAGGTGTAGTTGGCGTTAAAGCTAAATTATACCCTGTAGATTCTAATGAAATTATTAATCGTGTTGTTGCTAAAAATAAAGACGCTAATGGTTTATTCAGCTTAGTAAGAGCATCAACAAGAGAAATTTCTTTCTTTAAAGATTTCTTGTTTGCTATAGACAAAGCTAAAATGGATGCTATTAATGTATCTAAAAATAGCGACAATGCTAGTATGTTTAAAGTACTTGAACGTAGAGCTGCAAAGAATAAGTTTAATAAGTTACTTAGAAAGAATGATGCTTCTCCAATTACATCATTAGTTATTTCTCAAAATGAAGTAGAATATATTAAACAATTCAATCTTGATCTTGAAAAATCTAGTTCTGCTAGAACTATCTTAGAAGCTTATAATCTTATGGATATTGTAATTGCTGATGAAACTCTTGAAATTGCTAAATTCTTATTTGATGATGGTAATGGTGTTTTTGAAGCTGTTACATTTGATGCTCTAGAAAAACAAAATTCAGATAACTCTACTAAGAAAATTGTTAATCTTCTTAGTAAAGCAAATAGATAAATAAGAAGGGAGGATAAATAAATTGCGTAATTTTGATTTTATGAATGAAGAACCAGTATATAATACAGAATTATATATGGTTAGTGAAGCAGATATTACAAAAGAATTTGATCATACTTCTATTTATCGTTCTGATGCTTTTAATGAAGCAATGAAATATTTTGATACTAATGATAATATGACTAGATATGTCTTATTATCTGTAAATGAAGCTGATCAAAATGTTGTAATGACTTCATTAGCAAATAAATTATATCAAAATATCGTTGATAAAGTAGATGATATTGATTTTG
>ULMD01024416.1_pt1 | contig 16302 bp, 15 predicted proteins | sample 1951561 | NCBI WGS metagenome assembly ULMD01 (sample SAMEA4835541, study PRJEB28245) | human gut metagenome | biome: gut microbiome; material: fecal sample | place: Denmark | collected 2008
CTCCTACAGGCTCACCAGGGCCGACGCCGGATGGCACATCATGGCAAGCATAGAGCCGGCCCACGTGCGCTCGAGAGCGGGCAAGGCCGTGAGGGTGGTAACAGACTCGCCGGTCGACATAGGCCGAACACCCGAAGAGCGGTGCGTAGAAACCGACTTCAGCACGCTGCCCACGGCATGGCAGCCTATGGTAGCGCCCGGTTTCTGGACTGTCGACGGCCACAAGCCCTCTGACACGCAGGCCTACCAATGGGCGTTCGACCGCAACACTGACATGTGGACCTACGGCAGCGGATTCAACGGCGCCCGGGGCATGGGCTTGCTTCAGGCGCAACGCGGAGCCCGGCTGCTATACACGCCGGCCGAGCCCCACGGCGGCGACATGAGGGTGACGCTGGTGGTCGACCCGACCAAGACGGCCGGACAGGGCTTCGGCAGCGCCACCGGGCAATACATGGACGTATACATCAAGTTTGACACGCGCACGCTGAGCGGCTATGCACTGCGCATAGAGCGCACACCGAAACACGCCAAGGCCGTCGACTTCAGGCTGATGAGATACGACAACGGCAAGGCCACTCCAATATCCGAAGCCGTCAGCGCCACATGCTACCGCACCCGATGCACCATAACCGTGGCCACCGACGGACAGAGGCTTACAGCCCACGCCGAGACCACTGCGCCGCCGCAAGCCGGCTCGGGACTGCCGAACACCGTCGACCTGTCGACCGACATTGACCCATCGGCCCACGGGGGCAGCGGGGTGCAGCATACGGGCTCGTGCGGCGAAAGCACCACTATGCTGCACTACATGAAAATAGAATACGACACCGACTGAACAAGCTGACATTATTCGGTGTGCCCCGTGAGCGGCCGGGCCTTTGCCGTCAACCGGCTGTCCACGGACCGAATGCCGTGGCGAGGGGGCAAGAGGCTATGCCGGCACTTGCCACGACGCGCCCATTTGTAAACAAAACGCAGACCATGGCCATTTGCGCATGCCGCGCCCCACCCTGGCGCAACACGCTGAGTGCCAACAATTTCCAAACGACGCCCTTCCTTGCCCGCAAAACGGCTCCTGTTGGAGCCTGAAAAAGGCCATACGGCAACACCAGACGGCCCGTTCGGCAACGTCAAATGGCAGTTATTTTTTCGCCGAAGCGCGGTTGTAAACATAATTCCGCGGCGCCCGGCCACCGCCGATGCGCTTCCGCCACCCAGAAACTGTTTTTATTTTAAGTAGGTGTTCAAAATTAATTGCCATCAAATTGTGCGCTATTTCGGAGATGCATGCCTAAGTCCGAAGAGAGAGCGTAGCGGGCTACGCGACCTAAGAGACTTTGGTATGCGGCCCGAAAGATCACACAAGATGGTGGCAAAGATATGGAAGACACCTGCAAGGTCTATTGTATCGGTTTATTTTGAACACCTACTTACCAACTGCCTGACTGCGTTGGATTTCAGAGCCAGGCCTGTCCGTTTGCCGGGGAGCATAGCGGGCTGCCTGACGAGGCACATGGTCGAACATGCCCCCAAAGGCACGCAAGGCGGCAGTGACAAAAATATGATTTGGCAAAAGCAATGCAGCTTCTCTGCCGGGATGCCCGGAAAGCGCCCCGGCCTAAGTCGTAGCGTGCTACGGCAAGACCCCGACAAAGGCAAGATGGCGGCAATGGCGCCGAGGCGCAGGGCGGGCTTCACACTACAGCCAGGCGTAACACACGGTGGCGGCAAAGCCTTTTTTCAACAAGCCTGCACCACCGCTCCACAACGCCAGCCGCGACGCCGCCCAGCCACACAACACGCATGCAGCAGCCCGAAAGGGCTGACGACGCCACGGCATCGACACGACACAGGACAAGAAAAACGAAAACATAACAAGAAAAATGGCGAGAATGTAACTAACTATAGAAAATTTGAGTACCTTTGTAGCTAATTCATAAAGACCGACTAAACAAATGCCAACGATGAAAATCGGACTGTTTATCCCTTGTTATGTCGACGCCCTATACCCGCAAGTAGGCGTAGCGACATACAAATTGCTAAAGAGTCTGGGCCTCGACGTGACCTACCCGCTGGGCCAGACGTGCTGCGGGCAACCCATGGCCAACGCCGGATTCGAGAGCATGGCCGAAGGATTGGCCAACAAGATGGACGAGCTCTTCGCGGGCTTCGACTATGTTGTGGCGCCATCGGCCAGCTGCGCCGCATTCATAAGGCTCAACTACCCCCACGTGCTCAAGGGAAAGCACGAGTGCCAGACGGCAAAGAAAACCACCGACCTGGTGGAGTTTCTACACGATGTGCTCAAAGTGACAAAACTGCCCGGGCGATTTCCCCACGTGGTCAGCGTCCACAACTCTTGCCACGGCGTGCGCGAACTGAGCCTGTCGTCGCCCAGCGAGCGCAACATTGAGCGCTACTCGAAAATAAAAGACCTGCTAAGCCTCGTCGACGGCATAACAGTGCGCGAGCCCGAACGAGTGGACGAGTGCTGCGGCTTCGGCGGAATGTTCGCCGTGGAAGAGCCCGACGTATCTGTAAGGATGGGCACGGAAAAGGTTGAACGCCACATGGCCACGGGGGCGGAATACGTAACCGGCCCCGACAGCTCGTGCCTGATGCACATGGAAGGCATTGCCCGCAGGCTGGGCAAGCCCATCAAATTCATTCACGTTGCCGAAATATTATCAGCAGGACTATGAGCACATTACATTCAAAGGCGGCCGCGGCATTCCTTGCCAACGCCAAGAAAGTGACATGGCACGACGAGACCTTCTGGTCGCTGAGGGCCAAGCGCGACACCATGGCCCACGAGACAGGCGAATGGGAACAACTGCGCGATGCCGCAAGTGCCATCAAGAAGCACACGCTTACACACCTCGACAAATACCTGGAGCAGTTTGCCGGCAATGCCGAAAAAAACGGGGTCACCGTCCACTGGGCCAAGGATGCCGGAGAGTTCAACGCCATCGTGCTCGGCATACTGCGCGACCACGGCGTGAAGAAGATGGTGAAAAGCAAGTCGATGCTCACCGAGGAGTGCGAGATGAACCCCTACCTCGAGAAGCACGGCATAGACGTGGTGGAGACAGACCTCGGCGAGCGTATACTGCAACTGATGCACCAGAAGCCCAGCCACATAGTGATGCCGGCCATACACATCACGCAAGAAGAGGTGGGCAAGCTGTTTGAGAAGGAAATAGGGAGCCAGCCGGGCAACTACGACCCCACATACCTCACTTACTGCGCACGCCAGAGCCTGCGCAACGAGTTCCTTACTGCCGATGCAGGCATGACCGGGGCCAACTTCGGGGTGGCCGAAACGGGCGAGATTGTGGTGTGCACCAATGAGGGAAACGCCGACATGGCCACCTCGGTGCCTAAGCTGCATATAGCCGCCATGGGCCTCGAGAAGGTGATACCCGACCGCCGGTCGCTGGCCGTGTTCCAGAGGCTGCTGTGCCGCAGCGCCACAGGGCAGCCCACAACGACCTACACCTCACACTTCGCCAAGCCGCGCCCGGGGGGCGAGATGCACATAATACTCGTAGACAACGGCCGATCAGACATTCTTGCCGACACCGAACACTGGCAGACACTGAAGTGCATCAGGTGCGGGGCGTGTATGAACACGTGCCCCGTCTACCGCCGAAGCGGAGGCTATTCATACACCTATTTCATACCCGGACCGATAGGAATAAACCTAGGTATGGCGCACGACAAATATAAATATACCGACAACGTGAGCGCATGCTCGCTGTGTTGCTCGTGCGACAACGTGTGCCCGGCAGAGGTTAACCTGTCGGAACAGATTTACCTGTGGCGCCAAAAGCTCGACTCGCTGGGCAAGGCAAGCCAGGAAAAGAAATGGATGAGCCGGGGAATGAAGCTCGTGTTCGACCACCACGCACTGTACAGCACCGCGCTGAAGTTTGCCCCGCTGGCCAACCACGCGCCGCGCTTCGCCCTCTATAACAACCTCAACGCATGGGGAAAAGGGCGCGAACTGCCTGTATTTGCTAACGAATCATTCCAAACCATGTGGAAAAAAGGAAAAGTGAAATGAGCAAGAAAGAAGACATAATAGGAAAGATCAGGGCGGGAAAACACATGGAGTACGACATGTCCGACCTCAGCCTGCTGAACGCCACTACCTTCGCCGACCCGGTGGATGAGTTCCGCCGGATGAGCAAACACTCGGGGGCAGACGTTGTCGACGCGGCCGACGGCGACGACATCAACGAAATCGTCAGACGGGCTTACCCCGACGCCAAGGCCATTGCATCAAACCTCGACTGCGTGACCATAGCCAACAGGAACCCCGACACCGTCGACGAGGCGCAAGACCTGAACGGTACGGACGTGGCCGTGGTGAAAGGCGACCTTGGAGTGGCCGAAAACGGATGCGTGTGGATACCGCAGACAATGAAGGAACGCGCCGTGTGCTTCATAGCCGAGTATCTGGTCATAATCCTGAAACGCAGCGACATAGTAAGCAACATGCACGAGGCGTATGCCAGGATAAAGACAAATGACTATGGATACGGATGCTTCATCAGCGGACCATCGAAGACTGCAGACATCGCCCAGGCTCTCGTCATGGGGGCGCAGGCCGCAAGGGGAGTAACCGTCGTGCTCGTCTGACTATACACATCAAATGCCCCGAACATGCACACTCACTCAGGATAATGTGCAAGTCGGGGCATTTCTATCATGAAAAAAGGCTGCAGAAGGTTTAAAAAGTTAAAAATTCACATCGGAATAATGTTTTTATCGAAAACTATTTTGAACGAGATATTTTTGTAGTAACTTTGCAAGCCTATAACAATATGCATGATATAATGAAGTTACATAAGCTATTCCTGCTCGCCACGGTGTGCTGCACGCTGTCGGCATGCTTCAAAGACGAGCCTGCAAACGCTGAATGCGACATTGAAAAAGCATGGATTCACGCTGAGAATCCACAAGACATGTTCTATAATCTCAGCGACACTCTGGTAAATGTATTATATACTGACAACTTGATTACATTCGATGTAAAACCCCAAACCGACCTGACAGCGATTGCCCCGATATTCCAGGTGACGCCGGGAGCAACGGTCTCGCCGGCCAGCGGGTCGGTACAAGACTTCAGCCACGGCCCCGTGACATACAAAGTGAAGTCGGAAGACGGCCAATGGGAACGGGAGTACTATGTATATTTCAACATCGTGACGCGCACAGAGACCGACACGATAAAGTACGACTTTGAGGATTTCACAATAAACGAGCGCCATTACTACGCTTGGAACCACACCCTCTCGCGCTGGGACACCGGCAACGGTGGCTACGCAATGACCGGAATGGCAACCAAGTACGACCCTGACCAAGACAAATATGTCACCGATTCGATGGCATTCCCAACCATACCGTATGCCGACGGCTACGACGGCTATGCCGTGAAACTGACTACCCAGAATACAGGAGCGTTCGGGGCAATGATGAATATGCGCATTGCTGCCGGCAACCTGTTCATCGGTGCGTTCGACGTTTCGATGGCAGTGACCGACGCAATGAAGGCCACAAGGTTTGGAGAACCCTTCGACCGCACACCGTCAAAGTTCAGGGGATACTACCAGTATGAGCCCGGAGAGCAGTACCAGGACGAGAATGGCAGCACGATTGCAGACAAGACAGACCAGGGCGACATCTATGCCGTGTTCTACCGCAACCACAACGAAGCCAACGAAACCATAGTGCTCAACGGTGACGACGTGAAGACGAGCCCCTACATCGTGGCCATTGCACAAGTGACAAACATCGTCCCCACCAACCAGTGGACTGAGTTCGAGGCCGACTTCGTATTCAGCGAAGACATAGACCAAACTTTGCTCAACAACCGCGGATACAGCCTGGCCATCGTATTCTCGTCGAGTGTCGACGGCGCATACTTCAAAGGGGCTATAGGAAGCACGCTACTCATAGACAAAGTGGAACTAATATGCACAGACATACAGTAATGACAATGAAGAGAATCATCATATCTGCTGTTGCCATGGCAGCCTTTTCGGCATCTGCAAAGGCGTTTACGCTGAGCTTACCCGAAGACATACGCTACAGCGTAAAGCTGGGATACAACATCGGAGGCACCGCCCCGCTTGGAATACCGGCCACGATACGCAAGATGAACAGATACAAGATGCAGTCAAACTACTCACTCGCGTTCGACATGCAGAAGCAAATCAAAGGACGATGGGGGGCGATGACGGGCATCAAACTGGAAAACAAGGGCATGGAAGTAGACGCCACGGTGAAGAATTACCACATGTCCATGGTGAAGGGCAGCAGCAGGCTGACAGGCTACTACACCGGCAACACGGTGATAAAGGCTGAAGAGTGGGCCCTCACACTGCCCATACAGGCCATCTATACACCGGCGAAGAACGTGCTGGTAAGGCTCGGCCCGTATGTGTCGTACGTCACTTCGCGCAAATTCGACGGCTATGTCTATAGCGGATATTTACGCGAGAACACACCGACAGGGGCAAAGATACTGATGGGAGACAGCGAAAGCGAGGGGGCAACGTTCGACTTCAGCGACGACATGCGCCACTGGCAGTTTGGCATCGACGCCGGGGTCGACTGGTATGTGTATAAGCGCTGGGGTATCTACGCCGACCTTTCATGGGGCTTCACAAACATATTCAAGAAGGGGTTCGACACCATTGAACAGAAGCTTTACCCCATTTATGGAACTGTTGGGGTAACTTATAATCTCAAATAATGACTATAACAAAGTAAAACCAATAAGAAAGAAGCAAATGAAAAAACTTTTAACATTAGCTGCATTGGCCTTTGCGGCCTTTACAGCCCAGGCAACCGACTACACTGACGTGTTGAAAGTAACGGTTAACGGCAACGCCTTGCCAGACCAGGAAACGACGGTTTCGATTGACGCCAACGAGAATCAGAGATACAAACTGAGCCTCACCAACCTGGTGCTCCAGATGGGAGCCCAATCAATAGGCATCGGAAACATCGTTGTAGACGACGTTCCCGGAACCGTGGATGGCGACGTCACCACCATCAGGACATCCCAATCAATCAACATTACCGACGGCGACTTGGAGGGAATTTCCTTGTGGATTGGCCCCAGCTTAGGCTCGGTACCAATTGAACTCACCGCCGAGATACGTGGAAGCCAACTCTATTTCATCATAAACATAGACATGACAGCCTCTCTCGGGCAGACCATCAGCGTGCAGTTTGGCAATGGCGGCTACCAGATAGGCAATTCCGGATTCGAGAACTTCCACACTGCTACAGCCGGTTCGGCCACAAGCGACGAGCCAAACAACTGGCACTCGTTCATGAGCTGCACCGGAATGCTGGCCGGCATCGTAAGCAGCGTGCCCCACACATTCATCAGTGACGACGTGCGCCCGGGCACCACAGGCACCAAGAGCGTGCTCATCAAGTCTGGGCTCGCCTTCGGCTCTATCGTAGCCAACGGCACCCTGACAACAGGACGGCTGAAAGCCGGCGGCTTCTCGGCCACAAGCACCGACAACAATGCGTTCCTCGACATAACCAGCACAGAAGTAGACGCCAACGGCGACCCCTTCTACGCCCTGATAAACGGCAAGCCCGACTCTCTCGCCGTATGGGTTAAGTTCAAGCAGGAGACACCCGTCGAGGAGCATCCTTACGCCACCATCACTGCCGTGATAACCGACGGCTCATACTATCAGGAGCCTGTCGACAAGGATTACACCGACATAATAGTGGGCCGCGCCGCCGACACGAAGATTGCAAGCAACGGCTTTGCATGGCAGAAACTTGTAATGCCGTTTGACTATTCGGCATATACGGAGAAAGACCCGAAGGCTATTCTCGTCACAATATCCACCAACGCCGACCCGGGCGAAGGCACAGGGGCCGACTCTTTGCTCGTGGATGACTTTGAACTGATATACAACGGCACAGCCACCGGCATCAGCGTGAAGGGCAATGCGGTAGAGAACTTTGCCCCCACAACAAGCGATTACACTCTGAGCATCAAGGGAATCGGTGAGATTACAGCCGAAGACGTAGCCGTGACCACCAATGCCAAAGATGCCAAAGTGACCGTCGATGTGGTTCATACCGACGACGGCGCCGGCACAAGCATCGCCACCATCACTGTGATGTCGGCCGATTTGAAAAAGGTTTCAACCTACACCGTTACAGTGACCGACCCGGACATTGCCGACGGCATCGACAACCTGACCTTCGACGACAATGCCATTGAAGGCATATACAACCTCAACGGCCAACGCATCGAGACGCCTGTGAGCGGCCAGGTATACATCACCAAGTATGCCGACGGCAAGACTGTGAAGACCATAATGAAGTAACAACACAACCAAACTGACTCGACAAGGGGGAGACGGCACAACGACGTCTCCCCCTTTTTGTGCTTGCTGCAGGATGGACATGGCGCTGGAAAGGCCTATTGCAGCCGCAAGCCTTCGGGCAACAAGCAGCAGTCATGAACCACAAACAGACTTCGGCAGGGCCTTACGGCCAAGAAAGATGCTTACAAAATGCAGCCCCACAGATGGCCGACACCACTATCCGGCTGCCACAACGCCCGTTTTGCGGTGCCAAACGGCCTGTTTTACCATGCAAGACGACCGATATCGTACGGCAAAACGGCCTCCGTCGCAATGTGCTCACAGCCAGGCTATTGGCATGGCGACCTGCTAGGCGACATTGTTTTTACAAAAACGCCAGGCAAACGAGCCCACACTGACATTGAAACATGGCCCCGCCGCAAACAGCCAACAACCGACAGCGCCCCCGGGAGGCCTATATGCCACCCGGGGGCGCTGCATTGCGCGGGCCGAAAACACAGCCCAGCCTCAGCGACCGAAGCTGTTGAGCAATTCTATAATGGTAAGGACTTCGCGCTTTTCGAGCACCTGGTTGCACGGAATGCTCAGTTCCCGGGCATGTATTTGCTCTGTAACAGGCAGGCTCATGCCAGCCCACTCTTCATAGCACTGCTGCCGGTGGGGCGGTATCGGATAGTGAATCATGGTCTGGACACCGTTTTCTGCCAGATACTCCTGCAGTTCGTCGCGCCTCTCGCACATCACGGGGAATATGTGGAACACACTGTTTCGCCAATAGTCCTGCCCAGGCAAAACAATCAGCGGGTTGTCCACATTCTCTATGTAATCCAAGGCCACACTGCGCCTGAGCATGTTCTCCTCGTCGAGATGGGCCAGCTTGACGTCGAGCACAGCAGCCTGCAGCTCGTCCATACGGCTGTTCATGCCCTTGTAACGAAACACATACTTGCGCGAAGAGCCATAGTTGGCCAGAGCTCGCACGGTGGCCGCCAGCTCCACGTCGTCGGTAGTAACAGCCCCTGCGTCGCCAAGCGCCCCGAGGTTCTTGCCCGGATAGAAGCTGTGGCCGGCAGCGTCGCCGAGCGCTCCCGTGCGTTTGCCGCCATACCTAAGCCCGTGTGCCTGTGCGTTGTCTTCTATCAGGCGCAATCCCCGGCTGCGGCATATCTCCCCAATGCGTTCGGAGTAGGCGCACCTACCGTAGAGATGAACAATCATGACAGCCTTCGTACGCGGCGTGAGAGCCTGCTCTATCAGTCCGTCGTCTATCTGCAAGGTGTCGGGGCGCGGCTCTACAAGCACAGGCCTCAACCCATTCGCGGTGATGGCGAGTATTGATGCAATGTATGTGTTGGCCGGCACAACAACCTCGTCGCCCGGCTTCATCACCCCCATCTCAATGTATGCACGCATTATCAGCGTCAGAGCATCGAGCCCGTTGCCGCAAGCCACGCAATGCTCCGTGCCGATGAACCCGGCGTAATGGCGCTCGAAGCGCGACGTGGCCTCGCCCTGCAGATACCACCCACTGTCAATCACCTGCTCCACGGCGGCCTTGATCTCGCCCGAGTAGACCTCGGTGACTTTCTTCAAATCCAGATACTTTATCATCTCGAAATATGTTTTAAACTGTCTGCGGCCAGGCAATGCCGCGGTTTGGGCCTGCCGGCGGGCCCTCGGCTACAAGCTCCACTCATACCAGTCGTAGCACACGCCGCGCCCGCCGAACCCCTCTTTCTGGTAGATGAGCGATTCGTTGAGCACGCGGCCGCAGTCTTCGGTCGACTTGCCGAAGTCGAAATACAGGCAGTCGGCAAAGTCGCCGTTGAGTATTCGGTCGTATATCGCATCGATGACACGCAGCGCCTTACCCTCGGCCGACGCCGAAATATACTGTGCGTGCACCACCTGTGGCGTGACATAAAGCACGGTTCCGCCGAGCACCCGGCCGTCGCGGCGCGCCACATAGAGCAATATGTTGTCTGGGAACCGCGACTTGAGCAGCCTGATCTCGCCAAGCGAGTGAACGGGTCGGGCCCCGTGGCTGCGCATCAGGTTGTCTTCGAGCACCGGCCAGAAGCCTTCGAAGTCGTCGCTGAGCTCGACCGCCACCCCGTTATTGCGGCAACGGTTGATGCCATAGCGGCGGTCGCGGTGCCACTTCAGCCGGTGGGGCTGCATGATGGCCGACGAGATGTCGCGCGCCACGAGCCTTGCCCGGCACACGCGGAACAGCGCGTAGAGGTCTTCTTCGGCCGGTATACGGTGGTATATCCACGGAACGGCCTTGTAGACCACGCGCCGCAGTCCCTCGCCACGCAGGTAAGCGTTAACAGCCTCAAACGTCTCGACCACTGCCGACGCCGTTGCCGACGGGCCGGTGACCAGCCCCCCGTATGTCAGTCCGCGGTGGGAGCAAAGCACATCGCCCTCCCTGTTGGCAGGCAACAGTGCAAACAGCCGCCCGTCGCGGTAAACCATGAGCGACGAGTCGGCAAACCGGTCGCTGTGGTAGTCCATATACCGGCGGTCGAAAAGAAACGTACCGTTCTTCGACTCGGCCACAAACGCATTCCACTCTGACACGCTCTGTGGTTCGTAATGCCTTATGTCTATCATCTGCCGCGCAAGTATTCCAGGTAGTCGCCGTAGTCGCGGATGTAGTCTTCTTCCTCGAATGGCTCTGAAGCCATCACCAGGCACACCGCGCCCGACGAGAAATCGTCGAGCGTCCGCCACACTCCCGTCTCGACGAGCAGCCCCTGGTATGGATGGTTGAGCAGGAACGTCTGCTTCTCGCGGCCGTCGTCGAGCGTCACCGTGAAGCTCCCGCTCACGGCGACGATAAACTCCCGGCACGCCTTGTGGGCATGGCCGCCGCGGCATTCGCCCGCAGGCACGTCGTAGACCCAATACACCCGGGCCACGCCGAAAGGCAAGTGGCTGTGGGCTTCGGCCACGGTAAGGTTGCCACGCGGGTCGGCTATGCGCGGCAAGTCAATCAATCTTCCTTCAGACTTATCCATTGCAATAGTATGAATGTGCCGGGCAACCCGCCATGCCAGCGTGTGCCTGTCGGGCTACCCGGCCTTTACGGTCGAAAATTGTCAGCGTATCACTGTAGCCGCCAGGCGCTTGGCCTTGTCGCGCAACGGCGTTGTGTCGGCGTCGGCGGGACCGTAGCACAGCACCACTCCCATGCGCCGGCCCGGGTGTTGCTCCGGTTTGCCGAAAATGCGCACACGGGTGTAGTCTTCGCTCAGGGCGTCGACGAGGTTGTATTCGGGCACGCCGCCCTCGCCCTTGGCCAGCACCACCGCGCTTGCACCGGCGTGCTCAAGGTGTATGCCGGCAATGGGCAGCCCCATGACAGCACGAAAATGCAGCTCAAACTCGCTCAGGTTGGTGGTATGCCCCAGCGTCACCATGCCTGTGTCGTGCGGTCTGGGCGACAGCTCCGAGAAGATGACCTCGCCTTGCTTGGTCAGGAAGAACTCCACGCCCCACAGACCGGCTCCCGTCAGCGCCTCGGTGACGCGGCCTGCTATGTGTTGCGCTGCCGCCAGAGCCTCGGCAGAGATGCTGTATGGCTGCCAGCTCTCGCGGTAGTCGCCGCCTTTCTGCACGTGGCCTATGGGCGGGCAGAATAGCGTGGGCCCTTCTTTCTGGGTAACGGTAAGCAGGGTGAACTCGCTGTCAAAGTCGATAAACTCCTCCACAATCACCTCTTTCACATCGCCGCGACTGCCCTCCATGGCATCGTTGAAGGCTTTCTCAAGCTCAGCCTCGCTGTGAACGTAGCTCTGTCCGTGGCCCGACGACGACATGAGCGGCTTGACCACACACGGGAAGCCTATGTCGGCGGCAGCCGCCTTCATCTCGTCGAAGGTCTTGGCATAGTGGTATCGGGCCGTGCGCAGCCCCAGTTCCTTGGCGGCGAGGTCGCGTATGGCCCGCCGGTTCATGGTGTAGTTGACGGCGCGTGCGCTCGGCACCACCTGCATTCCCTGCCTCTCGTAGTCGAACAGGCGCTCGGTGCGTATGGCTTCAATCTCCGGCACAATGATGTCGGGCTTGTGTCTGGCCACGGCAGCGTCGAGGGCGTCGCCGTCGAGCATGCTGAACACATCGCACTCATCGGCCACCTGCATGGCAGGGGCGCCGGCATAGCGGTCGCAAGCCACGACATACTGCCCTGCCCGCTTGGCTGCAATGACGAACTCACGGCCCAGTTCGCCTGAGCCAAGCAACAAAATCTTCTTCATTTTCATAATACTTAACTATGGCATAACGCGATGTTTGCCACTGATTCGGTAATTGTCTTCGTTTTATGCAAAGGTAAACATTATTTTCTTCTTGCCAAAGAATATACGTAAAAATATGTTTTTCGACTGTAAACCCAAACGGGTCGTAAGGCCGCCGACGGCTTACGCTACAGCTGGTCTTGCGGTAATAAATAGTGACAAAAGCGATGCCGGAACGCCGAAAGGGCGATGCTGCTGTGCGGAATGGGCCGTTTTGCAGTCCGAAACGGCCCGTTTCGTGGTGCAGGACAGCCCGTTTCAGACTGCCATACGGCCGGCATTGCAACCCTCTGTGAGCCAGGCTGTTGAAGAAAACCACAGGGATGGTGGCAATGTTTTACAATAAACTCATCCCCGACAAGCCTGCAACGCCTGCCGGGGATGAGGATTTGATGCGGCGGCCAAGGCACAACGCCTCGACTGCTCAGCGGCGGGCGCTGCCCATGCCCTCGCGTATGACCTGCCACTCGGGCGTCACGGCCAGGCGGCGCACGCAGTTGTCGATAAGCGCCATCATGTCTTCGGGCGAGAGCGAGCGGCTCTGCGCTATCTCGCCGAGGCTGCGGCGTTGGGCCCCAAACAAGCCGTAGTAGTCGGTTAGCGCCTGTTCGTCGGCGGCGCCGAGCAGCCGCAACAAGTGCTCCATGTAGTGAACTGTCTCGTGGTGCACCGTCTCGGGGTTCATCCCAAGCCTCACGAGAAAGGTGTTCAGTGATGCCGAAAGTGCGTCCATGCCTGTGTTGCTCAGCGGTTCTTGTACATGTCGTCGTAATAACGCTGGTAGTCGCCGCTCGTCACGTTGTCCATCCACTCCTGGTTGTCGAGATACCAGCGCACGGTCTTCTCTATTCCCTCCTCAAACTGCAGGCTCGGCTCCCAGCCAAGCTCACGTTGCAGCTTGCGCGAGTCGATGGCGTAGCGCATGTCGTGGCCCTTGCGGTCGGTCACAAAGGTAATGAGGTCGAGGTCTTCGCCCTCCTTGCGGCCCAGCAGACGGTCGACGGTGTTTATCACCACGCGTATGATGTCGATGTTCTTCCACTCGTTGAAGCCGCCGATGTTGTAGGTGTCGGCCACCTTGCCGCGGTGGAAGATGAGGTCGATGGCCCGGGCGTGGTCTTCGACATAGAGCCAGTCGCGCACGTTCTCGCCCTTTCCGTATACGGGAAGCGGCTTGCGGTGGCGTATGTTGTTGATGAACAGGGGTATCAGTTTCTCGGGAAACTGGTACGGGCCGTAGTTGTTTGAGCAGTTGGTCACTATCGTAGGCATGCCGTAGGTGTCGTGGAAGGCACGCACAAAGTGGTCGGACGATGCCTTCGACGCCGAATACGGCGAGTGCGGATTGTACTTCGTGTGCTCCGTGAAGAACTCGGTGCCGTAGGCATGGTGGTGCTCCGACGAGGCCTTGGTGCTGAACGGCGACTCCACTCCCTCGGGATTGGTAAGCTCCAGGGCCCCGTACACCTCGTCGGTCGATATGTGGTAGAAGCGCTTGCCGTCGTAGCCTTCGGGCAGGCTCTCCCAGTACACCTTGGCAGCCTGCAGGAGCGAGAGCGTGCCCATGACGTTGGTGCGGGCAAAGGTGAACGGGTCTTTGATGCTGCGGTCCACATGGCTCTCGGCCGCAAGGTGTATGATGCCGTCCACCCCATACCGCCGCATGAGCCCGAGCATGGCGTCGAAGTCGCAGATGTCGGCCCTGACGAATGTGTAGTTGGGCCGGCCTTCGATATCCTTCAAGTTGGCCAGGTTGCCGGCGTAGGTCAGTTTGTCGACATTTATGATGTGATACTCACTATATTTGTTGACGAACAGGCGCACCACATGTGAGCCTATGAACCCGGCTCCGCCGGTTATGATGATACTCTTCATTGCGTTTGACATTATTGGTTGGTGAGTTCTGTATATTGACTATAACGTACTTGAAGCCAATTTATTATATATCGCTACAGTTGCTTGGCCTGCCGTGGCCGCCGATGCCGCCACATGGCGGGCCGAAGTGGGCCCCGCCACGCCACAGCCAGCCGTGCCCCATGCCGCCGCGAGCGCCCTCGGGCGGCCCAGGCGCAGTGCTAAACCACCGTGGTGCGGTTGCCCAGGGTTATCACTTCGCAGTCGGCAAAACGGCTGCCGGCTACCACCAGGCGAACCAGAGTGCGCTCCTTGTGCCACCCCTGCAGGCCAGCGGCGCCGGGATTGATGTGCAACAGTCGCAGCGTGCGGTCGTACTTTATCTTCAATATGTGTGAATGGCCGCTGATGAACAGCTGTGGCGGCGACGCGTATATCATCCCCCTGACAGACGGGTCGTAGTTGCCGGGGTAACCGCCGATGTGCTTCATGAGCACGTCTACGTCTTCACACTTAAACCGCAGCGTCTCTCTGTACATGCGCCGCAGGTCGCCCCCGTCGCAATTGCCGCAGACGGCGCGCAACGGGCGGTATGCTGCCAGGCGCTCGGCCACCTCGAGCGAGCCTATGTCGCCGGCGTGCCAAATCTCGTCGCACGGCTCGAAATACTTCAGGTAACGGTCGTCCCAATACGCATGGGTATCGCTTATGATGCCTATTCTCTTCATCATTGCCCTCCTTTCTTCATGTTGCCAGCCTGCCTTTGCCTATGCCTTACAGCGCAAGCCGCTTGCCGATGAACTCTGCAATGAAGGCGGCAGTGCCCTCAAGTCCCAGCAAGCTCGAGTTGATGCAAAGGTCGTAGGATGAGCTGTGGCCCCATTCCTTGCCGGTATAATAATTGTAATATGTTGAGCGCTCGCTCTCGCCAGACAGTATCTTCTTGCGCGCCGTGGCCTCGTCGCATCCCAGCCGACTGCTCACCAGCGCTATGCGGTCGGCTATGTCGGCCGTGATGAACACGTCGACATGGCCGGGGTAATCGCGCAGCACGTAGTCGGCGCAACGCCCTACGAACACGCACGAGCCCTCGTCGGCCGCTTTCCGTATCGCATCGCTCTGGAATTTGAAGAGGCTTTCCTGCGAAAGGTTGTTGTTGTAGAAGTTGGCGCTGCCAAGGAAAGGCACGTTGAGGTGGAACAACGACTTGAAGAATCCCTTCTGTTCGTCGTTCTGTTCGAAGAACTTCTCGCTGAAACCGCTTTCCTTTGCGGCCAGGTTGAGCAGCTCACGGTCGTAATACTTGCAGCCGAAATGCTGCGCAAGCATCTTCGCTATGTCGCGACCGCCACTGCCAAGCTGCCGCCCCACGTTTATGATTATTTTCTTTTCGCTCATATCCCGATGTTATTTTATAGTCATTTTCTTGAACTTCCGCATGTACGACATCATCATGAAGAACGTCACCACGGCAGCCACAGTGTCGGATATCGGCATTGCCCACCACACGCCGTCGACCCCGTAGATGGGCGGCAGCACCGCAAGCAGTGGCAAGAGGAATATCAACTGCCGCGAAAGCGATAGGAACATGCTCACCTTTGCCTTGCCTATGCTCTGGAAAAAGCTGGTCACCACCATCTGGTAACCGACTATGGGGAAGGCCAGCATCTCTATCATCAGACCCTCGACCGACAGCGCTATCAGCTTGGGGTCGGTGGTGAACAGGCGTGCGCACGGCCCCGGCAGCAGCTCGGCTATGGCGAAGC
>ULMD01013081.1_pt1 | contig 15464 bp, 16 predicted proteins | sample 1951561 | NCBI WGS metagenome assembly ULMD01 (sample SAMEA4835541, study PRJEB28245) | human gut metagenome | biome: gut microbiome; material: fecal sample | place: Denmark | collected 2008
GGAATTTTCCGGGCATAATCTCGTTATAAATCCATGAAATAATCCATATCGGACAGAACAGCCATACCGCAGCCGAGTCCCCCTAACTCACAGGCAAAGGTAATCCGTGTCCTGCTCGTACAATGCAAGGTCAAGCCCTCCGGGTGTCGTGGAAAAATCATCCTCGCCCGGAGGGCTTGCGGTATTTTTCCCGCCAACCTTGCATGTACGGGACACGACCTTTTACAGCCTGTAGTTACGGGAACTCCGGCCCCGAAAAGCCGGACTAACAAAAATCAATTGTTATGTTACAGCAGGCATCAAAAGAAAAGTACAGTATCGAGACACTCAGGGAACGGAATGTTTCATACGACCATGAGCACGGGCTGACACAGAAAGATGTGGATATGGCCAACAACTATGTTGAACTCATCGAACGGACACGTTCGGAGATTACACCGCAAATCGGAGACAGGTTGGTCTATGTGACCGAAGACGGGGATTATTACGGAAACGCCCTCATTGAGAATTTACACCATACAAAGGATGGGCATCTTTCAATATGCGAACAGCCGTATGTGCCTTTTGTGTGGGAACAAGACGGAAATATCCGTCTGAGCGTCAGCGGAGGGGCATTCCACGGAGTGAACCCGAAGGATATGAAGTTCCTGCGATGGACGGATGGCGCATTCAAGGACTGGGGACATTGCGGCGCGTGTGCCAACGGGTCGGTGACATTCATAGCCAAAGTGCCGCTATGGTTCTATGCCGAACCTAACCCAAAGTACGGGAACTTCACTACCGAAACTTACCGGAAATTCTACCTCACCAAAGACACAAGCGGCTCCGCAAGAAATCTCTATCAAGGTTTTGATGCGGCTTTCAGTGATGAAAAAGAGTTCCAGCAATTCCTGAAGGACTACGAGGGAACGGTATTCAAAGGCAACTGGGAAAACGACATCGTGGTATGGTGCTTCCGTCGGGAATATGTTTTCCTTCCTCTCGCCGAATGGGAAAAGATTGATGCTCCGGCCGAAGAACGAAGGCTCAATTTCCATCCCGAACAGGTGAAGATTGTCAAGGACATGGAAAAGCACATCACCTTCTTCTACCGAATCACTTCACAGAACTTCTAACACTTAAAAATCCAACAGATATGCAAACGACAACAGCGACTAAGGCCGGCAACGCTCCCGACCTGCTTTCCGGTATCCTGAGCGTGCAAGTGAGAAACGAGGACAAGATTACGGAGCAAGACCGGATCTATTGTCAGAACCAACAGGAAATGCTTTATAAGACACTCGACCAGATAGACCGCTGGTACGCCATCTTCAAAGAGGAAGCGGAACAGTACCGGGAGGAACGCAAGTTCCACTACGAGGAGAACGGCAAGGTATCCATGCGTGATTTCTATTCCTACCATAACGACAGGGACGACTACTCGCACAACGAGTTCAAACCATTCGACATCCTCAATGATATGGTTGACAAGAACTGTAATGCCAACGCTAATTTCGCCAGTCGTATCATCTCATATTTCAACAAGACCTATAATGTCTCTGTCCCCGTACCGGGAATTGAGAAAAATACCCTTCCGATGGGCTTCCGTCCAATCTATGAAACCTACGTGGATGCAGTCATAGAACATCTGGGCGGCAAGAGTTTCAGGGAAACAGCAGAGGAGGAACTGTTGAACAGGTTTTTGTATGTAGTCCGTCCATCATGCTGGAGCAAAGTCAAACCGGAGTTGAAAAAGGACAAAATCATGTTCCCTGAAATTCTGAGATTTGATGAGTTCTATCTGTCATACAACCGTAACCAGATTCATTACAACTATCGGGGCGACATAGAAACTTTCTGTGAAGGCATCGCATTCGGTGCCGATGACACCATTCATGGTTCAAGCAATATGATTACCGGCTTCCAGGGTGACAATGTTGATGTTTCCGGCTGGTACGACCTCACGACCACCAACGCCGAGCAAATCCGGTTCTACAAGAACGGACGCATTGATGTCAAGTTCAAGGACAGCGAAGCGGCTGAGAGTTGTTTCAAGCGTCTCCGCCTTGATGAAATCACGCTAAGAGAGAACTGACCATGAAGAAAAAATTCACAGCACCCCGTAAGACGATTCTTGCGGGGTGTTTTCATTTTCAACCGTAAATAACCGACAGAATATGTATGCCATCATTCCCCAACAGATACCGCAAGGTATGCGTGCAGAGGTCAACGAGAAGATACTTTTCGCCATAGACTCCGGCAAGGACATCATTCCAGCGGAGAGCATCTATAACTGCTACACCGGCATCGGAGGGCTTCACAACCTCAGGCAATCCGATTTCGCCAATTACAACGAGTACGCCGAAGCGAAGAAGGAGTTTGAGATGGGACAGTTCTTCACCCCGCATGAAGTGTGCAGGAACATGGTGGATATGCTGGGTCCTACCTCTACGGAAATGATACTTGACATGTGCTGCGGTATGGGCAATTTCTTCAATCATCTGCCCAACCAGCACAACACCTACGGCTTCGACATAGACGGGAAAGCCGTCAGCGTGGCGCGATACCTCTATCCGGACGCGCATATCGAAAAATGTGACATCCGGCAGTATTATCCGGAACAACGCTTCGATGTAGTCATAGGCAATCCGCCTTTCAACCTGAAGTTCGATTACAAGCTGTCGCAGGAATACTACATAGACAAGGCTTACGATGTGCTCAACCCGGCAGGAATCCTGATGGTCATTGTACCCGGCTCGTTTATGCAGAGTGAATTTTGGGAGAAAACACGTGTTGCCAGTATCAATAGCAACTTTTCCTTTGTCGGACAGACAACACTGTCTCCGTCAGCCTTTGCCTCCGTCGGAGTCCGCGACTTCAACACGAAAATCATGGTATTCCTGCGCAAATCGGTTCATATCGAGATGCTGGCTTACAACGCGGAGGAATTCATAACGGCGGAAGAATTGAAGAACCGTATCGGCGAGGCAAGGGCGATGAAACACAGGCTCCGTTTCGACCTGATGCGCGAGACAAACAGGATAGACAAGGAAGAACTTGAACAGTTCGAGTACAGACTCGCCAAGTACATGTACGAGCTGAAGGCACACGCCAAACTGAACCGGCATATCGGCAAGGCGGAAGCACTGGTCACGAAGTTCCGCAACCAGAAACCGCCGGAGAACGCCACACGGGAACAAGTCGCGCAATGGGAGAAGAACAAGCTTACCCCGAAGAAGGTGCTTGCCGTCATCCGCAGGTACATCACCTCGCAGAATGTCGTGCCACGCAAGGAAGTGGCATTGGTAAAGACCTCATACGGGTTCAAACTGAAACAGTACGCCCCACGACTGTTAGACAAAGTTTCGCACAAGGCGGCAGGCATCAACGACCTCGTGTTGGGGCGCGCCGAACTGCCCATGCCGGAAATCTTAACAGAAAAGAACATGCGTGAAATCCATGTGGCAGAGAAACTGATCCGTAGGAAACGCAGGCAATATGAAATCCAGAACCGACAGTTTTCCGACATGAAGCCTGACACCCGACTGGCGGAATACCTTGACAGAGCGACATTCATCAACAAGGACGGTGACGTATGCGAGTTCACCGCACTCCAGAAACACGACCTGAACCTCGTTTTGCAGAAACGATACGCGCTGCTTAACTGGCAGCAGGGATCGGGCAAGACAGCGGCGGTCTATCACCGTGCCAAATACCTGCTCAAATTCCGCAAGGTACGGAACGTCATCATACTGGCTCCCGCCATTGCCACGAACATGACATGGATACCATTTCTCTCCATAAACAGGGAAAGGTTCAGGATTGTACGGAACAATGCCGACTTTGAAACCGTACCGGGAGGCGTGTTCATTGTGCTCTCCACCTCCATGCTCGGCAAACTGAAACGGGGGCTGGCGAAGTTTGTCAAACGCTCCTCAAGAAAACTGTGCCTCGTTTTTGACGAATCGGACGAGATAACCAACCCGTCGTCACAGCGCACAAGGCATATCCTCGGACTCTTCCGCAGGCTCAAGTACAAAATACTCGATACCGGAACGACCACCCGAAACAATATCGCGGAACTTTACAGCCAGTTTGAGCTGCTGTACAACAATTCCGTCAATATGATCTGCTGGAGCAGCCGGGTGTACCACGAGAACAGGGACAAGGAGATAGAGGAAGAAAACAACTCGCATTACGGTGAGCCGTTCCCAGCTTTCAGGGGGCATGTGCTTTTTCGCGCCTGCCACTGTCCCGGAAAATCCACCGTGTTCGGAATAGAGAAGCAGAACCAGGATGTCTATAACAAAGAGGAACTTGCAGAGCTTATCGGGAAGACCGTCATCACCCGCAAGTTCAGGGACTTTGCCGGCGAGAAGAACAAGATACGGACACACACCGTCAGCCCGTCTGACGGCGAACGCGAGGTTTACCGTGTCATCATCGAGGAATTCTGCCGTATCTGCGAGTTGTATTACAACAGCACGGGTGACACGAAGAAAGATGCTGGACTACGTCTTATGCGCCAGATCAAGCTGCTTATCAAAGCCTGCTCCGTTCCCCACCTGATAGAGGGTTATTCCGGTGACGGGATTCCGAAAAAGACAAGGTACATCGAGAGACTGATACGGAAGATTCCCGGCAAAGTGGCCGTAGGCTGTACGTCCATAGCCGCATTCGACCTCTACGAGAAGTATCTCGAAGAACAATTCCCCGACAGACCGGTATTCGTGGTTAAAGGTGACGTGGCTTTCAAGAAACGGCAAAGCATCGTGACGGAGTTCGACTCCACGGTCAACGGCATACTGATCTGCACGCAGCAGAGCCTGAGCAGCTCGGTGAACATCCCCACCTGCAACGACGTGATACTCGAATCGCTCCAATGGAACATCCCGAAGATGGAACAGTTCTATTTCCGCTTCATACGCCTTGACTCCAAAGAGCTGAAGGACGTGCATTATGTCACCTACAAGGATTCCGTGGAGCAGAACCTGATGGCCCTGGTACTGACCAAAGAACGGCTGAACGAGTTTATCAAGACCGGAGAAGTGAAGGAGCAGTCCGAGATTTTCGAGGAGTTCGACGTCACCATGTCCGTCATCGAGAGCCTGCTGGTCAGGGAACGCGACAGCGAGGGGAAGATACACATCAGCTGGGGAAGCCAGCGGATAATGAGTTAAAACAATGGAAAAACTTATGAGAACCGCAGATTCCATTCCACAGGCAAAGGTAGCCCGCACCCTTTTCCGGCAGAGCAAGGTCAGGCCGCAGGCGGTTTTCGGGAAAATCATCCTCGCCGGAGGCTTCGGTATTTCCCCGAAAAACCCTGCACTGTCTGGGCGCGGACCTTTATACGCCTGTGGAATGAAATCCCCGGTTCCGCATCATAAACCGTAATGAAGAATATCATGGACTTGAATCAGGCAGAAGTGGCAGTGACCACGCAGCATCTCATAGACACGAGGCAGGAAAAAGACAGCCTGCTGCAAATGTCCGACTTCGGCGACATGGGGGAATTCCTGTGTACCTGCTCCGAACTGTTTCCGGAAGAGGAAACCCCGGAATACAGGTACACGAGATGGGAGGACATTCCGGACTCGCTCATAAACAGGGAATGGCTGTGTCCCAACTTTTTTGAAATAAGGGAAGCGATGGAACAACTGGAGGAACCCGACAAGGATTATTTCTTCGACTGGTGTGACCGTTACGGGCACGACATCGGCACGGAAGACCCTCACCTGCTGGTGGCGCATTATATCGAACTCTTCGGAAATGCGACCTATATAGATGACGAGCCTTGCCCGGACAGCGGGGATGACAGCCTGCTGTACTACCCGGGCATATCGGGCAACTATTTCGAGCCGGGCATTCCCCGCTTCGAGGTATTTGATGACAATTACGACTAAAAAATACACGCTTATGAATATCAATTTTCTCGGACCGGTCCTGCCGACAGACCGATTCGCACAGATGGCCTTCGTGGAAATCCTGAACATCATACTGACAGCGAACAACATCATGGACGTGAACAGGATGCTCGTCGGGCGGAATGCCAATCCCGCTTTCGGCTCCCTGTCGGGACATTTCCGGTGGTCATACTCGGACAACCATTTCACGTTGTGGCAACGGATGGAGTACAACTCGCCTCTCTGCTTCAGACAGCGCATATTCAGCATCCATTTTGGAACGCTGGCAAGCCGTGACAGGGAAAGGGATAATACGATAATGAACTAAAACATATCAATATGAGTCACCAGATAATTACAAGAATGACATACAATGCCAAAACCGAGCAGATAGAAACTTGGCAGCACTCCAGCAATGTATGTCCGGAAACCGACCATTTCCATGCCTTGGATGTAAAGACCGATGAGCAGATGCTCTTCTTCATAAAATTGGTGGCAGATCGGGAATGGCAGACACGTAAATGGCACAAAGAGTTTGAGATACTATTTCAGGAATACCCTGAACTAAATACGGACTCCTACTGCTATGAGCTTGAAGGCAAGCCATGGGAAGAATACTGTGCTATCCGCAACAAATACGAACAGTTGGCAAAGAGCAAATGTAGCGAGATAGCCACACGATTCAGACAGCTTGCAAACCTACACAAGCAGCATATGAATGATACAATAACAATAGGAAACAGGGAAATCGCACTGATGGCTTTCGACAGGCTCCGCAAGGAAGACAGGAAGGATTCCGCATTGAAACTTGCCCGGTGCCTGCTACATGGCACAAGCATTTCTCTTGGTATAGGAGATACCGACTGGGAGATAGATATGGCGATACGGCAGTGCGGAGGAATGCCAATAACGGGATACAGGTACACGGCATATTTCCACTTCAACCGGAATACGGAAATGGAAAAGGAAAGATATGACGGAATAGTGAAAGAACTGTATGGATAATAAAACGGACACGGAGGCGGCCTGAAGGTCGCTTCTGTCATTTATAACGGTATGTACGGGAAAAAGAATCCTGCCGTACACAGGTAACAGAAATGGATGAACAGAAAACATTGACATTGGATTTCATCAAATCCCTGATGGAACCGTCCTATACACTGATTTGGACGGATTATAATGACAATCTTGACAACCATCGGTGGCTGGTTCAAAAATGTCTTGACAGCAAAAGCCCCGAACATTTGTGGGAAAAGGCGGACGAGTGGTACAGCGATGCCGAATGGGAGGCTGTCCGTGGGATAATCGCCAAATTGAAAGAGGAATGTACCATTTTCAATGATTTCGGTGAAGAGGATGTGGATACCTTCTTCGATGAGCACGAGGATGAAATCCGGGACGAGGTTTACAGCCGCAACGACTCGGATGTAATAAAGGACCTGATAAGGCACACGGACAACATTCCCATCCGTGTGGAGATGCTGTCCGACCACGACTGCATCAATTCCAACTGGTTTGAATCGCAGGGCGGTTACAGCTATGAGAAATCCTACTTCGGGGAAATGGTAGACTGCCTGAACCTCAATCCGGCGAGGGTGAAAAGACTCCTGACGGAACACGGCTACAAGACATACGGACGTTTCCCGAACCGCAGAAGCCGGAACGGCAAGGAACAGGTTTCATACGAGCAGTTCTACAAGGAGTTGATAAATTCCTGTTGCGGCGCGAACCTGCTGGTCTATATAGGACGTGTGAACTTGAATGAACTGTACAATGCAGAGTTCTCGCTGAATGAAGTTATCATCCCGAAGGGCAACTGTTGCGGGCTGTTCAGCTCTACATTCGGTGGCGGAAGCCTGCTTGAAATGGAACTGAAACAGGATATACGCCTGAAGTTGGAAGTCAAGGGCTGTAACGGCTTCCGTTTCCGGCTGGATGACGAACGCTCCAAATATGACTATTCAGTCCAGCATGTATATGGGGTGGATAATTCCTTTTTCGGGGATGCGGTACGCATTGTATCCTGACAAGAATCAAATCATTAACAATCAAACAATAGAAGATTATGACAAAGTACAATGTACAAGTAAGGTACATCTTCGAGGGTACCTACACAGTGGCGGCGGAAGACCGCGAAGAAGCGGAAAAAATGGTATCGGAAGACTGCGGGCTGGTATTGGGCGGCAACATCCACACGACACGCGATGACGATGAGGTGACGGACTGGAACTTTGGCTGCCATCCGGACTTGCAGATCCTCTCCGTAAGGCAGAGAGGCGGGAAATCCCCCAAGCTGGTGTTTGAAGACAGGATTGAGAAGTTGCGGGAGGACATCATCGGGGCGATACGGCAGTTGCTCCATGACCATGCCATGAACGCGGTACGGTTTCCCGAAGAGGAAGATTATGATCCGGTCTGGGTGGTATGGTTCAACAAGAACGGAGATCCATACGAGTGCAAGGTGACAGGGCTCCGGGTCACAGACAACAGCCTGACCGTCATTGCCGAAGAGAAGGAAAGCGGAGATGAGGTGGAGTGTTACAGCCCGTTTGAACTCGGCGCAAGGAACATAGACTGGCTTCACGAGATGTATGATGCCGCATGGCACCAGTTGGAAGAAACAAAGGATGTTGAACCACAAACGGAAAAATCATGAACTATCCAGCAGAAAACGCGGTCTCCAGTTTCTTTTACTACATGTGGAATGCCTGGAGCAAGGAGGAATGCGAAATCGTATTCGGTGGAATGTGCAAACATTTCTGGGAAAAATGGAACTCTCTTGCAAACGATTCTATCTTCGGTGCGGCGGAACGATTCTATGCCGCCCTGTCGGAAAACAATCGCAAGTTATTGGTGGAGCGTGCCGTCTCCATTTATGACGGCCAACGCTTCAGGAACAAAAGTATAAACATTGAAAATCAAATATTATGCAGACAAACATCATTAATCTGATTTGCAGTTCATGCAACTGTAGCCAGGCAGAAGCACAGGAGTATCTGGACTCCGAAATCCGGAACCTGCGTGAGTTGCAGGAACTGGATGACCTAAGGGAAGATGATATTGATATGGCGTGTAGCAACCTCGGTCTTGACTTTGACTACCGGGAATATTTTATCAACCGCCTCGCAGGGGCATAAAAACTTACAGCTATGACTTATTTTCAGGACATACACTCTTTAGCGGACTTGAAGAAGGAGTACCGCCGTCTGGCATTGCAGCACCATCCCGACAAAGGTGGTGACACTGCAATCATGCAACAGGTGAACATCGAGTTTGAAAGGCTTTTTGAGGTCTGGAAGGACAGGCCGGATGTTTCCGCGACTTCGACTGGATATGAACACGACTATTCGGGAGCCACGGCAAAGGAATACACCGAGTACGTGTACAACGAATACCGCTGGAAAGGCCGCAATTACAAAGGGCAGCACGCCCCTGAAATCGTAGAACTGGTACGGTTATGGCTCAAGGAGACCTATCCGAGATACAAATTCTCGGTCAAGCGCGAGAACTACCATTCCATCTACATCCGGCTGATGAAAGCTGATTTCGAGGCTTTTACCATAGAATCCGGGAAGGTTCAGGATGACATCAACCATTACAATATCTCGTCCGACAAGTCCTTGACTGACCGTGCGAAAGAGGTGATGCTGAATGTCTGCGATTTCGTGATGTCGTACAACTTCGATGACAGCGACCCGATGACGGATTATTTCCACACTAATTTCTACCTGACTCTCGGAATAGGCAGCTACAAGCAACCGTATAAGGTGGAGCTGCCCAAACTTGCCTGCAAGGAAAAGGACAGACCGGAAGAGTTCAAGTATCCGGAAGGGGCTGCACACAAGGCCATCCGGCAGGCATTGGGCAAAGCCCGTTTTGACTTTATCGAACACAGGAGGCATTCCGGGGAAATGATACTCGGTGAAGACCATTACGGCTCACACGGCGAGCATTACTTCTGGCCGAAAGATTATTCAAGCGCAAAACTGGCGCAGAAACGTATAGACAAACTGGAGAAAGCCGGCATCCAATGCAAGCTTACAGGGTATAACGGCGGTTACATCCGTTTTCTCGGCTACACTCCCGAAACGGAAGCGTTGCTGGAGCAGGAACGGCAGGAAGTCATCATCGCTCACAGGGCATGGCAGGCAAGACAGTCGGCAACTTAGTCAACAAAAATAAAATGGTTCGATGAAACCCTCACGAACCATTTTATTAAAGATTATCAAATCACCATTTGAATTCTCTTACTTTTTTTAGGTCCATCTTTTTTACAAAAGAATCTATCCGTTTCAAGTCTTCGGGAACATGGTAAGATATAGTCCATGACTTGTCAATCCCAATATGTTTTACGATCTCTTCCATATATGGCCAGTCAACTTCATAAAAAGAATGACCATAAACAACTACCTGCTCTATATCAGATAAACTATTAAAGAAGTCCAGATTTTTATGAATGATAGAAGCCGAACCTTTTATTAAGCCATTCATCCACTCTATAATTTTACTCCATGTTTGTTGCAGGTATAACATTTGGCTTTCATCATTATACGCATCTTGTGGATCCCGATAATTATTATGCCCGATAATATATTCCTTATCAGACAATCGTGACCCGTGAATATGTAATATATTAGATTCAGGTATAGAATATACCCTTTCCAATGTTTCTGTATAATTGAATGTCAAATATCTGCATTCCATTGGTAGGTCAAGGACTTTTTCAGCATCGTTGATATTGATACTGTCTACCCAATTTCTGAATTCTTCAAGAAACTCATCCAATACTGGTCTGAATATCCAATCCGGTGAATCTTCCACTGCCGCCATCGAACGAGTAGGATGGTCATAATCAAAATTCTCGTTGGGTTTACAATACTCCAGAATACTATCTTCATCGTATTCTCCAAGGGCTTTTTCAATATCACCCCATACATCCCGTTGATTACTAAAAAAAGTGTCCATCAAACCTATGAGGCGATGTTTGCTATTCTTTTGTAACCATTCTTTAAAGTTGCCGTAACTGGACTCAATACCATTTGCCAAGTCAAATCCATTACCAATGACAACAAGTGTCTTTTTATTCTGTTGTTCTATTTCTGGGAATAAATAGTTCATATAGTTTTCAATTAATACAATACAAAATTACTCTTTTTTGAAACATTGAACATAACAAATAAGGATGAAACTCTATTGAATCTCATCCTTATTTAACTTTATGGAATGTACAGCAGTCTGAATTCCTTTTTCCGCCTCCGTTCAATGCTTGGTATCGCTTTCCCCTTGTAACACCGGAATGAGACATACTCGTTGTAAATGTCCCTGTCACCAGCTTCCAATTTTTGAATCAGTTTGCTTTTTGGGATTTTTCCATAGCCTACCAGACGGTAATACCCCACATTATATGAAAGGGTTGCGACTAATAGTGCGTCCTTTCCGAAACGGCTGCACATCCTGCACAGTTTCATCAGATCTGCCCTCAACAAAGAGTCTGCTTGTTCCTCTGCCATGTCCGGCGTGAATGTCTCGCCCGGCAACAGCTTATGGCCATATCCTACATAAGGCAAATGATTTCCGTGCCATCCTTCATGTTCCTTGATACAGGCAACCGCTTTATCGAAGAGTGAAGCCGGAATCTGCAAGGCGGCGGGAGACGAAGAACCGCCTCCCCGTGGTTGTGCAACCATACCGCTGCAAGTCAGAATCAGGCATAAAGCCGCTACAATCATTCGCATAGGGAATCCTTTTCAGATTTCGATACAGGCGGCCTTACAATAACGAGCGAATCCCTGATCCAAGAAGTCCTGGGATCGGATATAGTCCCTTCCGTTTTCTCTTCAGTCTCCTCCTTCCTTTCGTTGTTGAAATCAAAACTGAGCAGGAACAGCTGTTTCGGTTCGCTGTTGTCTTCAAAATAGATGTCAATCGACTGCTGGTCCTCACACGCGGAAGTGTAATACAGTCGGAACACTTCTCTGTCAAGCGGATAGCGGTCATTCGGCAGCAGTACCATCCCGTCATCCATGCGGATCGTGCCTTTGCCGTCCGGCTGGAAATAGCGGATGGTGTAACGCGCATCGGAGAAACGTCCTTCCCGCTTGAGTTCACAACGTATCTCCACGGTCTCGCCCTTCACTATGCGCGTGGGAACAGGCATCGTTTCCACCGTGAAGGGATAAGCCTGCTGCACGTCCATATCATCATTACAGGCGGTAAACAGAAAAGCCGTAAGGCTCAGGAACAGGACGGATAAAACTCCGGCCAGTTCTCTTCTCATATTCAATGTATTCATATCCAATCTGATTTTTAATTTGTTATACTTCATTGTTTTAATCCTGTGGCAACCTGTTTTGCAGGTACTCGTTCAAGTCCTTGAACCCCTTGTACAAGGCAGAACGGTCCTCAATCCTGTTGCCATAGCGTTTTCGGAGTGCTTCCAGTGTGCGTCTCCCGGCTTCGTCCCGGTCCAGATAGCAGTTTATCGTCTCATACCTGTCAAGAACAGTAAACGAACGTTCCAATAACGCCACCGAGTTCAGCACGAGACAGTCATCACCGTACCCCAATCCCAACACCATCCACGAGAGGTAGTCGATAAACCCTTCAAAGAGGTTACAGATATCCGATCCGTTGTCTGTCAACGAAAAATCCTTCGGGGACAGACTTCCCTTGAAAAAACGGTTGCGCAGTTCATATCCGCCGCTTCGATTCCTGAACCCGATGGCGAAATACTGTTTCCCGTGCAAGTAATACCTGACCTCCTCGCAGTTCGGTAATGCTACATCGCTGCAAATGCCCCGTCCCTCCAGATAGCGGAGCAGAACCTTGTTGTTCAGTGGTCTGAAACGGATATCCGTCATACATTCCCTTTCATCCGGATTATCCTTGCCGTTCTCTTTCGGACGGAAGACCGTCTTCCTTTCCGGAGCCAGCCCGCCATAAATCCTCGTGATGAAATCCGCCTGCTCCTTGAAATCGTTACTGCCGACAAATTCCCCGGCAAGGGTGAAAATATCACCGCCGCGTCCGGTTCCGAAGTCGTGCCAGACATTCTTGCGGATGTTCACCTGGAACGAGGCAGTCAGTTCCTCACGGTAAGGAGCGAGATACCAGCATTCAACCCCACGTTGTCTTTTCGGCTCATGTCCCAATCGCATGAGGAAATCGGTAATGGGAACAGCCCTTATGTCTTCTATATTCATAAGCGGTAATTTTTAGTTGATGATGAATTTCAGTCCTATCCCGAACTGGGTCGTGAAAACCCCGAGCGAACTGCCCCACAGGGCACGCTCACGGACACTTGCCAGCAGCACGATACGGTCTGTGACATAGGTCTCCAGTTCCAGCGTTATCGCCCCTCCATAGACAAAGGCATCCTTGACAAGCAGTCTGGAACCGTCATACAATATCCTGTCACCCCAGTTCACGGTTTCATAACCGGCCATTGCCGAGCCACCGATGGAAAGGAACAATGTCTTGGAAGGATCGGACAGGAACTTCAGGTAATATCCTCCTTCGGCCGTGAACTGCGTACGGGGAAGGGACACATTACGGTATCCGTAATTCTTTTGCAGGTATTCCGCACCGGCCACCCAACGGTTGGCTCTCTTGGTATATCCCGACACCGCGAATCCGGTATAATAGTTCAACGGATTCCTTGAACCGTTGGCAAAACCTCCGCGAAGTTCCACTCCCGTCATGCCGGGGAGGTAACGTTGGGCGTGCGCCCGCCCTGAGAACAGGGCAAGCGACACGACCGTTACTATAATACAAACGACTTTACGCATGGTCACTTCACTTTAAGTTCATTGATTACCCTGGCTCTCACGATGTCCTCGTTCTCCACGGTGAACGACTGGTGGCGACCGCCGCTTTTCTCGTTCAGTTCCACAACCAGCACCTTGTCGGCCGGAATGGTGAACTTGTCAAGAGTGAATACGGTACGTTCTTCCTTGTTGCCGGCAACCACAGTGGCGTAGTTATAGGCACGGAGCGGGAAAATGACCTGCTCCTGGATGGCTGTACGCTTCATCACTTTCTTATCCACAATCTTGAACGTCACGAAATCCACCTCGAAAGGCACATAGGAAGAGTTCTTAATCTGCATATGGAAATAAAGCAGCCCGTTGTGGGTGTAAATCCCGCGCAAGAGGTACTGGATACCGAAAGCCTTGCTGCCGATGTGCTTGACATGGCGTCTGTTTTCCTTGTGGATGCTTTTGTTGATAAGCTGCACTAATTTGGGAGATTCACAGCCCAGTTCCTCTAAATAGATGTCAAGCGCGTTGTTCGGGCGGTTCACCTTGCTGCCGTCATGGATAAAGTCTTTCATCTCCACATTCAAAAGCAATGGCTCATCAGCGTACTTGACATTGAAGGTGTAAAAACTGCCGCTTTCAGTGATGACCGACATATTCGTCTCGTCACGGAAATTCTTCACCACCGCCTTCACACGGATGACATTCTCCGCGCCGTCAGCCTTGCCCGCCACGAGATTTGGGGAACCGAGATCCACATAACGTACAGCCGACGGGAAGATGATGTGGGTCGTCTTGTCGTAGGTCACTTCCAACCCATACGGAGGCACCATCCTGTCAAAGGTGAGTTTCCGGGTCAGACCATGATAGAGGTCGCCGTCTTCCTGCTGCGGATAGACATCCTTGACCAGTGTCACATTGTTTTTTTCTGCCGATACGGTATCGGGTTCATTCTGTGCGAAAGCACTCACTGTGCCCAATGCAAGGGCAAGCATTACAAAAATCTTTTTCATACTTCTTGAATTTTAATGGGTTGTTATTGATTCTCTTTCTGGTAAAGCATCAGGGTATAGCCGGACTTGAGGTGTACTTTCTCCTCACGCATTTTCCGTGATATGTATTGCGACACTCCCTGTATGGCACCTCTTCCGAGTTCGGACAGCAGCTGATCCTTTGCCGACTGGTTGGTGATGGAGATGCTCGTGCCGAGGTTCTGTCCCAGGTTGGCGGCCACCTCCCTGACCGCATTCGCCTCCATGGAACCCGGAATGAAGATTCCGTCCTGTCCGTCGTTGTCATACACGGTGAGTTCCACCGGGATGATGATTCCGCCATGCTCCACCTGTATGATTTCGATACCGAGCCGTTCTCCCTGTATACGCCCTTCACCGGTAACTATGGAATTACGTGGGAGCGTGTACCTGCCGACACGCATCGGTTCCAGAAGTCTCAGCCTCACGCCCTGTCCGCTGGTGACGGTCTGGTCGCCATGTACACAGGTGCGGATGGTATTCCGGCTATACTCCTTTCCAGAGTTTCCCACAGCGGTATGGAAGCCCACGTTTCCGGATTGCTCCAGCCTTGCAAACAACACGGAGTCACTGATTGGCTGATGAAGTGACGATACCACCGGCGTGGCTACCTGACCCACGGGAACGGCTTTCGGTTTCCTGCTGTTGGAAACAGGTTCCGTTTCTTCCCGGCTCTCCGTCCTCGCGCCATCCTTTCCCGGCGTATATCTGGCAGCCAGTTCGTATGATTTTTCCAACAGGGCCACCTGCTCCTCGTAGGTCATCTGCGCAGGCTGCTGTATGGCGGCAGC
>ULMD01060022.1_pt1 | contig 15386 bp, 11 predicted proteins | sample 1951561 | NCBI WGS metagenome assembly ULMD01 (sample SAMEA4835541, study PRJEB28245) | human gut metagenome | biome: gut microbiome; material: fecal sample | place: Denmark | collected 2008
ATTTTTATATCAATCCTTCTTTCAAAATATCCACCAATATCGGCTTTGCCCCACTCACAAAACACTCCACAGCAATTACCATCAGAATAAGTCCCATCAGGCGCATCATCACATTATTTCCCGTTTCCCCTAAAACTTTTACCAGTCGCGTAGAGGCACGCAAGATGAAAAATGTAATCAAGTAGATAAAGGCGATCATACCAATCAGTACACCTTTCATTTGGATAGTATGGGCATCCTGCATCAACACAATAGCGTTTGCTATGGCACCGGGACCGCAAAGCATCGGAATCCCTAAAGGGGTGACGGAGATGTCATCGGCATAAGTTTTAATCTCTTCATCTTTCAATTTCATTTGTGTATAACGCGCCTGCAACATATCAAAACCGATTTTAAAAATGATGACACCACCGGCTATACGAAAACCATTTGTGGAGATCCCAAAGAACTTGAACAGGAACTGACCTGCAAAGGTAAAGACCATAATCGTGATGAAAGCCACTAATGTAGCACGAGACACTACAGACTGTCGCTCCTTATCCGTCATTCCATGGGTCATGGTCAGAAAGACGGGCATAGTCCCGAGAGGATTTGTCAACGTAAAGAAAGAAGTGAAACAAAGCAAAGCGAAAGGTAAAATAGTATCCATAGCTGCAAATTATGTGTTTACGCTGACAAAATTACAACTAATCCCTCAATGTCACAACAATTGGAGCAACTCTTTCAAATCTGTAATCTGATAAGTAGGCTTAAATGGAAACTCGGTACGTCCCGTTACATTATAGAACACTTGATGCATACCTACTCCCTGAGCACCCGTTATATCATTTTCCCAGCTGTCACCCACCATCAACGATTCACGTAGCTCAGACTGGGTAGCCGACATGGCAAAATGGAAAATCTCGGGCCATGGCTTCAGGACACCAATGTCATCTGATAAAACTACTTTCTTGAAGTAATGGTCAATTCCAGCAGAACGCATTTTGTGGCATTGCAGTTCCTGAAATCCATTGGAGAGGATATAAAGATTATATTTAGGTGCCAGATATTCCAGCACTTCCTGCGCATGGGGCATCAATCTGCTTTTTGTAGGAATAACCGCAAAGAAGTCATCAGAAAAAGCTTTCGCTAAAGCCGCATCTCCCTCTCCTACTGCCTCCAGCGGATAGAGAAAACGTTGACGATTCAATTCTTCTTTTGTCACTTTTCCATCTGCATATTCTGCCCACAATTCGATATTACGCTTCTCATAGAGTTCATAGAAATGTTCAAAAGACCGAAAATAGCGATCATATTCATATTTGCGATACATTTCCTCAAATGTATCACGGGCATTAAAAGAAAAGGCCCAGAGAGTATCGTCCAGGTCGAAAAAAATATTCTTGTACTGCATATAAAAAGAAAATGGCAGGGATAACCCTTCCCTGCCATTCTTATAATTTAATTAAGTTATTTTACTTGGATAACCAGGTATCTGGATACGCTCCAGAAATCTTTCGGATTCGTAATCTTCAGAACAAGCTGGTCTTTATCATCTTTCTCCAAAGCATAAGAACCTGCCGGATGAGTGGTCAAGACATCTGCACTCTTGGAATACAACTTAATTTCTTTCGTTGTACGAATATCAACCTGAGTAAAGTAATCCTTATTGATATCACTATCCTTAAGCACTTGCTTTTTCTGGAAGAGACCGGTATTTGTCAGAATATTCTGATCCTTCAGTTCTTTCTTTGTTCCGAAAACAAACCAAGCGGTGTTCAATGCTTTATCCTGCTCAGCTACGGTTTTAGCTTTTGCTTCATTTTCGGCAGTAAGCACTTCTTTGTCAGTTGACAGGCCAGTCACAGCTGCATCCAGTTCCTGAATACGAATATTCTTGGAGGCAAGTTCAGCCTGCAATTCCTCGATACGCTGGGTTTTGGCTACCAATTCCTGGGTCAGAGATTCTACAGCTTTCTTCAACTGGGTAGAGTTATTCTTGCTACTTTTCAGCATAGCTTCCAGTTTAGCGATCTGCTCTTTGTTTTCCTGCATTTGTTTCTGGATAAATTCAATATCAGTGGCTATTTGCTGCTTAGCTGATTCAAAGAACCTTCTGAAACCGCACCACGCTGCAAGTCTACGCGGCTCTCGGCGGCATTGATTTGGCGGAAGCCTTCAGAGATATCATTGAAAGTACCCATCATTTCATCCAGTTCAGCATTACGCTGAGTAAGTTCCATCAAAAGAGAATCATTTTCAGCTTTCAGTTGGTCTTTACTTCCACCTGACAAGCCGTCGCACGATGCCATAACGGCCGCACATACAATTAAAACTGCTAACTTTTTCATACGCTTTCGTTTTACGTTTGGTTAATGAAGTTATTTAATCGTCTATTCCTGCTACTACTATTACTATTTCTCCACGCGGGTCATTGGCTGTGAAATGCTCAATCAATTCAGTCAGAGTGCCACGCACCGTTTCTTCGTGCATCTTTGATATCTCCCGGGATACAGATGCCTGACGTTCCGCACCGAAATGCTCTGCAAACTGAGTCAGCGCTTTCACCAGACGGTGGGGAGACTCATAAAACACCATGGTACGGCGTTCCTCTGCCAATATCTTCAGACGTGTCATACGTCCTTTTTTCTGCGGAAGAAAACCTTCGAAACAGAATTTTTCATTTGGCAAGCCCGAAGCAACCAAAGCCGGCACAAGAGCTGTAGCCCCCGGCAAACATTGTACTTCAATACCGTTGCGAACACACTCACGCACTACCAGAAAGCCCGGATCAGAGATTCCCGGTGTGCCTGCGTCCGATATTAACGCAACAGTTTCACCTGCCTTTATTCTATTAACAACACTTTCCACCATTTTATGTTCATTAAACTTATGATGGGATTGCATTGCGTTCTTTATTTCAAAATGCTTCAGTAAGATTCCGGAAGTGCGCGTATCTTCGGCAAGAATCAAATCCGCCTCTTTCAGAATACGAATAGCCCGGAATGTCATATCTTCCAAATTTCCTACCGGAGTAGGCACTACATAAAGTTTTCCCATATCCGTAATTGCTTTAGCTGAAGTATTTCTTAAGAAGTTCTATAAAATCAACCACCGTTTCATTCTCTTCATCAAGATTAACGGTAGAAGAAAAGAGTTCCAATGCCTTTTCCAATGAAGGAGCAGCACCCAATTGGTGTATTACTTCATTCATACGGGCAGTATTACCGCCAAAAATCTCACGTGCAAAACGGAATGAATCATTCAGACTGATAGCATGCCGCAGATCAGTAGCCGGTTTTATCCGTTCTGCTAAAATAGGCGATGCAGAAGATATTATTGCGGACGGTTCAGACTCGGGTTTGGGGTTGAGCTCAGGCTTGGGAGATACGACCTCTACCGACTTGGTGATTTCAACAACGACTGGTTCTACAGGAATCGGTTTAACCGGTTCAGGAGCAGCAGCCGGTTCGGGAATAACCACTGGAGCGACAGGAACTTCAGGAATGGCAACTACCTCTACGGGAGTTTCGTCCAGCAGTTTCTGCAAAGCATCCAGTCGTGCACGCATCTGCTGTATATTCCGTTTAGCTACTACCTTCAATGTAGGGTTGGCGTCTGTTGCAAGAACTTGCATTAAATATTTCAGTTCCTGAATATCCAGTTCTATGTCGTCCAATAATGTCTGCATTTCCTTTCGCATCACAAATGTTAATGCCGCAAATGTAGAAATAAATAATGAAAAAATATCGGAAAGCCATTAAAAGTGTTATTTTTGCGGCTAAAATAAACATTTTAGAACAATGGTATTATTCTCGGAAGACCATATACAGGAAACCAATCGTAGAGGAAGAATCGAAGTTATATGCGGCTCAATGTTCTCCGGTAAGACGGAAGAACTAATCCGCCGTCTGAAACGCGCTAAATTCGCCAAACAGCGCGTAGAAATATTCAAGCCTGCCATCGATACGCGCTATTCGGAAGAAGAGGTTGTATCTCACGACAGCCATTCCATTGCTTCTACGCCGATTGATTCATCGGCAAGTATCCTGCTGTTCACTTCAGAAATTGATGTAGTAGGTATCGACGAAGCGCAATTCTTTGATAATGGCCTGATTGATGTATGTAATGAGCTTGCCAATAATGGCATACGTGTTATTGTAGCAGGTCTGGATATGGACTTCCGCGGTCTTCCCTTCGGCCCTATGCCTGGACTTTGCGCCATTGCCGATGAAGTATCCAAGGTCCACGCTATCTGTGTGAAGTGCGGACAATTAGCCTCCTTCTCACACCGCACTGTCAAGAACGACAAACAAGTCCTTCTGGGAGAAACAGCCGAATACGAACCCCTCTGCCGGGAATGTTATCTGCGGGCAATAAAGGGGGACCGGACTGCCACCGGTGGATAAACTATAAATAAAAAGCAAAAGCCTTATGGAGCGTAAGAAAATTACATTCGACAGTTTTATCCGTGCTGTCATTCTCGGTGCTATCATCATTGGGGTATTAATGCTCCTGAAGCGATTGAGCGGCGTATTGCTTCCGTTCTTCCTTGCCTGGCTTATTGCTTATCTGATATATCCGTTGGTAAGCTTCTTCCAGCATAAGCTACGGCTAAAAAACAGAATAATATCTATCTTTTGTGCTTTGCTTACTCTCAGCGTTATAGGAAGCATTGCGTTCTATCTGCTTGTACCGCCCATGATTCAGGAATTCCTGCGGGTAAAGGATTTATTGATAGAGTACTTCAGCACCACTCATACAGCAAGCAATGTCCCCACTACCCTCTCCGAATTTATCCGGCAGAATATTGACCTGCACATCTTAGAGCAAATGTTCAGCCAGGAGAATATATTGGATGCCCTTAAAGTAACCGTTCCTAAACTATGGTCGCTAATATCGGAGTCTATCAATCTCTTATTCGGGTTCTTCACCGTTTTCCTTATCCTATTATATATAGTGTTTATTTTGCTTGATTACGAAAGTATTTCCGAAGGCTGGGCACACCTGATGCCAAAGAAATACCGTAAAACTGTAACCGGCATACTGAATGATGTAAAAGACGGCATGAACAGATATTTCCGCGGACAGGCATTAGTAGCTTTGTGCGTAGGCATTCTATTCAGTATCGGTTTTCTGATTATTGATTTCCCGCTGGCCATTGGTTTGGGATTATTCATTGGTGCACTGAATATGGTACCTTACCTACAAATCATCGGCTTTGTCCCCACCATCATGCTTGCCATTCTGAAAGCTGCGGATACCGGTGATAATTTCTGGATCATCATAGCTTCGGCTGCTGCTGTATTTATAGTGGTACAAATCATACAAGATGGCTATCTCGTTCCCCGTATCATGGGAAAGATTACCGGTCTGAATCCGGCTATTATTCTGCTCTCCCTATCCATTTGGGGATCGTTAATGGGAATGCTGGGTATGATTATAGCTTTGCCGCTTACCACTCTGATGCTCTCCTATTATCAACGATACATCATTAATCAAGAAAATATTTATAAGACAGAAACCACTGAAGATCAACCAATAGAGGGTATAGAAGAAAAATAATGCAAACTTTTTTCCTCATATTCCTTGCAAATTAAATAAAAGTGCCTATCTTTGCACCCGCTTAACAGCAATAAAGGTTTGATTCGCTAGCTCAGCAGGTAGAGCACAACACTTTTAATGTTGGGGTCTTGGGTTCGAGCCCCAAGCGGATCACTTAAAACAGAAAAATAATTAAATAAATCCTTGATAATATTAATTATCAGGGATTTATTTTCTCCAAAACAGCAAAGACACTTTAAAGAATAATGTATTATTTTTAAGGAATCACTTTAAAGTGAACGGAAGAGTAGCTGAGAGTGAATTTTCTACATTACCAACTATTCCGTACACTTTTCGAAGAAAACAGTACCCAAAAAGATATTTTTAAGTTCAAAATGTGTACTTTTGCAAGCATCTTCATCTATAAACAGGTCAACAAAAAGCAAAAATATTTATTATTCAACCATAATATATTTATGTTGGATGTAATAAATTAAAAGGATAACTCTTTCACATCTACGTCTGACTAAAGCAGTTAAAGCGTTTTGTGACGGAGTTTTTTTTATTATATGATAACTAAATATCACGCAAAGTATTACGCAAACTTGCTTACACAAAAAGCTGTGGGCGGTGAACTATCTTCAATCTCGCAATCACTAATGAGTGCGTCTGTTGACATCAATCCACATCAGATTGATGCAGCCCTCTTTGCATTCAAATCACCACTATCCAAAGGTATCGTTTTAGCTGATGAAGTAGGTTTAGGAAAAACTATCGAAGCAGGTTTGGTCATTTGCCAATATTGGGCTATAGGCAAACGAAAGATTATAATTGTTTGTCCTGCTGCATTAAGAAAACAATGGAGTACAGAATTGATAGATAAATTTGGTATTGACAATATTATCCTTGACACCAAAAACTACAACGAAGCCATCAAGAACGGCAGGTCTCCATATTCAAAGAATAAGGCAATTATTTGTTCTTATAATTTTGTGGCTCGTAAAAAGGATGAAATATTGATGCATGGTTTCGATATATCAATCATTGATGAAGCTCACAAACTAAGAAATGTTTATCGACAATCAAGCAAAACATCTCATTCAGTTCGTGATGCTCTCACAACAACAAAGAAGTTGTTGCTTACAGCTACACCCTTCCAAAACTCATTACTGGAGCTTTATGGCTTGACAAGCATAATTGATGATCATATTTTTGGTAGCGAGAAATCATTTAGAAGTGAATACGGTTCTGGAGAAAATAATGCCGACCTTCGTGCACGATTGTCTACGATGTATAAACGTACATTGAGACGTGATGTAAAAGAATATATCAATTATACAAATAGATTACCACTGACACAGAAGTTCGACTCAACTGATGCTGAATATGAGCTATACCGAGCTATTTCTGATTTTCTCAGAAGAAACGATATATACTCAGTTCCTGCACAGCAGAAGAAGTTGACTACAATGATAATCCGTAAGATATTGGCTTCTTCAACTTTTGCTCTTATAAGTACATTGACCAATATAAAATCACGTCTTGAAAAGATGCTCGAAACGGCATCCATGCTCTTATTTACAGTAGAGGATTTGATAGACGATGATGAAGAAATAGATTTGTATGTTGATGATAACGAAGATATATCAGCCGAAGAAAAAGATGCGATTGACATTGATAAACTAAAGGCTGAGATTGAGCTATTGCAAACATTTATCAACAAAGCCAAACAGATAAAGCAAGATTCCAAATCAGAAGCTCTTCTTCAAGCATTGGATAAATCATTTGAGATGCAAGCCAAAGAAGGTGCTTCACGAAAGGCATTGATATTTACCGAATCTACAAAGACACAGGCATATCTGAAAGAATATCTTGAAGCTAATGGCTACGAAGGTAAAATCGTATTGTTCAATGGTCGTGGTTCTGACCCTAAAACAACACAAATATATAAAAACTGGTGCGAAGCTAATCCTCCAAAAGTTAGTGGTATCAAATCTGCTGACCGAAGAATGGCATTAGTAGATTATTTTAGAGAATCGGCAGATATTATGATTGCAACAGAGGCTGCTGGCGAAGGCCTTAACCTTCAGTTCTGTTCTCTTGTTGTAAACTACGATTTACCGTGGAATCCTCAAAGAATCGAACAGCGTATTGGGCGGTGCCACCGCTATGGTCAAAAACATGATGTTGTTGTTGTCAACTTCGTAAATATTAGGAATTACGCAGATGTGCGTGTATTCAATATACTCAACGAAAAATTCAATCTTTTTGATGATATATTCGGCGCTTCTGATGAAATTCTCGGTAAGGCAGATGCTATCGACTTTGAAACTCGCATTTGGGAAATCTATCAGCAATGTAGAACTGAAGAAGAAATCAATGAAGCGTTCGATCGTCTTCAAACTGATATGCAGGTTGAGATAGACGAACGCATGAAAGATACTCGCCATCAAATTTTGGAAAACTTTGATATTGATGTGCAAGAACATCTTCGTGTAGCAAAAGATGAAGCAAGTACTTTCTTAAATAGATATGAACATATTCTTTGGGAATTAACAAAATATGTGCTTGATGACAAAGCTAAATTCGATGATGAACAACATTCTTTCGTTCTCAAAAAGTCAGTTGCGAATTGCGCGTGCGGTAAATATGAGTTACTATCACAACTGCAAAATGGCGCTCCGTATCGACTTTCTCACCCTTTAGCTCAATATGTCCTCGACAAAGCTATGGTTTTAGATACAGATAACTGCAACAGTGAAATCGTATTCAACAATAAAAACACTGGTATAAACGTAGTACTGCCTGAATATCTTAGATGTCAATCAGGCTATTTGGTCTTATCAAAACTTCAAATTTCATCATTTGAAGACGAACAATATTGCTTGTTTACTGCATTCACTGAGGATGGAAAGTTCTTAACACAAGAAGAAGCCGAAAAACTATTCCTCTGTGGTGGAACAGAAAAGATAAATACCCAAATACCTGATACCATTGTTTCTCAACTGAGTGCAAATTCAAAACAACACATCATAACAACAATAAAGAATGTGGATAGTAGAAACCTTTCATTCTTCAAAGAAGAAGAAGACAGAATCTATCGTTGGGAACGCGATGTGATTGATGGTATTGAGCAAGAGCTTGATATAGTAAAACGTAATATACGTGAAACAGAAAGACTTGCTCGTCAAGCTGAAAATATAGAAGAACGTATCAGTCTTGAAGCTAAAGCAGAAGATCTGCGCCGTCAGAAGCGTAGAAAGCGCAATGAACTTGAAAACAGGGAAGATGAAATATCTGTTCGTAGAAAAGAGCTCGTTGCTGAACTTGAGAGAAAAATGATTCAAACAACTTCATCAGATAATCTATTTATTGTCCGTTGGAGTACTAACTAATTAATAAACAACATAATGAATGAATATCAGAAGCGCTTCGTCGCATTATTGAAAACCATATTTGAGTTAGATAAGTCTGACCTTGATTTCGGTATTTACAGAATCATCAATATTCGTCAACGTGAGATTGTTGATTACTTCGAGAATCGTCTACCCAAGAAAATACAAGAGATTCTCGCACCATTTGCAAATGAAAAGACTGATGAAATCAAGCAAAAGTTGGCTAAGATAGAGTCTGATGTTGAATCAATGGGTATGACTATTGATGCTCTTCAAGACAATACTCCAAAGAAGCAAGAATATATTGCTTTGCAGAAGCAGTTATCTCAAGGTTCTGATATGTCAGCACTCGAAAGCGACGTCTATTCTGCACTATATTCATTCTTTAATCGTTACTACGACGAAGGAGATTTTATCTCTAAACGTCGTTATAAAGAAGGTGTCTATGCTATTCCATATGAAGGTGAAGAAGTAAAACTGTATTGGGCTAACCAAGACCAGTATTACATCAAGACTGCTGAAAACTTCAAGGATTATTCGTTTGTTACAAAGGAAGGGATAAATGTTCATTTTCGCTTGGTTGATGCTACAATCGAGCAGAACAATAATAAGGAAACTGACGATTCTAAACGTGTGTTCATGCTGTACACAGAAAATGATGAGCGACCTGAATTGAAAACATTCGAATGGAATGCTGAATCAAAGGAACTAATCATTCGCTTTATCTTTGACATACCTGCAGACAAAAAGAAGAACTATGTTGATGATAACTATACAAAAATTCGTGAATATATTATTGGTGTACCTGAATTGATGATGCCATTGATGTACCAAACATCAACAGACCCAAAGAAACCTGTAACTTTGATTCAGAAACATCTTAACGGATATGTAGCAAAGAACACATTCGATTATTTCATCCATAAGGATTTAGGTGGATTCCTCACACGTGAACTTGATTTCTTTATCAAGAACGAAGTAATGCATCTCGATGACCTTGACACAGATGACGAAGTATGTGCAGAAAGTTATCTTGCAAAGGTGCGTGCGGTAAAACGTATCGGTAAAGAGATAATCACATTCTTGGCGCAGATAGAGAATTTCCAGCGCAAACTTTGGCTGAAGAAGAAGTTTGTGGTGGAAACAAATTGGTGTATCACTCTCGATCATATTGATGAATCGTTCTATCAAGAGATAGCTGATAACAAAGCACAGATTCAAGAATGGATTGATATGTATGCTATTAATGAAATTAAAGGAAGTCTACATACAGTTGCATTCACAAATCCTCCAAGTATAGATTTTTTAAAAGAGAATCAGAACTTGATTATTGATACAAAGAATTTTCCTACCACATTCCGTGACCGTTTAATTGCATCTATAGATAATATAGATGAGAACACTAATGGTTTGATGATTAACGGAGATAATTATCACGCGTTAACATTTCTTAAAAACAGATTTGAGAATCGAGTAAAGTGTATATATATTGACCCTCCATACAATGCGAAATCAAGCGAAATATTATATAAAAACACATTCAAACATTCTTCATGGTTAAGTTTAATGGACAATAGACTTTCCAAAGCTAATTGTTTATTAAAAGAAAATGGAGTTGAAGTAATTGCTATTGATGAAATCGAGCAAACAAACTTAGGAGAACTTTTAAAAACTCAAAACCCCAATAAAGAAATATCGGCTATTTCTGTGGTTCATAATCCATCGGGACAACAAGGAGATTATTTCTCATATACTCATGAATTTGCATATTTTATTTATCCTAAAATAAAAAATATCCTCGGATTAGAATTAAGAAATGAAGATGAATGGGATATTCGTACTTTCCGTGATAATTCGGGAAATAGTAATTTGAGAACAGATGCCGCTAATGTTTTTATCCAATTATTGTAAAGAATGGGAAAATCGTTTCATTTGGAGATGTAAGCGACGATAACTTCCATCCAAGTTCAAGAAATGTTCTAACTGATGAAAATACAACTGCAATATACCCAATTGACAATAATGGTATTGAAAAAAAATGGGTATTTGAAAGAAGTACAGTCGAATCAATTCTTAATGAATTATGGATAAAGACTCTTGATGATGGTTCTATGGATATTATGAGGACAAAGAAAAGATTCAGATACAAAAGTTGTTGGACATCAAAAAAGTACTCAGCTAATAGTTATGGTTCGGCACTACTAACAGCTATGGATATTAAATTTGACTACCCTAAATCAATCTTTAATGTTCAAGATTGTATTTCAATAGGTTTATCAAATAATCAATCAGGTTTTGTTTTAGATTTCTTTGCAGGAAGTGGAACAACTGGACATGCTGTTATTGATTTGAATAGACAAGATAATGGCAAGAGAAAGTACATTCTAATTGAAATGGGTAATTATTTCAATACATCAACAAAACCAAGAATACTAAAAAGTATCTATTGCGACAAATGGAAAAAAGGGAAACCATTGAGTAATAATTCTGGCATTCCTCAAATCATGAAATATATACGTCTTGAAAGCTATGAAGATGCACTTTCAAACATTACTCTTGAAGAGAAAGGCTCATTCTTCGGCTCTAACTTAGGAGATGAATATCTAATAGGCTATATGCTTGATATGGAAGCAAAAGGTAGTTTACTAAATCTTGATGCTTTCATCTCTCCATTTGAGTATAATATGAAGATTACAGAAAAAAATGAATGTAAAGAAAGACGAGTTGATGTCGTTGAAACCTTCAATTACCTTATTGGTCTTTCTGTTCATAGTCAATCTACAATCTCCTACTTCTCAACCAAAGAAGCTGTTAATCCTCCATATGAGGGTGCAGTTGATTTGCAAAAAGACCTTAATGGAGTTTATGGATTCCGTCAAATCGAAGGAACATTACCAGATGGTCGTAAGGCTTTAATTATATGGCGTAACATTAATCAAGATAATATTCTAGCGAGCAATGCTGCACTGGATGCCTATTTTTCGAAATATCGCATCAATCCCGCCGACCGTGAGTTTGATGTAATATATATCAATGGGGATAACAACCTTGAGAATCTGCGTCTTGACGATGAGCAATGGAAAGTAGTGCTTATCGAAACAGAATTCAATAAACGAATGTGGGAGGAATAACGAAATATGGCAAAAAAGAAAAGTTCACCATCAGTCAGCTTTGAAACCTATTTGGTTTTATTCCGTTACTTTCTTGGTGAGATAGGCACTACCGAACTGAAAAGTTTGGGTAACAAGCTCAACAGCGTTGAATATGAAGGATTGGATGAAAATGGCAATACTCATTTTCATCATTACATAGCTCAGATAGCAAAGATGAAACATTGTAGTATCACAACCGATAAGTTGCGAGAATACGATGAGAGAATTTGTCGATATACAAAAGAAATTGGAGAGAAGCGTGGTGGTATCAGTTTGAAGTATTTCCAATACATCTCGCTGCTTTTTACTGAGATGTATCTCGACAACTACTTTGCAGACAGATCAGCCTTCTGCAAGTCGCTTAACGAATTCATTGACAGGGAAAACGCAAGAACACTTGGTGCTCTTACGATGGAACCATATACCATTAACTCAATGAATAAGTTAGCGTATATGTGTGCCACAGGTAGTGGTAAGACACTTTTGATGCACATCAACATAAAGCAATTTATATTCTATTTGAAGCGTGCAAAACGAATAAACGGCAGTATCGCTATCAATAAAATTATTGTGCTTTCGCCAAATGAAGGAATGAGTAAGCAACATTTAAGTGAGCTTACTCTTTCTGGAATTAAAGCCACTATCTTCAACAAAGATGGTGGCGGTATGTTTAGCGGACAAAATGAAGGTGTTGCTATCATTGATATGAACAAGCTCAAGGAAGAAGGTAAAGTGAAAACCGTGTCGGTAGATAGCTTTGAACGTAATAACCTTGTTCTTGTGGATGAAGCCCATCGTGGAATGTCTTCAACAGATGGTGTTTGGTACGACTATCGTACACGATTAAGCGAAGAAGGTTTTGCCTTTGAGTACTCAGCTACATTTAAACAAGCACTGAATGCCACATCTTCAAAAAAGGAAGACAGGCAGATGGTAGCGGAATATGGCAAGTCTATAATAATGGACTACTCTTATAAATATTTCTATGGCGATGGCTATGGAAAAGATTATCGTATCTATAACCTCAGAGCAGGTATTGATGATAATCACCGTCATTTGTATTTGATAGGTTGTTTGCTTTCCTTTTTCCAACAAGTGAAGTACTCTATTGAAAAACGAACCGAACTGATTCCTTTCAATATAGAGAATCCATTATTAGTGTTTGTTGGAAACCGTGTAACGGCATCAACATCAAAAGATGAGTTGAGTGATGTTCAAGAAGTGCTATGTTTTATCGACAGATTTGTTCGTAACAAACAAGAAAGCATCCGTTGTATAGAGCAAGTGAAGTCAGAAGAAACAGGTCTTACCGACAAATATGGACGTGATCTATTTTCACACGATTTCAATGCGCTAATAGATGTGTATGGCCAATTACCATCAGCGCAAGTGCTATATGAAGATATGCTTCATCTGATATTCAATACCGACACTGTTGCCGATGCTCCACGATTGCACATTGAAGCCATAAAGCAAGTGCAAGGTGAAATTGCAATGAAGATTGGCGAATATGGTGATTATTTTGGTGTGATAAACATTGGAGATACGGCTAATCTTATTAAGGCTTGTGAAGCAAAGGGAATAGTCAGCAGAAGCGAAGAATTCGTTTCTACTTCACTATTCAGTAGCATCAACGATAAAGAATCAAAGGTTAGAATACTTATCGGTTCACGAAAGTTTACCGAAGGATGGAACAGCTGGCGTGTATCTACAATGGGATTGATAAATTTTGCCAAAGGTGAAGGTTCTCAGGCAATTCAGTTGTTTGGTCGTGGTGTTCGTTTGAAAGGATATAAAGGAATGCTAAAAAGATCTACATGCCTTGACGATACCTCAGTAAAACCTTTGCGATATATGAATTGTGTAGAAACACTTACCATTTTTGGTGTGAAGGCGCAATATATGGAGGATTTCAAGAAATTCCTTGAACAGGAAGGCGCTCCTATCAATGATGATATTATTGAAGTGACTCTGCCAGTAGTCAATCGTTATGATGAAGTAAAGACAAAGAAACTCCGTGTCATAAAAGTAAAGGACGGAAAGAATTTCAAGAAACAAGCACAACGTATGGTGCTCGATGTACCCAAAGAAGACTTCATGCGATACCTTGTTCGTAGTAAGTCGGTACTAGATTGCCGAAGCAAGATTCAATCCATTGAATCATCAGGCTCATTAAAAATGAATATTCAGGTGATTGATACAAGATTCACGATTCCAGCGTCAACACTTGCCTTGCTTGATTATTATCGCATTTTTGATGAGATTCAGCAATACAAGAATGAAAAGTCTTATTTCAATATCAGCATTGATAGAAACAAGCTGAAACCTATTCTTGAAACAGATGGTTGGTATGAACTAATTATTCCAGAAAAGCAACTTGAAATAGATTCAATTCACAAAATTGAGTATGCCACAGATTATGCGATTATGGCATTAAAGTCTTATATGGACAAATTCTGCAAATTCGAACAAGAAAGATGGGAAGCACCATTGCTTGAATTCCAAGAAATATCGGCTACTGACAATAATTTTGTAGATGAATATACCTTCACCGTTACACCACAAAATAGCTTAGATACCACTGGTGAAGAATTGGGTAAATTCATTGGAGATATAAAGTCTATTCTTGCAGATAACAATGGATTAAATGAATACGAAAAGAAGTTTGACTTCAACAAGAATCTGTGTCTGTTCGATTTCCGTTCTCACTTGTATGCGCCATTGGTATGCTTGAAAAAGGGAAATACCAATATACAGATTACCCCTGTCAGTTTGAATGAAGATGAAAAGCTGTTTGTTGATTATCTGAAGGAATTTACAGAGAATAATGGTGATATGCTTGAAAACAAATCTCTTTATCTTCTAAGAAATAAAAGTAAGGTGGGGATGGGATTCTTTATTGCAGGTAATTTCTATCCTGATTATATTTTATGGATAGACACTCCTGAAAAGCAATATATCACATTCGTCGACCCGAAAGGTTTGCTTCGTATTATGCCTGATGACCCTAAGATTGAATTCTACAAAACAATCAAGGATTTGGAAAAACAGTTAGCACCGACAGCAGGTAATAAGCAGATTGTTCTCAATTCATTTATCATGTCTGCAACAAAATCAGCAGATTTGCATGAATGGTGGCATTGGGATAAAACCACAAGAGAGGCACACAATGTCTATACTCTTGATGATGACCAATGTGTTATCAGTATGATAAATAAAATATGCTTTCTATAAAGTTAATATATAAATAGAAAACTATAAGAGAAATCTCGTAGTTTTCTATTTAGGGGGCGTAAAGTAAACTGTGTCATGCGCT
>ULMD01016133.1_pt1 | contig 15179 bp, 8 predicted proteins | sample 1951561 | NCBI WGS metagenome assembly ULMD01 (sample SAMEA4835541, study PRJEB28245) | human gut metagenome | biome: gut microbiome; material: fecal sample | place: Denmark | collected 2008
CGACTATACCCCGGAGCAGACAACATTCAGGCTGTTTGCACCCGACAATGCAAAAACCGTGAAACTGAGGATTTACAAGGCCGGGCACAAAGGTCGACCCGAGCGCACGGTGACGATGGAACGCACAGCCGCCGACACCTGGACGGCCACCGTGACGGGCAACCTGATGGGCCGCTTCTACACATTCGACACCGGGAGGGGCGAATGCGCCGGCATTTTTGCCAAGGCCGTGGGTGTGAACGGGCAGAGGGCGGCCATCATAGACATGGACAAGACCGACCCTGCCGGCTGGAACGACGACCGTAGGCCTGTGGTGAAGTCGCCGGCCGACCTCGTCATCTACGAGATGCACCACCGCGACTACTCCATCGACGCTTCGTCGGGGATAGCCAACGGTGGCAAGTTCCTGGCGCTAACCGACCCCAAGGCCATCACCCACCTCAAAGAACTCGGTGTCAACGCCGTGCACATACTGCCGTCGTTCGACTATGCTTCCGTAGACGAGACGCGCCTTTCGACGCCACAATACAACTGGGGATACGACCCGGTGAACTACAACGTGCCCGACGGCTCTTACTCTACCGACCCGTATAAGCCCGAAACACGCATCCGTGAGTTCAAGCAGATGGTGCAGGCGTTGCACAAGGCTGGCATCCGCGTCATTCTCGACGTGGTCTACAACCACACCTTCAACATCGACGGCAGCAACTTCCAGCGCACATATCCCGATTACTTCTACCGCAAGACGGCCGACGGCAAATACTCTGACGGCTCGGGGTGCGGCAACGAAACGGCATCGGAGCGCGACATGATGCGCCGCTTCATGGTTGAGTCGGTGCTCTACTGGATTGACGAATACCACATCGACGGCTTTCGGTTCGACCTCATGGGCTGCCACGACATAGAGACAATGAACGCCATCCGCAAGGCAGTCGACGAGGTTGACCCCACCATTTTCATCTATGGCGAGGGATGGAGCGCAGGCAGCTGCGCCCTGCCCACTGAGCAACTGGGCCTCAAAGCCAACATGAAGGCCATGCCGGGCATTGCCGCCTTCAGCGACGAACTGCGCGATGCGCTGCGCGGCCCGTTCAGCGACGATACCAAGGGGGCGTTCCTTGCAGGCAAGCCGGGCGAGGAGGAGAGCATTAAGTTTGGCATTGCAGGGGCCATCGAGCACCCGCAGGTAGACATGTCGAAGGTGAATTACTCGACAGAGGCATGGGCATCGCAGCCCACACAGATGATAAGCTACGTGAGCTGTCACGACGACATGTGCCTCACCGACCGCCTGAGGGCGAGCATACCGGGCATAACGACCGACGAACTGATACGCCTCGACATGCTGGCACAGACGGCGGTGCTCACCTCGCAGGGCGTTCCGTTCATACTGAGCGGCGAGGAAATGCTGCGCGACAAGAAGGGGGTGCACAACAGCTACAACTCTCCCGACAGCATCAACCGCCTCGACTGGAACAACATGGAGCGCTATCCGCAGGTGATGGACTACTACAAGAACCTGACAAGGCTGCGCCGCAACCACCCGGCATTCCGCCTGGGCTCGGCGGATTTGGTGCGCCGCCACCTCGAGTTCCTGCCCACGCAGCCCGGACTGGTGGCCTTCCGCCTGAAAGACTACGCCGGCCGCGACGACTGGCGCAACATCATCGTCATACTCAATGCCGCCAAGCAACAGCGCAAGGTGACCATCCCGCAGGGCAACTACACAATTGTATGCCACGAGGGAAAGATAGACGAGAATGGCCTTTCTACCTTCAGCGGCAGCGAAGCCACCGTAAGCGCGCAGTCGGCACTTATACTCCACGACTAAGGCAAACCTATGGCAACATGAGTTGGAACCCATATTGATACGCATATATACATTATTGTCACTCGGACAAGACAAGCAACAATATGAGTTGCCAACACCACGTTTCGTGTGTATGGCTGTGGTGACTCAAGGCTGTATGGCAAATGCCACAAAAAGGCATGAGCCGCAGCCGCGGGACACCACAGCCGACACACTACAGACGACTTCGGATTGCATCACAGCCTGCAATTGCACGGCTGCTGCAAAATTCCCCCAAAGGACAAAGAGCGAGTGGTTTCGGCGATTTTTCAGCTATCTAAAACAACACAAATTAACCAAAATATTGTACCTTTGTAACTGTAACATCAATAGAAATACTAATACATGCCGCAATGATTACCAATGACTGCATCATGGAATTATTTTATTTGGCAGTATATTTAACAAAGTCTTTTGACCTGCAAATTGACAGATACTGCCTTGGAGAAGCCCAAAAGCTCCACCAACAATGCCATGGCAGAATGTCAAATAGCGAGACAGCATCGGTAATCAAGCCCACTACCACACCATGGAACACACCAAACAAGCGTCTTTATCCGGCCAACAGGTGCAAAAGCCAAACAGCTTGCAACCCGAAGACAAGGCGCACAACCGCCTCATGCCCATAATAAAAGAAAAGCGCTCACGGCTTAGAGCACTATTTAAGACGGCGTATATCGGATGTATTTATACTGAAACCTCATTTAAAACAATAAATATGAAAACTATTATCAACTATCAATCAACCAGAAAAAAGCCAAAAGGGCTTATGCTCGCCATGCTTACCGCAGTGTGCATGGGAGCGGCTTCAATCGTGACTTGCTCATGCGAGGATGAAAACCCAAAGCCTGAAATCGACTGGTCCAACCAAAAACCGCCGTTAAGACTGAACACCTCAGACAGCCTTGTCATGGATGAGATTTACAAATCAATAGGGGTGAGGTACGACGACTCGTTCAGGTTTTCAGACTTCAGGACGTGGCCGGGCATCACCCTTGAATTAAACGAAGAAGCAAGAGAGTTCAGAGTTACACAACTGAAACTCAATTTTGCCCCTATGGGGGGCAGGTTACCCGAGACCATAGGCAAACTGAGCGAACTTGAAGTACTTGAAATCAAAGGGGATCCGTTTTTGTTGGAATTCATGAAACTATATGCAATCTGAAAAAACTCAAACGACTGGACATTCATAACAGCTCGATGTCTGGTGAAATACCAGATAGCATAGGCAAGCTAACCGAGCTTATATACCTACGCATCAATAGCAAATATATTGATGGATATTTGCCGGAAAGCATCGGAGACCTTCAAAATCTCAGGTATTTAGAGATTAGTGGCACAAGAATAGACAGCGAATTGCCAAATAGTCTTGGCAGATTAAAAGACTGTACGATAAACCTTGACTCAAACAAGCTGTCAGGATCGTTCCCCATTGAGCTGGCAAGCGAAAGGGTGTCGTGTAGTAAGAACAACATCGAAGACCTGCCAATAGAGATATGGCGCGACGAAGACCCGCACGGAATACCCCACTTGGAAGGCAACAGGATATCGACAAAGATTCCCAAATGGGTGACCGAACAAAAAAAGTGGAAAGAGAACAAACATAAAATTGAATCACAACAAGAAGGTTATGGCTATGAACTGGAATAAGAAACTATTCACATATCGCATGTTGCCATTGGTCATGGCAATGTCAGTGCAGTTGTTTTGCTCATGTGACGACGACAACCCGTATGCAATTTCAAACGATGACGCGACAATACAAACACGCGCCATAACAGCGCAAGCTAGCTAACAACCTGGATCATCAAGACAGACGGCTCTGCCAGACCGCGCAACTGGCAGCTAAGGGAATTGGAAAACAAAGGCTACGTAAAGACCCAATATTACCCAAATTGAACGCCTGCCACCAAACAGAGCACCAATATAACCACAACAACATAACACTCAATATAACAAACGAACATGAAGATGAAAAAAAACATAAGCCACAAGGCAAGCCACAACAAGTGGACAGGATTTATGCACACATTGCTTTCGCTATTGTGTATGATTGTTGCAACAACGGCAACAGGCGGGTGTGAGGAAGACAACCCCAAGCCCGAAATAGAGCTACCAAAGGACATGACGCTGCCGGAGCACATGACACTCAACGCCCGAGACAGCCTCATGATGGCAAAGATATATGATGTAATAGGCCCTTGGTACCTTTTTGGATGGGACTTGCATGACCAGCGCACATGGATTGGAATGGAAGTGGCTTTCGACTTTGACGCTAATGAGTTGCGGATTGTGGCAATTAACGTTCCAGATGGAGACTTCAGAGGGATAATGCCCAAAGAAATAGGATATCTTGACGAGCTGCGGAAGATTGTAATCAAGGGAGGCACTCTGCACGGCCCTATCCCTGAATCAATCGGCAGGCTGAAAAAGCTGGAGACCCTGAAGCTTGGCGATAACGAGCTGAACGGAGAAATACCGTCGAGCATAGGCAAACTGGCAAACCTAAAAAACCTTGAGATTGTAAATTGCCATGTCTCCGGGCCTATTCCGGAAACCATTGGCGACCTCAAAAACCTTGAAATGCTGAGGATACAAGGCACGGACATCAGCGGCGAAGTACCCAAGAGTATGGGCAAACTGAGGTTTTGCAGAATAGACCTGTCATACAACAAGCTGTCTGGAACATGCCCTTTGGAAATAGCCTCAAACAGGAATGGCGCGAACTTAGCGTATAACAACATAGAAGACCTGCCTTTAGAGGTATGGAGCGACGACAATCCGATGCGCGTTCCATATCTGGTAGGCAACAGGATTTCGACCAAAATACCCAAGTGGGTCACAACCTAAAAAAAATGGGCGCAGGACAGCTGCATGATAGGATCACAGCAAGAAGGTTACGGATACGTGCAGGAATAGCACCATGGCAGACCTGTACAGACACCAACAAAAGCCCAAGGCAGCTGTGCCATGCCAACAAACAGAACATGCACGACAAGGAAATATCGCATATAAGAATACCAAAACCTAACAAACACAATAAAAACATGAAACGGAAGTTATTGACAATAGCTCTGCTAACAACAGCAATGGCTATGAACGCAGCATTGAAAATCGACCGAATCGACCCCACCGACTGGTATGTGGGGATGAAAAACCCGTCGCTGCAACTTATGGTTTACGGCAAGGACGTAAGCAAAGCCGAGGTAAAGACCGACTATCCCGGGGTGAGGATAGACAGCATCGTGAGGCTCGACTCACCCAACTACCTGCTCGTTTACCTCAACCTCAGCGGCGCGCAACCCGGAGAGATGACGCTCAATTTCTCGGGGAAGAAAGTGAAGTACCAGCTGAAGAGGCGCGACAAGCGCGGCGACGAGCACATGGGATTCACCAACGCCGACGTGCTCTACATGCTTATGCCCGACCGGTTTGCATCGGGCAAGACTGACAACGACCAGATTAAAGGCATGATGCCCTACAAGAACGACCGCTCGCAACCCAGCCTGCGCCACGGCGGCGACCTGGAAGGCATACGCCAACACCTCGACTACTTCAAGCAACTCGGAGTAACCGCGCTGTGGTTTACGCCGGTGCTCGAAAACAACAGCCCCGACAACGGCGGCAACAGCACCTACCACGGGTATGCCACAACGGACTACTACAAGGTTGACCCGCGCTTCGGCACCAACGAGGAATACCGCCGGCTGACCGACGAAGCCCACGGCAAAGGGCTCAAAGTGGTGATGGACATGATATTCAACCACTGCGGTTTCGACCATCCGTGGATAAAAGACATGCCCAGCCACGACTGGCTCAACCAGCCGCAGTGGCTCGAGAAGTCGGGCGGAACGCCGAAACCGAACGAAGACTACCTGCAGACGAGCTACAAGCTAACGCCGGTGGTAGACCCATACGCTTCGAAGATAGACACGAAAGAGACCGTAGAGGGATGGTTTGTGCCCACAATGCCCGACCTGAACCAGCACAACCCGCACGTGATGACCTACCTCATACAGAACAGCATCTGGTGGATTGAGACGGTGGGAATAGACGGAATACGCATGGACACCTATCCCTACGCCTTTGCCGACGGCATGGCCCGCTGGATGAAAGAGCTCAACGACGAGTATCCCAACTTCAACACCGTGGGCGAAACGTGGGTGACGGAGCCTGCATACACGGCTGCCTGGCAGAAAGACTCGAAGGTGGCCAAGGCCAACAGCCACTTGAAGACCGTGATGGACTTCAGCTTCTACGACAAGATAAACCAGGCAAAGAACGAGGAAACCGACGACTGGTGGCAGGGGATGAACCGAATATACAACAACTTTGTATACGACTACCTCTACCCCAACCCCGAGAGCGTGATGGCATTCATAGACAACCACGACACCGACCGATTCCTGGGCAACGGCCGCGACACCCTCGCGCTGAAGCAGGCACTGGCGCTGCTGCTCACCGTGAAGCGCATTCCGCAGATATACTACGGCACGGAGATACTGATGAACGGCACCAAGCAGGTGACCGACGGCAACGTGCGCAAGGACTTCCCCGGCGGTTTCCCGGGCGACAAGCGCAACGCCTTCACTGCCGAAGGGCGCACACAGGCCGAGAACGCCATGTTCAACTGGCTGAGCCGGCTGCTGCATTGGCGCCAGGGCAACGAGGTGGTGACCAAGGGAACGATGACGCAGTTTATACCGATGAAGGGCGTTTACGCCATCAACCGCTCTTACAATGGGAAGAACGTGCTCGTGGTCATCAACGGAAAGAAGTCTGAGGCCACGTTCACTGCCGCCCGCTACGCCGAGGTTGTGCCGCAAGGCACCGTGGCGCGCGACGTCACCTCGGGCCACAAATACGACATAAGCCACGACTTCAAGCTCCGTCCGCGCCAGACGCTCGTGCTGGAGTATTGACAAGCATCTTGGCTCTCATGGCCTTCGACGGCAGATGGCGCAAAACCGGCGTAACGCCCCGCAGCCATCACAACCGGCCATCAACAGGCCCAACTTATCTCAAACAGCCACTATCGGGAGTGCCGGCGTATGCAATGGCGCTCCCGATTTGCTTATCCACTGCGGCTTCATTCACCCCGACAGACACGGATTACCCTGCCGACGGCCCTGCCTGCACATTCCGGCCACACGCAAAGCCACACAATCAATCAGCCCGGCGGCACACTGCAGCCCGCAGCCTCGCACCAACACATTACACAAGCCGAAGCACATCACCGCCCTCCCTTTCGGCGGTTGCAGTCGCGGCAGAGCATCTGGCAGTTGTCGGCCACGGTGCGCCCGCCTTCGTGCCACGGAGTGATATGGTCGCCCTCCATGCCCGACAGGTCGAAATGCAGGCCGCACGAGGGGCAGATGCCGTGCTGACGCTCGTAGGCCTCGCGCTTCATGCGGGGCGTAAAGGCGCGTATGCTCAGCTGTCGCTCGTCGCCGGAGAGCACGTATGGGTAGACGCCGGCCTTGCGGCTGACGTCCTCATCCTCCATCAGCGCGGCCATGCGGGCCTCAAGTTCGGTTGCGCTGAAGTCGCGTTCCTTGTATTTATCGTACAATACGCCCCAGCCAACGTCTTTCATTTCGCGGCGCACACAGGGGAAAACCGACTTTATCCACGCCACCACGCGCTGGAAATACTGCCACTCGCGGTCGGCGTTCGTGTCGCGCTGATGCCGCGCCATGTATGCCGCCACGTCGCCGCCGCTTATCCATCCGAGCACCGTGTGGAGCACGTCCTGGCGTATTGCCGAGCCTTTCACGTAGTCGCCGCCCAGCTTCATGGCCACGCAACCCGTCTTGCTGAACTTGCGTTTCAGCTCCGTGACCCACTCGCCGCAGTATATCGCGTTGAGAATCTCCTGCCCGGTGAGCTTCTCACCGGCTATGTTGATGGTCTGAAACCACTCTATGCGCTCCGAGTCTGTGCCACCCGTGCAGATGTAAACCATCAGATTGTACCCGAGAAAACGCTCGCGCTCATCGCGGGTCAGGTTGCCGTAGCCTTTCAGGTTGCCGTCGAGGTCAACAAAAAACTCCCCAGCAAAGTACGAACAGATGCTCATCGTGCGCTGCTGCCCGTCGAGAAGTTCGTAGGCCTCATCCCCGGTCTCAACCCAATACATCACGTTCAGCGGATAGCCCTTGAACACAGTGTCTATCACCGCCATCTTTTGCTTGTCGTCATAAACAAACTCCCGCTGGTACTTCGGGCGGATATTCAGTCGCCCTCCATATCCCGTCACGCCCTCCTCGTCGTTGTTCGTGAACCCCTCAACGAGCTGACGGATGGTTATTCTTTGCAACTTTATTTCCATTTCTATATATTTTTGTCTTTAGTTCTTCTTCTTTCTGATTAGTACACGCTTGTATTCCGAATGCACGATGTGCCCCCTCTGCATTTCGGTAGAAAGTTTTCTTGTTTCCCTCACCGGCAATCACTGCATTCTCGTTGGTCTTTCTTCCCGAAGCGCCAGTTGCCTTACCGGTGCTTCGGTTCACCTCCACGTAGTCGTCGTAGCGGCGCGTGTCGGGCACGAGGTCATGGCATCCTATCTGGGTCAGGCCAATAATTTCAAACTGTTCGGGGTTATACTTGTCCATAAAAGTGATTGGAACGCCCATCACCCCATCATAGTCATAAGGTATGTCGGATGTCTTGTTGATATTTATTGCATTGTAGTTGTCAAAGGTTTGATACTCTTCCTGGCTGTACATTTTGTAGAGATCAATTTCCTCATGGCGCTTCTTGTGGTCTATGTTTGTGTACCAACGCACCCCTTTAATGCGAATGAATTTGTACCCTTCGCTGTCAATGCCACAAGTGGAGGCGTTCAATGGATAGTCATCTGGCACACGGAAAGCCCTGTCCCCGCTCGTAATGCTTGGGCCAAACCATACTTTATTGGTCATGATTAGCGGGAAAATGTCTTTTGTGGTGATAGCATTTAGATTCCCTATTATCAAGAACTTCTTGTCATACTTTATAAGTTGTGCGAGGTATTCGCGGAAGAGCGAGAACGGCGGGTTGGTCACTACTACATCCGCCTCGCGCAGCATCGCCACGCATTCAGGCGAGCGGAAGTCGCCGTTGCCATTGAGGCGGGTTAGCACGTTGGCCCGGTTGCGTATCAGCATGTCTACGTCTGCCATATCGGTTGCCCCGTCGCCGTTGAGGTCGGGCACCTCGGTTATCACTATCTTGTAGGCCGTGCGCAGCCTCACCGGCTTCGGGTAGTCATCGAAGGGCAGCCGCAGCTCGCTCCAGGCCACAGGCGAACCGTCGTAGCAAGTGGCCACGAGACGGCGCAGCCCCCACGAGTTGAAGTTGAGGGCGAAAAACTTGAAGAAGTTGCTTTCGTAAGGATCGTCGCAGTTGCACAGCACCGACTTGCCCCGGAAAAAGTCGCGATAGTGGCGCAACTCGTTGCTTATGTCTTCGATGCAGGTGTAAAACTCATCCTTCTTTGCCGCCTTTGCGTCATGAAGATTGTTGTTTGCCATTGTCATTGATAGCCTTTGCGCACCGTGCTATCAATCACTTGGCAAGGGGAAACAGAAAAAGGTGCAGACCTTTCTCTCGCGTTCACGGGAAGCCTGAGAAACAAACCCGCCATACACCAAGAATAGGCCTACACCCGATATGGGTGCAGACATCAACATTATGGTGTAGATGGGAAAGCCTCCCGGACTCTCCGTGAACATCGGCACTAATTTCCCGTTGCTTCAGAAATCAGTTTCTCAGGCTTTTTCTTGAACGCGAATAATAGCCAATGCTGTTGTTTATAAATGTCATTTCTGCCCTCACCGCGCCGACGGCGGCCTCTCGCGGCCGCCCATTGTGGCCCTTGGCTCCGGGCATCATTGCGCTGTGCGCCGGCCGTCCCGTGCTTGCCGCACGCTGCAACCGCCGCATTTGCGAGTGCAAATATACTAAATAATCGGCAAACGCGAAAGCCGCGAGGCCACAAAAAGCCCCGACCCGCACAATGTTTCACGCCCGCTTGCGCGCGGCCGGAAGCGCGTCAAAAACCAACGGTGGGCAGCTTTGCACTCTGAAAAGTGCCGTATTGCAGTCCAATATGGCATGTTTCAGATTGCAAAAACGGCCGTTTTGTCCATAAAAACGGCACGTATTGCAAAGCATCTGACAATCAACCGCTTACAGCGGCAGCAAAAACAGCGTGCAACAAGGCTGAAATCAAACTCTGAAGCACCGCCTGTACCATTGCGCGAGCATGGCTGTAAGTGGGAATTTTGTGCAGGAAATGCAGCCCGCCCACATTTTGCCGCAAAGCCATGTTGGCGCACCCATAATAAAAAATGGCACGAAGACATGTCTGCCCCCGGGCTATTTATAAACAGGTTTTATTCTACAATGACCGAAATTAGCTGAATTTTATATGCCCGTTTGTCCGTTTGCCAAAGGGCATAGCGTGCTGCTGGATAAAACCAATGGGCTGACATGACTCCAAAGGCATTCAATCCGGCTGGCATAAAAGGCCTGCATGATAATAACCAAACAGCCGTTTGGGCGTTTTGCCCAATGCCGTCCGCCGCTATCGACAGCACCAGCATGGGCATACTGCGCCTAACATAGGCTCCACTTCCTCCAATTCCTCGATGATGTCAATCAGTTTCTTTCCGTCTATTTCAAACTGCTCAATCATCGTGTTGGCATCTGGAAACAGCTGATATTCCTCTGTGTAGTGGTCGTCGCATAGGGCGACGTGATCTTTGCCGGCAACAAAATGACAATCACATCATTTGTAATGAAAATACAAGTCGTAGTTTTCGACAGCAAAAGTGTGACTTTCTGCCGGCAGTATCCTCTGCTTACTGCACTTATACTGTAAGATTTGAATTTCTCCGAGCGTATCTACAGTGAAAAACTCGCGCGCCGCCGCATTGCCTTGTCATGCACCGGCAATAGAGAAAGGCAGCCCGCCGACCGCTCACTTAAGCCACGACCAGCGCTCGCCCCAGTCGTCCATCACCTCGGTGCGCCATTTATATATTGTTGCCCCGCCCTGCAGGTAAGAGTGAAACAGCTCGGGCGAGCTCTTGTCTGTCCACCAATTGCGGCCCAGACTATAGTCGGTGGGCCTACGTCGGCCGGGCCATGAGTTCGCTATAGTCACCGCGCCGCTCTGCACCGGGAATCCGTCTACATCAGAAACGATGGTGTAAGGCAGCGTGCCGAGGGTGTAAGTGGAATATCTCGCCATATAGTCGCCACCGCCCATGTAGTAGCCCGGCCAGCTTTGCCGCGCAATGTTGAGCGTCACGCAGGGCCGCCCAACCATTGAGTCGGGCAGTTCGGGGCCAGCCACAAGAAACTCGATGATGGCGTAGTTCTGCACCGTGTCGGCAGCGGTAGCCGCACGTCGGAACACCACCCTCGGGCTCCTGTCACACGGTTCGAAGCTCCCGCCCCACGACTCACGGGTGGGGTCGGCCGGGTCGCCGTCCATCATGTAGAGCAATGCCGGCGTGTCGCCCATCTTGGGCCGCCCTCCCAGATACGAGCCGAAGTCGGCCCCGAGCGCCCCTGCCCCCTTGGCAAAGTAGTCATAGAAGCCCTTGTTATACTTGTCGTCCTTCTTCCCGTCGGCAATGAAAGCGCGATAGGCCACGTTGTTCTCAATGAACCACAGGTCGGGGAAGTTCTCAACGATGTACACGTAGCTGTTTATGCTCCACTTCTTGTTAGGCCCTCCAATCCAATAGACGCGTATCTTCCGGGCTATGTCGGGCGCGTCGTGCAGGGCTTGGGCCAGGTCGTCGAGGCCGCCCCACACCAGCACATACAGCGGTTTGGTGCTTTCCTTGCGGGCGCATCTCACAATCCAGTCAGAGCCTTCGGTCGGCGTGGAGTATCCGCAGAGCGGGGCAGCCCCCTTGCGCCCCTGCTTAGTCACCGCGCGCAGGCTGTCGGGATGGGCCAGCCCCGGCGCATGCTGCCTCAGCCGGGGCAGGTCGCGCTCATAGACGCCTATCATGCGGAGTATCTCATCGGTGCTGCTATCGCCGTAAGACGGCGACGACACGATGCCCTCGGTTGCGAACTCGTCGTTGTACATGAGGAAATGCGCCATCGACTGGTTGTCGTCCGGGTCGGTGCCTCCGATGTCGGTGCTTATCAGTATGCGCGGCTTCTCTGTCGGCTTCACCCTTGCCTGCACGCATGAGCATACGCCCATCAGCAATACGGCCATTGCCGTTAGTATGGTCTTTGTCTACATTTTATATAGTTTTAGTGTGTATATAATATCTGTTATCAAGCATTGATACGGCCACGTTGCGTCTTCCATAAGCTGCTATGTATGCTGCTGCACTATGGGTGCAGGCGCATGGGGCCGATTAGGCATTTGCAAAAATAGCAAAAAACAACGTAACGGCCAACTGCCCTCACATAATTTTCACATCATACGACACTATTCCGAAACTTCACAAAATCTGATTATAATGCTAAATGCAAAAGAGTTGGCCGGAATTAGCATGAGTTATCACTCAATGAGCTCGCTCTTGTAGGTAGCAGACATCCCCCCAAAAGCTGCTGTCCGCCAAATTCGGGCTACCACAATGAATCCCAACTCCCGCCAACTCAATATAACCACCTGGCAACTTGCGGGCATTCATAATTGTTCTTGTTGCAAAACAGCATTCTCTATACAGGAACGCCAAGACCGTCAACGCCGCATGCAGCCGCGGCATAAAACAATCCCCATGATGTGGCGGGCACAGCCCTACCGCACCATGGGGATTTTGTAAAAGCGGAAGCGGCCGGAGGTCACTCCCACTCTATTGTCGAAGGTGGTTTTGAAGAGATGTCATAGCAAACGCGGTTGACCCCTTTCACCTTATTTATAATCTCGTTTGACACCTTTGCAAGGAAGTCGTAGGGCAGCCTCGCCCAGTCGGCCGTCATGGCATCGGTGCTGGTCACGGCGCGCAAAGCCACGGGATGCTCATACGTGCGCTCGTCGCCCATAACGCCTACGCTGCGTATGTTTGACAGCAACACGGCCCCGGCCTGCCATACCTTGTCGTAAAGCGGCTCGCCGTCTTCGCAGATGTAGCTCACCAGATTGTTCAGATAGATGTCGTCGGCCTCCTGAAGGATGCTCACCCTCTCGCGAGTTATGTCGCCAAGTATGCGCACGGCCAGGCCCGGTCCGGGGAAGGGGTGGCGCTTGATGAGCCGTTCTGGCATGCCGAGCTCGTAGCCCACGCGGCGCACCTCGTCTTTGAAGAGCCACTTCAGCGGCTCGCACAGCTTCAGGTGCATGTCCTTGGGCAGTCCGCCAACGTTGTGGTGGCTCTTTATCACCATGCCCGTGATGCTAAGGCTCTCTATCCTGTCGGGGTAGATGGTGCCCTGGGCGAGCCACTTGGCATCGGTTATCTTCTTGGCTTCGGCGTTGAACACCTCGACGAAGTCGCGCCCTATTATCTTTCGTTTCTGCTCGGGGTCGGTCACACCGGCAAGGTCGGCAAAGAACTTCTCGCTCGCGTCGATGCCTATCACGTTGAGCCCAAGGCCCTGGTATGCGTCCATCACCTTGTTAAACTCGTTCTTGCGGAGCATTCCGTGGTCTACGAATATGCAGGTGAGGTTGTGGCCTATGGCCTTGTTAAGCAGCACAGCACACACCGAAGAGTCTACCCCGCCCGACAGGCCGAGTATCACCCGGTCGTTGCCAAGCTGCTCCTTGAGCTCTGCCACGGTGGTCTCTACAAACGAGGCCGGGCTCCACTCCTGGCGGCTGCCGCAGATGTCGACCACGAAGTTGCGCAGAAGCTGCTTGCCCTGGGTGGTATGGAACACCTCGGGATGGAACTGCACGGCCCACAGCGGATTTGTGTCGCTGGCGTAAGCGGCATACTTCACGCTGCCCGTAGAAGCTATTACGCGACAGTCGGAGGGTATGGCCGTGATGGTGTCGCCATGGCTCATCCACACCTGCGAGTTGGCGTCGAACCCCTTGAAGAGCGGGTTCCCGGCTTCAAACCACTGCAGATGGGCACGCCCATACTCGCGGGTATCGGTCTTTTCGACCTTGCCGCCACCCGAGTTGGCAATGAACTGCGCCCCGTAACAGATGCCAAGTACCGGCAGGCGGCCCACAAACTGGCTGAGGTCGGCCTTAAACGCCTCGGGGTCGTGCACCGAATAGGGTGAGCCGCTGAGGATGACGCCAATCACAGACGGGTCGTCTTTAGGGAACTTGTTGTACGGAAGAACCTCACAGAATGTGTCGAGCTCCCTCACGCGGCGCCCGATGAGCTGCGTGGTTTGTGAGCCAAAGTCGAGGATAATGATCTTCTGTTGCATACTATGTAATTAAAGTTATTAGCCCAACACCCGACATCGACAAGACATCAGGTTTTTAAATGCAAAGTTACAACAAAAATGCAATACCGCCAAACGGGCCGCTGTGTATTTTAGGCAGAAGCAAACGGAAATGGCACGGCAAGCCCGGGCGACGCCCGTTTGGCCCGGAAAACATGCCCGCTGGCGGCTGACGCCAACCATGGCCTAACACCCTCGAGCCCGAACGGAGCCCGCGGCCACCATGCAGCCGGCGTGAATGCTGCCTTGGCGCCATGCTGGCGGGGCGCCAAGGCCTACGGGCTTCACCCCACCGGCGCGGCCCCGGCACCGCCCCCGGCGCCGGCCACAAACTCTTCGGCGGCAGCAAGCGTGTCGAGCTTGCCCACGTCGAGCAGCCTGAGTCGGGGCATCAGGCATCCGCGTATGTCGGCCTGGGCACAGGCACGGAGATAGAAATCGATGATGCCAAACTTGTCGGGAAACGGCTGCATGAGCGGAAACAGGCGGGGCGAGAACACGTGTATGCCCGAGAAGGCGTACATGCGGCACGACCGCGGGTCAAGACCTGGATAAGGACTGCGCACCTCGCCCGTCTCAATGTTTGTCCACCCTACGAGCCTCATGTCGGCCGAGAAGAGCAGATGGCGCTTGGTCTGTCGCTCGCTGACAAGCAGCGTGGCATCGGGCCCGGCCGCCGAGGCATAGAATGAAGCCAGCTGCACGTTGCTCATAATGTCGACATTGTGTATCAGTATTGGCGCATCGCCGCAGAAGAGCGGCGCCGCCTTCTTCAGTCCGCCGCCCGTATCGAGCAGCCTGTCGGTCTCGTCGGATATGCGTATGTCCATCCCGAAGTTGTCGTTGTCGGCCAGGTAGCGGGTTATCTGGCCTGAAAAATGGTGCACATTGACCACCACCCGCCCCACCCCGGCGTCGCGAAGCCCCATCAGCACCCGCCACAGCAGCGGGCGGCCGCCAA
>ULMD01061498.1_pt1 | contig 15001 bp, 10 predicted proteins | sample 1951561 | NCBI WGS metagenome assembly ULMD01 (sample SAMEA4835541, study PRJEB28245) | human gut metagenome | biome: gut microbiome; material: fecal sample | place: Denmark | collected 2008
TGTAGGAAAGATAGTTGATCACGGCAAGGAAATCTGCTTACCAAGTGGTATGGACGAGATGGGACCTGTTACAAAGAAGTTATATGAAACTCTTACAGGTATCCAGATGGGTAGAATCGAAGCTCCTAAGGGCTGGATTTACACAGTAGACTAATATTGCTGATGGTTAACAGGCTGGTTAGAAGCTTAGATAACTGGTTTATAGATGTTTATTACAGCTGATAATGTAATTATTATATTCGGTCAGAATGTTAAAAGTACGTTCTGACCGAATTTTTGTGTGATAAATGTATGATTGGTGATGGGGTTAAAGGCATATTCTGCAGCTCTTTAATATAAGCTGTGCAGAATAGTTGTGCAATTAACACTTACACCATAAAATGAAAATATAGATGGAGTAAACATATGTTGTTTAGTAGTAAAGATTTAAGGAAGCTTATAATTCCGCTCATGTTTGAACAGCTGCTTGCTGTTCTTGTAGGACTTGTGGATACACTTATGGTATCACAGTCAGGAGAAGCGGCAGTTGCAGGAGTTGCACTTGTTGATAATATCAACAGGCTTATCATACAGGTTATGGCAGCACTTGCGACAGGTGGCGCTGTTGTCTGCAGTCAGTATATAGGTAAAGGCAGGGATGATGAATCAAGAAAGTCAGGAGCACAGCTTGAGACCGTTTTGTTAATATTTTCAGTTATAATGACTGCATTTTCAGTTTCATTTACAAGACCATTACTTAAGGTGATATTCGGAACTGTTGAAGATTCGGTTATGGATTGTGCTGTGTTATATTTTGTGATAACAGCCCTTTCATATCCTTTCCTTGGAATGTACAATGCAGGAGCTGCAATATTCAGGAGCGTAGGCAACAGTAAGGTAAGTATGAATATAAGCATACTTATGAATGTGATTAATGTAGCTGGAAATGCTTTGTTTGTATTCGTATTTAAGTGGAGTGTAGCTGGTGTTGCACTGTCAACAGCACTTAGCCGTGTTGCAGCTGGAATAGTTATGACAGTACTTGTATGCGGAAAGACTAATCCGATAAGAATAGATCATATAAAATATTTTGTTCCAGACTGGATATATATAAAGAAGATTCTGACAATAGGAATTCCATCAGGCATAGAAAATGGTATGTTCCAGATAGGAAAGCTTATGGTTGTAAGTATGGTTGCAACATTTGGAACAGCATCTACAGCCGCTAATTCGGTTGGCTATACAGTTATCGATTTTGCAAATATTCCGGCTTCATCTATGGGACTTGCACTTATCACAGTTGTTGGACAGTGCATAGGTGCCGGTGAGAAAGAACAGGCAAAAATGTATACTAAAAAAGTGCTTAAATATGCGTATTTCGGCGACTGGATATGTAATATTCCATTATTCTTCTTAGCACCATTTATTGCTTCGTGGTTTAACTTATCAGGTGAGGCAACACAGATTACAGTAATGATTTTAAGATGCTTTAATGTGGTTTCATTATTTATATGGCCGCTTTCATTTACATTATCCAATCCATTAAGAGCGGCGGGAGATGTAAAATTTACAATGACAGCAAGTATTATCTCGATGTGGCTGTTCAGGGTCGGAAGCAGCTACGTCCTTGGCGTAATGCTTGGAATGGGAGTTCTTGGCGTATGGATAGGAATGTTCATTGACTGGGCAGCAAGGTCAGTATGCTTTGTTGCAAGGTTTGTTAGTGGAAGATGGCTTAAGAGAGGGTCATTGGCATAATTATGTAATTAATAGGCGTTTGCGAAACTCAGCAAAATTGATTGTTATTTGTACTGTGAACACAAGTAACCGCAATCACCTAATGTAATTAATAAAGAGAGGTATTATCGGGCCTATGGTATGGGCTTTCTTGACTGGTCAGGTGTGCACGGAAGGAAAGTCCATTTGAGTGGTCTGGCAATGCCTTTTTGTTTTCTAAATATTCTATTGCAATACATAGTGATATGTGGTATTCTATTTATATAGTATCTAATCTAAATATAATAATGTTTGATAGTAATATGTGGCAACCATATCGGAACTATATATGAAATCTAATGGCAATTCGCCAATATAATTCCAATATTTAAAATTTTAGTGCGAATAACTGACTATGGTGGATAAATGATAACCAATGAAAAGGAGGTTTAATGAAGTATCAGAGAGTAACCACACATCTTGCAGAAACAATGTCAAAGCTTGATGTAGATAAAGCAATGAGAGACGACTATGCTAAATGTATATTGGCAGATCCACAGATATTAGCCAATATAGTAAAAGTAATAGTGCCAGAATTCAGGGAATACAGCATAAAAGACATAATTCCCTGCATAGGAGAGACAATAGTATCACTTACAGTTCCGGAAAAGCTGTGCATTAAAATTGAAAGTGATGGAACTGAAGACGTAGATATAGAAGATGGAAAAATTATTTACGACATAAGATTTCCATTGTATTATAATAATAGAACAATTAAAATACTTGTAAATGTTGAGGCACAGAAAAGTATTTCATATACAAAGCTTGGTTATCATATCGAATCAAGAATGGTGTATTATATGGCAAGACTAGTGTCTTCACAGAAAAATGTAGAATTCATAAAATCAAACTATGATGACATCAAAGATGTATACAGCATATGGATATGTATGGATACAGAAGCCGATGAAGACTCTATAATAGAATTAGGCTTGCAGCCAAGAGTAATCTATGGCAATACAAGCTGGCTTCCACAGCGAAGCATAATGAATGGAGCGGTTATAAGAATAAGAAGCAGGGCAGATGTCGAAGAATCAAAAAATAAGCTTATAGCAATGCTGGAAGTATTATTTTCTTGCAGGGCAAGACAGGATAAGATGAACCGGTTAGAAGAATACGGACTTGAGATGACAACAGAATTAGAAGGGTGTGTGAATGATATGTGTAATATAAGTGATTTGCTGGTAGAAGAAAGCGAGGAACGCGGAGAAAGACGAGGAATGGAACGTGGAATGGCACGAGGGGAGAAACAGGCGCGTCTTGACAGCATAAGAACATTAATGAGAAAGTTGAATCAGACAGCAGAAGAGGCAATGGATACGCTGGATATAGAGGAAAAAGATAGGGAGGAATATCGAAAGATATTAAATAAGCAGAAGTAGAGTATTATAACACAGACAGGAGAGAAGATTTGTTAATTAGTGAAAAAATATATAAGTATATGGAACAGAAAGGTATGACACAGAAAGAATTCTCACAGTGCACGGGGATTTCACAAAGCACAATAAGTGATTGGAGAAGAAAAAAGACCAATCCGTCAGCAGATAAAATCTTAAAAATATGCGAGGTGCTAAATATTACACCATACGAGCTGCTTTCAGAGAGCTGGATTAAAGGTGATAAAAATCGTAAGGAAAGTATGGACTACACAATTGTATTGAACAAAGATGAAGAATTGTTACTTAGGGGATTTAGAAATCTTAAGAACAAGCAAAAGGAAAGATTACTTGGATATCTGGAAGCTTTGCAGGAAAGTGATAATTAGAATAATATAGGAAAAACGTATGTTGATATATTGACATACGTTTTATTATGTAATATATATCGTATATGCGATACTAAAAGGAGAAATGCAAGATGGCAGATATAAGTATAATAGCAAGAAGACTTAAGAATGGAAATGTGGAATATGGCTGGAGCGGTAATGGTGGATATTATAGTTCAGTAGGAATTCGTTTGTTAGCCTGGTATGATAACCCAGCAGATGTTGATTATCTTTTCGGATTGGGACAGACAAGATTAATAGGTAAAAAAGGTAGCGAAAATGGAGGGTTTCCTGCATATTTGACACACTCACCTATAGGAAAAGAGTTTTGGATTGGAGAAACTGAGCAGGATATATTTAATGAAATAATGACGGATTATACATATTTTTATGATTTAGATAACGAATGGTATTATATTACGAGAGGACCATTTCAGATTAAAATTCCATTAGGATTGATAAATAATAACCTTGATGAAAATAATGATGAATTTAAATATATTTTAACAGTAGGGGATAAAGTGCTTAGGTATATAATGGAAGAATATAGAGTTACACATCCAGAGTTTAATGATTTTATTATAAATGAAGGTTATGATTGGATTGTTATAAAAACTGATGAGAATTACGAGGACATTACTGAAATTATTGCAAAGAAAAAAGAAAAGCATCATATTGAAACTAATGTGTGGTAATTAAATTGTTAATATCAAGATTACGGTTGTACCGGTATACAATTAAAATTTAAGATGTTTTTCATACAATCTTCATTAATTTTGTACAAAATATCTAAAATGTAATTATATATTTCGCTGAAAATATAAAAAATGTCCAAAATAAAGTTGATTTTTATACACGAAAATGAGATACTTAGAGAAACGTTCGTTAAGGTGAGCCTGACGAATACAACGGCTAAGCCGTAATATTATAAGGAGGTATGTTATGAAGAAGAACAGAAAAAGACTTATGGCAGCATTTATGGCAGTTCTTATGGTGTTGACATTAGTCCCAACATGGCTGTTGGGTGGTATATTTGCTACAACAGCTAAGGCAGATGATGATGTGACATTAGGCTACACATTTAAAGAAGCTGATCTTAGTAAAGATAAATCATCATCGTCAGCAGAAATAAAAGATGGAGATGGTATAGTTTATGAAGTGACAGCTGTTAAAGGAAAAGGGGAAGAATTTTCAATAGCAGGAAATACTTTAAAGCTTAAGGGTGTTAAATCACAGGCAAATGGAGATGTTCCTACTGAAGATTATGGATATGTCAAAATATCTGTAAAAAAAGACTGTACAAAGATAAGTATAGATTATTATATAGAAAGTACAGGTGATTATGCAAATTGCGTAAAAGTCAGTAAAGATGGAACAGTGACTGTAATTGCAAGTAATAAAGCTGTAACAAATAAAGTGTTAGCAAATGAAGAAATTACAGATGTTAAAGCCGGTGATGTAATATATTTATATGCTAATAAAGCTAAAAGATTAAAAATAACTGGTGAAGATGCAATTAAAGTAACAGGTGCTTTTAAATATATTGCAGCACCAGATGCAACAAAGTCAGTTGTAACTGCGACAAATAGTGCAGAAGATGCAACAAAGGTAACAGTTGATGTAAAGGATTTAGCTGTTAATGAAAAAGGGCCAGATGTATATTATTTATTACAGAGAGCTAAGGTTGCATATGGTTCAGATGCTACTCCAGATTGGACTAAGGCAGAAGAAGTAAGCACATATACAGGTAAGGAAACATCATTTACATATGAAGATACATTAAGCAAGTCTGGTACATATTATTACAGAGTTGTTGGTAAAGGTGTAGCTGCTAATGATTCAGAAGGTACAGCAACAACAGCAGGTGTATCATATGAAGCTGATGTTAAGGTTAGTGTAACAGGTGATGTTAATAAGTTAACTGCAACATGGGCAGATATCGAGACAGCAACATCTTATAATGTATATGTTTATAAGAATACAGAGGCGTGTCCAAGCACACCAACAAAGACTATTTCAACAGAAGAGATAGCAGCATTTAAAGAAGCTAAGACAGATATATCTTATACAGCAGAAGGACTTACAGCAGGTGTTAAGTACAATGTAAAGGTAGATGCTGTAAGAGAAGCAGGTGTAAAGAGTGGTGAAGTAGTTACAGTAAGAGTATTAGAGGACATTGATACATCTAAGGCTATTACAGGTATGAAGCTTGTTAATCAGGAGTCAACACTTCCTGTAACAGTAATTAGAGATAAGAGTGAAATTACAGCATTCCAGCCAGCAACAACTGGTGGCGTTTCATCAAAAGGTTTTGCTAATACATCATATGTTATATTAAATGACCAGATTGCAGCAGATAAAGATTTTACACTTACAGCAGATGTAACAGTAAAGGCTAATCCGGCATCATCAGGAAGTGGTGTGTATGTTGGTGCATTTACAGACATTGAAAAAGCTGCAGCTAAGCTTTATGCGGTTGGATTTAGAGGAGCTAATAGCGGTGTTTATGATATGGTATACTATAGAAATAAAGCTGATAATAGCTACTCTGGCGGTAAGTATAATAGTACTGTTAATGCTTATACACTTGATACAACATATTCTGTAACAGTAACAAGAGAAAATGGCAGTTATACTACAGCAGTAAAATCAGCAGATGGTAAGGTCGATTTAAAGAGCGTTAGTGAAGAACCATCAGCAGACCTTAAGGGTGCTGTTAATGTAGGTTTTGCTATAATAGGAACTACAGCAGTTGTTAATAACTTAAAGGTAGTATCTGGTTCTGATACATTAATTGATGCTTCTACATTTGAAGGTTCGTTCTCACCATTTAGTAACAATTGGGATTCGTATGAAGGAACATCAGTTACAGAAGCAGTAAATGATAATGAAAATGGTAAAGTTAAGGTAACAGTTGCAGGTGAAATTGGTACATATGGTGCTGGTTCAATAGATGTTAATATGTACAATGAAGCTGGTGAACTTAAGGATACAAAGACAGTAACAGCTTGGAACACAACTTCTAATACAGTTGAATTCGAGCCAGAGGCAAGTGGAACATATTATTTTGAAGCAGTTGCTAAGAGAACAGGTGTTGCGAAGACATATGCATCAAGCAAGTATAAGTCAGAGGGATATATGCTTCCTCTTAAGGCAGCTGTATTACAGTTAAGAACAGCTGAACAGAGTAAGATTGAAGTGACATGGGATGCAGTTCCAGAAGCTACAGCTTATAAGGTTGAGTACAAAAAAGAAGGTGCAGCTGAATTTACATTCTTAGAAGAAACAACTAACCTTTCAGCAAAGACACCATCATTAACAGTAGGCGATGTTTATATATTCAGAGTAACTGCTGTTAGAAGTGTAGATGGACAGACAAAAATGTCTAACGAAGCACAGTTAAAGGTTGCAGAGCATGAACAGTTTACATGGAAGTTCTCTGCATTTGGACAGGGTGTTTCAGTAAGCAATGACAATCTTTCAGATAAAGATAAATCAAAGAATGGCTACTCAGGTGGCGTTAATACAGATGAAGGTATAGTAAATGTATGGTCGCTTGATAGTAAGGGTAAGTTAGTACCAGCTTCTACAGATGGTGTTGCATTCTACTATGCTACAATACCAACTAATAAGAACTTTACACTTACAGCAACAGCTAAGGTTAATAACTGGAAGTATACTAATGGACAGGAAGGTTTCGGCCTTATGGCTGCGGATGCAGTAGGCAATAATGGAGATTCATCAGTATTCTGGAATAACTCATATATGGCATCAGTTACAAAGGTAGAATACTATAGTAATGTTGATGAAGAGACAGGTGAAGCTACAGTAAGTAAGACTTCTGGCGAAAAGATATCTATGAAACTTGGTATTGGTTCACAGGAAAAGATTGGTGTTAATAAGAATAATCTTAGCAAGTTATTAGATAATGACTCAGATACAGTTAATAATGAATTTAAGACAACAATGTCAACACTTGAAACTTCTAAGTTAGGTTCTGCAGCAGGAACATTTAACCTTATTGGAAACTATTCTAATACAGATGCAACATTTGAAGGAACAACAGTAGAAAATCCAATAACAGAAGTTAAGTTAACAATTCAGAAGAATAATACAGGTTACTTTGTAAGCTATACAGATGCTGAAGGTAACACAACAACAAAGAAGTATTACGATACAGAAGCATTAAGCCAGATTGATTCTGATAATGTTTATGTAGGTATGTTCGCTTCAAGAACATTTGATGTTACATATAGTGATATTTCACTTACAACAATTGATCCAGCAGACGATGCTCCAGCAGAAGAAAGACCTGTTGAATATAAGGATATTCAGGTGAGTGTTACATCTTCTTCAACAGCTAGTTCAGAAGATTATACATTTAAGGGAATGTCTAATGCTGATGGACACGTTGTAGTAACAAAGGGTGATGATGTTATAGGGGAAACAGATGTTACAGCTAATGAATCATTTACAATTGATACAAAGCTTGTAGCAGGTGATAATAAGTTCGTTGCAACATTTACACCAGATGAAAACTTTAAGTTCGGTGAATATGAGCTTCCAACATCATATGATCCAATTGAAGTTTCAAAGATAGTAACATATGCTTACTTTACAGGAGATCTTATATATGTAAGTGCAGATGCTACTAAAGCAGTTGATGAAGCAAAAGCTAATGAAACATATTCAGCAAAGGCTCAGATTAACTCAGGTAAAGGAACTAAAGATAATCCAATTGATATTTACAATGCGGTAGCATATGCAAGACCAGGTCAGAAGATTCTTCTTCTTGATGGAGATTATAAGGTAGCTAATAATTTATTAATACCATTTGGTATTGATGGTACAGATGAGAAGCCTATATATCTTATGTCAGAGTCATCAGATTCAAGAGTTGTTCTTGATTTTGAAGGAACTACAGGAGAAGGTATTACACTTTGTGGTAATTATTGGTATATTCAGAATGTAGATGTTACTAATTCAGCGAATGGTAAAGATGGTATTCACGTATGTGGTAGTCACAATGTACTTGATACTGTTAATACATATAAGAATGGTAACACAGGTATTCAGATTAGTAGATATTCATCAGCTCAGGATAAGGCTGATTGGCCAGCATATAATACAATTAAGAATTGTACATCTCATAATAATGCAGATGCTGGTTATGAAGATGCTGATGGATTTGCAGCTAAGTTAACAATCGGTAAGGGAAATGTATTCGTTGGTTGTATTGCACATCATAATGCAGATGATGGTTGGGATTTCTTCGCTAAGGTTGAAACAGGAAATATTCCATCTGTAGTAATTATGAATTGTGTAGCATATGGCAATGGTTATATTGAGAGCGAAAATGGTTTAATCGATGCAGGTAATGGTAATGGATTTAAGATGGGTGGTTCAAGCCTTCCAGGAAGCCACGTTATTATTAACAGTGTAGCATTTGATAATAAGGCAAAAGGTATTGATAGTAACTCTTGTCCAGATAATGTAGTTGTTGGTTGTACATCATTCAACAATGAAAACAGCAATGTAGCATTATATACTAATGATGCTAAGAATACTAATTATAGAACAAATGGTATAATTTCATACAGAAATGCTTATGTTAAGGTTGCTGATAATTTAAAGGCTAGAGGAACTCAGGATACAGCTAAATTATACGATGCTACAGATTACTATTGGTTATCAGCATCAGGTGATGCTAAAGAAGCAAGTACATTATTAACAGATGCTAATTTTGTAACTCTTAATACAAATGATGTTAAGGTAACAAGAAACGCTAATGGCACAATAAATATGAATGGTTTGGGAATGTTAACAGCAGATACTAGAAAAGCTCTTGGTGTTGGTATTGGAGCAGATAGTCTTGATAAAGCACCACAGCTTACATCAGAAGGATATGCATTAGTAATTGATGCATTAGGATATGATGAAGCGAACAGAGTTTTAGGTTTATCATTAGAATCAGCATTTATCCTTAGAGATGGTGCAGAAGGTGCGTTAACAGGAGATTCTAATAATATTGCAGTAATGGTTGTGCTTCTTTTAGCAAGTATGGCTGTAGCAGGAGGTGCTATAGTATATAGTAAGAAAAGAAAAGTTGTAAGCAAGTAATTATTGTAGATTATTTCTTATAACACATCTTAAAAAGATATGTTTCTAAAACCTAATATATAGTAACAAAAACTGCCACTTTATGATTAACATAAAGTGGCAGTTTTATTTTTTTATAGATTTTTTGATTCTTATGTGATAAAATTTAGTCTGAAAAAGTGAATTGAAACTATAATAAAAGAGGTGTTATGCGATGAGTGAAGTTTCAACAATGGAAAGAGTAATTCGTTCTGATGTATCAATGGAAGAATGTAAGAAGATAGAGAAGGTTCTTAGAAAGAACAATATTTCATATTTTGAAAGATGGAAGTTACATACAGGGCTTCTTAGATTTCTTAATAATGATAAGAATGCCAAATGTGATATTTTAGTTCATATGGATTCCTTTGAGAGAGCTAAAGCACTGCTTGCGGCAGGAGGCGTTATGGACGAATCGGTCAGTGAACATAAGGATTCAAAGAACTCTAAGAATAAATAATTGTTAAGAATAAATGATTGATAGTAATAAGTAATTGTGAATAATCAATAATTGATAATAATCAATAATTATTTATGAATGATTGAACGAGAACAGAATACATACAGGTCAGGAATGGAGAATACTATATAATGAGAAAGAGCATAGTGAAAAATGCTTTAAAAAAGAAATCAGCTGTTATTATAGCTGTCATTATAAGTGTGTTGTTTGTATCGGGGTGTGGGAAATCATCAGGTGTAAGCAATAATGATGTATTAGATACAAGCGAGGTTTCAACACGGGAAGAAACAACAGTTGATACACACCCGTTTGACATAACAATGACGTTTACAGGTGATATTAACATTGCGGAGGGTGAGCCGACAACTAAAGAACTTGATAAGAATAACGGAGATATTACTAAATGTATATCGCCAGAGCTTATAAAGTATATGAAAGATGCAGATATTACATTGGTTAATAACGAATTCTGCTACAGTGACAGAGGTGCACCTCTTGCTAATAAAATGTGGACATTCAGAGCTGGTCCAGAGAGAGCAAAGGTGCTTAATGCACTTGGAGTAGATGTTGCACAGCTTGCTAATAATCACGTATATGATTATGGACAGGAGGCAATGTATGATACATTTTCTGCTTTAGAAGCAGTTGGAATTCCGTATGTTGGAGCTGGAAGAACGCTTGAAGAAGCAATGAAACCATATTATACAGAAGTTGACGGTAAGAAGATAGCTATTGTGGCAGCTTCAAGAGCTGAAAAGTATAAGATGACACCACAGGCTACAGATACTACGCCAGGAATACTCAGATGTTATGATACGGAGTTATTTGTCCAGACGATTAAAGAGGCCAGAGCTAATGCAGATTATGTAGTTGCGGTTGTCCACTGGGGTACTGAGCATACAACTGTGCTTGAGGACGTTCAGAGGTCTAGCGCAAGGGAATATATAGATGCAGGAGCAGATGTTATCATCGGCGGTCACAGCCATTGCCTTCAGGGTATAGAGTATTATGAGGATAAACCTATATTCTATAGTCTTGGTAATTTCTGGTTCGATGAATATAATGTTGATACAATGCTCGTTAATATCAGAATAAGTGGCAATGATTATGGTGATAAAATTGATGTATCAGTAGTGCCAGCTGTTCAGGACGGTACATTACAGGGCTGTGTGACACATATATGCACACAGGAAGAAGATAAAAGCAGAATATTCAGCCTTCTTAATAAGGTGAGTATTAATGCAAATGTGGCAGATGACGGAACAGTTACGCAGGTGAAATAGGTCTGTTGGCATAACGGATGGTATATGGCTTGAGTGGCGGCTCGTATCAGGGGCTTACGCCAGAATATTTAATTGGATATTGTTATAAAACAGATTGCAAAGAAAACCGCGGTTATTATCAAAAGTCAGGTACTTTGAGCACGCCGGTACTAAGGTGCTGTATTTTAGCACCTTAGTATCCGCTGCGTGCGAGAGTAGCGAGAGCGTGCCTGACGTTGATGATAACCGCGATTTTATTTACTGTCGTCCGTTAGTTATTTCTGTTATTTAGCTGAATTATTTATTAGTGTCATATATTGAATGACTATCGTGAAGCAATATGTATTAGTCTGTAGAATCTTTAAGCGACTGCATATATTCGTGCATAGACTCTGCCACAATCTTACTATGTGCCACAGCCTCTACAACAGTTCTAGCTCCATTAACGACATCACCAGATGCGAATATTCCCGGGCGTGATGTATGACCTGTTTCGTCAGCTTCAAGAAGACCACGTTTGTTGGCATTTAAGCCTTTAGTGCTGTTGACAAGCCTTGTCATTGGTCCCTGGCTTATTGAGATAATAACGCTGTCAGATTCATATAATGTGTCGCTTCCATCTACATCAGTGAATGAGCCATCTTCATTTTCTATTACATCTCTGAATATTACGCCGTTATCTTTAATCTCAACTGGTCGTTTGTTATATTCAAATTCAACACCTTCAAGAGTGGCGTAGCTGAATTCGTACTGGCTGGCAGCTACTTCTTTAGTGATAGAGAAGCAGGTTAGCCTGCGGACACCTTTTCTTATCGCTGTTCTTGCAACGTCCATAGCAGCATTACCAGCACCGATTACGATTACACGTTCTCCAAGCTTATAGCTGTCGGGGTTGTTAAGATAGTTAATTCCAAAGTGGACATTTCCAAATGTCTCGCCCTTTATGTGAAGTGTGTTAGGATTCCATACGCCAGTTCCTACGAATATAGACTTATAACCATCACGGAATAAATCTTCAATAGTTATTGCACTTCCTATAAGAGTATTAGGACGTACCTTGATACCCTTTAATTCAAGATGACGGTATTCGATATCGTCAAGAACTGATTTGGGAAGACGAAATTCTGGAATACCATATCTTAAGACACCGCCAATTTTGTCCTTGCCCTCAAATATAGTTACCTGATATCCATATCTTGCCAGGATAATAGCGATTGTAATTCCAGCAGGACCTGAACCGATAATAGCTACACGCATACCGTTAGATGGCTTAGGACCTTCTGTCATTTTGTTAGCATATGTAGTTGAGATATAATTCTCTATTGTTGAAAAATGTACAGGTGCTCCCTTACGTCCAAGAACACAATGCCCCTCGCATTGGTTTTCGTGGTTACAGACAAGACTGCATACAGTTGTAAGAGGATTATTTTCAAAAAGCATTTTACCTGCTTCATCAAGCTTGTTCTCTTTGAGTAACTTAATTGCCAGTGGAATGTTGGTGCTTATAGGGCAGCCTTTCTGACACTGTGGAACTTTGCATTGAAGACAACGATTGGCTTCATCCATAACATGTAATGCCATATATACCTGCTTTCTGCGCTAGTGCGCCATATAATAATAACCAGAATATATAGTCAACAGGAAATGTTAGTGCCAACTAATATTCTGGTTATATTCTAGCATATGTGATTGCTTATTAAAAGAATAGATAATCTTTTCACAATTATTTGAAGATATTTCTGAATAATCTAACCAATATTGATTGTGAAGGTGCTAATGTGACTATAGTATCTGTAGTATTTAACATTCGTAGTACATACACGGCGATAAATAGCACCGCAGATAATATAAAGATACAATTCAACAGGCGGCTTAACCTGACGGAAGGCTTAATACGTCTGGTATTAACTATATATACGATAACACTTATTAATAGCACTGGAAGTGTAAGGACAAGAGGGTGATAATTAAGTGCAGCGTGTGTATCACCGTGAAGAATTGCAAGCACAGCTCTCGTCATACCGCAGGCTGGGCAGGAAATGCCTGTTATGAATTTAATAGGACAGCCAATATGGGTAAAATAGAGTAGTATAATAATAAGGAAGAAACAGGCTGATAATTTGAAAATGTTCCAGTAAGAAGATGTTCTGATGTTATGCCAGCGTATTGATGATTTAACAGGGTGTGAGCCGGCAGTTGTATTGTGCTGTGGGTTCAATGAATGTTTCATATTCTTAATAAAATCCTTAATATTAATAAAATTCTTAATATAATAAGTTACATTGTTAGAAATTATAATTGCCAATTATAGGTGCAAGTTAATTAATAAATATATAACAAATAGTGAAAAATATTACATATACACCTTGATAATAACGATAAGTTATATATTTTAATAAATTTTTAATTTTTGTGCATTTTACTCTATACAATTGTATTTTTAATGTATTTTCTTCTTATTATATAACATAATGGTATGTCTGCATACATTTTTTATATATGTTATAAATGATAAAACATAAAGAATTCTATGTAAAATATTAAAAAATAAATAAATGACCGATGGTCAGTATTGCTTGATATTCCTTAATTGTACTAACTTTTATACATAATAAATGCTGTATCATAAAGTCAGATAATACATATATTTTTATGTAATATTAGAAAATTATCATATCCATAATTAATTGAGATAACAAGTTAATGTACTAATATACATACATAGATTTGTATAATATGTTAAGATTAAAAAGTTAAGATTGTTAAAAATTAATTTATTTGCTTTACATTTCCATAAAATGGGTATAAACTTCGCAGTGAGAAAAAGAAAGGATAAGGAGATGGTTTTTTGAATGATTTAGCACAGAATCTTATTGAAGAGCTTCAATGTGAGACCGTCTTTACGATTCCTATTTTGGGTGGAATACCAGTATCTGAGGCAGTTGTGGTCACATGGATCATTATGGCAGTCCTGGTTGTAGTTTCATTTATACTGACCCGAAATCTTAAGGTGGATCATATAAGTAAAAGACAGGCTGTTGCTGAAAGCATAGTTACAGGTCTTATGAAGATGGTTCAAGGAATGGTTGGCGAGAAGGGTAAGGCTTATGTGCCGTATCTTACAACAGTTATGTTATATATTGGTGTTTCCAATATTATCGGACTGTTTGGATTTAAGTCCCCAACAAAGGACTTAAGAGTAACGGTAGCACTGGCACTTATGAGTATTATTCTTATTGAAGCTGCTGGTATCTATCACAAGGGTGTTAAGCGTTGGTTACACGGCTTTGTTGAGCCGGTTGCAATCGTAACACCAATTAACATTCTCGAAGTTGTTACAAAGCCACTTTCACTTTGTATGCGACTTTTCGGTAATGTATTAGGAGCTTTCGTTATTATGGAGCTTCTGAAAATGATACTTCCGGTAGGACTTCCGGTTGTGTTCAGTCTGTACTTCGATATATTTGATGGTTTACTTCAGGCATACGTATTTGTATTCCTTACATCATTGTATATTGATGAGATTACAGAATAATTAATTAAGAAAGCTTGTTGTGTAGGCAGATAGCCTATATATGAGTATATGTTAAGAAAAAGGAGATAAGATTATGAGTGGAACAA
>ULMD01028856.1_pt1 | contig 14857 bp, 7 predicted proteins | sample 1951561 | NCBI WGS metagenome assembly ULMD01 (sample SAMEA4835541, study PRJEB28245) | human gut metagenome | biome: gut microbiome; material: fecal sample | place: Denmark | collected 2008
CCAGCGAAATACGGCCGAACTTACGTCCCAGCGCCGCCGCCACGGACTTGCCCAGCGAGGTCTTGCCTACGCCCGGAGGGCCGTACAGACAGAGGATCGGGGATTTCAAGTCGCCTTTCAGCTTGATGACGGCCAAATGCTCCAACAGACGCTCTTTCACTTCGTCCAGCCCGAAATGGTCGTGGTCGAGCTGCTCGCGTGCGCATTTCAGATCGAGATTATCCTGCGTCACATCGTTCCAGGGCAGCTCGAGCATCAGTTGCAGATAGGTAACTTGCACCGAATATTCGGCCACGGCGGGATTGAGCCGTTCGAGCTTGGTGATCTCCTTCTCGAAAAGTTCGGCCACCTCCTTGGGCCAGTTCTTCTTGGACGCCTTCTCGCGCAATCCCTCCAGCTCGCTGTCGGCACCTTCGCCCAGCTCGTCCTGAATCGTGCGCATCTGCTGCTGCAGGTAGTAATCGCGCTGCTGCTTGTCGATCTCCTGCTTGACACGGCTCTGGATCTCGTTCTTCAGCTCGACGAGCTGCTGCTCGCGCACCAGAATCTCCAACAACTTGCGGGCACGGGCCAGCAGACCGGGAGACTCCAGCAGCGACTGGCGGTCTTCGTCCGAAAGCTCGAGGTTCGAACAGATGAAGTTGATGATTCCCCGCTTGGAGTCGATATTCTTGATGGCGAACGCCGCCTCCTTGGGCATGTCCGGCGAAATAGCGATGATACCCAGCGCAATGTCGCGGATCGAATCCACGAGAGCCTCGAACTCCAGGCTCTTTACATCGGGAGAAGAGTCGCGCAACGGCGTCACGCTGGCCTGGAAATAAGGTTCCGTGGAGACATACTCCTTCACCTCGATTTTCTCCAGTCCGTTCAGAATCACCGTCAGGTTACCGTTGGGCATCTCCAGAATCTTGATAATACGGGCCGCAGTGCCGACCTTATACATATCGTCCGGCGCCGGGTCTTCGACTTCGCTTTCGCGTTGCAGCACGGCCCCCAGCAATCCGTTGCGCTCGTTCACTTCGCGCACCAGCCGGATGCTCTTCTCTCGGCCGACCGTAATCGGCGTGATCGCTCCGGGAAACAGCACCGAACTGCGCAAGGTCAATATCGGCAATATTTCGGGCACGTTGACCTCTTCCAACACCTCGTCCCCGCCCGTTACGATGGGAATGACGTGATGGCGTCCGTCCAGGACATCGGGCAGTGCCTTCAGATCGTCCATGTCGATGTTTTTTATTTTATCCTTCTTACTCATATTTTTCTCTTTTACCGAAAACAGGTGCAGCCCCGTACGTCGAACGGATTTCCTTTCGGAAAATTCCGTTTCTCCCGCCTCCCTACAGTTTCTCCTTTCCTCAATCGGGGAAGTTTTTAAGTACAGCGGGCACCTATTTCTTAAAAAATTTACAGATTTTGCAAAGATAACGATTTTCCTCCTAATTTTATTTCATATTAACAGAATGTTCATAACTTTGCAAATCCTGTACAAATTATAAATATCCCACATAATATGATGCAAATCGCCGACAAATACGCCCCGCAGCAGATCGAATCCAAATGGTACGACTACTGGATGGAGCACCGCCTTTTCCATTCCGAACCCGATGAACGGGAACCCTATACGATCGTCATCCCGCCACCCAACGTCACGGGTATGCTCCACATGGGACATATGCTCAACAACACGTTGCAGGACGTACTGGTGCGCCGCGCCCGCATGCAGGGCAAGAACGCCTGCTGGGTTCCGGGCACCGACCACGCCTCGATCGCCACGGAAGCCAAGGTGGTGGCCAAGCTCAAGGCCGAGGGGATCGAGAAATCGTCGCTCTCGCGCGAAGAGTTCCTGCGTCATGCCTGGGACTGGAAAGAGAAATACGGCGGCGTGATCCTGCAACAACTGCGCAAGCTGGGCGCCTCGTGCGACTGGGAACGCACCTGCTTCACGATGGACGAAGCTCGTACCGAAAGCGTCCTGCGGGTCTTCTGCGACCTCTACGAAAAGGGGTTGATTTACCGGGGCGTACGCATGGTCAATTGGGACCCGTCGGCCCAGACCGCCCTTTCGGACGAAGAGGTGGTGTTCAAAGAGTCGCACGGCAAGCTCTACTACCTGCGCTACCGGGTCGAAGGCACCGACCGCACGATCATCGTCGCCACGACCCGGCCCGAAACGATCCTCGGCGACACGGCCCTCTGCGTCAATCCCGACGACGAACGCTACGCCTGGCTGCCCGAAGACGCCCGGGTCATCGTCCCGCTGGTGGGCCGGTCGGTGCCCGTGATCCGCGATACGTACGTGGACATCGCTTTCGGCACGGGTGCCCTGAAGGTTACTCCGGCGCACGACGTGAACGACTATATGCTCGGTGAAAAATACGGGCTCGAATCGATCGACATCTTCAACGACGACGGCACGATCAACGACAAGGTAGGGCTGTACGCCGGTATGGAACGCTTCGCCCTGCGCAAACAGATCGAAAAGGATCTCGACGCAGCCGGCCTGCTGGAGAAAACCGAAGACTACACCAATAACGTAGGTTATTCCGAACGTACCGGCGTAGCGATCGAGCCCAAGCTCTCGATGCAGTGGTTTCTCTCGATGGAGAAACTCGCCGGTCCGGCGACGCAGGCCGTCTTGGAAAATGAAATCAAGCTCGTTCCCGAAAAATACAAGAACACCTACCGTCACTGGATGGAAAATATCAAGGACTGGTGCATCTCGCGCCAGCTCTGGTGGGGCCAGCGCATTCCGGCCTGGTATCTGCCCCAAGGCGGTTACGTAGTGGCCCTCAACGCAGACGAGGCACTGGAGAAAGCCCGGGCCAAGAGCGGCGACGCCTCGCTGACGCTCGCCGATCTGCGGCAGGATGAGGACGTGCTCGACACCTGGTTCTCGTCGTGGCTGTGGCCCATCTCGGTATTCGACGGCATCCGCCACCCGAACAACAAAGACATCGAATACTACTACCCGACCAACGATCTGGTGACCGGTCCCGACATCATCTTCTTCTGGGTGGCCCGTATGATCATGGCCGGTTACGAATACCGGGGTGAGAAGCCCTTCGGTCACGTCTACTTCACGGGGATCGTGCGCGATAAAATCGGCCGCAAGATGTCCAAACAACTCGGCAACTCGCCCGATCCGCTCGACCTGATCGCCCAGTTCGGCGCCGACGGCATGCGCGTAGCGATGCTGTTGAGCTCCTCGGCGGGCAACGACGTAATGTTCGACGAGGCTCTCTGCGAACAGGGACGCAATTTCGGCAACAAAATCTGGAATGCCTACCGACTGGTCAACGGCTGGACGATCGACGACGCCCTGGCGCAAAGCGAAAACAACCGCCTGGCAATCGAATGGTTCCGTCAAGCGCTCGCCAAGACGCTGCGTCAGGTCGAATCGGACTTCGCCTCCTACCGTATCTCGGAAGCCTTCATGAATCTGTACAAACTCTTCTGGGACGACTTCAGCGGCTGGTACCTCGAAATGATCAAACCGGCCTACCAATGCCCGATCGACCGGCCGACGCTGGAAGCCACGTGCGGTTTCTTCGACGACCTGCTGCGTCTGCTGCACCCCTTCATGCCGTTCGTCACCGAAGAGATCTGGCAGGACCTAGCACCCCGCAAGGCAGGCGAGTCGATCATGGTCCAGCGCATACCCGAAGCACGGGAGATCGACGAGGCGCTGCTGGCCCGGTTCGAACTGACGAAAGAGGTCGTAACGGCCGTCCGCAACGTCCGCAAGCAGAAAAACATTCCGCAGAAAGACCCCCTGACACTCCGGGTGATCGCCGACGAGAACTACCCGGCGGAATACGCTCCCGTCCTGCAGAAAATGGGCAACCTCTCGCAGATCGAAACCACCCGGGAGAAAGATCCTTCGGCCGTCGGATTCCTCGTCAAGACCACGCAATACTTCGTACCGATGGAAGGCATGATCGACATCGAGGCCGAACGCAAAAAACTCGCAGGCGAACTGGAATACCTCGAAGGATTCCTCGCCAGCGTGCAAAAGAAGCTCTCGAACGAAAGGTTCGTTTCGTCGGCTCCCGAGAAAGTCGTGGCCAACGAACGGGCCAAACAGTCTGACGCCGAAGCCAAGATCGCCGCGCTTCGGGAACAACTGGCCGCCTTGAAATAACTTTTCGCGAAACATTCGACTCCTCTCTCCGCTGTTGTGAGCTGGAGAGAGGAGTTCATACCCGACTATGCCAGCAATCACCATCTATACCGACGGTTCGGCCCTGGGCAATCCCGGCCCGGGAGGTTACGGAGCGGTCCTGATATCGGGACGGTTCCGCAAGGAGGTGTCGCAGGGTTACCGCCTGACGACCAATAACCGCATGGAGCTGCTGGCCGTCTGCGTAGCCCTCGAAATGCTGAAATTCGAAGGCAGCGACGTGACGATCTACTCCGATTCGAAATACGTGGTCGATGCCGTGGAGAAACGCTGGGTATTCGGCTGGGAGAAGAAAGGGTTCGCCGGCAAGAAGAACCCCGATCTATGGTCCCGCTTCCTGCACTCCTACCGCCGTCACAACGTCCGTTTCATCTGGGTCAAGGGTCATGCCGACACGGTCGAAAACAACCGCTGCGACCAACTGGCCGTAGCCGCGGCCAACGACAGGGCGCACCTGCAGGAAGATACCGGCTATGTTCCGGGCAGTGGAGAGTAAGCCATATAAAAAATAAAAAGCCCCGAAACACGACGAAATGTCCCGGGACTTTTAAAAAAACTATCCGGTCACACGGCCGCCCGAACCCGGGACGGCATTGCCCCACTCACCTTCTGCCCCCCTATCTCTACTTAACTTACTTCCGCACGTAAGCTCGCTCGATTTCGGCAATATAGACCTCGTGATAATCGTGCTGGGGATACCATTTCGTATCGCAACTGCGATCGACAAACCCTTCGGGCCGGATTCTTCCGACATAGAGCTTGCGGCATTGCAGGATCAGGCGTGCTTCGGCCAGCGCGGGCACTCCGTCGTCCGTACAGGCGACCGTCAGTCCGGCATTGCGGATCTTATCCTCCGTACGGCCGGTACGACTGCCGCAGTATTCGAGAGCCGCACGATATTCGGGCGAGAAAAACGAGAGGGTCGCCCTCTCCTCCCGATCGACGAACTCCCGCGTATAACGCTGCGGACGTATCACGAACTGCGCCACGGGGCGTCCCCAGATGAACCCGATCAAACCCCAACTGGCGGTCATCGTATTGTAACTTTCTCTGTTCCCGGCCGTGACGAGCATCCACTCCCGGCCGATGGCCCGGATAAAATTATCGGCAATTTCAGCCGGATCGATCTGTTTGAAATTTTCCATGGTCTATTGTTCCTTTTTATGACTCTATCCTGTTACAAAAATAACATTCTTTCCCCAAAATCGGACAACCGGATTGCATATCCTGATTAAATTGCTATATTTGCCCCTACTTTACTCCGAAACAATAACCGATCCGGAATTTATGTTCAAAACATACATGCGGCTGCTGGGATTCGTCAGCCCGATCTCCAAATACGCCGTCCCCTACTTCTTTTACGCGCTGCTGTACGCCCTGTTCAACACGCTCACCTACGCCATGATCCTCCCGATCATGAACACGTTGTTCGACGACAAGAACTCCTATGTTTTCCAACCCGTTTACGACTTTCCCCTGCACGGGCTCTCGTTCTCGGACATCGACGCCTCGCAGATGTTGAGCTACGTCTATACGCAACTGTTCGGGACGAATTTCACGATGTCGAAAATGCTCCTCCTGCTCGCCTGCGGTACGATCGTAATGAACCTGTTGAGCAATTTCTTCCGCTACATGAGCGCCTGGACGGTCGAAAACATGCGTGTCAGGTCGCTGCAACGCATGCGCAACGATCTGTTCAACAAAATCATGGGGATGAACGCCGGATATTTCAGCGATCAGCGCAAGGGCGATCTCATGTCGCGCATCACACAGGACGTCATGGTGGTCCAGTACTGCATCACCAACACGCTGCAAGTCGCCTTCCGCGATCCGCTGCTTATTATCGGTTACGTGATCTACATGCTCCTCGTATCGTGGCAGTTGTCCCTGTTCGCCATCCTGTTCCTGCCCGTAGTGGCGCTCATCATCGGACGGATCGTCAAAAAACTGCGCCACCCGGCCCTCAAAGGGCAGGAACGCATGGGCGACATGGTAAGCGTGCTCGACGAATCGCTTTCGGGCATCAAGGTCATCAAAAGCTACAACGCCACCGACTATATCCGCCGCAAGTTCTCCGAGTTCAACGCCGAATTTTCGCGCCTGATGCTCTCGATGGCCCGCCGCCAGCAACTGGCCTCGCCGATGAGCGAATTCCTCGGCCTGACGGCCGTCGCGGTACTGATCGTCTTCGGCGGTTCGCTCGTCATGAACGGATCGCTTTCGGCCGGCGGATTCGTCGGCTTCATCGCCGTATTCTCGCAGATCACCCGCCCCGTGCGCTCGTTCATCGACCAGTTCGCCAATATCAACCAGGGTATCGCTGCGGGCGAACGCATCTTCGACGTGCTCGATTCCGAACCGGAAATCCAGGACAAACCCGACGCCAAGACGTTGGACGGCCTGCACGAGAAGATCGAATTCCGCAATGTACACTTCTCGTACGACGGCAGCCGGGAGGTGATCGACGGCATCTCGTTCGACATCCGTCGGGGAGAAACCGTGGCTCTGGTCGGTCCTTCGGGCGGCGGCAAATCCACCCTCAGCGAACTGATCCCCCGCTTCTACGACACTACGGGCGGCGACATCCTGATCGACGGGGTTTCGATCCGCGACTACACGCAGGAGAGCCTGCGTGCCCACATGAGCATCGTTGCGCAAGATACCGTACTGTTCAACGACACCATCGAAAACAACATCGCCATGGGACGCCGGGGAGCGACGCACGAAGAGATCGTCGCTGCGGCCAAAATCGCCAACGCCCACGACTTCATCATGGAGTGTCCGTCGGGCTACGACACCAACATCGGCGACCGGGGCGCCAAACTCTCGGGCGGTCAGCGCCAGCGCCTGAGCATCGCCCGAGCCGTACTCAAGAATCCCGAAATCCTGATCCTCGACGAAGCGACTTCGGCCCTCGACACCGAGAGCGAAAAACTTGTGCAGGACGCTCTTAACTCCCTGTTGCAAGGCCGCACTTCGATCGTAATCGCCCACCGCCTTTCGACCATCCACAACGCCGACAAAATCATCGTCATCGAACGGGGTCGGATCGCCGAGCAAGGCACTCACCCGGAGTTGATGGCTAAAAACGGCATCTACGCCAAGCTGATCGAGATGCAGAGCTTCGATTAAAAGCCGATTCCCATGACCGAAAAGGAGAAAATGCTGGCCGGAGAGTGGTTTCATCCCAACGACGCGGAACTCGAACAGGACCGCACCAGGGCCCGCCACCTCACCCATCGGCTCAACGTCACACTCAAAGACAAGGACGCGACCTATCTGGCGACGCTCCGGGAACTCTGTCCGGGGGTCGAAGCCATGATCCGCGCCCCTTTCTACTGCGATTACGGTTACAACATCTCCATCGGCAAAGGGTCCTACGTCAATTTCAACTGCGTCTTTCTCGACCTCGGGCCGATTCGCCTGGGACAACGCTGTCTGATAGGTCCCGGCGTACAGCTTCTGACGGCCGTGCATCCGATGGACGCCACGGAACGGGCTACGGGCAAAGAAAAAGGAGCGGGCATCGAGATCGGCGACGACTGCTGGCTGGGCGGCGGCGTGATCGTCTGTCCCGGCGTCAAGATAGGCTGCCGCTGCGTCATCGGCGCCGGCAGCGTGGTCACGCACGACATTCCCGACAATTCGGTCGCTGCAGGCAATCCGGCCCGCGTTATCCGCACCGCAACCGACGAATAAATCCGCCGCTTCGGAAAATCGCTCTCGGAATCCTGCAACAGCTTCCGCCACAACCCGTTGTCTGCATACAAAAAACTGCTATCCGAGATCTATTTATTCGCATTTTTTCATAACTTTGCATGTTGGTAAAATCCGCCGCCGGCTTCCCGCACGAAACAGGCGGCACACAGCGAATTCCGGCGCTGCCGAATACGACAAAGACAGGTAACAGCTCCGCATTCGGGGCTGTCCGGCGGAATCGGGCCGGATCGGATTCTGCCAGCCCATGAAAACGACGATTGAAAACAACAGGATATGAAGTTCAAAGAATATAAAGGCCTCGATCTGCCGGGGTTGGCCGCCGACGTACTGAAAGAGTGGGACGCACAGGACACGTTCCACAAAAGCATCTCCACCCGCGAGGGTCATCCCACCTTCGTCTTTTACGAAGGACCTCCCTCAGCCAACGGCACGCCGGGCATCCATCACGTCATGGCCCGCACGATCAAGGATATCTTCTGCCGTTACAAGACGCAGCAAGGTTACCTCGTTCACCGCAAGGCCGGATGGGACACGCACGGACTGCCTGTAGAGTTAGGCGTCGAAAAGAAACTCGGCATCACCAAGGAGGACATCGGGCGCACAATCTCCATAGAGGAGTACACCCGCGCCTGCCGCGAGGCGGTGATGGAGTACACGGGCCTGTGGGAAGAACTCACGCGCAAAATGGGTTATTGGGTCAATATGGACGACCCCTACATCACTTACGACAACAAATACATCGAAACCCTCTGGTGGCTTCTGAAACAGCTCTTCGACAAGGGGCTACTCTACAAAGGTTACACCATCCAGCCCTACTCGCCGGCCGCCGGCACGGGACTTTCGACCCACGAGCTGAACCAGCCGGGCTGCTACCGCGACGTGAAGGATACCACCTGCACGGCGCAGTTCAAAATCATCCGCGACGAGCGGAGCGAAAAACTCTTCGACGGAGCCGAAGGCGATCTCTACTTCCTGGCTTGGACCACCACGCCCTGGACACTGCCGTCGAATACCGCGCTGGCCGTAGGCCCCGAAATCGAATACGTGCGCGTCAAATGCCGCAATCCCTATACGGATGCCCCCCAGACTGTCATCCTGGCCAAAGAACTGCTGGGGTCGTATTTTACCCCCAAGATGGAGGGCAAGTTCGAAATCTCTCCGGTCACCTACAAGGGTCCGGACTTCGAAGGCATCCGCTACGAACAGCTCATCCCCTGGGTGAAGCCTGCGGGCGATGCGTTCCGCGTCATCCTGGGCGACTACGTGACCACCTCCGACGGTACGGGTATCGTGCATATCGCCCCGACGTTCGGTGCGGACGACGACCGCGTGGCCCGCGCCGCAGGCATCGCCCCGCTGTTTATGGTCGATAAGGCGGGCAAGAATCAGCCGATGGTCGATCGCAAGGGACGGTTCTTCCTGCTCGAAGAGCTCGACCCGACCTTCATACGCGACAACGTCGATACAGCGGCCTATTCCCAATGGGCGGGCCGTTACGTGAAAAACGCCTACGACGATTCGCTCGCCGCCGACGCGCCGACGCTCGACGTCGATCTCTCAGTGATGCTCAAGGCCGAGAACAAGGTTTTCAAGATCGAAAAGCACACCCACTCCTACCCCCACTGCTGGCGTACGGACAAACCGGTGCTCTACTACCCGCTCGACTCCTGGTTCATCCGAACTACGGCGCTGCGCGACCGGATGATCGAACTCAACAAGACGATCCGCTGGAAGCCGGAATCGACCGGAACGGGACGCTTCGGCAAGTGGCTCGAAGGTCTGGTGGACTGGAACCTCTCGCGCTCGCGCTTCTGGGGCACGCCACTGCCGATCTGGGCTACGGAGGATTACTCGGAAATGAAGTGCATCGGCTCGGTCGAAGAGCTCGTCGCCGAAATCGAAAAATCCGTCGCGGCAAGTCTGATGAAGGAGAATCCCTACAAGAACTTCAAGCCGGGCGACCTCTCCAAAGAGAACTACTCGACCGACCGGATCGACCTGCACCGTCCTTACGTGGACAATATCGTGCTGGTTTCGTCCAAAGGCGAACCGATGCGGCGCGAACCGGATCTGATCGACGTGTGGTTCGACTCGGGCGCCATGCCTTATGCCCAGCTACACTACCCCTTCGAGCACGGCGGCGACTACTTCAAGAGCGTCTATCCGGCCGATTTCATCGCCGAAGGCGTCGATCAGACGCGCGGATGGTTCTTCACGCTGCATGCCATCGCCACGATGCTCTTCGACTCGGTAGCTTTCAAGAACATCATTTCGAACGGCCTGGTGCTTGACAAGAACGGCAACAAGATGTCCAAACGTCTGGGTAATGCCGTGGATCCCTTCGAAATACTTTCGACCTACGGCGCCGACGCGACGCGTTGGTATATGATCTCCAACTCGCAGCCCTGGGACAACCTCAAGTTCGACCGGGACGGGGTGGACGAAGTGCGCCGCAAGTTCTTCGGCACGCTCTACAACACCTACTCGTTCTTCGCCCTCTACGCCAATGTGGACGGTTTTACGGGACAGGAGCCGGAAGTTCCGATGAGCGAACGCCCGGAGATCGACCGCTGGATCATCTCCCTGCTCAATACGCTGGTCCGGAACGTCACCGAATCGCTCGAAAATTACGATCCGACGCCGGCGGCCCGTATGATCCAGGAATTCGTATGCGAAAACCTGTCGAACTGGTACGTGCGCCTCAACCGCAAGCGGTTCTGGGGCGGCGGGCTGACACGCGACAAACTGGCCGCTTACCAGACACTCTACACCTGTCTGGAAACCGTTTCGATGCTCTCCGCACCGTTCGCGCCGTTCATCTCCGACCGTATCTTCCGCGATCTAAACGCCGTAAGCGGTCGCCACACGGACGAGTCGGTACATCTTTCGACCTTCCCCGTCTGCGACTCCTCGCTCATCGACGGTGAATTGGAGCAGATGATGTCTATGGCCCAACAGGTTTCGTCGATGGTACTGGCCCTGCGCCGCAAGGTGAACATCAAAGTCCGCCAGCCACTCACGAAGATACTCATTCCGGTCCTCGACGCCGACACCGCACGCCGCATCGAAGCCGTCAAGGGGCTCATTATGAGCGAAGTGAATGTCAAGGAAATAGAACTGATCGAAAATACGACGGGACTCATCACCAAGCGCATCAAGCCCAACTTCAAGACCCTCGGTCCCAAATACGGCAAACAGATGAAGCAGATCGCAGCTCTCGTAGCCGGGTTCTCACAGGATCAGATAGCCGCGATCGAAGCATCGGCGGAAACCCTGCTGGACATGGACGGCGAAAAAATCACCGTCACCCCTGCCGATTTCGAAATCACCTCGGAAGATATGCCGGGCTGGCTCGTAGCTACGGAGGGCAAGCTGACCGTAGCCCTCGATATCACGATCACCGACGACCTGCGTGCCGAAGGTATCGCCCGCGAGCTGATCAACCGTATCCAGAACATCCGCAAGGATTCGGGCTTCGAGGTGACGGACAAAATCCGCGTGGAGATCGAACAGCAAGAGTTCGTCCTTCCCGCGCTCAAATCTTTCGCCGACTACATCGCCTCGCAGACGCTGGCTGTCGAAATCGAAGGAGTGCCTTCTCCCAGCGGCGAATTTGTCGTGGAGTCGGAGGTAGATGAGCAACCGGTCCGTATCGCGGTAACCAAAATCTGACCGAAAAAAGGAGAACCTGCACGTTTCCGGCAAAAAATTTGGAAGTAACGGGAATATTGTTTAATTTAGTATAACATTATTACAAATAAAATATTGAAACTATGGCAGAAGCAGAAAAAACCCGATACAGTGACGCCGAATTGGAAGAGTTCAAACAGCTCATTCTCAAAAAACTGGAAACAGCACGTGCGGATTACGAACTCCTGCGCGCCACGATAACCCACACCGCATCGAACGATACGGAGGATACCTCGCCGACGTTCAAGGTGCTGGAGGAGGGAGCCACTACGCTCTCCAAAGAGGAGAGCGGCCGCCTGGCGGCCCATCAAATGAAATTCATCCGCAACCTCGAAATGGCACTCGTACGCATCGAGAACAAGACATACGGCATCTGCAAAACCACCGGCAAGCTGATCCCCAAGGAGCGGCTGATGAAAGTGCCTCACGCAACCGAGTGCATCGAGGCCAAAGAAGGACGGATTCACTAAAGGATTCACCCTCCGAACGAATGTTCTTTTCGTATGGTATGAAAAGAATCCGTTCGCCACGACCGGAGATAAAAATAGGAGCGTCCCAGATAGGACGCTCCTATTTTTATAAAAAACATCCCGCAACTAAGTGCGGCTGCAGGATGCTTCCCTGACGGAACAATAACACTTATGAATTGGAACTTCTCTATATTCATTCGCCGGCCACGCCGCTCCGATTTTTTTTCGTCGTGATCTCGATCACCCCTTCCGCTCCCTTCTCGCCATAACGTTCGACCCCCTGCTCTCCTTTCAATACCGTCATCGCGTCGATTCGGGAGGGATCCAGTTGCGAAAGGCGATCGGCAGAAATTTCCTCGCCATCCAATACTATTAAACCGACCTGCTTCAGAGAACGACCGTTATCAACAACTGAAACCGAATCCGAATCCGCTCCGGTCGTATAGGTCAACGTAACGGTTTCCTCCAAAGGCTGCGCCGACGTGGCAATCGATTTAGACACGGAAATCGACTTTGACACAGAAGTGCGCCCCGAGGAGGCGCCGGAAGGCTCCCTGACAACTGTCATCTTATTAGGCGTTTTGCCCGACGCATTCGACGAATAAACCGCCAAAGTCGTACGTTCTCCGGATTCATTCGTCGTAAACTCGATCACACCGTCCCGCGCCCGCTCGCCATAACGGTCCAGCAATTCGAACCCGGGTTGCAGAATCCGAACCCACAGAACCTTCCCCGCATCGATCGACTTCAAATAGTCATCATCGACCTGCCGGCCGTTGATCAACACAAGCGGTCGGGCTCCATTGAGCGGACGGATCGTAAATCCGTTTCCCGTATCCTTGATCCGATAAAGACCGGGACCTTCCTGGAAAGAGTTTCCACGCTCGAAACTACACTCCAGACGGTCGAACTGCCGGGCACCTTCAGTCGTCGTCACATAAACCACGCCATCCGCCGCCGCCTCGCCGTAACGTCCGACAGCCCATTCGTCCTTCAAGACCGACATCGATTCGATTTCCGCTTCATTCAAAGCCTTTACCTCGGCAGCTGCGACCCTTCTGCCATCGAGCAGGAAGAGCATCGAACTCAAATCGTGACCGGAAACCACGAACGAATCGTTCGGTGCAGCAACTTCGGAAATCCGCACCTTGCCCTGCCCGTCCACCGGAGTATTACCGGTCTGAACCGTACCGAACGACGGTCCCTCCGGTACGGATGCGACGACAGATTCACCTGCACCGGACTTCCGGGCCTCTTTTTCGGCCTGTTTCGCAGCATCACGAGTCGTCACAAGAATCGCTCCGACACGGGCGGCATCCCCGTAACGCTCGACTAATGCCGGGTCACGGAATACATCCTCCCAGGAAAAAATCTGTATGGTTTCGATCTTGCGGGCAGGAATCTTCTCCAGATCGGTGATGGACCCCACACGCCCGTCCACAGCTACCAACGGCAACATTCCGGGACGTACTCCCTGCACGTTCCGCAATTTCAATCCGCTCACCTTATAGGTATTTTTACCATCCACCGATCGGAAACTACCCTTCAGATAACGCATCGGATTGTTGTATTTATCATAAACGGTCACCTCGAAATCATCCTCACGCGAAGCCGTTTTGGAAACGACCTCGATCACCCCGTTCCGGGCCGATACGCCGTATCTGGCGACCGTCGCTTCGTCCGGCTCGGTTACGATCCGAACGGTTTCTATCTCGTGAACGATACCGGGAGTAGTAAAAAGATAGATATTCGACACCTTGCCATTCCACAGTACCAATGGCCGGAATTCGAACGGCATCGAATGGCTAAACTCGATCCGCCGCACCCGGTAAGTATCGGGCACACCCGTCGGTTCAAAATCGCCCGTAATATAGTGATACAAATCGGAAGGCTTCTGTTTCTCTTCGATTGTCACACGTTCCGACTCCGGACGACTCGTATAGACGATCGCACCGTAACGACCCCGATCGCCGTAGCGTCTGCGTGCCTCGCCGGAGGTCATTCGGGTCGCCGTGGCGATACTCGACGGTGACATCGCGCCCAACTGTCTGTAATCGATCTCCTCACCGTCGAGCAGATACAAGCCCTCGTCCGACAGATCAATCCAGAAAGGAATGAGGGCAGCCCCGTCGCTCACCTCGACAGTCACCCACTCTTCCGCACCATCGACCGATTTATACCCGAGTCGTTCGAGTTTCCCGGCATCAGCAGTCAGCAACTTGGCAAACTCCTCTTTCATGTACGCATCGCGGCGGGCGACAAACTGTTCGGGCAACTCATCCCCTTCCCACACCAGATAAAGCTCCAAATCCTCCGGATCCCACAAGGACGGATCGGCCGGACTCCAAGACTCCGTATAAGGATAGGTCTGAACCCTAATCGACAACACTCCGTTCGCCGCCCGCGTACCGTATCCCTTCAGTGCCTCCGGCCCTTTGACCATCCAAGCACCAATCATCTTCTGTTCCGGCAACCCCAAATAGGTATCCAGCGTTTCAGCCGACAATTCCTCGCCCCCGTCCATTATCAGAGGCGGATGTTCCGGATCGAAGCGAAAATCTGCCGGATCGCCATAAACCGCATACACTACCGGTTCATCGGATACGGGCAGGTGGGTCAGAGCAAGCGACTCTTTCAAATGAAATTCCAAGGCAATGTCCGTTTCCATCGGAATTCCGAAGCGGCTACCGACTGATTTTACTTTCCGATCCGTCTCCCCTCCGACAAGGTAACAAACGATCGGCTTCTCCGAAACGATCGTAAAGCGGCCCTCCGCGTCGGTCACAACCCGCCG
>ULMD01049927.1_pt1 | contig 14746 bp, 10 predicted proteins | sample 1951561 | NCBI WGS metagenome assembly ULMD01 (sample SAMEA4835541, study PRJEB28245) | human gut metagenome | biome: gut microbiome; material: fecal sample | place: Denmark | collected 2008
ATAGACCTTGCGATTCTGGAAAACGGCCAGTATAATGAAGGTTGGAGCCTTATCCATCTAATGCCTTCTGATATGGCAAAGGCAGCTAAAGATCTGAAAGCAAAAAAAATAATGACTGTACATCATTCAAAGTACGCATTGGCAAAGCATCCTTGGAATGAGCCTTTGACGAATGAGAAGAAGATGCAGGAACAAGACTCGCTGAATATGATGATTCCTGAGATAGGGGAGGTAATGCCGTTATAGAATTTTCATCTCTGTAATAATAGTGAGTGGCTGATATGATTGCTATGTAAAGGCAGTCATATCAGCTTTTTTGTTTTTTCCTATCCCCAAATAGTAGACTTTTTGAGTATTGGTGTAACTTTGTCAGCAGATATTAAAAACATTCTAAATACGAATCTTATGAAACAAGAAGTCTTATTCCTGCTTTTAAATGAATATGCCGACTGGGAAGGCGCTTTCCTTGCCATTTCCCTAAATACCGGGGTAATACCAGGTAGTGAAGTGAAATATATACCGAAGGTAGTTGCCCCTACATTGGATGTTGTGCGTTCTGTCGGCGGTTTTCGTACTTTGCCTGATTATAGTTTTCAAACGATGCCTGCTGACTATGCGGCATTGGTATTGGTTGGTGGTATGCACTGGCAATCGCCTGAAGCAGAACAGGTGGTGCCAATTGTGCAGGATGCATTACAGCGTGGCAAGATAGTTGGAGCTATTTGCAATGCTTCTGCCTTTATGGGAGCGCATGGTTTCCTGAATGATGTAAAGCATACCAGTAATACGCTTCCATATCTGAAGCAGTTTGCAGGTAGTGCATATACCAATGAAGCCGGGTACCAGGAAAAGCAGGCAGTCAGCGATAAGAATATCGTAACTGCTAACGGAACCGGGCATTTGGAGTTTACCCGTGAATTATTACTTCTTTTGCATGCAGATACTCCGGCAAAAATTGATGCTGCTTATAATTATTATAAAAATGGCTTTGTGAGGTAATCTCTCAATCACGTATCTTCTATGACGAATATAAACCTAACTAAATAAGGTTTTATAAAGAATGGTTCTTTAAATCAGCATGGAGCATAGAATAAAGTATTATCTTTGTCCATGAATACTAATGCGTTTCACTATAGTGAACCTTGTATCCCGTTATAGTGTACTTTTCGTCCGGCTATAGTGGGACGAAAGGTACATTATAAAAGAATAAATAGTTCTTTGCTATTCCTGCTTTTAATTCATGCGGAAAAGCGCTTTAGCCTTCATTGTTATTATATTAATCAACTAAGAAAGAAGGTATGAGCGCTTATTATGATCTTTTTGAAACTCCTGGTATACAGAATACAGGAGAACCCCAACCTTTATATGCCCGTTTGATTCCGAAAGGTACTATTGCACAAGATGAATTCATAGATCGTGTTCATAGTTATACAAGTATTAGTCATAGATTGTTACAAGGAACAATGAAGGCTTTTACGGATGAACTTTGCGATTCACTTACGAATGGCTGGGCTGTAGAATTCGGTGATCTTGGATATTTCACTCCATCTTTGAAGAGTCATTGGGTAATGACTAAAAAGGAACTTCGTTCAGCCTCTATATCTTTGCTCGGATTGAATTTCCGTCTTAGCGAGCTGTTTTTCCGGGAATTGAATGGAGAGATTTCTTTTGAGCGGAAACCTGCTTCAAAAGTACCTTTAACAGTTCGTATGTTGTCCAAAGAAGAAGGTTTGAAGTTTATACAAGAGTATTTACTGAAGTATCCTTGTATCAACCGTGCTCAATGTTCACACTTGGCAGGACGTAATCGTAGACAGGCGATTGTGGAATTGAATGTTTTCATACAGGAGGGGAGTCTGATGAGGCATGGAGTAGTGGGAACGGTAGTATATGCAGTTTGCAGGTATTAATTGTAATATATAAGACGAATACTACTATTTTATTTTTGTTTTCTAACTTTTTTAATATGCTAAACCGTTTATTTTTTATTCTTTATTTTATCTTAGGGATCTTGATATTTGTCTCTTGTAACAAAGGCAAACAGAAGAATCAACAATTACTTCGTGCTGAAGCTTTAATGACTTCTTTTCCGGATAGTAGCTATTTCATTTTGCAGGGAATAGCTTTAAATAATTTGTCCAAAGATGAGCAAATGTATTATGGTTTACTCTTGGCTAAGGTATCTGATAAGAATAATCTTTCTCTTCTGGCGTGTGATTCTTTAATTAATGAAGCTATTCGTTATTATACCAATGATGGAATAAATTATGCAAAAGCATTAATGTATAAAGAACGTATTCAGCATCAGTCTGGTATGAATAAAGAAGCTATTGAATATTGTGTTATTGCATTAAATGAGTTAGGTGATGTCGATAAAAAGGAAGAACAACAGATAAAAGGAATGATATATGAAGATTTGGGAAATATATATGTTTCGCAATTACTTGTAAAGGAAGCTATGGAGATGTTTGTGCATGCAAAGGAATGTTTTTGGCGTTGTGGGTATAAGGATGGAATAGCCTCTACAATGAGTAATATGGGGTGGAATTATTTATTGGAAGGAGATACAGCATCTGCCCGTGATTATATGAAGCAAGATTTGATGTATGTATTGGAACGGCAAGATTCCGTGGCGATATCTGTGGCATATCATAATTTAAGTTGTACTTATGAGGATACAGATTCAATAGTCTTTTATGCTAAACTTTCTTTAGCTTTTGATGATAAGACTTCATTGAAAGCAGCAATAATGTTGGGATACTCCTTTATAAATAAAGGACAGATCGATTCTGCTCAATATTATTTTCATCAAGCCTTGACTGATACAATGATGGAGACACGAGCTTTGGCTTTTTATGGTTTAAAGGATGTAATGGAGGAAAGCGAAGAGTTTCAGAAAGCAGCAGAGTATTGGGGTGATTATTCCGCTATAATGGATTCTATCTATTTTATGAAAACAGATTCGGAAATAAAGAAGAAAGTCTATGAACATAAAGTCGAAATGAAAGTTTACAAAAAAAGGATAAGAATGAAAATATGGCTTTTTTCTCTCATAATTTCTTGCTTACTGATTATCCTTTTTTCTGTTTTGGGAATTTTGTGGATGAAACGTCGAAAAGATATGCTTCAACTGGGGCATGAACGTGATATGGCAGAACTTCAGTATCACATAGCCTCATTACGTTGTGAACAGGAGAAAGACAAAGAAGCTATTTCTCAGAAAGAGCGTGAAATAAGGAGAATAAGTGATGAAAAAGCTAAATTATGTAATTTAATTTTTGAAAAGACAGCTATTTACAAGGAAATAGCGAAGCTTGCTCTTCAAAAAAATGGTAGTAAAAAGCAAGAAATACGTGTTCTGATTGAGGAACAACAAAAAATTCTTCGTTCTACCATTGCAAATATTTATAAGGATTATATAGCATATCTAAATGAAGTTTATCCGAAATACACAGAGGATGATTGTTTATTTTCCTGTCTATCACTATGTGGTTGGGATGATTTTACAATTGCTCTATGCTTTGGAAATTCGGATAAAAGAATTGTGATTCAAAGACGCTATAGAATGAAAATGAGATCTTCGGATTAGTGATTATAGTAAGTTGTTACTGGGAAATTTTTATTTCATTGATAATGAGTGTTTTGTGTATATACATTGTTACCATTTTTACTATGTTTATTGCTTTCATGTTGTTAATTTTGAAACATTATTAATCTCTAAATACATGAAAACATGAAAACTCTATTTTTTATTTTTTTTAGTGGCTGTTTTTTATTACACCCTACCTTTGTATACACTTCGGTTTCTACAAACAACAGTGAGAATATTATTGGAATGTCTACTAAAAAGCACAGAAAACCTGCTAGTATTCATTTACTAAAAAGGGATCGTATAACTCGTTCTGTTTTAATGATTCCAGGCTATATTGAAGATAATCAACTTTATGTTTGTTTTGATGAGCCTGTGGAAAAGGCATATATAGTTGTAACGGATATTGAGTCTGGCAAACAGATTTATTCCAATACTTTTACTGGAAGTATTTTGGTTATACCTTTAATCGAATTGAGCGAATCTTATACAGTAGAGATTGTGTAAGAGAACTTTTGTCTAATTGTTGCAGTATAGTTAATTTGATAATACAAGAAATAATATGAGAACTTTATTATTTTTGTTAGGGAGTTTGCTCTCTTTGACAGGCTATGCACAATCCCTAAATTCAACTTATAACCAACCTCGAAGTGGAGACCGACTTGTAAAACGTATGGTTACCGCTTGCGAGCCAGGAGAAAGCGGTATTGGGCAAGTGTGGAATTTTAGTGAATTGAAACTTCATGATGTTAATTATGAATTAAAATATGTAGCACAAGGTGTTGATACGATCATTGGTACTGAGCATCATACAATGTATTACTATCGTATTTCTGGTGACTCACTTTTCTGTTTGGGTTATGAAAATCCTACTACTTTTATTGCTTATCAAAAGCCAGAATTACTTTTGACTTTCCCTATTTTTCAAGGTCGAGTAATAGCTGATTATTTCGATGGAAAGGGCAATTATTGTGAGAAATTGGATATTTGTTTGTGTGGAAAGAGTATGGTTACAGCTGATGCTTCTGGTACTTTGATTTTGCCGGGAGGTGATACGTTACGTAAAGTAATGCGTACCTATACACATAAATTTATCCACCAGAAGATGACTCCAGGATATAATATATCGGATACTTTACAGTTGGACACTTTTGCTTTTAGATTGGATCGTGATAGTATTGAGTATTTATTGTATAATGACTCCATTCGTTTAGAAACTGAAATTTGGCGTTGGTACGCTGATGGTTATCGTTATCCTGTATTTGAAACAGTGAAAAGCATGATCTATAAATTTGGAAATGCTCATGAGCATTTCACAACATCTTTTGTCTATTTGCCAAACGAACAATATTATGATTTACCGTATGATACGGATAATCAAGAAAGGCGCGAGGAAATAATGGATGAACGACGGAAACGAGAATGGCGAAGTACTGATGAAAATAGGAAGAGGAATGATAATATTGATTATCGTTTGGAAATGGACAATGATGGTGATTTGCAGATTATTTATAATTTAAAAGAAGCAGGCAAAGTCTCTTTTGCTCTTTATGACATACAGGGAAGACAACTCTCTGCCATTCAGTCTGCTAATCAATCTGTCGGACTATATGAAAAGATTATTCCTATGGGAAAATACTCTAGAGGTGAATATTTGCTTAGAATAATAACAGAGAGAAAGATTTATGGAGAAAAAATTGTGAAACATTAAAAACTGAATATCATGAAAAATAAGCTGTATCTTTTAATTATATTGCTGAATATTAGTCAATTATTATATAGTCAGTCTATACCTTTTATACCTGATAATACACAAAATTATTATTTTAATCCACAAAATTTGGGGTTGTCTTCTCCGCAAGTTTCGGATTTTATTAAAAATGAGAATGTCGGAGTTGATTATTATAGAGGGACTATAAATTTGGATATACCTTTGGACAAATATTCAGATCCTGATTTTGATATTCCAATATCGTTAAAATACCAATCTGAAGATTTTGTTCCTTCAAGACGTCCCTCTTATGTAGGATTAAACTGGACTCTTAATGTTGGGGGAGCAATAACCAGAACTGTACATGGTAGCCCTGATGATGTGAAAGGGAAGTATATGAATAGCAATGATGGTTCTTATTTGAAAGATGGATTATGGGTAGCTATAAAAGAAGGTAAATTCAAAAAATATACAGAAGATGATTTGAGAAATTTTAAAATGGAGGTCTTGGAGCATGGAAAAGGTACTCCATTTGCACACGGTGATGTTAAGTATGATATGGAGCCAGATATTTTTTATTTTAGATTTTTTAATCATTCAGGACAATTTATGATTGATAATAAGGGAAATCCTGCGTTAATAAATGGAAATGGTTATAAAATAAATTTAAATAAAATGGCTGTTCAACCTTATAGTACCACGGATGCTCCTCTTTCCTCTACCATAGAAATTATTACTCCTGATGGTTATATCTATGAATTTGGAGGGGATGTTAATTATTTAGAGTATTATATTCCTAATAATCCGAAAGATTGCCAAAAGCTTCCACGTAGTATTACGTCTTGGTTGTTGAAGTCTGTGAAAGCTCCTAATGGTCGTGTTGTTAAGTTGGAATATCAAACTGCTATGCAGACATTTAAATATAACTACTATCTTTATTCAGAGATTGTAGGTCGATATTTTAAGCGATATATGGGGGCTATGCCTCCTGGTATGAATCCTGATATGCCTGTAAATAGTTCTCAAAAGAAGAAAATTGCAATGGAAGATAAAACTAATATTCCTCTTTTAACAAAAATCACTATTGATGATGCATGTATTGAATTTTCTTTGTCTAATAATGGTGAAGGTTTTTATGAAGATAATGATTATACAAGATGCCTTTCTTTCATCAGAATTCTTTTTAACGGAGTAATTCTGAGACAAACTCAACTTAAATACCAAACTAATGGAGGGTATTTGCTACTGGATGAAATAGATAATAAGGGAGGAAAATATAACTTTTCGTATAATACATTACATAAATTCCCGCATCCTTTGACTACCTCTGTCAATCATTGGAATGGTTGGAATGGTGGATCTGATACAGAAGTCGATGTTGAAAAATATTGCAGAGGTTTAAATAAAAATAGAGAAGTAGACCTTTTTAATACAGGTTTTGCACTATTGCATAAAGTAACATATCCTTCAGGTGGAGCTACGATATTTGATTATGAATGCAATACTTACAATATTTATTATGAAAAAGCAAGTGATGCCTTACAATTGAGGCAGAAGAAGGCTGGAACAGGACTTTTATGCGGTGGAGCACGGATATGTAGAATCAGTAATTATGAATCTGCATGGGCCGATCCGGACTTCAGAACATACTCTTACATTAAAGATGGATTTAGTAGTGGTAGTATTTGCGTGAAACCCAATTATATGACATTAGAACATTTGAAGTATTTTACAGATTTACTTGGGGAAAATATAAATGGGAAGACATATATGTATCAAGCGAATTACGATGTTTATCCGTTAAATATTAGCGCAAATACTTACTTGAATTCTCATTATTTGTTGGAGCCTTATATTGGCTACTCTCATGTAAAAGAAGAATTTGGAGATGGAAGTTACAATTTGTATGATTTTACGTCTTTTGAGGATTGTCCAGATATTATGGATATCACATATAAAATGCACCCTAGGAATATAACGGAAACATCCCTTACATTATACCAAACATTAGAAAAACATAATCTTTATATTGAAAATAGTATGGCTTTTTATCGTGGTAGGCTCATTTCTAAAGGTTCTTATTCAAAATCAGGACAATTGGTACAATTAGAAAAGAATACTTATAATACTTCGCAATATACGAAAAATTATGTAATTTCTATATTTACTTCTGGAGTGGGACAAGCGGCCTATAAGACCTACTTAACTCCTTGTTCTCTTACCCGCCAAGAAACTATAGATTCTAATGGGGTTTCAATTGTTAAAGACATTCTTTATAATAATAAAAATTTGGTTGATAAGGAAACATACATTGGAAGTGATGGAAAGAGCATGTCAATACGATATGGATATCCATTTAATACTCATTCTAATAGTACTTTAGAACAAATAACGCTTGATTCTTTGGTAAAGCGTAACCAATTAGATATACCAATTGAGGTTGTTTATTCTTCAAATAATATGGTAGTGGGAGCTATATATAATAAGTATTCTTTTTTTAATAATAATGCTTTAATAGAGAAAGAAAAATTTAGTCGTTTGGGGATAAATAATCCTATATCTAATTATTCTGGTATATCTGATGCAAGATATAAAACTAAAGAACAGTATTTGAAATATGATCAATATGGTCGTCTGCTGCATTTACAAAAAAACATGAATCAAAATTATTCTTTTATATGGGGGTATAAATCACGATATATAATTGCGTCGATAGAAAATGCGACATATGAGGACGTGAAAAATGCTTTGGGTAAAATGCCTGAGGTATATTCTTCCCAAGTACTTCCTGATATGACTGCTATTAATAATTTGAGAAAGGTTTTACAAACAGCTCGTGTAACATCATATGCCTATTGGCCAATGGTTGGTATTTCAATAGAATTTCGCCCCAATAACCTGGCTTTTCTATATGAATATGACAACTATGCGCGTTTGATACGTAAAAGTCAGGCTGGAAAAATAGAAGAAGAATATGAATATCATTATCGACCCAATCATGTGGTTGTACATTAGCATTTGTAATGTAGTGGGATCATGAGTTTAATTTTAAAAAAGTACAATTATGAGTAGAAGATATTATTTCAATTTATTGTTTTTGGTATGCTGTTGTAATGTAAATTCTCAAGTTAATACTCAAAACTATATTCTAACCCGTACAATGCTTAACGAAACGGGAAATGCTAGTATAGAGAAGATTGCTTATTACGATGGTTTAGGACGTCTATTTCAGACTGTAGAAAAGGGAATTACCCCTTCGAAATTGAATTTAGCTACTTTACAAGAGTATGATAACACAGGTCGGAAAGCGGCTGTGTGGCTTCCGATTACCTCTGCAGCTGACTGTGTAATGTCTGCTACTTTTAAGAATTCAGCTCCAGGTAACTACGAAAATGATTCTCGTCCTTTCAGTGAACCTATTTATGATGCTTCTCCATTGAACCGTATTGTTAAACAATACGGACCGGGTAGTGCATGGTATAGTGAACATGCGGTGCAGATGGATTATCAGACGAATACAACAAGTTTTCCATTGAACTGTATTCATTATTCGGTTAATGGTTCTAATAGTTTAGTTTCTAATGGGAACTATGCGGCGAAACAACTATATGTGGTTAAAACAACTGATGAAGATTATAAAGTTAACTATGAGTTTAAAGACAAACTTGGGCGAGTGATTCTTACAAGACAAGTGGAAGGTAATAAAACATATGATACATATTATGTATATGATGATTTGGGAAATAAACGTTTTGTTCTTCAGCCAATGTATCAACAGGATAGTAATCTTGCACTTTATGCTTATCAATATAAGTATGATGAGGATAATCATTGTATTGAGAAGAAGTTTCCTGGAGTGGAGCCGATTAAGTATATATATGATATGGCTGATAATCTTATTTTTTCGCAAGATGGAAGTCAACGTACAACAAATAAATGGACATTCTATTTATATGATAAATTTAAGAGATTAACTGTAACTGGAATATGTTCTAATGCAAATATTTCTTTTGTAGCATCCAATATCATTTTTTGTACATGTACTTATAGTAATACAGGATTAGGAAATAGTGGTTATACTTCTAATCTTCCTTTAACTTCTCCTTTAATTTATTTGGTTAATTATTATGATACTTATGACTTTCGTTCATTAACAGGATTCATTAATAATACTTATTTTCCTCAGGCCACAGTTGATGCTAAAGGTAGTTTAACAGGTTGCGTAACGATGATTATGGAGAATGGATTTAAACTGTATTCTGCTAATTATTATGACGTTAAAGGACGGATTACCAAAACTGTATCAAGTAATCATTTAGGAGGATATGATACAACTAATACAACTTATACATTTACAAATAAACCTTTAACGGTTCAACGTAATCATACGGCAAATGGCATGTCTCCCTTAACAGAAGTATATACTTATACATATGATCATGCTGAACGTATTATTAAGGTTCAACATACTTTGAATGGAAATACTGTGACACTTACTATGAATACTTATGATAATTTGGGGCGATTAATAACTAAGACTCTACACAATACTCCTTCTAATCGCTTTACTTATATTTATAATATTCATGGTTGGTTGACTGAAATTAAACATCCTAAGTTTACTCAAAATCTTTATTATAATACAGGGAATAGTTCTGCATGTTATAATGGAAATATTAGTAGTATGACTTGGGGTAGTGAAGGAGATATTGTGCGTGGATATAAATTTACTTATGATAATTTAAATCGTTTAAAAAATGCTGTCTATGGTGAGGGGGGGACTATGTCTACAAATGTAGGGCGTTTTTCGGAAAATGTAACTGAATATGATAAAAATAGCAATATTAAGACATTGCAGCGTAATGGAAAAATAGCTGCTTCTACTTATGGGATTATTGATAATTTGACTATTACATATAATGGCAATCAATTGAAAAATGTGAATGATGTTGCAACGGATCCTCTTTATAGTGGAGCTTTTAATTTCATGGATGGTTTAAAATCTACAGGAACAGAATATATTTATGATAATAATGGTAATTTGAAAAAAGATTATAATAAGAAAATATCTAATATTCAGTATAATCAATTAAATTTGCCAAGTACAATACAGTTTGCGGATGGTAGCTGTATTGATTATTTGTATAGTGCTGATGGCGTAAAGCATCGAGTAGTTCATAAAACGGTAGTAGCTAATGTCTCTGTTCCAATGGGACAGATAAATAAAATGACAAAAAATCAAACAACTCAAAATCATGTGCTAGATTATTGTAACAATGTGATCTATGAGAATGGTCGTTTAAGCAAAATTCTGACCGAAGAAGGATATATATCTTTGGATGAAACGGGAGCAGGCTCGACTTATCATTACTATTTGAAGGATCATCAAGGTAATAATCGCCTTGTAATAAATCAAATAGGAATTATTGAACAAATAAATCATTATTATCCATTTGGGGGAATATTCGATGATAATATAGCAGTGAGTCAGCCTTATCGGTATAATGGAAAAGAATTAGACAGGATGTATGGATTAGATTGGTATGATTATGGTGCTCGGAATTATGATTCAGCTATAGGACGATTTACAACAATAGATCCTGAGACGGAAAAATATAGTTTGGTGAGTCCTTATGTATATTGTAAGAACAATCCAATCAATAGAATTGATCCAGATGGGAAAGATGATTATATAGTTGATTCTAGAGGTCGGTTACATTTTTATGCAAAGGGGGATGTGAAAAAACCTGATCGTTTGTATAATTTCTCAGAAACAGTAAAGAATCCTATTGGAGATAATAATATTGCAGTGTCTGATAAGAATTTATTACCGGGAATGCTGGATGTGCAAAATCGTAAAAATGCTGGTTATAGAACTTATGGAATTACTCAAAACCTAAAAGATGCAGCTGAAGTATTTAATTTTGTAGTGACGAATAGTGATGCTGAATGGAAGTTAAATGTGTATAATTATCATGGGAAATATACGGCTATACTTGCAACGAAACAGGACGCTGACCATGTTCAGAATAGTGATTTGATGCAACAGGAATTATCTATACAAGGAAATCGAATTATAGATATTCATTCTCACACGAATGCAAATGGTACTAAAGGAGGATCTCCTGATGATTTAAATAATGCAAAAATTGATAAGGTGAGGAGAGCGGTATATTTTAAAGCTAATAAAACACTATATGAATATAATAGCTCTCAATCAAATATTAGGGAGATACCTGTTCGGGCTGCAATTGATATTTTAATACAAATGGGAATAAAATAATATTTATGAATATGAATCAAAAGGGGATTATATTATTAAGTTTATTAGTATTGTTTTTAGGATGCATACAAAGATCGGACGATGCATATCGACGGGCTATTGGATATATAATGCCACTAGTTGATAGTGGATATATATCTGATGACTATATTCATCTATATGAAATGGGAATGAATGATTCAAATAGTATATATACAATATTTGGAAGTAATTCTCCAGTTTCAAATTTTACAGAGTTTCCATCTAAGATAGTGAAGTCTGGTGGAAAATATTTTTGCTTTGTGAAGTTGGATGAACCGGAGTTATCAGTAGAACAGGTAAATAGGATAACTAATTGCTACAATGATATTGAGATGGGATATCCTAATTCAGATATTTGGTATATGGGAATTTCAAAGTATAAAAATAGTGGAGTGATAATAAAACAGTCGCAAGATGCTTGGGATATGATAGATTATTCAGAATTATGGCCTTATTTATCAGGGGGACAGCCGGAAAGAAAAGAATTTTATATGTGTCTAATGAGTCATGATATGATATTGTCAAGACCTAATTTGCTGTGTGTTGATAGTTTGAAATTTTGTATAAGAAATGTTTGTGGGAAAATTGAAGCCTACAATAAGAGCGATTCTATAATTATGTTATCTTCTGATGTGCCGGACAAAGCTTGTGTTGTTAGTGGGCATGATACACTTATACTGTCGCTTTGTGACTCATTACCTATTGAAATACTTCCCAATAGTTTATGCGTATTGCATTATCAAAGCGAGCAGAATAATTTGTTTTTTCAAAAATTGTCCACTGATAAGACATGGATGTCTTTATATAAGCTATTTAGTGATTCAACCTATTGCTTTCTTAAAATGAATGGGGAACCTAAAACTATTCATCTATTACATAATGATTTTGAATCTTTCAGTACGATTATAGATGACTCAGGGAATGTACTGAAGAATGTTTGGAATGAAGGTGTCTTTGATAAAAGTAAACGAAGAGCTAGATTTTGGGGGATTGCAACAGCACCTGTTCCGCCAAATGTATCATTTGGTGATGTACAGCATTAGACCGAAGATTAGTCAGTGGTGTGTTTCTTTATAAAAACTGTGTTGGGGTTATTGGATGGACTTTTTCTTATTGTATGTTTTATTGTTTTGTACTTCTGTTTATTAATGATCGTGAAGTATCCTTCTTTTTCCCTGCTAAGAACATGCTGAAGTCACTGTTAAAGCCCCACTCTACTTTTACAGCATAGTATCTTTGCAACGTGATCACAAACAAAGAACAGTTTATTAATCATTTAAATTTTAAAATTATGTCTATTTGTTATGTTGTGAGTAAAAGAGTGTTTGGTTTTGATGAGAAGAAAGTTGAAAAGTTCGTTGCAGAGCCGTGTACTCTTGGAATGATTGAGTTCGATGATTTATGTGAAGAGGTGATGAAAGTGGGATTGGTGCCAAGAGGTGTAGTGAAATTTGTGTTGTTACTATGGGAGTTGCTTTTGGTGCAGAACTGGGGGTGCAACTTGCCAATCCTGATCCAAGTAAAGATGCGCATGAAGCAAGACAGAAACAGGTTGAACAAAAGAAAGAAAATACCAATAAACCTCAAAATGAAAATTGGCTTTATCAATTTATGAGTTGGTTGCTTAAATAGTAAAATTTATATGAAAGAAAAAATCGTTAAATTTGTTGGTAAAATGATCTTGCCAATATGCTTTGTGATGATTTGTCTCTCTATTTTTAGAGATTATATAGATAATATTCCTTATCTATATTTGCTTCCTATTAGAATTATACTTTTACTAGGTGCAATATCTATGATTGTGTCTAGTATAATAAAACCTACTATTAAAAAAAGGGAAAAACTTCATAGAGGAAGAAATATAAAAGACTTTTGTTATTTGAACTCGAGTATTATTATAGAAAAAGTATTTGTTTGGTATATTTCTTTATATATAATTTTGAGATTAGATAAAGTTTCCATTATTTTTAGCTTCACTGCGTTGTTAGTATTTGGTATATTTTATGGTTATAGGATTGCGAATATAGTAAACTTGTATTTGAAAGATAGGTCATGAATGTTATGTGTTAGTGGATTTATATTTACTTAAGTGCTCAGATTGTATGAAAGTAATAAGTGAAAACTATTCTTATGAGTATGATTATATTGAGCATTTCCGGACTTACCCGTTTCGGCGGATATTTTATCATAATTGGTCGAAAGAGAAAATATAGACTGAATAATCTTTCGGCCAACTATGATTTTTAATCCGAAATAACAAAAAGCTGCTTGATGAGGCGTAATTTCAATCAGATTGAAAATCCTATGTATGTAGAAAAACAATATGAAATCCAGTAGAAACTGGTGGGTAGTTTTAAACCATAAAATAGGAAATATGGCAGTTGCAGGAAATCTGTAGTTCGAAATTCACCATCCGGTTTTGTTTCTGTGCTTATTATTGGGAGTATATGTGTGCGTAAGGATGAGAATGTTATGAGGGGAAAGCCCTCAGCCTGCAGACTCGTGAAAACATAATGACTTTCGGACCGCCGAAAAAATATGAGAAAACAAGCTTGGAAACTAATATTTTCTTTTAATTACCCCTAGGTCACCGTTAAAGCACCACTCCACTTTTACAGCATAGTATCCTTAATTGATAATTTGAAATTGAATATTAACAAGGGATTTTTTGTACAATTAGGATATTTGGGGTGTTTCCGTCTTGGAATTTAGGCTAAAAGTTAGGATAAATAATATTGAATTATTTGCCTAAATGTTTGACTTTGCTTTTTGAATATTGCATCTTTGCAAGTAATAAACCTAAACTTTATGGTGGTAGAAGGTGAATTTGTGTTTCAGATCCGGACGTACAAGAAAAAAGAACTGGGCCACCTGTATTGTCTTGATATAATTGAACGTTGTGCTATCCAAACATTGCTCGCTGGATAAGGAGAAATAAAGAACTTTATGCAGTATTGCTTCATACAGGTTATACGGCCAGGGCACGTACGTTTTTTCCTAACCAGGTTTCAATCATTGTTCGCTATTTGGATGGGTCTTAAACTTTGAAGACCTGATACTTATAAAAAAAAACGAGCAGAAATATTGTTTTATGTTAAAACGAAAGATCCTATTAAACTTTTTGCTTTTCCTGTTGTCTTAT
>ULMD01028360.1_pt1 | contig 14347 bp, 10 predicted proteins | sample 1951561 | NCBI WGS metagenome assembly ULMD01 (sample SAMEA4835541, study PRJEB28245) | human gut metagenome | biome: gut microbiome; material: fecal sample | place: Denmark | collected 2008
CCATTGCCATAACAAGCAATACTGACACTGCTTTTCTTCGTTTCATTTTTTCTCCTCCTTCTTAATCACATCTGATTTCTGTAAGATCTGTATCAGATTTTGTAATTTTATTTTACCAATTTGTCATTTTTCTACAACCGGACAAAAATCAAAAAAAGTCATGACAAATTTTAGTTTTTCATCTAAAATCTGTCATGACTCTCTATCACAGGTACTATTGTCCTCGTTTATTCATTTACACTGCGTGTCTTCTTGCGGTACGTTGTCGGCGTACATCCTTTGCTCTGGATAAACCGGTTAATAAAGTAATCCAGATCACGGTATCCTACTTCTTCCGCCACAAGATAGATTTTATCATCCGTCCTAAGAAGGATCTCCGCTGCCCGCTCGATCCTGTAATTATTCAGATATTCCTTGAACGATACACCATATTTTTTCCGGAACATCTGCCCTAAATAAGCACTGTTGACAAAATATTTCTTCCCGAGTTCTTTGAGCGTCAGATTCTCTGCATAATTTTTCCGGATCTCCCCCTCCACATCAAGAAGCACACCGCGGGACGCATTCTGCCTTAACTGTACCAGATAATCCGCATACTCCATGACGAATCTGCGGAAATGTGAAAGGCTTCCTCGGATCATATGTACCTGAAACGCATTTTCGCAGATATACTGTAACACCTCATCCTGATTGACGCTGTCATCCTGCTCCATCGCAAGGGAAACCAGACGGTACAGGAGATAATTCATGTTCATCTGTACCAATTCCGGGTTCATTCCCGCCTCATTCATCTCCTCATAGATCGCTGCAACATTATCCTCGATCCTTTTCTTGTCATTCTCTTCCACACTCCGCAGCAGATCCTCGATTTTTTTGTGGCTCACCACAATACCGGACGGATTTTTCTGCTCTTTCGAATAGTACAATAGATTCGGCATCACCTTAAAATTGGAAAAAGTCTTTGCGATCACTGCCGACCGGAAAGATTCTGAGATATCACTGATATCTTCCACCTCACTGCCGACATACATCACGACCGGATGGACTGTGCTTTTCTGAATCTTTTCCAATAGCAGATTGATATATTCCTGCTCCCGCAGTCCCTTTTCCTGCGAAATTTTTTTACAGAAAATAAATCCCACATCATAACATTCTTCCTTGCCTTCCGCGTCTAAGAATGTAAGACAGCTGTATTCACCTCCAAGATACTGCATGCAGGCTTCATATATCTGTCTCTGGAGCTGCCGTTTCTTTTCCGATCCTATGTCCGTATCCGTCTCGCCATCCTCCGACTCGATCCCGATATAGCGGATCCCTCTTCCAAAATCCACCTGTCCTTTAACATAAGAGAGTGCCGTTTCCTCCTGTCTGCCGAGCAAAAGTGTCTGCATCTGCTGCACAAAATACGCTTTTCCGATTTTCCGGATTCGCTCGCTCTCTTCCTTTTTATCCTGCTGCATCTGTTTTACCTTTGAAAGCAGTGCAAGGAGCTGGCTTTTCTGGATCGGCTTTAATATGTAATCCGTACACTGCCATTTGATTGCCTCTTTCGCATAGGTAAAGTCTCCATAACCGCTCAGTATTACAAAAAATGCCTCTGACAGATGCGTTTCCCTGATATATTTTAAAAATTCCAGACCATTCATAACCGGCATTTTGATATCCGCTAAGATCAGGTCGACCGGATTACTCTTTAAAAATTCTACCGCCTCACTGCCATTCCCCGCAGTTCCCACAATCTCAAATCCTTCTTTTTCCCAGTCAATCAACGCAGAAAGTCCCTGTACGATAAATGGCTCATCGTCCACAAGCAGCACTTTAAGCATTCTATCCCCTCCATTCTTTCTCCCATAAAATTTTCCCTATCTTCTCCTTTTTATGAAATTGCATTCAAAGGTATCACTACAGATACTTCTGTTCCAACACCTCTTTCACTTTCGATATGAAATTTTACATGATCTCCTGTATACATTTTCAGTCTCACGCAGGCATTGATCACACCTACCCGTCCTTTTTCTTTAAGCATCTCGATATTTGCCTCTTCCATGCGTTCCTGCAGATAATTCAGATATTCTTCCAGCATCCCCTCCCCGGTATCCTCCACTTCAAGATGCAGATTATTTTTATCTTTATATACACGGACAAAGATCCATGACTGTGACGCTTTTCCCTCAATACCATGCACACATGAATTTTCCGTAAAAGTCACTAACGATAATTTAGGAATCTGGTACTCCCTGCAGTCATCCTCCATTTCAATGCTGTATCTTAGCCGGTCACCAAAACGGTATTTCTGAAGTTTTAAATACGACTCCACAAAACCGATCTCCGCACCAAGGCTCACAATATCTGTTCCCCACTCCACATACTGCCGTTCTATCAGCGAAAGCTGTTCGATCATTTCCGCTGTCTCATCCTCATGTTTTAAGATGCTCCGCATGCGGATATTTTCCAATACATTGAATAGAAAATGCGGGTTGATCTGGCTGTGAAGTGCCAGAAGTTCCGCCTTTTGTCTGGCAATATCAGCATCCTGTCTGGCAATCTCCGACTCCTGCTGTTTTAACCTGCTCTCATAAACCGTCTCGATCAGATGATTCATCCGGTTTGCCATGGAATTATAATGCTGCATCAGCTGGCTGATCTCATCGGTTCCTGATATTGTTTCCACCACTTTTAATTTTCCGGTATGATCCTGCGAAAAGGTATCTTCCAACAGATGCAGACGTACTGTAAACGAACGGTTTAGAAACTGCATAAATACCCACGGGAGAAAAATATTGATCAACACCAGCAGGATCATCGGTATGGCATTGTTCCACAAAATTTTTGAGATCTGTATTTCCGGATACCGCACATAGATCTTCATCGGCTGTCCGTATAATTCTTTCTCCTGCACATAACACTTGTGCATGGTACCCTTATCAAACCTCTCAAAAGATTCTTTTATATTGTTTCTTCCGGTATTTGAAAAGATAATCTTATCACCGCTGCAGATATACACCTCTGATTCATAATTTGCCCTCAAAAGTCCGGTATTGACCGCATTATAATCCAGATCAATCTTTAAAACTTTTTCATGCGGATCTAACATATAACGGTTTAATTTCCGGATAATCGACACCTTTCTTAAATCCGTCGGAGATGTATCGTGCGTTTCATCCATGTAGGCACAAAATACAAAATTGTTCCCGGAATCCTGCAGTTTCTGATACCATTCCGTCTGTTTTACACGTCCTAACTTTTTGAACTTTCCACCATTTACGATCGTATCATTGTCGGCATACATCGTGATCTCAACGCTGCTGTTGCCAAGCGAACTGTCAAACAGGGAATCCTGCATCAGCTCCTGATACGCTTCATAAAATGCCAGATGGGAATCATAATCGGCATTCAGAAAATTGTTGATATACTTATTCATATAAATATTTTTTGAGATTGTGAGTGCTTCTTCTACTGCCTTGTCAATGCTGTACTCTGCCACACTCGCTATATTTTCTGTCACCTGTTTTCTTGCATTGTGTTCCTCCGAAAATATCATTCCGACTACAACACTGTCTGTCAGGGCGACCGGCAGGACCACACAACAGACATACAAAAGAATCAGTTTCTTTTGTATGCTGTAAGTGTCAATTTTTTCTTCGATTTTTTTACAGAGACGCACAATTATTTTCATAACATCAGACTTTCCACTGTTTTTCCTGTGAGTTTCTCACTGCGTGAATCCGGCTGCATGCCTCCGACAAAAATCTCGAAGTGTCCGGACGGCAGGATCTTTTCACCGTTTTCATCATACAGCATAAATGCCTCTGATTCCAGCCGGATATTGATTTCTTTTTCTTCCCCGGCACAGAGTGGAAGTTTTACGATCTTTTTTAACTGGCCATGCGGCATCTTTGAATGTTCTGCCTTCACGTAGACCTGCACTGTCTCAGTCCCATCCATTTTTCCGGTATTTTTTACAGACAGACCGATCGTCACTCCTTCTGACACCACTGGTTCCTGCTCTAAAAATCTCACATTTTGATATGCATACTCTGTGTAGGAAAGCCCATAGCCAAACGGATACAATGCTTCCTGTTCCATATACCGGTAAGTTCTTCCCTGCATGGAATAGTCCTCGAAATCCGGCAGTTCTTCCGTGGTACGGTAAAATGTGACCGGCAGTTTTCCTTCCGGGTTTGCTTCCCCAAATAAAATATCCGCAATGGCAGCTCCGCCTCTTGCCCCCGGATACCAGCCCTGTACGATCGCATCTACATGCTCATCCGCCCAGTTCACCGCAAGTGCACTTCCCGATAGCAGAACTAAAATAACAGGCTTGCCACAGGATACAGCAGCCTCTAAGATCTCCTCCTGCAGTCCCGGCAGGTTCAGATCCGGTTTGTCACCACTGCCGTACTCATTGCCGGCATCTCCCTCTTCTCCCTCAATGCCCGCGTCAAGTCCCAGCACTGCGACAACCACATCACTCTCCTTGCATACGCCAAGTACTTCTGACATGCGGTCATTTTCCTGTGCCAGATTGCTGGTGCGGTCCTTATAAAGATGGCAGCCCTCCGAATAGAGCACCCTCACATCGTCGCCGACATAATCTTCAATCCCCTCTAACACAGTAATGTAACGTGATGCCGTTCCCTCATAATTGCCGACTAACGCGCGTCTGCTGTCCGCATTTGGTCCGATCACGCCAATCGTTTTTATTTTATTTTTATCAAGCGGTAATATATGCTCCTTATTTTTTAGCAGGACAACGGTTCGTCTTGCCACCGCCTCATTTAATTTTTTCATCTCTCTGCTGTCTGCGGCAAGATAAGGGATTTTATCGTATGGGTTTTCTTCTTTTTTATCGAACACACCAAGTTTCATCCTCGCCATAAACAGATTTGTGACAGCCTCGTCTAAGCGTTCTTCTTTGACCAGTCCCTGTCTCACCGCCTGAACTAAAAATCCAAACAGAGTACCACAGTTTAAGTCACAGCCGTTATTCATCGCCATCGCAACCGATTCAATCGCAGTGCCTGTCACATGATGTCCCTCATGGAAATCACGGATTGCCCAGCAGTCTGACGTCACATGCCCCGAAAATCCCCATTCTTTTCTCAGAATATCGATCAGCAGACGTTTGTTTCCACAACACGGCACTCCGTTTGTCCGGTTGTATGCCCCCATCACTGCCTCCACTTTTCCTTCTTTTACGCACGCCTCAAATGCCGGAAGATATGTTTCCCTTAAATCCTGCTCCGTCACCTCTGCATCAAATTCATGGCGCACCGCTTCCGGTCCGCTGTGTACCGCAAAATGTTTTGCACAGGCAGCCGCCTTTAAATAATTTTCATCATGCCCCTGCAGACCCTCAATATAGCGGACTCCAAGACGGCTGGTCAGATATGGGTCTTCCCCAAACGTCTCATGTCCTCTGCCCCATCTTGGATCTCTGAAAATATTGACATTCGGTGCCCAGAAAGTCAGGCCTTTATAGATATCCGTATCCTTTCCCTCCTGCTGCATATTAAACTTTGCCCGTGCCTCCGTCGACACTGCATCACCGACCTGCTCTAACAGATCCTCATCAAACGTTGCCGCCAGACCGATCGCCTGTGGAAATACCGTCGCCGTGCCGGCCCGCGCCACACCGTGCAATGCCTCATTCCACCAGTTATAAGCCTTTATATTTAACCGTTCCACCGCCGGTGCCTGATACAGAGTCTGTGCCACTTTTTCTTCCAGTGTCATTTTCCCGACCAGCTCTGCAGCACGTTTTCTATAATTGTCCAGTTTTTCTGTATTCTGATTTAATTCCATATGTTTGACCCTCCCTGCAATATACACTTCCAGTATTGATTTTATGTTAGCAAATTAAAAGTTCACTGTCTACACCATTTTTTTATAGAACATATCCGAGTAAATCATAGATATTTTTTTGGAAACTGTTTCTTATCGTTTACATGTAAATTTTCAGATGGTATAATAAGAATGCGCAAGCGGTTGTTCATTTTATCATTTTATATTAAATTAAGAAAGGATATCACCGCCACAGTGCTCAAATCTGCTTCTAAGGCCAGACAATACGAACCTGTCATCCGGCGGTGGGGGTTTTATATGAAAACAGAAAAACTTTATTTTGGAGCTGCATACTATTCCGAATACCTTCCATACGACCGTGTGGAAAAGGATATGGAAATGATGGAAAAAGCAGGAATGAATGTCATCCGTATCGCGGAATCAACATGGAGTACTTTAGAGCCGCAGGAAGGCGTGTATGATTTTACACATATCGACAGAATGTTAGACGCTGCCGCACGCCACCATATTTCCGTGATCGTCGGAACACCGACCTATGCCGTACCGACATGGCTGGTAAAAAAATATCCGGACATCCTGGCAATCACCCAGAACGGCCGCGAACGATATGGCCACCGCCAGAATATGGATATCACAAACCCGGATTACCTCTCCCACGCAGAGCGTGTGATCCGCGTTCTGATGGAGCATGTGAAAGATGTGCCGCATGTGATCGGCTATCAGCTTGACAATGAGACCAAAAGTTATGGAACTGCCGGTCCCCGTGTCCAGGCAATGTTTGTAGATTATTTAAAAGAAAATTTTCCGGATATCAATGATTTTAACCATGAGTTTGGACTGGATTACTGGAGCAACCGTGTGAATGACTGGGATGATTTCCCGGATGTCAGAGGTACGATCAACCAGAGCCTTGCCGCTGAATTTTGTAAATTTCAGCGTTTACTTGTCACTAAATTTTTGAGCTGGCAGGCTGATATTGTCCGCGAGTACAAACGGGATGATCAGTTTATCACACAAAATTTTGATTTTGACTGGACCACACACTCGATCGGTTATCAGTCCCAGGTCGACCAGTACGATGCCTCACGCTGCATGACAGTGGCTGGTGCCGATATTTACCATCCTTCTAATGAGGAACTGACCGGTGCAGAAATTACCGTATGTGGAAATATCTCACGCAGTCTGAAAAAGGACAATTATCTGATCTTAGAGACCGAGGCTCAGGGACTGACTCCGTGGCTTCCTTATCCGGGACAGCTCCGCCTGCAGGCATACAGCCATATCGCAAACGGCTCAAACAGTGTGATGTACTGGCACTGGCATTCGATCCACAATGCAATTGAAAGTTACTGGAAAGGTGTGCTCTCCCACGATTTTTCTGAAAATGAGACTTACCGTGAAGCTGTCATCACCGGAAACGAATGGAAAAAGATTGGTTCTCATTTAAAAAACCTGAAAAAGGAAAATAAGATCGCTATTATGCTTGATAATGCTTCTTTAACCGGATTCACACAGTTTCCGCTTGAAAATGCCGGAGCCAACGGCTACAACACTGTAATGCGCTGGTTTTCAGATGCCCTCTACCGGTTAAATATTGAATACGATATGATTTCTTCTAAGGAACGGGATTTTTCCAGCTATGAATGTCTGATCGTACCGGCACTCTACAGTGCACCGGAATCTCTGCTTCTGGCATTAGATTCCTATGTCAGAAACGGCGGACATCTGATCACCACATTCCGAAGCGGTTTTTCCGATGAATATTTAAAGATTTATCCGGACATGCAGCCACATATCCTGCATGAATGTCTGGGACTTCACTACGATCAGTTTACACACCCGCATCATGTGGATATCGTGCCGGTTCAAAGCGATGTCATGGCGGCTGCACAGGAGCATTTTTCACATCCGGATGACTCTGCCTTTTCCCTGACCTCCTCCGCCTGTGAATGGATGGAGCTTATCACCTGTGATACCGCTGTACCGGTATTAAAATACAGCCATCCGGCATATGAACGCTATGCCGCTGCTGCAAAAAATCAATATGGAAATGGTTCCACACTTTATTTTGGAACGATGTTTGAAAATGATGAACTGTTAGAATCCGTGCTTTTATCTTTCCTGCACGAAACCGGCTTTTCCGGTGGAGATCTTTCCTCAGATGCACCGCATTATCCACTCATTGTAAAAAGAGGTATCAATGATTCCGGTAAAGAATTGTGCTACTATCTGAACTATTCAAAGGATCCGGTTTCTGTCACACACCGAGGAAAAGACGGCATAGAACTGGTTTCAGAAACATCCATTGTCTGTGGAGATAAAATTGACTTAGGCGGATGGGGTGTTGCTGTAGTTGAAATGTACCATTTCTTTTATTGATTTTGCCCAAACGCTGTTTCCATTGATTTATCATGGATTCAGCGTTTTTCATTTTCAATGTACAATTACACCGTCCTTTTCCCATACATCTCAAAATATTCCCCCGCCTGCTGCAGGGATATATTTAGTTTTTCCTGTAACTTTTTCAAAATATCCTCTTTGGAAAAACTCATATCGAGGCAGATTTCTATCATGCCCTTCGCTTCTCCCCGTGTTTCTCCTTCTGCTCTGCCACGCGCTTCTCCACGAACTTCTCCCTCTGCTCTGCCACGCGCTTCACTCTCCGCGATCAGATCTTCGATTGCCTTACACATCTCTATCTCCCCCTCTTCTTCTGATACTTCGATCGGTGTATTTGTAATCGTCTTTATCACTCTTGCAGCATTCATTTCAATACTTCTATGGGCATCTGTCCTCAAAAATTCTAACAATTTATCTTTATTTTTCGAGTACTTGATATACCCTATAACCTCCCTCATACTTGTGGAAAATTTATTTAGTTGTTCTTCCGTCAACTTCGCCGGATCGATCAGATGAATCCGGTAATTCTCCACAAAACTTAAAATTTCTATATCACTTACAGACATCATTTCGTGCAAAGATAACGGTCCGTCCCATTCCTCTGCTCCAAAGTGAATCACAAGTGTGATGACTGGTTTGATGCAGTCTTCCTTTAAAAATCCGGACAAATACTCACCATTGCTTTTGCCTGTAAAATCTTTTTTGTTCCGACGGTGTCCGGCAGCTATATCCGCCACCTGTCTGCCATATTGCAGGGCATCATAGATGGCATTTCTGACGGGCATCGCATAATGAACATCCGTCTGGTTCTCGATACCTAATAAAACATACGACATCTTTTCATCCTGTTTGATGACTGCTGATTTTAAAATATCGCGGTATTTCTGCACCGCATCTGTTTTTTTTCCTGCTCTGCCGGCAGTTTTCTTTCTCACAGATCCATTTTTCACAGAACTCCACTCTGTTTCCTGCACTTTCCCTTTCTTATCCTCACCGGCTTTTTCTTCATCACCAAACGGCAATGCAATCTCTGTCGGATCAATCTCTTTCAGCTTTGCCGGATCAATCACCTTTTTCCCATTGTAGATCAGATAATTAAACGCATCTGCAAATACGGCATTTTCCCGCATATACTCTTTTGTTACCATGTCCGCTGTCCCCATTTGTTTCTCCTCCTCTGTGTTGTTTAGGAGAAATCTTTGGGTTTCTAAGAATTCTCCCTGCTTAAATATGTGAGTAATAAAAGCATTGAAAATTCTTATGATTTCGATCTGTTCATAGAATGGCGCATATGCCTGTGTAGATAATTCAGAATGTCATGCTTTATAAGAATTATATTAATTTATATTGTTTTTAAACAATATGTTTCCCATACATCTCAAAATACTCCCCCGCCTGCTGCAGGGATATATTTAGTTTTTCCTGTAACTTTTTCAAAATATCCTCTTTGGAAAAACTCATATCGAGGCAGATTTCTATCATGCCCTTCGCTTCTCCCCGTGTTTCTCCTTCTGCTCTGCCACGAACTTCTCCTTCTGCTCTGCCACGCGCTTCGCTCTCCGCGATCAGATCTTCGATTGCCTTACACATCTCTATCTCCTCCTCTTCTTCTGATACTTCAATCGGTGTATTCGTGATCGTCTTTATCACTCTTACCGCATTCATTTCTATGCTTCTATGGGTATCTGTCTGCAAAAATTTCAACAGCTGTTCCTTATTTTTTGAGTACTTGATATATCCCATGACTTCTTTCAGGCTCGTGGAAAATTGATCCAGCTGTTCTTCCGTCAGTTTTGCCGGATCGATCAGGTGAATGCGATAATTCTCCACAAAACTTAAGAGTTCCATATCTCTTGTCGACATCATTTCGTGCAATGATAACGGACCATCCCATTCCTCTGCTCCAAAATGAATCACAAGCGTAATCACCGGTCTGATATGATCTTCCTTTAAAAATCCGGACAGATACTCACCATTATTTTTTCCCGAAAACTCTTTTTTGTTCCAGCGGTGTCCGGCAGCTATGTCCGACACCTGTCTGCCATATTGCAGGGCATCATAGATGGCATTTCTGACAGGCATCGCATAATGGACATCCGTCTGGTTTTCGATGCCCAAAAGAACATAGGACGTTCTTTCATCCTGTTTGATTACCGCAAATTTTAAAAGATCACGGTATCTCTGCACTGCATCTGTTTTTTTGCCTGCTCTGCCGGCAGTTTTCTTTCTCACCGATTCATTTTTCACAGAACTCCACTCTGTTCCCTGCGCTTTTCTATTCTTATCTTCACCATCTTTTTCTTTACCGGCTTTTGCTTCATCATCAAACGGCAGTGCAATCTCTGTCGGATCGATCTCTTTCAGCTTTGCCGGGTCAATCACCTTTTTTCCATTGTAGATCAGGTAATTAAATGCATCCGCAAATACGGTATTTTCCCTCATATACTCTTTTGTTACGATGTCCGCTGTCCCCATTCATTTCTCCTCCTCTGTGTTATCTGGGAGAAATCTCTGCGTTTTTAGAATTCTCCCTGCTTAAATGTATGGATAATAAAAGCATTGAAAATTCTTATGATTTTGATCTGTGAATAGAATGGCGTATATGCCCGTGTAGATAATTCAGAATGTCATGCTTTGAATGGATTTTAGCATATTGCTTATACTATGTCATCAAAAAGACGTTATTTTAATGATATTTGTAATTATTGCACAAAAACGTAGTCGGATAACACATAAAAAATAATCTCTAATTTTTTTGTGGAAAGATGTTTTTCCTTGCGAAGTTCTCGTATCTTGATGCCACATACATTTTTACGATCATCGTTATACCAAAATGCTTTCATGCATGTTCTCCATCCATAAAATATGCTTGTCAAGAAGAATTTATATTATTTATATATAAAACGCGCCTTATAATTATGCTTGTTAAGCAGAAAATATAAAAACTAAGAAAACAAGTAACGAAAAGAGGATGATGTCGAGAAAAACTATGGTAGAAACACCGGAAATATAATATCCGGCGAAAGAACAAAAATTTTAAAAATCGAGAGGATATGAAACTCATATATTTACAGAAGATACCCTAAAAGAGGAGTCAGTCATGTTGACTCCCTTTTTTACAAATATTTCTCTACCAGGATCTCCCCGATTGCCCGGTTTCCCGCCACAATATCGGAATTTCCGGTGATATCCACCGGTTTTCCTTTATAATCCGTGACTTTTCCACCCGCTTCTTCCACAAGGAGCATTCCGGCTGCATAATCCCAGGGTTTTAAACTGCGTTCGAAGTATGCATCGATTCTTCCTGCCGCCACATAGGCAAGTTCTAATGCTGCGGAACCAAGTCTTCGGATATCCGCACAATCCGTAAATACCTTTTCAAAAATTCTAAAATTTTCTTTTGCAAGTTCGCGGTAATATGGACTTGTTCCTATGGAGATCAGACACTCGGAAAAATTCTGCCTTTTGCTGACGGAGATTGGACTGCCATTTAACAATGCTCCCTTTCCCCGTTCTGCCACAAATATTTCATCAGAATACGGATGATATATGATTCCAAGCGTTAGTACACCCTTTCTTGCAAGTGCCAGTGAAAGTGTACTGTTTCGGAAATCATGGATCAGGTTGGTCGTCCCATCCACCGGATCTAAGATCCAGACATCACCGTCAAAGTCAATATCGCTGTTGTCCTTTTCCTCCCCCATAAACTGAATTTCCGGGTACAGTTCATAGAGTGCGGTTTTTACCTGCTCCTGCACTTTAAAATCGATCTGTGTCACAAAATCCGCAACACCCTTTACCTTGATCTGTGATGAGCCCTCACGGTCTAAAAATAACGGTTTGACCTGTTTTACGATCTCTATGATTTTTTGTGTATCAACACTCATGCTACTGCTCCCCTTTTATTTTTACAATTTCCTTTTCATTTCGCACAATATCACTTATTTTTGCAGTTTCCTTTTCATTCCGCGCAATATCTCTTTATCCTCCGCCGATATCCGGTAAGATTCGATCATTTTCTGGATCGCCTTATTGTATGTTTCGTCATCCAAATGATTCTCCAGTAAAAATGCATGTGTTTCCTTTGGGTACTTTGCATATGCAGTTGCAACGCCCCACGCAACTCCCATTTTCCTGTAATATCCCGGATGGTCGAGTCTGTCCCACACAGCCAGCACACGCGCAATGTATGCCTCTGTCAGGAAATGATCCATCAGCATAACTGCAACGACGCGCTGCTCAAATTCCTGATCTGATTTCGCATACGGCATCAGAAAATTCCAGACTTTTTCGCGGTGTTTCTGCGCAATTTTAAAAGTTGCACAAAAGCAGTCATTGATCGACCAGTCATGGATCTTCGGGATAAATGCCCGCACATATTCCAAAAGCTCATCAATCTCTCCTTTTGCATATCCGAGTACGAGTCCCTGCAGCATGATCTCCTCATAAGTATCGCAGGCAGCGTGTTCTAAATACCCGCGCCAGTCCTCTTTTGCAATCTTTTTTGCAAGAGTGCGCAGCTTTGGGATACGCACACCTATGATCGGATCTGTTCCGGGGATCAGACCGGATGTAAACCTCTGAAATTTTGGTTCTGCTTCTGCCTTTAGCCATACGCAGATCTCTTCGTTTGTCATGTGCGGCTCTCCTTGTTTTTATTGTAAACCAAATGCCTTTTATATTAACATACCACACAGGACAGATGAAAACCACCTCTAATTTTCATAGAGTTCCCCATCCACGATACGTACCACTCTCTTCGCATGTTCGGCAACGCTTAAATCATGCGTGATCATGACGATCGTATTTCCCATATCACTCAGACACTGAAATAGTTTCAGCACTTCTTTTCCGCTGTTACGGTCTAAGGCTCCGGTCGGCTCATCTGCTAAGAGGATCGTCGGCTGTCCGACTAAGGCACGCGCGATTGCAACACGCTGCTGCTGACCGCCGGAAAGCTCATTCGGTTTGTGGTCGATTCGCTCTGCAAGCCCTAACATTGCAATGCTATCCATGCTGGCATCTCTTGCATCCTTCAAGGTCATTCCACGCATCAGAAGCGGCATGACAATATTCTGAAGTACATTGTAGGTCGGGATCAGATGATATTTCTGGAAAATGAACCCGATCTTCTGGTTACGGATATTGGTCAGTTCTTTTTCCTTTGCCTTTTCGATCTCCACACCGTCAAGGTTATAGGTTCCCTCGTCTAAGACATCCATGCAGCCGATGATATTCATCAGGGTACTTTTGCCGGAACCGGATGGCCCTAAGATGGCAAGGTATTCTCCCTGTTCGACGGTCAGGGAAATGTCTTTTAATACATGCAGGGAACCAGATCCCATCTTGTAGGATTTGTTGACGTTTTTCATCGTGATGATCTCACACAGGTGTTCTGCTGCGGCAGATTTTTCGATGTCTGCCGGTATATGTTCATTTGAAAATGGTTTTAGGATTTGTGCTGCGTCCATGTGTGCTCCTTTCTGTGTGTATGGCTCGCGTGACTGATTGTAAAACTCAGCTTTACTTTTGTGATATTGTGAAACTGGCACTGGTTTCACAATTATTTTCAGTTTTTGATGAGTTTTACAATCAGCCATGCTGCCGTTATGTTACTGTAACATCCAGATTTCTTCGATCACTTCGTTGCCGTCAGTGTCTGTTTCTACCAATATTTTTAGCAGATCACCTGAGGCAAGGCGTGAAAAAGTGGTCGTAGTGTCTGATGTTGTATGTACGGTTACGCCAACAGGTATCATAGTTGTGACTGTCTCGCCTGTCATATCGGACATGCCGCCCGGTGCGCCCTGCGGCATCTCGGTGCTGTCCATGTCGGGCGGCATCTGCATCTGACCGGACTGCTCTGTACTGTCCGAACCGGCATCATCTTCCGCTTCTGTCTTCTCCTTCGCCCGTTCTTCCGCCGCCTTCGCCACCGACTCATCCACTTCCATATAAGTAACTTCATTCCCCTCAATCGACGAAACATACGCATAGACATACTTCTGATGATCCCCCAGCGCACTTTCCGTCTCAACTCCACCTATCCGCCACATCACACATGCCGCAATAAGTACAATCACTAATACAATTACAACCACAATCGTTACTTTCTTCTTCATCAACCGCCTTAAACCTTTCC
>ULMD01054608.1_pt1 | contig 14269 bp, 16 predicted proteins | sample 1951561 | NCBI WGS metagenome assembly ULMD01 (sample SAMEA4835541, study PRJEB28245) | human gut metagenome | biome: gut microbiome; material: fecal sample | place: Denmark | collected 2008
TATGCTTGAATGTGATGCAATGGAACTTGCAGAATCTAAAGGTTTTGTTCAAGAGGCTGAAGTTAAAGCTACTATTAAAGAAGCTGGAAAGAAAGCATGGGAAAGAATTTCTGGTTTGCTTGAAAAACTTGTAGCTAAAGTAAAATCTATTTATAATAGTCTTACCATTCAGCTTGAAAAAGTTCTTTCTACAGATAAAGCATTTGTTAAGAAATATGAAAAAGATGTAAGAGCTAAAGATCTTAGTAAAATGGAAGGTAAATTTGCATCTATTAAAGATTGTCCTACATTTGGTAATTCTGCGGATGAACTTACTAAGGTTAAAAGTCTTACTGAAATTGGGTCTAAATATAGTGAGAAGAAAGATGATATGATTAAAGCATTCTTAGGCGGAAAAGATAAGAAAGCATATGCTGAAGATTTCCATAATAAATGCTTTGGTGAAGAAAAGACTGGTGCATTTGGTTCTTCTGGACTTACAATTGATGAAGTAATCAAATATCTTACTGGAGCTGCTAATGTAGTAGCATCTATCAAGAAACAGGTTAATTCTTTTGAGAAAACTATAGCTGCAATGGTTAAACAGGCTAAATCCAACGCTAAAGCCGCATCTAAAGAAGATACAGAACAGGCTTCTAAGGTAGCTGCAGCTGCTTCTGCTTATAATGAAGCATCTCTTTGGATTACAAGATGTCTTCTTAATGAGATTAAATATGAGCATAAATTATGTAAAGCTACATTTGCTAAAGCTGTATCTTACAAACCATCTGCATCTCTTCCTGCTGTTAAAGAATCTGCAGAAGATTATGATTTTGCTGATATTCTTACTGAAGCAGAAACTGAAGATGCTGTAACTAGTGCTATCGCTCTTGCACTTGGTAAGGAAGATATTAGTGATGTATCTGATGCTAAAAAGGATGATGGAACTCCTGAAGGATCTACTGATCCTAATCATAATACTTATGACAAGACAGATTGCTATTCTCAGGATGAGACAGAACCTAAAGTAGATGGAACTGTTAAAACTTGCATCAATAGTAAATGTGAATCTGTTGATTTTGGCGAATTACTTTGCTAATAAATTTTAAAGGAGGAACTTAAAATGATTTTTGATTCTGTATTAGAAAATACAAATAATGAAAAAATTGATCTTGCTAATGTTGCAGAGAGTGCATATGAGTGTGGTCTTGAAGGTGCATTCATGCATGTTTATGAAAATGAATGCAATTATAATACAATTATGAAAGCAGTTGGTCTTTCTGAAGCAAAATATTATGCTAAAACTGGTGGAGATCTTTTAGTAGAAAGTGCTGAAGCTAGAAGTAAATTCTTCGATAAGATTATCGGATTCTTCAGAAGTATTCTTGAGAAGATTCAAGGTATGTATAAGAAATTCGTTAACTTTATTAATGAAAAAGTTAGATCTGATGCTAACTTTGTAAAGAGCTTTAAAGCTAAATTTAGTAAAGATGGTGGATTTGTTCCATTTAAAATGGAAGTTTATTCTGGATGCATTGGTGATGAAGTTGCTAAAGTACCAGCATATGACGCAATTAATATCCCTTCTGAATTAGATCCTAATAAAATTGTGCAGGCTACTACTATTAATCCTAGCGTAGATACAAAAGCAGTCATTGCAGCTGCAAGAAGAAAAATTGCAAATGGTGTAGATACAGAAAATAATCAGGCTCTTGCATCAGAGTTAAAACATCAAATGCTTGGTGATAAAAAAGAAATGGAAATTACTAAACCTACAGTTGATGCTGCGTTGGAAGTTATTTCTGTAACTGGTAAATCAATTAAGATGCTTGATAACGCACATAAAGAAATTAATAATAAGATTAATTCTTATATTAAAGCTGTAGAATCTGCTAAAAAGATTGCTATTAGAACTTCTGATAGTAATTCCAGCGAAGTAGCATCTTCTAATCATGCTCATGCAATTAATAATCTTAACGATGTTGTATCTGTAATGAGAGAGTTTGCTAATATTTTCACTGTTGCTTTTGGTGCGCATATTGAATGTATTAAAACTTTCAATAAACAGGATAAAGCAATTTGTATTAAAGCATGGTCTACACTTAAAAGTGCTACAGTAAAAACTAAAGAAGTTAAAGAATCTGCTGGAATCTTTGATTTTGAATTAGTATAATTTATTTTATATTTGACATAGTTTGTATCCTTCTTTGTTAATATATAATCCCGTATGGAATTTCCATACGGGATTACTATTGTTAAATTTCAATCCATAAATCATTTTCTTTTAATTCTTCTGGCTGTGCAGACTGAATAAAGATATTAGTTTTAGCATTAATAGCTGCAGTAACCACTTTATTCTGTACAGCATTCTCAGAAGTTTCTGATAATGCATCATCAACAGTAATCTGAGTAATACTATTAAGTTTATTAAGTAATTCATCTGTAAAATCATTCTTAGATAACCCATAGCCTTCTTGCTTATCTACTTTGTTACCAATAGCTTGATTAAGTGCAGTAACAACATCTTCATGAGATGTAATATAATCTGCAATTTCTTTAAGTGTATCATATGTTTCTGGCGCGCCATTAATTAATTGACTAATAGCTGTAGATATTTTAGCATCTACATCACTACCTGAACATTTATTAGCAATATCAGAAATTAATTCTGTAAGTTTTGAAGATAAAGTTGTAACTCCATCTTCTAAATATACATTATTAGTATTTGTCTTTACCATTAATTCAGTAATAACATTTTCAATTTTTGCTTTTAAAGTAATATTTCTTGTATTCATATTTATTTCCTCCTATATTATATAATAAAATTAATTAATAAATTAATATTAATTCTCTTTAAGATAAATTGTAAAATAATCATCGCACGGATATACACAATCAAATGTAGCACTAACTTTCATTGATTTATTACTAGAACTTGTTCCAACCATCTCAAATGTAAAACATGATGTTACATCCATTCCAGTAGATTCAGATACTACTTTAAGTAATGAATAATTTTTACCAGTAATAAATGTTGAACTACATGATTTAGAACCTTTGGATATTTTTAGATTTAATGTTTGAATTTTTCCAATATTATTTAATATTAATGGCGGAAGATTCATATATAATGGTCTAAATAAATCTAATAATTTAGTCCCAGCAGAAAATAATTTTTTTGTTGATGCATTAAAATAAGTCATTACAAAATCTTTACCTAATTTTAATCTTTCAACAAAATCATATACAACTTCAGATTCTGTAATTTTATCTAATAATTTATTAAATGAATCATTATTAGCCATTTATAAATCACCTCTTTTCTACATTATAAGATTCAAATACAATTCTATCATTTGCTTCTGTACGTACATATAAAGTTATAGTTCTTGCTGTAATATTTATAGAATAATCTAAAGATTCAAACAATCTTACACCATTACGATACACAAATATTTGATCTCCAGATTTAAAATATAATGAATTAAAAGATATTTTAGTCTCCTGATCTTTTGCTGTATAAATATATCTATTTGTTGTTAATTTATAATCTCCAGATGATGAAGAAGAACTACCTGGAGTTTTTCCATATAATTCGCAACAAGCCTTATATAAATTATATAATGCTTTAGATGTTGCTATAGATGTAGAATCATTTAAATCATATCTATCAGATACTTTTTCTAACTTTCCAGTTGGTACTGAACCATTTGCTAATAATCCTCCATAAAAATACCCTGGTTTAGATTGCGGTGTTATGGAAGAATTATATATAAATAAGAAATTTAAAGCTCTTCCATATTCTAACGATTCATCAATAAGATTTATTGTTGCTCTATAACAATTTCCATCTCTATCTACTTCATCAATAATTTCATATCTAGATTTATCAATATAAGTAGAACCAATACGTACTTCAACATAATTACCCCCATTTGTATAATTAACAAATGGATATTCAAATTCAAAACTACTTTGACCAGATTTATTTTCACTTCTTACATATGATGTACTAAAACCAAGTCTAGTCATTTGATCTAATCTATCTTGTATAGTTACACCTGCAGAATCATAAACATTATCTGCTAATGTTACTGGAAGATAAATAATATCATCTGTATCCTTTAATAATACTGATTTAGTTAATGGATCTGTTAATTTATTATAATCTTCTTTATAATTAAATCCATTAGCATCATCAGGCATTAGAAATCTCTTATATATATAATTAATTATATCTTTTAGATTCTCTGGTTCTAATATGCCTTCAATTGTAATTTTTAAATTATCAGCATTAATATTTGGAAACGCTTCTTTTATAATTAATGAAGTAATATCTATAAGTTTTGTCCTATCTTCAGAATCTGTTATATAAAGATGATATGATGGTTTATCGCCAAGATTATCTATAATTAATTCTTTTGTGCTTGCAAGATCTTTATTTGATAATGATAATGGTCTTATCGGTATTCTCGACATATTATATTGATCGTTTACGGACATTTATATTTACCTCCTTTGAAAATGTATTTATAATAATGTTTTCCATATTAAAATAGTTTTGTAAAATATAGCAGGCTAAACATATAAGTAAATTAATTAACAATTTTTAGGAGGTAAATTATTATGTTAGAACTATTAACCAATTCAGATTATTCAATCAATGCTATTGTTGTAGAGCTTGTAGTAGTATTTATTGCTGCATTATTTGGTAGATATGTTGTTCCGAAAGTACCAAAAGATACAATTGATGAAGCATCGAAAAGTTTTAAACTTATTGTAGATTATGCAGAAAAATATGTTGCATGGGCTAAAGAATTTATGCAAACAAAAACTGGTGAAGAAAAAATGAAGAAAGTATGTGAACTACTTAAGAATGTTGCAGATATGAATAGTATTGCTATTTCTAGTACTACTATTGAAGCTATTGTTCAAAAAGCATATGATTCTATGAAAGCTGCTGAACCACATTATTTAGAAGAATGTGTTGGAACTACTGAAGCTACTAATACGACATTTGCAGAAGACGAAACAAATAAAGAAGAAAATGTAGGATAATATAATGAAGAGTATGGGTAACCATACTCTTCTTAATTTGTGTTTATCAAAACATTTATATAATATTACTTATAAAAGGAGGTATAAATAATGTCGTATAATAATGCGCTTGGTAAATATGATCCAACGCCTGTGGGATTTGCAAGGGTAAATAAACAACCACTTGATAAATATAGTGTATTTAATTCGATTTATGATGCTATAGATTATGTAAAAAATGGTCCATCATATGTAGGACAAAATATAAGTGTTAATCAAAATAATACTGTATCAAAATTTATTATTGGTCCTACTAGAAAATTAATCCCTGTATATATTGGTGCTGTTGAAGAACATATTGTTACCACGTCACAACTTAAAGGATCGGAAGGATATACAGTATCATTAGGAAATAATTTCGATAATGATACAGAATCAACAATTCCTGGAACTGATAAATGGTTATTAATATATAATTACAACGGAAAAAATAATGGAAACAAAACATATCAATCTGAAGATTATTATAATATCAATATGAATTATTATTCATTATTATCTAATGTAGATATATATAGACGTTCTGATGGAAAATTTAAATTTGCATTTGCTGTAAACGGTTCATTAATTGGTATGTGGTCTCAGAGTAATAGCGTTTTTACAGCAAGTACTGCAACTGGTAAAGCAAATGAAGTTAATGGATTACAAAAATTGAACTCTAATACAAATTATATATATGAATTATTTAACAAAAATGGAACAAAAACTGGATACGGTTTATTTCCAAAATATGCTAGTAATAACAATATATCATTATATATAAACATAACACAATATTTAAATTCATAAAAGGAGGCCAGAAAAATGCAAGATATTGATTTAGGACCTTTTAGGATTAGACCTAGAGGAGATTTTAATCCTACAGCTCAATATAGATTCTTAGATTCTGTATTTTATAATCATTCATCTTATTTATGTATTAATTATGATACAATAGATGGTGTTGCATGTATAGGTATAGCTCCAACTGGAGAACAACAAAGTGAAAAATATTGGACTATAATGGCTGAAGGAGTAAAAGGAGATATAGCTCCACAGTATGATGGTTTTAAAGAATTAACATCATTAAACTGGGATTATAGCACAACTGATAAAGTTTATTTAAATAATACTATTGACGTTTCTAGAAAGCTTAATATTTTTAATGTATACGATGGATGTTGTGGAATGATTGTTTCGGATAAAGATCTTATCCTTCCAGATAATAGCGATATTTCTACTGACTTTAATTATATAGATCTAGAAGATGGTGAGTATTATATTTATACGTTTGTGTATAGATATGTAAACGAAACATTAAATAGATTTATATGGAATAGAGCGGTATATACAAGTGTCGTATAATAGCAGAAGAATAACACAACAATTCCATCGTAATAATTATACTAAAATAAATTTATTAGCATTTACAAATACTTCTAATATGAATTTTATAACAGAATATATTAACATAAATGAATCTAAAAGAATAACATCACTTAAACCTGGAGTATATTGTATATTCATAGGAGATATATATTATATATTTACATTATGTGATGCTGTATTTGGAAATGATTATATTGTATTAAATAAATACAATTCATATTCTGTTATTAATGGTAAGAAAAAGCAAATAAGATTATTTAAATATATGAGATATTCTGAGGATAATGATAATCCTGGAATAGCATCTGAAGTTAGTAATTCAATTCTTGAATTTTCTGTCGAAGGTGCTTTGAATGATTCTAATAATAAAATAAATGATTTTAATAATCATTTAGGCTCAGATAATACAATAACTAGCGAAAATACACCTAGTTCAGTATTAGAGTTTCCATTAGAAGGAGTTCTTAGTGATTCAGTTTCAAGTGATTCTTATAGATTACGTAATACTGTTAATACTATTTTTGATAGTATAGTATTAGATGGTAATACTACATTGGACGATAATAATCGTTCACCATATAAACCAACAAAAATAACATCTATTAGTAATTTTATTATTACTACAAAATCTTCTAATAGTAGAGAATATTCATTAACAATAAATATTAAGAATAATATTAAAAAATTACCATCTGGTATATGTGATACTTTTGTAATAGATTCATATTATAAAAGAGCATTTATTATATATAGAATTGGTAGATTGATTCTTACTGGAAATGAAGAATGGGAATTATATAATAAAAAAGATAAATTTTATACTTTCTTTTTAAAATATGATACATTCAATACTGGTGAAGACGATACATCTTTATTGTGCAATTATTTTCCAACAATATCCAATACAGATATTAAATATGATACAGATAAAACATATGCTATTAGTAATAGTAATGATGAATCAAATAGAGGTATTTATGTAAGAATGCCAAAAGATTTAATATCTGACAAAAATGATCCTATAGAATCATTTAAAGACTATATTAGGGAAGCATTTAAAACTAATCCTATTATAGTCGAATATTTATTAAAAAATGAAAAATATAAATCTGTGTTATTAGATGAATATTGTATTAAACAATTTTATCCATATACAGATTTAAGTATTTCTTATCCAACCAAAGTTATATGTTTATCAAGAGTTCAGAAAAAATAATTAGATTGGAGTGAATTATATATGGAAACTATTAAATATGAAAACAAAACAGATTTAATTTCTATGCCTAATATTGAAGCAAAAAATAAAGTAACAGCTGCTAATATGAATGAAATTAAGAATGTAGTAAATTCTCATGCTAGAGAATTACAAAATATTCAAGAAACGATTGCTGATGGTACTGTACCAATTGGATTTATAATGGAATATCCATGTGGAACAATTCCAAATGGTTATATGGAATGTAATGGGCAAAACCTAAATAGGGCAGATTATCCTGAATTATTTAATGCAATTGGAACAACTTATGGATCAAGCTCTTCACTTACTTTTAAATTACCTAACTCTAATTATAATCCTAAGAATGTACCTTCTAATTTAATACCAAAATATATTTATATTATAAGAGTAATTTAAATAAGGGGGTATTTAAATGATATTAAACGATACCGCTATTATGGGAGTTTTAGATTTATGTGGATCTAAACCCATAATAAAATCAAATGTTCAAGGTGTATTAAAACCATTAAAAATTGATTCTACAGAAGTTGAAATTACTGGAAATACTAAAATTGATAAAAACTTATATGTTTATGGATCTGATTCTATAAATACTGCATTATTAGCTTCAAGTACTTCAGTAGTAGTAGGTACAGAAAATTTAAGCAAACCATTATATGTTCATGGTAATGAAACATTAGATGGTATATTAACTTTAAATAAAGCAAAAAATGATGTTAGTGGTAATAGTATTACATTACTTACAGGATGTATGGGTATTAATGATTATTGGGGTATAGCTGCTGGTGCTACCGCATCTGATTCTGGTTTCTTAGAAATATTTACATCTGATGGTGGCACAGAACCAATTTATGTTAGACAATATAGTGGAAATGGAGATTCTAGAAAAATAACTAGAACTTTAACATTATTGGATTCTAAAGGTAATACATCTATACCTGGAAAGCTTGAAGTTAGAGGCGAGGGTATTGAAATATATGCCGCTGAACCATATATTGATTTTCATTATGGAAAGTCTAAAGAAGATTATACTAGCAGAATTATAGAAAGTAGTAAAGGTACTCTAGAAATTTCAAACAATTTGAAAATTTGTGGTAAAATAATAGCACAACCAATAAGTTATGGTACTGGAGATCCTCCAACTACTGGAGCTGTAGAAGGCCAAATTTATTTTAAAATTATTTAATAAAATGAGGTGTTTAGTATGGGATGGTCTAGTAAAGGCTACTCTTATACTAAAGAAGAAATTGATAGAACAGCCTATGCTGCAGGTTGTGGTAAAGACTGGTATTGGATACACAAAAGACCAAATATGTTTTTAGGTGGATATATTAATGATGATGGTACTTATGAATTAACTTTCTATAAAGCAATAGCATCAATATTTGAATATTTCATAAAAATATGGATTAATGGAAAATTAATTTTTAATCTTAAACCATCTGATTTAAATCATAAAACTAAAAAAGTTACTGTTAAAGGAAATTTAAATAATGCTCCTCATGCTACAGTAGTATTACAATGTGGTGCTCCAACTTGTGATGTTGGAGCAAATGTTGCTAATGGTAAGAAAATAATAGATGTTGATTTATATCCATATGTAAGAGTCTTTACAGGTGGTTCTTGGCATAGAGCTATTGTATATATTAATACTAATAATACATGGAGAGTATATAGACCATTTATATTTAATAATAAACAATGGAAGAAAATGAATAATTCATAAACTAATGAAAATTTATAAGGTGGTGATATACCATGGGATGGACTAGTAGTATCCATTCAAAATATAATTTTACAGAAGATAATGATGGCAAAGGAATTCTGGTACATAACACACCAGAATTTTACCTTAAGGGGTATATAGAACGTACAAATGCAACTACAATTAAATATAATATAACTTCTATTTCAAGCTATGGTGGATATTTTGGATTTTATTATAAATTAGCATTAAAAATTGGAAGTCAATATATCGAAATATTATCATTAAACCAAAATGAAATGGATGGAACAGTTACAAAAAATATAAATAAATCTGGAACTGTAACCGTTCCCAAAGGTAAAATATCAGTATCTATACAAGTTAAATGTCAAGCAACTGTAGAAGGTGCTGGTTGTACAATATTAGGGAAAAAAGATGATGAATTTTCAGGATATAACTGGGATACTTTACCGTATTTTCCAATTAAATCTTTTAATACTGAATTTGTTGATCCTTATAATCCGCCATCTAATTTAAGTTTTACAGTAAAAAATATAACAACTAAATCACTTACAGTAGTACCAAAATGGACAAATGGTACAGAACAATCAACTGTAACTGTTACATGTTACAATGGAACTGCTGGTGTTAATTCATCTATACAATCAGTAACTTCCGGTAGTTCCATTGTATTTAATAACTTACCACATAACACTACATACACAATTTCGGTAATGCTAGCAGATAGCAGGACAACATTAAATGCTACAGATAAAAAAATAAAAACACAAACAATTACTATAGGGTATGAATCATATCCTAGTCAATATTATTTGCATTTTAAATTTTTCCCATATATAGATGGTGTATTAAATACAACACTACTTAAATATCATAATATATCATGTTTTCATAATACAAATAAAGTTGGTACTGCTGTAGCATTAAATGGTACCAAGACAGAATTTAACATAACAAATCTTAATTATTATACTAAATATGAAGTAAGTTATTATGTTACTGATGGGTATAATATTGTAGGATTATTTATAATAGAAAAAACATTGTTACCATGTATTAGAATATATGCTAATGGTAGATGGGTTAGAGCAGTACCTTACATATATTCAAATAATAAATGGAATTTATCTGTAGCTATGATATGTAGTAAAAATAAAGATAATATATTAGAATGGAAAGATACATATTACCCGTAAATACATAAATTAACGTATATTACCATAAAATGCATCCTAACATAATAGTAAATTTGTTATGGGGGTGTGATTAAAATGATAGAAGAAGTTACTACGTTAGCTTCACTTATTGATAAGTATGGATCTTTTGTTGTTATATTATCAATAGTATTAATATTATTTATTGCTATTATAATTAATAATAATAAAGCTTTAAAAAGATATGAAGAACAATCTTTAAAAAATAATGAAGCATATAAAAATACTATTACAGATATAACTAACAAAATGATTGAACAGCTATTAGAATCAAAAGATGTAAAAGAAGAACAAAAGAATAAAGAAGTAGATTTAATTAATACTTTTGTTAAATTACGAATATCTATGCAAGATAAATGTAAAGAATCTATGAAATCCATAAATTCTGATAGATTAGCAATATACTTATTTCATAACGGAACACATTCCACTCATGGTATTAAATTTTTTAAAATGTCATGTATTTGTGAAAGCATTGCTATTGGTAGTGGAATAAGAGAACACTCCGTAGATCATTCTAATATCCCGATAAATTTATTTGATTCTATGATAGATAAGCTGATAAATAATGGTAGATATACAATATTTAGAAGTGATGAAATAAATAATTCTAATCAAAAAATGTTTTTATCTGCAAATAAAATACAATATTCAGAATCTATTGCTATTTTTGATAATAGTAATAATATTCTAGGTTTCATATTAGCAGAATATTCTAAAGATTATGACGAAAATACTGCTAATAAACAATATGAAGTATTAAAATGCCTTTCCGAACAATTAGTTCCTATATTAGCGTATGGGGATTATATAAATATAAATATTAACAAAACTCAAAGTATTAATCAATAATTATAATACAGATAGATTCAATATCTATCTGTATTTTTATTGTCTACATTATAATAAAATAAATTGAAAGGATGGTTTGTATGAATATAATTAAAACTCCAACTGGGATCGTACCAGTTGATGAAGTTGCAAAAGTATTGACCCAAGCTCAGTATAATGCATTGAGTGAAGATAAAAAGAAAAATGGTACCTATTATATCATAGATGAAGATGGCGAAGCTTTAATTGATATTATTGGAACTAGAGATATTTCTGGTTTTGGTAACACAGTTAAAGATGCAATCTACAAGATAGGTAATGATGTAATTACCAGTAGCCAGATTAAATCTATTGTTGGTCCAGAACTTACTGGTGATGGAATTTCTAATGCTGGTAATAATTTAGTATTACCTAACAATAGATCATATTATGTAAAAGACACTACAGGTGTATTAAATAATCTTTGTGGGTTAGATAGTAATAACAATATTTATTTAGCTCAGGGAGAAGTATCAAACCATAATATTACAGTTGGTAATAATAAAACTGGTAAAATTACATTAAATGGTACGATATATATTGGTGGGGTAACTCTTGATCAATATATTCAAAATAAGATTAACGCTGCACTAAACGCTTAAAACATTAGAAATAATTATACGGATAGATATAAATCTATCCGTATTTTTATTATCTACATTATAATAAATTAAAATAAATGAAAGGGTGACAGTAATGAATGTAATAAAAACACCTACGGGACTTATTCCTGTTGATGAAATTGGTAGAGTTATGACTCAAGCTCAATATGATGCATTGAGTGCTGAAGAAAAGAAAGATGGTACATTCTATATTACGGATGATAATGGAACATCTTTAATGGATATAATTGGTAATAGAGATATATCTAGTATTGGAAGAACTGTTAAAGATGCAATTTATATTATTGATAATAGACTTGAAGATAAATCAGATATTATTAAATCAAATCAGATTAAATCAATACTTGGATATACTGTTAGTGGTGATGATATTTATGAATCTAACGGAAATCTTATTTTAAAGAACGAAAGAGGAGTATATGTTAAAGATACTGCTGGTGTTCTTAACAGAATGGTTGGTGTCGATAGTTCTAATAATGTGTATGTTGCTCAGGGTGAAGCCAGCAATCATACTATTATTATGGGTAATAGTAAAACTAAAAAGACAGTATTAAATGGAGATGTATATATAGGCGATAAACCAATTCAAAATTCTATGAATATCAATGGTGTTTCATTAATGGATTATCTTGGTGTTACACGATTATATATTCAATCAAATCAGAACCTTGGTACTGGATCTAGCGATGTATCAATTAATAATGTATCTAAAACAACAACAAATGATTTAATCACAGTAAGAAGTAGTACAGATATTGTATTTAATTATGATGGAGTTTATGAAATAACTGTAAATCTTGTTGGTCAGGGTATGACAGATGGAGATTGTTTATCTTCAAGAATAGTAAAAAATGCTGGATCTTCTAGAACATATTTAACAATTAATAATTGTAAAGCTGCTTCAGATGGATATGCAGGAGTATGTTATAATACAGTTGCTAATATGGCTAAAACTAACTATATTAACATAAATGCATACTCTTCAGCCGCTAGAGGAAGTTTACATAAAGATTATAGTATTATTACAATAAAAAAAGTCGGATAACATAAATCCAACATTTATATAAATTAATACATAAAGTAGTATTAAAATACGCCATTAGAAAGGAGAAAACAAGATGGCTAAAATTATTAAAAACGGAGTAACATTCGTAGAATCAACAAATATTACGGAGTTACCAGCAAAAGATATTACATATAATCCTACTAATGGATTAACAAAATTAAACGTTCAAGATGAGTTAGACGAAGTAGGTTCTAAAGTTACTAAATTAGAAGAATCTGTAAAGAATTTATCTTTTGTTGCAAATGGAAATACATTAACGATTACAGATGGTACTCATACTTGGAATATTACAGCAGATTAATATAAATACCACTAGGAAATTTCCTAGTGGTATTATTTATTTAATTAATTTAATAAATTAAAGTTTTATTTAATTTAGCAATTTATTATCTAATAATGCATCCTATAGTAGATCAATTTTATAATATAATAATAGAATTAACAGATATTTCTGTTTATATATTACATATATTATTATTTATAGCGATGTTTTTATAAAATTAAAATGCTGCTGCTAACTATAAAATAATTAATAATATTGAAAGGCGGTAATATAAATGAATGAAAATTTTATAAAAGTAAGTAATTTTTTAAAGTCTAAAAATGTAAAAATAATGATTTCATGTTAAAAACAATTAATAAAGAATTGACAGATGATTTTGTCATAGATTATTTAAATAATACTGATGTTAATGATAAATAATTAAATTATAAAATAATAAAAGAATGCGAAAATAATATCTGGTTTTTTATGAGAAATGTTGTAAGGATTTCTATAAATGGTGATATGAAGTTATTACAATTAACACTTAATACATGTGCAATGATATATTGTTATGACAATTCTATAAATACTTATACATTATCACCAAGACAAACATTTAAAGATATTACAGCTATTTGTATTATTATATATCATAATTTATTTAAAAATAAAAATTATATTTTAAATGATCGTCATAAATCTAATTATTATAAAATTAATGAAATTATTAAAAGTTCTAAATTAGATAAATTATTAAATATAAATAATACTAAGATATATGAAGATACCGATACATTATTATATGTAAATAATGAAATAGAGTT
>ULMD01007825.1_pt1 | contig 14219 bp, 8 predicted proteins | sample 1951561 | NCBI WGS metagenome assembly ULMD01 (sample SAMEA4835541, study PRJEB28245) | human gut metagenome | biome: gut microbiome; material: fecal sample | place: Denmark | collected 2008
CCCCACGGGGGAGACGGGAGAGGGGCCTCATGATAGCAATGAACAGAATACGCAAATCCATTTATTCCGGGCCGTTGTGCCTGGTGATGAACCTCGTACTCGTCTATGTGGTCTACGAGGTGTGCCGGCTGGCTTTCCTGCTTGAAAACTGGCAGGCTTTCGCCCCAAGCCTTACGTGGGGCAAGTTTTTTGAGATGCTGCACGGCGGGTTGGTGTTCGACACGTCGGCCATACTCTACACCAACGCGCTCTACGCGCTGCTGATGCTGCTGCCCCTGCACTATAAGGAGACCGACGCCTGGCAGCGCGTGGCGCGCTGGGTGTTCGTGGTGTGCAACGCCGTGTGCATAGTGGCCAACCTTGCCGACTCGGTATATTTCCAGTATACGGGGCGCCGCACCACGGTGACAGTGTTCTCAGAGTTTGCCTCCGAGCACAACATCGGCTCGGTGGTAGGCGTGGAGCTGCTGCGCCACTGGTACCTCGTGGTGCTTGCCGCCGTGCTCGTGTGGGGGCTGTGGCGGCTTTACTTCATGCCCTCGGGCCCGCGCCCGTCCTGTGTGGGCAAGCCGCTGAGGCTCAAGCCCGCGTTGGCCTACTACGGCGTTCAGCTGCTGTGGCTGCTGGCCTATGTGCCGCTGACGGTGATTGGTATGCGCGGAGGGGCCACCACGGCCGTGCGCCCCATTACCATAAGCAACGCCAACCAGTATGTTGACCGCCCGCTCGAGGCCGCCGTGGTGCTCAACACGCCGTTCTCGCTCATACGCACGTTCAACAAGCCCGTGTTCACCGTGCCCGGCTATTTCGCCCCGGCCGAGCTCGACGCCATATACACCCCGGTGCACATGCCGCAAGACAGCGCGGTGGCCCGCCGCAAGAATGTGGTGGTGCTCATTGTAGAGAGCTTCGGCCGCGAGTACATCGGGGGCTACAACCATTGGCTCGACGGTGGCAAGTACAAGGGATATACGCCTTTCGTCGACTCGCTAATGCAGCACAGCGCCACGTGGCTCTACTCATACTGCAACGGGCGCAAGAGCATCGACGGCATGCCGAGCATACTCTCGGGCATACCAATGTTTGTGGAGCCGTTCTTCCTCACGCCCTCGTCGATGAACGACGTGAGCGGACTGGCAGGCGAGCTGAAGCACAAGGGCTACTACTCGGCTTTCTTCCACGGGGCCGAGAACGGCTCGATGGGCTTCCAGGCCTTTGCGCGCACCACGGGCTTCGACGACTACTTCGGGCGCACGGAGTATAACGACGACAAGCGCTTTGGCGGCGACCGCGACTTCGACGGCATGTGGGCCATCTGGGACGAGCCCTTCCTGCAGTTCTACGCGCTCAAGATGTCGGAGTTCCGCCAGCCGTTCATGTCGGCTGTGTTCACGGCATCGTCGCACCACCCCTACGTAATACCCGACGAATACAAAGACGTCTACCCCGAGGAGGGCATAGCCATACACAAGTGCATTCGCTACACCGACAACGCGCTGCGACGCTTCTTCGCCACGGCCAGCCGCCAGCCGTGGTACAAAAACACGCTCTTCGTGATAACGTCAGACCACACCAACCTCTCTGACCACGACTATTACCAGACCGACCTGGGCGGATTCTGCTCGCCCATCATATTCTTCGACCCGTCGGGCGAGATAAAGCCGGGAATGCGCGACGCCATAGCGCAGCAGATTGACATCATGCCAACGGTGTTGGGCTACCTGGGCTACGACCGCCCGTATGTGGCCTTCGGCTGCGACCTCTTCAACACCGAACCGCAAGACACATGGGCCGTCAACTACCTGAACGGCATCTACCAGTATGTCAAGGGCGACTACCTGTTGCAGTTCGACGGCAGCCGCACCAAGGCCGTCTACCGCTTCCGCACCGACCTGCTGCTTGAGCACAACCTCGTGGGTCGCGTCAGCGAGCAGGCAGCGATGGAGCGCGAGCTGAAAGCCATCATACAGCAATACATGACGCGCATGACAACCAACACCCTCGTGGTGGGCGGAGGTGGCGGTGCTGGGCCGTCAGTTGCCCGCTGAAAGGCAGGGCCGGGGGCATGGTGCTGCTTGCAACTTGCCCCGGCCCTGCCTTTGGGTCTTTCATCATCTCAAACAGAGGTTGTGGCCCAAGCTTATGGCGGGGGCTCTGGCCGTGGTTGATTGCCTGTGGTTTTTTGTCGGTGAAGTCTTTTAATTTGTTGTAATTTGTTTTGCAGACAGCCGTTTATTTTGTGTATTTGTAATCGGAACGTGGGTTGTCGCAAAATTTTTTTTTCAAACGATGGCTGTCTGTTGTTATGTGTAACAAATAAACAAGTAATAATTATTGGAAATTTTGACAGGAAATCATTGCTGCTGCTTACGGGTGGCTGTGCCGTTGCAGCTTTTGGCGTGTGGCTCGGTAGTATTGCCGGGGGCTTTTGGGCCTTGGCCCTTGTGGGCATGTCTGTGTGTGGGGTGGTTGCCCTGGGCCTGCGCGGGCTTTTGCACCGTCTTTCCGGCCAGACGCTGATGGTCGACGGCATCCTGCTTGTTGGCATCCTGGCCTGCCTCAGCCTTGAGCAGTCGGCCTTGGTGGTCAACATGGTGTTTGCCGCCTTGGCTGTGTTCCTGTGCGCCGACGTAGCGGCGTGGTTCCGCCAGTGGCGCGGCAGCCTGTCTGATGGTGCCGTTGCCGGCCGTGGCGTCGTGGCGTCGTTCGTGGTTCAGCTTGTGCTTGGTGTGGCCCTGCTGCTTGGCGTTGGCATCGTGGCCTTTGCCTCGGGCGTCGGGCCGTGGAGGTGGCCTCTGGCCGTGGTTCTGTCGTTGCTTTGCGTCTGCCTGCTGGCGGTTGTGGTGCGCCCGCGTTCGGCGGGGGGCGTCTTAAGGCGCGAACTCCGCGTGGGCCTTGAGCTCGACTTGGCGTTCATGGCCATCACGCTTTATGCCTTCTATTGCTCAGACTTTCAGCCGGGGCATTGGCTCCCGCTCTGGCTTGTGGCTCTCGACGTGCTGTTCTTTGCCTCCGACATAGCGAGGTGGAGGCTCGACAGGACAGCCAGAATCTAAGAATTGAAAGTTAAGAATTAAGAGCTAAGAATTAAATGTGTGGCGTAGGGGCTGTGTCTGACGCTTCTGCTGCTTCGGCTTGGTGTGCAATGAGGTGGATTCAATGAGTATTTAACATACAATTCTGATAAAATAATAACAGACTATAAAGTTTTTTTGTTGCTTTTGCATTTGTTATGAGTATTGTCACCAAGCTATTCTTGTTTGCATCAGCAGTTGTCATGGCTGTTTTCATGTCGTGCGACACCAGGCACATCTATCCGCGGTCGCTCCTGGTTGCTGACAGCCTTGCTGAGTGCAACGCCGACAGCGCCCTGGCCTTGCTCGACACTTTTGCCGACAGCGCCCACTCAATGTCCCTGCAAGACAGCATGTATTACGCCCTGCTGAGGGTAAAGGCCCGTGACAAGGCCTACCAGCCTAACGACACCACCGACGGTATACTCAGTATCGTGAGCTATTACGAGCATGGCGGCGACCGCCGTCTGCTGCCCACAGCCTATTATTATGTTGCCAGCGCATATCGCGACATGAACAAGCCGGCCGCTGCCTTGAGGTATTTATACAACGCCATCGATGTGGCAAAAGAATACGGCGACGTGAAGATAATGTCGCTGTGCCATGCGCAAATAGCCAATTTACTTTACATGAACAGGCTTTACGAAGAGGCCTTAAAGTCATACCGCGAGGCTTTGTTGTGTGATTCAATGCGTGGAAATTCAATTGGAATGATGTTCGATTTTCGCGACTTGGCGTGTTGTTATAGTGAACTTGGCCAATTTGACAGTGCGTTGTGCTTATTTAATAAAGGTCTAAAGTTGGCTGTAGAGCGTGGTGATGAGTCAATGAGGGCCTCAATAAGCGCTCAAAAGGCGCGTGTATACCTCGATATGAGAAAATACACAGATGCAGAACGTTTGCTCAATGTTGCTATAGCCTATGACGATTCAGTGGACAGGACTTCCGTCTTGTCTATAGCTGCGCGTCTTTACAAGGATACGAATCGCGAGGCTAAGGCTATTGAATGCTATAAGCGGCTTGTTGTAATGGGTAATCTGTATGGCAAGCAAAATGCACATGCCAATCTGTCTGAGTTTTATTCAAAACACAGCATGATGGATTCCGCCACTTACCATTTCAGGCGTTTTAAGCAGCTGACAGATTCCATTGACAGAATCAGGGCCATAGAGAGCTTGGCAAAAATAAGATTTGAAGAAGAATATAACGAATGGAAAAGAGAAAGCAAAGATCGGTATGCCGCCTTTTTGGTCACTGCCGTAGCTTTGATTGTGGCAATGTTGGTGTTTAGGTCTTTGAAGAAACATCTTCGTAAGAACCGTGTTCGTGTAGGGCATGGAATGGATGAAGCGCTAGATGGTGCCGATGTCTCTGTTTCAGAACGCAAACAGCGTTTGATGGCAACGCCGATAGTTCGGAAAATAACACGAATTAAAAACGACAATACAAAATGCTCTGCAGGCAATGAAAACAGGCTCACGGATGATGACTGGGCTGAATTGGACGACTGCGTGAACAAGATATACCCAGGATTTAAGAATTGCCTGTTGTCAAAGACGAGGATATCAGAAATAGAATATCACGTTTGCCTGCTTATAAAAATTGATTTGCAGCCGGCAGAAATAGCGCGGCTTACATTTAAAGAGGCGTCTACAATAAGCAATATACGCAGGCGATTGTTCCGTAAGATTTTCGGAGTTGACGGCAATGGAAGCGATTGGGATAATTTTATACAGTCTCTTTGACGTGTGGACATGGCTGTTATGCCATTTTTGACACTTTACGCTTACTTTGTGTTCTGCTTGTAATTATTTGTAAATCAATTAGTTGCTCTTATGAAAACACTTTTGAAAACAGTCGCAACCAATTGAAAATACTTTTGAAAACCCAATAGTTTTCCTCTTTCTTCTGAAAATGCTAACTTTGCCATAAAAAAGAAAGGACTGATATGGTAAGAATTGCAACATTGTTAATTGGACTTTTTGTTTCGGCAAATTGCTTTGCTGATATAAAAGAAGTGGAACTGAATGAAAATAATGATGAAGAAACATCAAATAAAGGTCATCGCAGCGTAGCTCCCACAGTAAATTATGATGAAAACAATGTATGGATAAAATCCAAGGATTTGCTTCCCAATGTAGACATTGTCATAAAGGATTCTGCCAACAAGGTGATTTATCATGGTGCCATGCCTCTGTCACCGTCGGCAAGTGTGATACCGTTGCCTGACGACAACGAAAAATACAGCATTGAGTTGTCTTACGGCAAGAATAGGTTTAGCGGGTTCTTTGAGTAGTGGTAATCAGCTGTAGCTGTCTTTCAGCCATGGGTTGAAATGTTGGTTAAACAGTGTGCCTTTGATTTGTGCCCGCCTGCTGGCGGTCGTGGGCCTCCAGCATCTATTAAAATACAATAACCTTGGAAGGGGGAAGAGTTAAGAATTAAAGGTTGGGCGCCGAGTGCTTGCTGCATCACGCCTTGTTGGTGGCAATGTCATTTCAATGGGTCGGTAACCCGCCAAATGCTTTATAAGTATAAAAACAATGGCTGCAAAACAACCAAACTTAAAAAATAAGTTGTATATTTGCGATATATAGATATTTGACTCACGTCTGTTTGATTGATTACATGATACCGGCCCTGCGCCGCATTCGGCAGGGACAAATTCCGACATACCGACTTTTATTATTGCGCATAGATAAAAGCATGGACCAGACCACAAAGGAGCGGAAACCGAAAAGCTATATGAGTAGGTGATGACCATTAATAACCATAATAATGGAAACAAAGAAAAAGTTGAACGAGGTGGCTATAATGCAACGCCTCAGTGACGGAGAGCTGACCCATGTGGTCGGAGGAGTGGGAGGCACTTACTTTGTGCAGTGGTGCCCTATTATTGGCGATCCGACATTTAATGGTGAATGTGCGCTACACGTAAACACTAATTGTGGTTGTAAGCCAACATACGTACTGTGTTAGTACCTGCATGCCCATGATGGGCTAATAAAGCAGTGGCCCACTGCCATTATCAAAATTAAAAGCATAAGGCATGGACAAACTTAGTTATTATAATATTGTCGTTCCTTACGGTAACAATAAATTGGTGTACAATACGCTGACAAACTCGCTCGTGTGCTTGGAAAACGAAGAGTTTGAGACCATATCCCAATTGGTGGCCGACCTGGAACATTTCCGTTCAGAATACGGTGAGCTTTATGATAGTTTCAAGAAATGCGGATTTTTTGTTGAAGGCGATTATGACGAGTTGAACTACATAAAGTTTATGAACAACAAGATGGTGTATGAGAATCAAAAACACCATGTCACCATCAACCCAACGCTTGACTGCAACTTGAGATGCTGGTATTGTTCAACGGAATATTCCAAGACATCCCATAGTGGCCGGATGAATGAGGCAATGATTAAAGCTGTGAAAAATCACATGTCTTTATTGATAAACGACTTGCGCATACCTGCATTGCATCTCGATTGGTTTGGTGGCGAGCCATTGATGTATTTTGATGATGTTGTGGCTCCAATATCTTCCCATTGCAATGAGCTGGCCAAAGAGCACGATGTGGTATTCACACAACATGCCACGACCAACGCAACATATATGGATGAAGAAATGATGAGGCGCATGGCAGACCTACGTTTCACGAGCTTGCAGATAGCGCTTGATGGAAACGAGAGGCGTCACGACCTGATAAAACGCAACTCGGACAAAAGCGGGACGTTCAAAAAAATAGTAAGCAACATAAACCTATTGCCTGAAATAATACCGGGGATAAGCATTATTCTCAGGATAAACTATGACAAACGGACGCTGCATGGCATTGAGGACATCATTCCGTTGATAACCGACAACGCAAAGAAGCACATCTCTGTAGACTTTCAGAAAGTGTGGCAAATAAACTGCACCTCAGCTGATTACGAGCAGCTGGCTAAAGTACAGACTTCATTCAAGGCCTGTGGCTTCAGAGTGGATAACCACCTGATGACACCAAAGAAATTTTATAGCTGCTATGCCGACAGGCTGCACCAGTATGTAATAAATTATGATGGACGGGTGTTTAAGTGCACCGCGCGCGGTTATGACGAAAGTCGGTGTGTCGGCTCGTTGTCGGAAGACGGGACTGTGAAATGGAAAGACGGCTTGCTGGCCTACATGTATTCTTCGCCTGCATTCAACAATCCCAAGTGCCTTTCTTGCAAGCTCCTGCCTGTGTGCATGGGGCCATGCATCACCAAAGGCATAGAGATGCGCAAAGGCGGCCACGGCCCAGATTGCTTCATGGATAGGTTTCCGCACTACGCCGAGAGTCATGTTGTCAATGAGGCCCGCATCAGGGGGCTGCTGCCGGGTGCTTGACATCCTTTATAACTAACATTCATCAATTCAATTAAACAGACACGCATTATGGATAAGAAGTTTTTGGCATCAGTGGCGTTGGCATGTTGTTTTGCCGGCTCATCGGCGCAGACCGCCCCGTCCGACAGCACGCGGGCAGAAGCAAACGTGCACGCCGCCGACAGCACCCGTGAGGCTGTGAGCCTTGACAGTGTGTCCAGACAGATGGAGCTGGCAGGAGTGACAGTAAAAGGCAGCCGCAAGACCACCCGTGCCGACCGCGACACGTATACGTTTACCGAAGAGCAGGTGGAGAAAGCTCAGCATGCGGCCGACCTCGTGGCCACATTGCGTGATGTTCATGTTGATCCTGTGAGCAGCAGGCTGAAGATGATGGATGGTGGCAAGGTTATGCTGTTGCTCAACGGTGTGCCTTGCTCTGACTACGACTTGAAGTCTGTGCCTGCCAACAAGGTAATAAGGGTGGAGCAATATGTTGTGCCACCGGCCAAATATGTTGGCATGGGAACGGTGGTCGACATAATCACCAAGCGCCTCGACAATGGGTTTGCCCTTGGCGTCGGAGGACAGCACGCGCTGACAACAAAGTTTGGCGATGCCGGCACATGGCTGCGCCTCACATCCGGGCGCCACCAGCTGTCTTTCGACTACTCGCTGTCTTACCGAAACTACAGTGACTGCGAGTGGACAGAGCGGTTCGACATTCCCGGCAGTGGCAAGGGGGCGAGCTACATATACCATAACAGCCGGCCCTTTGGATATACAAACAATGACTTCGACTTGAAATACACTTACAACAAGCCCGAAGACCTGGTGATGCAGGTGGCCTTCAGCCCGTCGCTGTCACACTCGTTCAGCCAGGCCGACATGCGGGTCACCACCCTTGGTGATGACAACTGGGCCGGGGGAAACGGCGAGAGCCACAGCAAGCTCAACACATTTGGCCCTACGGTCAACGTTTATCTGAACAAGAAGATTGGCAAAAAGCATGAGATTGTTGCTGATGTGGTGGGCACATACTACCACAATGACCAGAGCGAGAGCAACAGGCAGTGGGCGGGCGATGACGGCGCCACAATGCTTGACGACAACATGACGTCGCGTAACCATAAGGTTTCGCTGATCGCGGAAATGATGTATACGCGATTGTGGAAGAACTCTTCAATGAACATAGGATACAGGGGAATGGCCGGGCGGTCGACGGCCTACATCAGCAACACGCTCAGCGACAACCGCGAATACCGCTACCGTTCGGCCAACAGCAGCCACTACGCTTACGCCGAATATGGAGGCTCACACAAGCGGCTGGGATATAGGGTAAGCGCAGGAGCAACGTTGTTGCGCACCTCCAACGACGACACCCATCAAACATCAGTGGTGTTCTCGCCTCAGCTTTTGCTGTCTTATTCATACAAAAACGGCATTGTGAGGTTGGAATTGTCGTCGCAATCAGAGCCACCCGGCATATCCCAGCTCAGCAACAACGCCGTGCAGCTGGCCTACAGGCTGGTGAAGCGGGGCAATCCCTATTTGCGCAGCTCAAACACATATTCATGCTCGCTTGGCGTTGGCCACCGCCTGTCGTGGATAGACCTCAACGTCTCGATGCTTGCATCGTTCACCAACAACCCCATCAATACGTATTACCATGCCACAGAGTCGGGCAGCGTGGTGCAGACATACGAGAACGCCGAGAACTTCAGGCAACTGGGTGCCACATACTCTGTTGCCATACGCCCGTTCTCCTCTGGGCTTCTCACGGTCAACCTCTACGGAAAGGCTGTCAACCAGCGCATTGACAGCAGGCTGATGGGGGTGAGCTCAAAATGGTATACGCCGCTGTGGTATACGGTCAACCTCAGCCATGGGCGGTTTGGGGCCTACTATACCGGCAACATCGTGTCGAGGTGTATAAGCGGGCCCTACCTTTCCGACGACGAAAACGCTGGCCACGTCATGGTCTATTACCGTCACAAGCAGCTTATGCTGAACGCCGGCTGCTACTGGGCGTTCTCAAGGTCAAAATACCATTCCGAGACATTGCCCAATGACATCATCGCTCACTCATCCACCAACATCATCAACGACAATGCCTCTATGTTTGTCATAGGGGCAAGCTACACGCTGTTCAAGGGCAAGGACAGCAAGATAAGAAAGAAGATAACAAACCGGGATACAGACAAAGGCACGTTCTGAGCTTTGTGGCCGCGTATTTGCCTGTTCTGTACAATGCCGATGGGCATGCTTGCCAAGGCCTCTCTGCCCTGCATGCACAATCGGCGGCTGTGTCAATTCTTTGTGCTCTACCGCATCAGGGGGCTGCTGTGGGGCAAGCTAACGTTCAACAATTCAATAAAACAGACACGCATTATGGAGAAGAAGTTTTTGGCATCAGTGGCGTTGGCATGTTGTTTTGCCGGCGCATCGGCGCAGACCGCCCCGGCCGACAGCACGCAAACCGCCCCGGCGGCAAGTGACAGCATATACCGGCAGATGGAGCTTGGCGGCGTCACCGTAGAGGGGCGTACGGCCATACAGAAAGGCGACCACACCGCCTACATGCCAACGCGTAGCCAGGTCTCTGCCTCAAGCACGGGCTTGGGCCTGCTGGCCAACATGATGATACCCAAGCTGATTGTCGACCGTCTGGGCGGTACGGTGAAGAATGCCAACAACACCGCTCCAACAATATATATTGACAACCGCAAGACAGACGCCGCCGAGGCCAACCGCCTGAGGCCGAAAGACATAGTGAGGGTTGAGTATTACGACGGGCCGGGAGCGTCGGCCACGGAGCACTATGCCCTGGCCACGCCCTTCACAAAGGTGTCTACCGCCATAGACCGCCTGTCGAAGATGCGCTTTTATTACGGAAAGGTGCGCATGGCCTACCGCACCGGCAAGACCAGTGCCTACGCCGACCTGGGCATGAGCCTGAATGACTCACCGGCCGACAGCCGCACGTCGGTGGACTATTCGCCGCAGGCATACCCCGGCGCCGTGGCCGCCACGGCCACACGTAGCCGCGACGCTTTGGCAGCAGCCACGCTGTTTGTCGAGACAAAGCCTCGCGAGGGCCACACGCTGCGCGCCCAGGCAAGCTACCATCATGGCTACAACACATACGACCGCACCTACGCCGAAGGTGGGCTCGCGCCCGTGGTGTCCGACGCCAATGAGAGGCGCAACACCTTAGAGGCGCAGCTAAAATACGCCGTCGACCTGCGCCACAACAATGCCATCACCCTCTTCCTGTGGGGCTACAACATATGACAGCACGCCACCTATGCGGGCACCTCGGGCGCCGAGCAAGAGGTGCAGGACGGCGGTTTGCAGCTGCTGCCCACCTATACCCACACCTTTGCCGGCAAGCTGAGCGTAAGCCTGCAGCCGGGCATCTATTTCGAGCGTTACAGCATAAGGGGCTATGGCACGGTGTTCAAAGTGCAGGGGCGGCCCACCCTGACGGCCAATTACGCCATCGGCGACAACCAGTCGGTGTATGCCGACTGGTCGATGGGCACAAGCGTGCCCACGATGTCGGCTTACAACAACACCGAGCAGCGGGTAGACCATCACACTGTGAAGCGCGGCAACCCCGAGCTCGACATCACCAAGATGCACTTTGTCAATGTGGGCTACAATCTGTCGGCCAGGGGGGCAACCTGTCGGTGTTCGGCAAGTACAATATCTTTGCCGACATGCTTAAGTCGTATTACAAGGCCGAGGGCAACACCATGGTGAGCACTTTCGTCACCGACGGCGATTACCACGACCTGATGGCCGGGGCCAACGCCACGCTGGGCCTGTTCGGCCAGTCGCTGCAGCTGTCGGGCGGCGTGTCGTATTGCAGGCAGTGGGTGACGGGCGTCAACAGCGCTTGCCACGACTTCGTGAGGTCTTCGCTCAGTGCAAGCTACAGCCTGGGGCAGTTTGCATTCTTTGCGCAATTCCAGCCACGGGTCACAGAGCTGTACGACTCCAACTTCTCTGAAACCACCGGGCAGCTGGTCTTCCTTGCCTCGTGGCGGCACAAAGGGCTTTACATGGAGCTGGGCTGCCGCAACCCGTTTGAGCGCGATTACGTCAGCCGCGAGTGGTTTGACTTCGGCGTCTACCGTTACGACCGCTCCGACGTGAGCCGTGCCAACGGCCGGATGGCGTGGCTCCAGCTGTCTTACAGCTTCGACTTTGGCCGCAAGAAGGTGGAGCGCACCGAGCTTGAGGTTGACCGTGGCTCGTCGGGAATCATGAAGATGTGAAATGTTTAAGAATTTGCATCGGGATGCGTCTTTAGGAGACAGGAGTACAGGAGTGCAGGAGTACAGACATTTGCATTTGACTATCACCGCGCAGCCTTTTCGTAATTCTTAATTCTTAACTTATCAAGTTCTTAACTCTTAATTTTTAACTCATAACTCATAACTCATAACTCAAAGCTCAAAGCTCTCAATGTCCGTTTTCCCCTTTCGCATGCAGCACGACGCCATGCAGTGCGGCATAGCCTGCCTGCAGATGGTGTGCGAATACCACGGCCGCAAGATGTCGGCGGCCGAGGTCGAGGAGCTGTGTCCGTCTACGGCCGAGGGTGTCTCGCTGCTCGGCATGAGCCGTGCCGCCGAGGCCCTGGGCCTGCACACCGTCAGCGGGCGCCTGCCGGTGGATATGCTTGCCAAGGCCCCTCTGCCCTGCATACTCCACTGGCGGCAGCGCCACTTTGTGGTGCTCTACCGCATCAGGGGGCGCGGGCGCAGGTTGCGCTACTGTGTGGCCGACCCGGCCAAGGGCCTCGTGGAATATTCGCGCGCCGAGTTTGAGGAGGGATGGCTCAGCTCGCGCTCCGATGGCGAAGACAAGGGCATAGCCATGCTCTTGGAAACCACCCCGGCCTTCGCCGAGGCAGCCACCGGCAAGCGTGGCGGCGACACCGGCTCGGTGCGCTTCCTGATGGCCTATGTCCGCCGCTACAAGGCCGCCTTCGCCCATGTGCTGGCAGGGCTGGCCATAGGCAGCGCTATACAGCTGCTGCTGCCCCTGCTCACCCAGGCCGTGGTAGACAGGGGCATAGCCCTGCGCGACATTGGCTTTGTGTGGCTCGTGCTGGCGGGCCAGCTCATGCTCACGTTCAGCGCCACGGCCCTCGACTTCGTGCGCCGCTGGCTGCTTACGCACGTCAGCATGAGGGTCAACCTTAGCATACTGTCCGACTTCTTCGCCAAGCTGCTCAGCCTGCCCATGCCCTTCTTCGACACCAAGCACACCGGCGACCTGCTGCAGCGCATGGCCGACCACGACCGCGTGGAGCAGTTTCTCACCGGCCATGTGCTCACGGTGCTCTTCTCTACCATGACCATAGCCGTGTTCGGCTGTATGCTGCTGGCCTACGACGCCGTGTTGTTCCTCGTCTTCGCGGCCTTCAGCGCGGTCTATGGGCTGTGGATGGCGGCCTTCCTGCGACGCCGCCGCGTGCTCGACTACGAGCGCTTTGAGCGCGAGGCCGACAGCCACGACAAGACATGGCAGATGGTTACGGCCATGCAGGAGATAAAGTTGCAAGACTGCCGCCGCCGGCGCCGCCAAGAGTGGGAGCAAACCCGCCTCGGACTGTTTGGCGTCAGGATGAAGGCTCTCAGGCTGCAGCAGGCCGAAGAGGCCGGCGGGGTGCTCATAAGCAGCGTCAAAGACATCATCATAACCGTCATGGCGGCCATGGCCGTGATCGACGGGCGCATGACGCTGGGCCAGATGCTCGCCGTGCAGTACATCATGGGCCAGCTGGCCGTGCCCGTCGACAGCCTGCTCGGCTTTGTCTACTCGTGGCAAGACGTCAGGCTGAGCCTCGAGCGCATCAACGAGATACACCGCGCCCGCCCCGAGGGCCGCGACGGCGCCCAGGCGGCCTTCGCCTCGGCCGACCGCACCATACGCGTTGAGGGGCTGTCGTTCCGCTACGACCGCAACGCCCTGCGCCCCACGCTCCAAGACGTAAGCCTCGACATAGAGCAGGGCAAGACCACGGCTATAGTGGGGGCCAGCGGCAGCGGCAAGACCACGCTGCTCAAGCTGCTGCTGGCCTACTACACGCCCGAGGGCGGGCAGGTTACCGTGGGCGGGCGCCCGCTCGCCGACTACGACCCGCAGTGGTGGCGCAGCCGCCTGGGCGTGGTGATGCAAGACGGGGTGATATTCTCTGAGTCGGTGGCGCGCAACATCGCCGTGGACGACGGCGAGATAGACGCCGACAGGCTCGTGGCCGCCGCCCGCATGGCCCGCGTCGACGACTTTGTGGCCTCGCTGCCGCTGGGCTACGACACGCGCATAGGGCGCAACGGCATGGGGCTCAGCGCCGGTCAGCGGCAGCGCATACTCATAGCGCGGGCCGTTTACAAAGACCCCGAGTATGTGTTCATGGACGAGGCCACCAATTCGCTCGACGCCAGCAACGAGAGGGCCATCGTCGAGAGCCTCGGCGAGTTCCTGAGCGGGCGCACGGTGCTCGTCATAGCCCACCGCCTGAGCACAGTGAGAAACGCCGACCGCATAGCCGTGATGGACCGTGGCCGCATAGTGGAGTGCGGCACCCACGAGGAGCTCACCGCCATGCGCGGGGCTTACTATCAACTTGTAAAAAACCAGCTTGAGCTATGAACGGAAACAAACACTTCGACAATGGGCGCCCACGGGGCGTTGAGCTGCGCTCCGAAGGCATGGTGAGCATGGCCGGCGGCGTGCCCCGGCGGCTGCTGTGGCTCAGCGCGGTTGTCATGGCTGTG
>ULMD01054259.1_pt1 | contig 14172 bp, 13 predicted proteins | sample 1951561 | NCBI WGS metagenome assembly ULMD01 (sample SAMEA4835541, study PRJEB28245) | human gut metagenome | biome: gut microbiome; material: fecal sample | place: Denmark | collected 2008
GGAAGGTGCAGTCGGTCAGCTCCAGCCGGGAGCGGATCAGAGCAAAGAGGGGAAGATCCGTTTCCATATCTTTGAAGGTGGTCCGCAGGAATTTCAGGTCCTGGCAGTCTGTGGCAGACACCAAACCGTAGCTGCATTCCCGGATTACACTGTCCCTGAGGAGAATGCTGCTGCAGAACCGGGCTTCATACCCATAGGTTCCGCATCCGTACAGGTCCATATGATCCATGGTCATATGAGTGACGCTATCCAGTTTCAGCACGGCGCCGTCACAGAATCCTTTTTTGAGTTTATGGCCCATCCGGAGATGGGATAGTTTCAGGTTTCGGCAGTTGACGAATTTCAGTACCGGCGTATAGGGGAATTCTGTAACAATTTCTGCAGTAATGGTCTCCGTATCCAATCCCCGGATGGTGAGATCCTTGAATCCGGCAATGTCCAGTGTGCAACCATCGCCCAGATACAGACCGGCAGGGGCCGAATCATAGTAGTCGGAGTAGTGAAGCAGCCGCTCTGAAAATTCTTTCTCCTGCCAGTTTGACAGATTGTATTCGCCCGGTGCCAGAACGATTTCCGTATTGTCCGCCAGTGATTCCATCATTTCGTCTACATTGTGGACCAACACTGTTTTCTGGGCCCCCAGGGCCGCCGGAGTCATCGTCAGGACCAGCAGGATCCCTAAAAAGAAACACCTGATAAGCCTCATCCATTTGATTTTGCCAAGCTCTTTCATTACCAGACACCTCCTGTTTCTGGGAATCTCTTTACTGATTATGCCGCCGCAGCTCGACGTATGCACCGGCACGATCCTGCTGAGAATGCGGATTTCCCATGGGCTGCGGTTCTAGCATTTCTCGATCGTGACAGCATCCCCTCCCTGCGTTTGCGCCGCTTCTGCTGAAGGTCCCACCCCTGCTGACAGGATGACGGTACAGAGAAGCAGGGGCAGGACCTTCTTTGCCAAGGCGGAATGATTCTGTCTCATAGAAAACGCATCTTTCCTGTTTTCTGGGTATTCCGCAAGGATCCCGGCCTTACTTTTATTTTACTAAAAATGGCCAGCAAAAAAACCTGTACGAAAGTACAGGTTTGTAGCATGAAATAGGAATTTTTCAGATTCAGTCCGCTCCCTCGGCCCGGAATCCGTCAAAGGCAAAAGGTTCAGGAAAGATTCTCCAGCACCGCCTGGCAGCCTTTGGCAATATCCTCATAGGTTTTCTCAAAATTTCCCGTATACCAGGGGTCCTCCACATCTCTTGCTTCTCCCGCCCAATCAAGAAGGCGGGAGATTTTTTTCTCCGGATCCTCCTGGGTGAGACGGGACAGATCATCCAGATTTTCCTCATCCATGGCAATCACATAGTCCGCCTCTTCATAATCCTTCCTGGTCATGAGAGCCGCCCTTCTTTTCGTAAAGGGAATGTGGTGGGCATCAAGGGTCCTTTGGGCAGGGGGATAGATATCATGGCCCACTTCCTCGGTGGTGGCGGCCATGGAAGAAATTTCATATTTCCCATCCAGCCCCCTTTGGCGCACCATGTCCTTCATTATCATTTCCGCCATGGGAGAACGGCAGATATTGCCGTGGCAAATAAAAAGGATTTTTATCATGGACACGAAACTCCCTTCTATGCCGAAATATGCCGATTTATTGCGGATTTGCAAGCTTCACACGTCCACATCAATCAGTACAAAATTTTGCAAAAAAAACGGCATAATTTACCCCATTGTAGTAGTAAAAATGATAGTAAAGCAGGTTTTCCCTACTGCCGAAATTTTTCTGGGGTGAATTTTTTCCTGCTATTATAGCAGAAAAGCCACCCACTCAACCAGACCTCTCTGATGGTTCATCCCCCATTTCGCCATTCTGGCATGTCCTATATTCATCCCCCAAATCATGATTGATCCAAGGAGTCCTTCAGGCTTTCTTGTATTGTTTACAAACTTTCGGAATAACCCCATTCAGTTCCTCCTGTTTGATACAATGCCCGTATGTGCTTTTAGCCCTGAAACCATGCTGTTTCTGGGCTTTTCTGCGTTTCAGGGCATAGTACAGGATCGCGTCTGTGGCTCTGTATTGATTTGCTGCTGTGGCTGCTGTAGTCAAAAGTGACGCCTCCAATCGGCAATCATTAAAAGGTATGGCTATAGTTGAAGGGTTTAATCGACGCTGTCGGAAGATTCGAGAGCCTTGAGTGTCTTTCCGTGTTCATCCTTCCAACTTGTAAGTCCATTAGCGCTCTTGCCGATAACAAACATTGCTGCATAAGATGGACTCGTGAACAGCATGTCCTCCTGCTTTTCAGTTTCATCAGATTTTCCGAAAAGGAAGTACACGCCGCTCTGCTTAAGGTCCGCACGATCCTTGCACTTATTCAGCTCAATCCGAGGGATCTTGTATGCCACACCGGTCCAGTTAACAAGAGAGCACTTAATACGTCCACTAGCATCTCCGTCCATCAAATACAACTGTATATTCTTTCCATGCGCTGCCATATCAAGCCCCTCACTTCATTACCTTTTCCATTAGTGATTTATAGCTGTCTACTACGTCGTAGACAACATTGTCGCTGGAGATTGCCTTGAAGTGCTCTCGGGCGCAGTGGATCTTCGACTCCTCAATCAGCCGTAGCTGCATCGAGGACATGGATCCTTTCGTCTCCGCCACGAAGTAGATGTGCTTGACGCTTCCTTCATAGAAGGCAATCGCCCAGTCAGGATTGTAGTGGCCGACCGGAGTGGAGATGTAGAATCCATCTGGCAGCTTTACGTAGACCGCCACATCCGTGTTTGTATCAAGCTCTGTGGCGAAGTCGCGCTCGTTCGTCGAATCGTAGACAATGTGGTCGTACAGGTGCTTCTTTGCCTTCATGGCGTTCGTGCCGAGTTTGCCCTTGATGGTAGGCTCGGTGAAGACGTCCGTACCGTAGCGGTCGTCCATCACGCTGTAGGTGATGTGCTCGATGATTGCCGTAGCCTTCTCGTCGTTAATTAGTTGCGACGCCTTGAGGATAAACTCCTCCGGATTGTATTTGAACTGGTCGAACGTAGCCTTATTAATGCCGGTGAGGATCTGAATGACAGCCTTCCGGGTAAGCCCGGTGGATTCAACGATTCTTCCAACAAGGTCATATGTGACGCTCTTGCTGGCGACTATGGCCTGCTTGATGCCGAATGTAGAAGACGATTCCCGGACAAACGCCGCGCCGGACCGCAGCTGCTCCTTGGACTGTATTTCAACCATCGAGCCGGATTCGACTTTGAAGTAGATCTTCGCCACGCGCAGCCTGCTGTCGAGTACTGCGATAGATTTGCGGACAAGCTCGTCCGTATCGAAATCTACCACGTAGACGGACTTTGCGTTGATCCGCGACCAGAGTGCTTTGAACTCCTTGCTGTTAAGCTTCTCTTCGTCGACTTGCAATTCCACGTTGTTGCTGCGGGCATTCTCAGGCTTCATTGCCTTTGGATCGTAGAGAGAATCGATGATGTCCACGACGGCGGCTTCAAAACCTTTGACCTCCTCGGCCATCTTGAGCTCGCCGTTTGCCTTGTCCTCGTAGTACTTGTCTGTGAGAACGCCTTTGCGGTTAACATAGCGGTTCACGGTCATTTCGTACATGATTGCCGACGCCGTATCGGAATCGATAACCATCTCGTTGCCGTGATCGTCCGTGACAACACGGTTCAGGAACAGGTCTCTCGTAACAGCATGAGGACGGTCTGCGATATCCTCGGCAATCTCGGACTGGAGTCCCTTGGCGAAGCTCTCGTAACTTTCAGACGCAATTACGGTCAACACGTTGACGTTCTGCACATCTTTTCCGAGAACTCCCACGTCCATGCGTTCGCCGTCCTGGTTGACGCAAAGACGCATGCCTCGCCCGACTTCCTGCCGCTTGCGTATCTCGCTTGATGATGATTTGAGTGTGCAGATCTGGAACACGTTCGGATTGTCCCAGCCTTCGCGCAGCGCAGAATGCGAGAAGATGAACCGCACGGGCGAACGCTTCGGATCACGGTCAAGCAGCAGCTCCTTGTTCTTCATGATCAGGTCGTATGCGTCGATATCGTCGGAGGTCGTTTTCTTCCTGCCGACCTTGCTGTTGATCATGCGGCCCTTCTTGTCGATGGAGAAGTAGCCAGCATGCGTTTTCTCTACCGGGATGGACGCAAGGTAGTGCATGTACTCGTCGTCGCCGAATTCCCGCTGCAGATTTCCGACCACGTCGGCATATTCCTGCTCGAACATGTCGGCAAAGATACCGTTCTGAGGCTGTCCGTTCTTATCGTATACACGATAGTGATCTACCTCGTCGATGAAGAACAGGGACAGAACCTTTATACCCTTATTAAACAGCTCCCTTTCACGTTCGATATGGGAGAGAATGGTCTCTCGTATCTGGATACGGCGCAGCTGATTCTCGTCCACCTTGCCGATCACGTCTCCGGCGTAAAGCTTGATTCCATTGATGAATTCGATGGAATCATCTCTGCCGTCGATGCGCTTGACCACGAAGCCGTCCCGGTACTCAGGCAGCTCGCCGGAATGGTCAAAGAGGTTGTAGCCCTCCGTCACGGTAGCGCTCATCGGCTTGATTCCGGATGCGCGCTTGCAGTCGAACTGTATGGTTGCCGTCGGAGCTGATTTGGAAAGGTTCAGTCCTTCCAGATAAACGAAGCCATCAGTAGCTGTCGTCCCGCTTTCCGTGATGCCCTTGACGGCGATCTTCTTGACGAGCTTCTTGTTGTAGGCGTCCATCGCATCAAGACGATAAATCAGGTTGTAGTATTCCCTCGGTGTGGCAGAATAACGCAGCGTCAGAAGCGGATGGAATTCCTTCAGGCGTTCCTTTGTCTGCTTGCCTTCGACAGACTGTGGTTCGTCGATAATCAGAACCGGATTCGTCTTGGCGATGATATCGATCGGGCGGCGCGAACGGAACTCGTCGAGCTTCATGTAAATGCGTCGCGCATCCTTTCCGCGGGCGTTAAACGCCTGCGAGTTGATAATCATCACATTGATGGAGCTGTCCGAGGCAAAACGGTCTATCTCAGTAAGCTGAGAGGAGTTGTAGATGAAAAAGCGTATCTTCTTCCCGTATTCCTCGGCAAAGTGATCCTGCGTCACCTGAAACGACTTGTAAACGCCCTCGCGGATGGCGATAGACGGCACGACCACGATGAACTTAGTCCAACCGTATGCTTTGTTTAGCTCGTACATGGTCTTGATGTAGGTATAGGTTTTTCCGACGCCGGTCTCCATCTCGATGGTCAGGTTGTATTTGCCCTCGAGCGACTGGGACGGCTCGATCTGCCCGTCACGCTGAATCTTACGGATATGCTCAAGTATCTGTCCGTCGGACAGTTCCGGCACGATCTTTGCGTTCGACCAGCCCGTGAAGTCATCGTCCTCGTTTATGCCGGGCTGATAGATTCCGGTTCCTCTGTCCATCATGTAGGTGGGCGTGAGGTATGGCTGCCCGGCAAAAACATCCACGACGGCTTTGGCGGCGTCAGCCTGAAACTTTTGATGCTTGAATTGCAGCTTCATTCTGCCACCTCCTTAAATGACCTTGACTCTTGTATCCGGCGCAAGCAGCTTGAAAATCTCGCCGACATTGATCTTTTCCGGGCTGCTGGCGAAGCTGGAGTCACGGAACACGGCACGAAGCGGCTGACGTTTGGCAATGGTCTTGATAACCGACTCCGGCACGTTCTCATCAAAGCATGCAATCAGATCCCCATCGTTATAGGTATGCACCTTGCAGCCGTCAATTATTTCCGAAGTATAAGGAAGCGACAGAGGAAGTCCCCAATCAAGCAGGCATCCAAATAAAAGGTCAAGATCGGTTCGGTCAGGCTTCACGTTAGACTCCAGCATTGAAACAAGATCCTGAGAATAATCCCCTGCCGCATAGTAAACATCTTTCATGTTTGTATCGTCGAGCTTTAAAACACGGAAACCGTCATCAAACGTTGCGTCAGGATTGTCCTGATGAATTTTTTTAGCTGCACGACGGATGCGCTCCTTGCCGATTTCACAAATATTCTTGTAACCGGCTTTGAATGCCTCGCTCTTTTCGTCCGTCTCTTCCGGCAACTGCACCATGATAAACTTGCGGTGTCCGCCATCCTCGGCGTTTAGCTGCATGACAGCGTGGGCAGTTGTGGCAGAGCCGGAGAAGAAGTCGAGGATAATGTTGTTTTCTCCCATATGAAAAATTATGCTTTTAATAAGAGCAATAGGTTTTACCGTATCAAAACCCATTGCCGTTTCCATTACTTTATTAAGTTCGTCCTTTCCTGTCTGTGCCGTGCCATATTGTTTGGCATCAAAGAAAGACCAGAAAGGAACATATTGTTTTTTGTCTTTCTCATCCTCGGGATATACGGCTTTTTTAACTATGCCATCTACAATTTCAACTTTTCCTTCTCTTTCAAGTTGTCTCGCAGTTTCTTCGCCTATCTGCCAGCGTTTCCCCTCTCTCGGATACTGCCCAAGTATTTGGAATTTCATGCTCGGTCGGCTATAGCTCCCAGCATCAGATTTTTCGATTATCTCAAATCTGCAAGGTCCATATTTTCCAACATGCGGATACTTAAGTCCGTTATCTGTTTCTTTAAGCACAAATCCTTTTATATTCTCTTTCTGTTTAGCATAAACAATAATTGGTTCTGTCTTTTTTTGTAGACCAAACTGAGCTGAGCCAGCATTTATTGGTTGGGTCGTGGATTCCCAAACAATATCTCCAATATAGTTAGCTCTTCCATATATTTCATCACATATCTTTTTTAGATTACTGTCTTCATGTTCATCGATACTGATAAAAATAACCCCATCCTTACTCAGCAGATTTCTCGCCAGCATCAGCCTAGAGTAAATCATCGAGCACCAGTCGGAATGAAAGCGACCGTTGGAGTCGGTGTTCTTGAACATGCGGTTGCCTTCCGCGTCCACCTCTCCGGACTCATCCGCGTAATCCTCACTGCTCATCTTGAAGTCGTCATTGTAGATGAAGTCGTTGCCTGTGTTATAGGGAGGATCGATATAAATCATCTTCACCTTGCCGAGATAGCTTTCCTGCAGGAGTTTCAAAACTTCAAGGTTGTCACCCTCGATATAGAGATTCTCTGTCGTGTCCCAGTTGACGCTGTCTGCCTTGCACGGACGCAGGGTTTTGCGGATAGGACGGTTAGCTTCCACAATAGATGCTTTCTTACCAACCCATGTGAATTCGTATGCTTCGTCCCCTTCAGTCACTGCATCGGACAGCATCTGTTTAAGCAGATCAAAATTGATAGCCTTCTTCAAATGCCCTTTTTCATCCCGTGCCTCCGTGACGCAGTTCGGGAACATCGCGGCGATCTTCTTGACGTTCTCCTGCTGTATGTCTTCGGATTCCATTCTCATCTTATCCATTGTTTTTCTCCTTATTTACGAAAAGTTTTTCAAATTCAAGTATTCTTTCTGCCTTTATCATTATTCCAAGATTAATCGGCAGTTGAACCACCGGCTTAGGAACATTTGGTAAATTAGTAAACTGTAAAACGCCCTGGGTATTAAACTGATGACCACCATATAAAACCCCGAGCAACATAACTCTGTTTCCGACCGAAATTCCCTCTTTAGTCGGAAATGCTCCCTGATTCAATATGAAGACAGGAGATCCGCTTGATCCGGGATAACATGCCACATCAAGCAGGGTTTCTTTCTTTCCTTGATAATCTTTTCGTGGATGACTTGAAGTTATTCCACGGCGGATGACTGGTTTATGATTGTATTGGTCAGATAACCCAATTGGATATCCGACCATAACTACATCCTCCATTGCCGATAGTTCCGAAAGTTTTTCGTCATTCGGAATAAGCCGGGTTTCCAATGGAATATAAAATATTTTTATATTTCTCTTCTCCAAAGTTCTAAGTACCTCGGCAAGCAAGAGACATCTTAAATCGACGTCTGGATCTGGATGATGAATCCAGTTGTTTCCCTCATATGTGATACTGAAGGATTCCGTATCTAAAGGCTCTCCTTCATCATTTGCTCTGCAAAATTCAAATACCGTTTTTATGCTGTTCTCTACAACATGATTATTTGTTATCAATACTGGAACGCAAGTATGTTTCTCCGCATCAGGACATAAATTGACAATAAAGCCTGTGCCACTTCCTGATGTCCCGTTTGCATACTCACATCGAATAAGTACTGTCGAATATGTAATCATCTCAGAGAGACTCATTTTATTCATACTAAAGTATTTAGCTCCTTTCTGAGCCTTTTCAGCTCCGCATTCATTTCCATCTGCCGGTTGAGCTGCTTTTCCTTCCGGATCTTTGCCTGCAGCTTAGCAATTTGTTTTTTCAAATCCTCGCGACGGTCGTCACGTTCGACGGATTCCTTGAGCGACTCCTGCGGCTTGGCGGTCTGCAATGCGTCCCCGGCGATTTGGCGCACGAAGTTCTCATAGACCGCGTCCATGTTCAGCCCGTCCAGATATACTGGCAGTTCGTTTTCAGGCATCCAGTCCGTCTGATAATAACGATCCACCTTAAATGCTGCCTTACCACTGCCAGCAGCTTCTTTGTAGCCGAGCACTGCTCTGTATTTCCCGTCATACTCCAGTACAAACAGGATATGATACGGTATCTCCCGGTCGATCTGCTTCAGCACATTCTCGTCAAGCGTGTCCTGGTTCAGGCGAATCAGAAACACCTCAATCTCTGTTACGGCTTTTCCTTCTGCCAGATTGAGAGTTGACGACGCGATTTTATTCGCCCAGTAAATAATCCGTATCTGGTCGACAAAGCTTCGCTTGAGTGTCGGGCTGACGGTCAGATTTTCGTAGAATTTCTGTTTCGGAATTCGCTTGTTAAACTCCGTAGATTTTGGCAATCCCAGCATAGGCTCCTCCTTTACATTACCACGAGGAAGGTCACCAGCTCGAAGTCGTCGGTGCCTTTTACTTCCGAGAGCAGGGCGGATGTGCCGCCGCTCTTAAACAAGCTGTCGATGTCGCTTTCTTCCTTCGTATCTATGATTGAATTGATGGCATCGGAAAGCAGCGCTGACATTCCGCTCATATTCCTGCCATCGTCAGTTTCTTTATTAAACCTTGTGTAGACCTCCGCAATCGGTTCAGCTTTTCCACGGCACAGCAGCCTCATATCATCAAGCAGCTTCTTCGGATTCAGATAGTCGCAGACGATTTCACCTTCCAGACTGATATAGACCATGTAGAACGGGTGAATGCGATTCAGACTGTCAATGTTCACACCGTTGTTGCGATTCTTCAGTACGAAAAGCACTCCTTCTGGCAGGTCTTCCGTCTTCTTCACCACGGAATGCAGACCGAATGGCATGTGGTCGAGATCCGGGTGCGTTTTGATGTATTCGAGAAGATCAAGTCTGAATTCATTAAGACCGAGATCCATGATGGATATACCGCCGGACATGTCTTCCAGATCCACCACTTCGGTCTGCAACTTCTTAAGCTGTTCGCGGCGATATTCCAGGTCTCCTTTTTCTTCCGGGCTGATAGGATTGTCGTCACCAGTAGAAGTCAGAACGGATATTTTCATCCTTGTTTCAACACGGGCTTTCAGATTAATGTACTCGTCAAGCGTCAGATCCGGCCAGAAGTTCACGAGCTGGATCTGCTTGTTCCTGCTGCCGATACGGTCGATACGTCCGAACCGCTGGATAATACGCACGGGATTCCAGTGAATGTCGTAGTTGACGCAGTAGTCACAGTCCTGCAAGTTCTGGCCTTCGGAGATGCAGTCGGTCGCGATCAGGATGTCGATGTCCTTCTTGCTCCCCGGCATAAGGATGTCTCGGTCTTTGGAAACCGGCGAGAAGCAGGTCAGAATGTTGTTAAACGTAGCTTTGAAATTCTTCAGAGTCGTCTTCCCATCAACTGTTCCGCTGATCATGCCGGTATTCAGGCTGTACTTTTCCATAACATACCGGCTGACATTGTCGTACAGATACTCCGCTGTATCAGAGAATGCTGTGAAAATCAGCACCTTCTTATTGCCAGGGTTGATCGGATTCTCGATCTTCTGTGAGATGAGCTTGTAGAGCTCCTGCAGCTTCGTGTCATGTTCCGGCGTAATATCCGCAATCATGAGAATCAGAAGTTCGAGCGTATCCGCATCCTTTTGCAGCACGTCCTTCCAGCTCTTGTAATCCATATCAGCAAGGTCAATCTTCACTTTACGTCCGACAGTGAAGTAGTCGGTGTTCTGGTCCTCCATGTCGAAGTCGTCGGAATCAGATTCATACATGTCGATGTCGGCTTCTCCGCATTTCTCGTACTGAGTGATTCCTTCGATTGTCTCCATAATGAGGTTGCGGATGCGTTCCAGTGTAAGCCGGAAGGATGAGACCGAGCTTTCCAGCCGCTTAAGAAGATTGACGCTCATCAGCCTGCGGATACCTTCTTCCCGTCCAGACTGCGTCAGATTGTTTCCCTTGTGGTGTGTCAGATCAATATATTTCTGCATCTTGCTCGGAAAGATATAGGCAGAAGGCGTGTAAATCTCCAGCTGAAGCTGAGAGAGATGTTCGTATATCTCGTTGTAGTTGATGGCGCTCGGAAGATCCGTCAGGCTCGGCCTAAGTGAGATTGGTTTGCGCCGTTCCGGGAACTTGCCGATCTTCTCCGTGTTGTAGTATTTCTCGATATGCTTTCGTGACCGTGCAATGGTTACAGAGTCGAGCACTTCAAAAAAATCAAAGTCCAGTCGGCGCAGCAGGTTATCCGTTGTCCGTTCCTCAGCTGGGAGCTTGCTCCAAGCGTTGAATGCGGTCTGGGCCTGGCGGAATATCTCGTCGATCGACTTTGATGTATTCAGCTTCTCATCAATCAGCTCCGGCGTTCCTTCATATGCGAGAGCAAGTTGATTCTTGAGGTCGTTAAACCGGTTATTGACTGGAGTTGCTGACAGCATGAGTACTTTCGTCTTCACTCCAGTGCGCACAACCTTATTCAGAAGTTTTAGATAGCGGTTTTCCTTCTGGTCCTCGCCGGAAAGTTCTCCGCCGTTTCGGAAGTTATGTGACTCGTCAATAACTACAAGATCATAGTTTCCCCAGTTGAGCCGGTCGAGATCAAGTCCGTTTGATATACCATGATCGCGCGAAAGATCGGTATGGAAAAGAACATCGTAGCGGAGTCTGTCTGCAGCGATGGGATTGTTGACGTAGTTATCTTTATATGTATTCCAGTTTTCTGCCAGCTTCTTCGGGCAAAGTACAAGGACAGATTTATTTCTGTTTTCATAGTATTTAATGACAGCGAGAGCCGTGAAGGTTTTACCAAGACCGACACTGTCGGCCAGAATGCAGCCGTTGTACTTTTCGAGTTTGTTGATAATGGCAAGCGCTGCATCTTTCTGGAAGTCGTAGAGCATATCCCAGATTTTGCTGTTCTTAAAACCTGTCGCTTCGTTAGGCAGTACGTCCTCAGATACATCCTCCAGAAACTCACTAAATACGTTGTAGAGCGTGATAAAATAAATCAATTCAGGAGAATTCTCGTTATACGCAGTCGTAATGTTTTCCAGAACAACATCAGTGACGTCCTGCAGCTTTTCTTTATCGTTCCAAAGAGAATCGAAGACCTGCAAGTACTGCGCCGCGAATGGAGTCTCGAGGCTGTTCACCATATTGTAGCTATTGTTGCCACGTTCGCATCCAATATCTACCGTCGTGAATCCGTTCAAAGGCATGTAGGCTGTTTTTTCAGTTCCGGAGTCGGTAACCATGAATCCCGCCATGTTCTCGCCGGTTGTATTTGATTTAAATGTGGCCTTTCTCCTGATCCAGTCTGCGCACTCTTTTGCGATTGCCTTCTGCGTCATTTCATTACGCAGCTTGATTTCAAATTCCGTGCCGTAAAGACTCTGCTCACGAGTGAGCAGAGGAATGTAAAACTCGCGCTTTTGCTTTTTCGTTTTCTCTGTTACAAAGGTCGGCGATGTGAAGATGAAGCGGAACTCATCAATGCTTTCGAGCTGCTTCTTCAATTCACTATAGGCATACATAGAAAAGCAAGCCGCTGCCACGGAAACCTTGCTATTCCGCTTTATCGTTTTTTCCATGTCGTCTCGAACGATGTTCGTGACATTATCAAATATCTTCATTAAGCTTGCTCGCCCTCCATATGTAATCTATTTCGTGGGCCAAGTGCCGTGGACAACCTTATCCGACTTTTCGTGTAATCTGACACCATGCCACTAGATTCCTCATCCATCTTTTTCTTTACAGCTTCCAGCACTTTCATACTCATTGCGGCGCTATCGTACCCGCAAAGCCGTATGAAGTAGTGCTCCAGAATCCGGCGCATGACATTCATTGTAGGTCGGACAGACTTCTTCATCATGAAAAGTATATGCTTCCGTTGAAGCATCAAGTTTTATCTTTGTGATCAGCGAAGTCACCTTATCCTGCATACCCGGTTCCTCCGCCCTTTACTATGGTCTATCATTCGGTGATTTTTCCTTCGCGAAGCCACTCGTCCATTTTATCGGAAAAAGTCTCCCCTTTTCCCCATATTTACAATATACTTTATTATACCATGGAAACTATGTAAATTTCAGAAAACAAAAAGCCCGGGCGAGAACTCCCACCACGGACCATCTCCCTTGCCGTACCCTTTCCTGCGAGCAAGTTTTCCTATATCTGAATGTAAATGCACTTCTTAACAAAAACGCCCCCAAAAACCTCTCTTTTCTTTCCTGATTTGCAAAGTTTTACCTGCGTTGTTCAGCATATACAATATGTAGCTATCTTCTTCCAATCGGTCACTATATCTTTGGCTCAGTAGTAAAACGGGCGTTCTTTTCTTGCGCATTTGTTTCTATTATCCCCAGTTTATGCGCCTCTCCAGGCTCGCAAACCTCGTAGTGCCGTGGCAGATGAAAAGAATGTGGATTTTATCTTCATGGTTCTGCATTGTCATGGAATGTCTCCTTTCGGTGCTTTTATAATCGTTTCATTTCCTGTTTCATTCTTTCTCTGGAAATTATCCCGGCAAGGACGGTATTTTCCAGCAGGGCCCATTTTTCATCTTTGCTCAGATGATGCTGCCGGGAGAAAGTATAGATACTGTGCCTCGTATAGAGGATATCTGTGACTTCGCCAGGCTTCCATTCCCCTAAGGAGGAATGCATCCATTTCCCTTCACGAATCATCATATAGAAGAAAATCTTTCCCGGCGCGCTGTGCATGGATTGGAACAGAAGGATCAGGCCTTCCTGCCCGGTATAATCGGCGCGCCAGTCTTCGTAGGGCTTTTTGTCGTATTGACTGACTGCGGAAATGAGTTTTCCAAAGAAGCAGTTTTTCAATCTGGCCATTTTATGTCCTCCGTCTGCTTATCTATTTCTATATGGAAGAAATCTTTCACAATCCGGTTCAGCTGTTCGGCTATTTCTGAAAATTCCCGGTTCAAATCCAGGGTTTTTATGGAAATTTGATTTCCGCTCATCTGATATACATGATCCGGGATAAGAGGTTCAGGCGAATATGATCAGCCACATTTATAATTGGGAAGTTCTGGGATCCGGCCTGTTTTCAAAATGGCGCTATTTTACTCACTGGGCCAACGCCTCGTTGGAAAAAGACATTGATTGGTTTATCCTTGTGCTGCATCAGCTGTACAAAAGCTCTGCTTCAAAGAATTTATAAGAGCTGTTTTTTAATGTCCTGGCGTATTCTTAAAAGAGGTAGAAAGAGTTCATCAGCCATTGCTGTACAGGTCTTCCAATGTATAGAGAATGACACCGGGTCTGGGGGTCACCTGATAGCCGCTGCGGGAAAAGAAGCCGTATCTATGGCAGTTCATTCCTGTCTGTTGGACCTGTCGGATTTCGGTCTGAATCATGGCATCGGTCACAGGGGTCTTCCGGAATTTGGCTTCATAGAAGATGTATCCTTTGTCGTCGTGGGTGACTACATCAAATTCTCCATTTCTATGCTCTTCAGGTAAATCATAGGAATAGGTGCCGATGGCATCAAAAATTTCTGGAAGCCGGCCTTTTCGATTCTGGCGGATGAGGAACTGGCGGCACAGGGTTTCAAACTGTTTCGGGACGAAGGTCTCAGAAAAGTCATGGGCAATGTACCGGTCCCAAAACGTATCCGGCGCCATAATCTGCCGCTGT
>ULMD01010430.1_pt1 | contig 14165 bp, 6 predicted proteins | sample 1951561 | NCBI WGS metagenome assembly ULMD01 (sample SAMEA4835541, study PRJEB28245) | human gut metagenome | biome: gut microbiome; material: fecal sample | place: Denmark | collected 2008
TCTGGCAAGATCTATATTCTGGACAAGCTCTTCTGTTTGTCCGGCATCATGTGCTGCCCTGGCATCTTCCAGATATGCTAACAGCATTTCGTAAACAATTACTGTCAGCTGTGTTTTGTTCGCCTGTGTAATCCTTCTTGTGAACATCTGCTTTTTCTCTGTTGTCATACTAATCCTCATTTCTGTGCATGTTATTTGCGCATATTGAATTTATGTCAAGTATGTACAGACACACACAAATCCCCAATTTTTACTGCAACAGCTGTAATACGGACTGTGGTCTTTCATTTGCCTGTGCAAGCATGGCAGTAGAAGACTGCACCAGTACCTGTACTGTAGAATACTCTGTCATTTCTGTTGCCATGTCCACATCCATAATACGGGAATAAGCCGCCGTCATATTCTCTTCTGTGTTGTCCAGATTGGCAATTGTATGTTCGATTCGGTTTGCATATGCACCTATCTTGGCACGGATACCGGACAGCTGGTTGATTGCATCTCCTACGATATCAATTGCCGCTGTTGCCTTATCCTCCGTTGTAATATCCAGATCCTTTACCCCCAGATATAACGCCTGCAGAGCCGGGATTTCTACCTGGATCACCTGTCCTTCGTTGGCTCCTACCTGGAGACGCATAGCTCCCTTACCGGTCAGATCAAGAAGAATACTGTTCTTATCATCTGCTTCATTGCCTATCGTGTATGTAGTTCTTGTAGTATCAGTGTGTGTATACAGATAATTATTCAGGTAATTGGCCTGTACAGTAGTAGGTAATGTATCCACATACTTACCACTCTTCGTTTCATCCCAGCCATTTGGATTCTCTATAACTACCTTAAAGTTCTTGGTCACTGTCTTAGTCGGATCATCCGTTGCAGCTGCCGTAATGCTAAATTCTCCGGTTGTCTTATCGAACTTGCAGTCTGTTACTTTGATTGCCTTATTACCAAACTTGTCTGTAAAGGCATCGGCAAAGTCTTCCGACAATCCACTGTAAGGATTCTGGGTCGCACCGGAATTAATTGTAGTTGTAGTTACACCATTCTTATCTGTTTCTTTTACGAAATTCACTTCGCTGATATTGTACTTTATCGTACCACCAGGACTTTGTACTACTGTTACATTTCTGAAGCTGTCGGTAGAAAAATGTCTCTGTGTGCTTGTCGTAGTTGCTCCACTGCCGTCTACTGCGCTACGATTGTTCAGTGTCAGCTTTACCTCGAAATCATTCTCACCCTTGATTACAATATTCTCATCTTCAAGAATAACTCTGGAACCATCCGGAAATGCCTTCAGACCTGAATTGATCGTTGTTGTCGTTACAAGTGCATTGCGTACCTTATCTGCGCTTGTTGCAGAATATCTGTCTTCGTGTGTTACTTCACCATTTGCATCCTGTTTAATATAGGCATCAAAGTCTTTAATGGTATCTTCATCATGATAATATTCCAGTCCCTTGATCATATAAGTACCACTTGTTACGCCATCACTATAGGACATTACTTTTACATTCTCTGTATTGGTATATCCTTTATAGGCAAAACTGCCATCCAGCAGATTCTGTGCATTGAACTGTGTTGTTTCTGCAATTCTGTCCAACTCCTGTACCAGCTGGTCAATCTCCAGCTGGATCTGTTCACGGTCAGAATCCGCATTGGTACCATTGGCTGCCTGAATTGCCAGCTCGTTCATTCTCTGTAGAATTTCATGCATCTCTGTCATTGCACCATCTGCTGTATTTACAACAGATACACCATCATTGGCATTATTATTTGCCTGTTTCAGGCATCGGAGCTGTGCACTCATCTTCAAGGAGATAGCCAGACCTGCTGCATCATCTGCCGCACTGTTGATCTTGTAGCCGCTTGATAATCTCTTGATAGAGTCTGATAAACGGGTATCATTGTTGTTCAGGCAATTTCTTGCAATGATGGATGATATATTGTAATTAATTCTCATGTTCTTTCTCTCCTATCTTTTATGCAATGTTATTCTGTCAGGCTTCGTACTGCTGATCCAGACTCTTTAAAGCTGTAATAAAGGCTTTTGCTGTCTGATACAATTCCCTGGTAGATAATTTTTCAGACTCTTCTACGTCCCTATCCTGTCCGAATCTGTTCAGATCAAGTGTCTTTGTTTCAGCCAGACTAATGGATATCTTTTTGTTCTGACCACTCTCCTGCTGTGCTTTGGAGAATTGTTCTTGAAGATTGTCCTGTAATATTTTTATATCCTGTCCGGATGTTTTCTTATCATAGGCGATCATACCTGAAATCTTCTCTTCACTGATATCAAAATCCGCTGCCACTTTGCCAAGTGTATCTGTATCCATCGTAACAGTGACTTTACCCATCTGACTGCTGTTATGATATATTTTCAGGTTAATGGATGTCAACTCACCCTTGATATTAACAGGAAGCTCATAATTTTCTTCCCTGGCAAGATTGCCTGCAAGAGACAAGCCCTTATACAACATCTGTGCAGCTTTCACATCAACGATATTGTCAGAGGTATGAACCATATTTTCAACTGCACTGACTGCTTCTCCAATCAGCTCCTGATATGCACTGACTGCACTGCTCTTATCTGTCAGGTTATTGGCTGCATCCTCTGCCTTCTGCCATAGAGTATCATGTTCTATATCTCCGACAGAATCAAAAGCATCATTGACACTCGTGTCATTTTCTACGCTGGCAGCACCGCTTCTTCCAAATATCTGCTTATAGAGGGAACCTCTCTCCATAAGTAATAATTCTGCTGCCTGGATATTGTTCACACTGACAGGCTGTTCATAATCAATCAATGACTGGATAACACTATCCTCAACCTGTTGTGCAGACTGCATGGAATCCCGGAAATTATGTACTCTCTCCTGTTCCATATCCTGTCTGGACGACTGGTCTACTTCAGACGCCTGTTTCAGTTCCTGTGCAAACTGCTCTATTGTAGTATCGGCTTGAATGTCCATTTCCTTCAATGTATCTACATCTGTTTTCTGAACCAGTTCATCTTTGATTTCCCCGGACAATGCAGCATAATACTGCATCTGATGCTGATACTCCTGGGATGGGCTATCCTGATAGCCTGCCATGATCTGTTCGTCAATTGCCTGTCCTCTGGCAATCAGCTTCTCCAGACCTCCGAAGCCGTCATCTATGGATATATCCATATTTTTATGACGGCTTGTACGCACTGCTGAAAGCATATTCTTGAAATTCATTTCTGCCCCAGAAGCGACTACACTTCCGATTGCCGCACCATCTGTTTTCTCTATCTGGCGGAAAAGACGGTAGATACCAATATATGCTTCTCTTTCATCCTCTGTAATTGCATGGCTCTGATCGAGCTTATGCAGATAGGTAGAGAATTTCTCCGCATCTGACCCTGTGTCCTTATCCTGTTCATTCAGATATTCTTCCAGTTCATCCAGATTCATATCCAATGGATTGATCTGCTCTCTGATCATCTGTAATGTAGTAGCAGGAGTCATTCGACGAATCACACCCGTTACCTGCATGTCTGCTTCTTTCACTGACTGTATGCTATCCTGTGTGATCTCCATATTGTTATATCCAAGGATTCTCACAGCCCTTCGATTACTGTCATTTGTCTCAAGTCCCAGATCTTGCAGAATATCATCTACATTGCGGAACGCTTTCTGAATACTGTCACCCATATCCTTACGTGGTGCTGTCATCAAGGCTTCATAGGATTCTCCTGCTTTGTCATATTTACTCTGTAAGATGCTTCCTTCCTGATGAAGTGTTTCCAGTGTAAAAGGAGTCTTACTTGCAGATATCTTACCAGACAGCGCTGCCGGCATAGCTGCAAGCTCTTTTGTCAGTGTAAGCGTATCCTCATACCACGCTGCTCTCTGCTCATTGATTTGCTCTGTCTCACCCTGGAACAGGGATGCTTTTATATTGGCTTCTGTGGCTTTTAATGCCTCTACAAGCTGTGACAGCTCTGTTGTATCTATCTGATAACCACTCTTTAATAACTGTCTGTTGGCTTCCTGCGTCATGACCAGTCGGATCTCTTCCATCTGGCGTCTGGCTTCTATCTCCCGCAAAGAGACCTCCTCAGTATTTACAGCAGCTGCCTCACTACCCTCTCTGGCATCAATTTCTTTCTGCGCAGCACTTAAATTTTTGAAATTCAGTGTTTCTCCGGCTTCTATGGTGTCGTGAATTGCTTCATCACTGATGGAATCAGCCTGCTCTACAAGCTCTTTTGCCTGCTGCCAGACAGGTTGTTCCCCTGTCATCAATGCTTTTCCCGGCTGTTTGCCATTGCTCATAGCCGTCACTGTCATATCCAGAAGCTGTTGTGCATCCATTGGAAATTGCAACTGACTTAAATCTGACAGATAAGAAAGATTCTGTGGTGTCAGTTCAATACCTGATTCTACCAGCCATCTGGCATTTTTCTGAACATCTTCGGTGTTCTCCAGTCCAGATTGTCGGATTACAGAATCAATTCCACTCTGCAATGCATCCCAATTAATTGTATCTGCCTTCTTCGCATAGTACCCCTTTGCATAATCACTGTAATAGCCCTTTGCCTGCTGGAGAGAATCCGTGCTGGAGAACTGGGCTACATATACATTATCTACCGTAGGAGCCTTCTGATTGAGCAACAGATATTTTAAAGCGTCTTCTGACAGCTCTCCTATCTCCATACCCTGTGCAATAGTCTTTACAAGCGCTGTGATATTGTCTTCTGTAACAGGAATATCCGCCTGTTGCATCTTGTCCACCAGTTCATTGGCATCAATGCGGCTGCCTGTAATCTCTTCCACAGTTGCTGTATCTAAATCGTCATTATATCCTGCTATTTCCACTCCCGCTTTTGCAAGCGTTACTTTGATCCTGTCTACAATACTGACATATGTCTCTACATCTGTACTTCCCGGCTGAAAGCCTTCTTCCTGCATTTTCTCCAAGTCTTCCCCGGAAACAGAATTAGACATCACAATCATAAAGTCTTTTTGGGCCTTAACATTTGTGTTCCCGGCCTTCGACATAATATCCTGTGCGGTCAATCCGTGACCCTGATACGCCTTGTCATCCATAACTTTATTATCTGTAATGTCTAATGAATATCCGCTGTTCCCGACCTGAAGGGAGTCAGCAGTCGTCTTATATGTAGTTGTTCTGTCGGTATCGGCTACAGGAGATGAAGATAATTTTGCATCCAAAGTAATATTCATCCTGTTAACCTAAGCCTTTCTTCCATGTGGTACTTAATCGTCTTACCTTATATCTCGGCAAATATGGGCAAAAACTTAACAGGAGCAGAAAAAGTAACCCTTTTTCTGCCCCTGTTATAAATTTTCTATTCTGTTTTAGCTGCTTCCAGCGCCTGTTTTAAATCTGCAATAATGTCATTTACATTCTCAATACCAACAGATAATCTTACAAGATCAGGGCTTACACCCGCTGCTACCAGCTCTTCATCATTCATCTGCCTATGCGTTGCTGATGCAGGGTGCAGAACACAGGTATGTGCGTCTGCCACATGAGTTGCAATCATGGCTACTTTTAAATGTGCCATAAACTTCTCTGCTGCGCTTCTTCCACCTTTTACACCAAAAGATACAACGCCACAGGTGCCATCCGGCATGTACTTCTTTGCCCTTTCATAGTATTTATTGCCTGGAAGTCCCGGATAATTTACCCAGGATACATTCTCATCTGCCTGCAGGAATTCTGCTACTTTCTGTGCATTTTCACAGTGTCTTGGCATACGCACATGCAAGGACTCCAGTCCCAGATTCAGGAAATACGCATTCATAGGAGACTGTATTGCACCCAGATCTCTCATAAGCTGTGCTGTCGCTTTGGTGATAAAAGCTCCGCCCAGACCAAATTTCTCTGCATAGGTTACACCATGATAGGATTCATCAGGAGTTGTCAGTCCCGGGAACTTATCTGCATGGGCAAACCAGTCAAACTTACCGGAATCTACAATACATCCACCCAGAGACGCATCATGCCCATCCATATATTTCGTTGTTGAATGAGTCACAATATCTGCTCCCCACTCAAAAGGCCGGCAATTAATAGGTGTTGCAAATGTATTATCTACAATAAGTGGTACTCCATGAGCATGTGCTGCCTTGGCAAATCTCTCAATATCGAACACTACCAGTGCAGGATTGGCTATTGTCTCACCGAATACCGCTTTGGTATTGGGCTGGAATGCTGCTTCCAGTTCTTCATCTGAACAATCCGGATCAATAAATGTAGTCTCAATTCCCATACGCTTCATTGTAACTGCCAGCAGATTATAGCTGCCTCCATAAATGGTAGAAGAAGCTACCACATGATCTCCTGCACCGCAGATGTTGAAGATTGCAAAGAAAGTAGCTGCCTGTCCCGAAGAGGTAAGCATTGCAGCTGATCCACCTTCCAGTGCACAGATTTTGGCTGCCACGTAATCATTTGTAGGATTCTGTAATCTGGAATAAAAATATCCCTCCGCCTCCAGATCAAACAGTTTACCCATATCTTCACTGGTGTCATACTTGAATGTAGTACTCTGAATAATGGGTATCATTCTGGGTTCACCGTTTTTTGGTACATAACCTGCCTGTATACATTTTGTCTCTTTTTCCATTTCCTGTCTCCTTTTATTTAATAATCCGATGTATTGGCAATTCAATACATCGGATCTGTGTTTAAAATAGATATACAACTCCTGTCAGTGGTGGAAGAGGAATCACAACATATTGGTTCCTGTTATCACATTTTCCCTTGCGTGCCTTGATTTCCCTTGGAACTCTGTGGCCTGCTCCTCCATATCTCTCTTCATCTGAATTGATCAGAAGCTTATATTTCGTATTCATAGGTACACCAACCTTGTAATTAGGATATTCTACAGGAGTCATATTAAGTACAAACAACATATGCTGCCTGCCATCTCTGGTTCTTCTTACAAAGCTGTATATGCTTCTGTCTTTATCATCTGCATTCATCCATTCAAATCCAAGCCAGTCATTATCAATTTCATATAAACACGGATACTTACGATAGGTTTTAAGCAGCTCACCCACAAAATCATGCATACCACGGTTCAATGGATTCTGAAGCATGTACCAGTCAAGCTCTCTTGCCTCGCTCCACTCACGCTCCTGTGCGAAATCCTGTCCCATGAACAGCAGCTTCTTACCTTCATGTCCTAACATATAGGTATAGCCTACTCTCAGGTTGGCATATTTATCTACCTCGTATCCCGGCATCTTATTGACCATGGAGCACTTTAAATGCACTACTTCATCATGCGACAGCGGCAAAATATAATTCTCGCTGTCATTATATGTCATGGCAAAAGTCATCTTGTAATGGTTGTCTTTTCTAAAATATGGGTCCAGCTTCATATATTCGCAGAAATCATGCATCCATCCCATATTCCATTTGAATGAAAATCCAAGTCCACCATCTTTAGGTTCACCTGTTACCTTTGGCCATGCCGTAGATTCCTCTGCAATCGTCATAACTCCCGGATAGGAACCATGAATCACGGAGTTGAGATGTTTGAAAAATTCTATTGCATCCAAGTTCTCATTTCCACCGTATTTGTTGGGCAGCCATTCTCCGTCTTTTTTACCATAATCCAGGTAAAGCATACTTGCAACAGCATCTACTCTAAGACCATCTACATGGAATTCACGAATCCAGTATAAGGCATTGGCAATCAGGAAATTACGTACCTCATTCTTGCCATAGTTAAATATCTTAGTTCCCCAGTCTGGATGTTCACCCATTCTTTTATCAGGGTGTTCATACAGACATGTACCATCAAATTCGCACAGACCATGTGCATCTCTTGGGAAATGCGCCGGAACCCAGTCAAGAATAACACCAATATTATGCTTATGGAAAAGGTCAATCAGATAACGGAAGTCGTCAGGTGTTCCATAACGGGATGTAGGTGCATAATATCCTGTTACCTGATATCCCCACGAACCATCAAACGGGTACTCTGCAATACCCATTAATTCTACATGCGTATATGGCATTTCTTTCAGATATTCCACCACTCTGTCTGCGAACTGACGATATGTATAGAACCCATCCTCTGTTCCATCCGGATGCTTCATCCAGGAACCGATATGGCACTCATAGATAGAAAGTGGTTCCTTGTTCATATCCTTTTTGGCTCTGGCTGTCAGCCATTTCTCATCATTCCATTCAAAATGGTTCAGATCATATACACGGGAAGCTGTTCCAGGTCTTAACTCTGCATAATTTGCATAAGGATCTGCCTTATAGAGCTTTCTTCCATCTGCAAGCTCTATCAGATATTTGTACATCTGTCCTTCCTGTACGCCATCAATAAATGTAGTATAGATGCCACCTTCACCGATTCGCTCCATTTTGTCGGCAGTTTCATTCCAGTCGTTGAATTCACCAATCACATAAATATCCTGTGCATTCGGCGCCCATACAGCGAAAAAGGCACCCTTTTTTCCATCATGTGTGCACAGATGTGCTCCAAGTTTCTTATAGATCTCATAATGCGTTCCCTGTCCAAATACATACTGATCTGCCTCGGAAATAAACACTTCCTCTGTCTGCTTTACTACTTTGCTCATGCACATACCCCATTCCACTTGAATTAGGAATTCATCCCATTCTCTTTAGTTTACATAAAATCTCTTTCCCTTAATACGATCATATCTTCTTTATCATAACGCTTCGCCAGTAACACATCTACGAAGTTCTTGAGATTGAATTTCTTGGATTTCCAGATTGCTTCATCTATGATGTCTCTGACTTCGTCCTTCGTTACTACATGATTACCGCTCTGACTGTTGGCAATTCTGGTGTATAACGCCAGCGTTCCCAGTTCATCAATGGAATATTCCAGCGCCAGTGCATAATTCTTTGCATAGTCCACAAGCGCATTATTATCCATCTCCATCAAATCTATTCTGATATTGAAATAATCAGAAATAAATGCCTGCTTCTCTAACAAATGGGTAATTTCCTTACGGGTATCCTCCATAATGACAACCAGTCCCAGATTATCCTGATTTAACAGATTTGCCATTTCATAGAGCTTATCCTGTGTGATTCCATTGGCTTTTTCTATAATAAGTGCACCATTTCCCAGCTTAGCAAATACTTCACTCAGATTCCTGAGATTTAATTTTTCACCTGTGATCTTTGCTACTTTACCAGAGAAATTAGCATCCAGTGCCTGATATTCACGAATCAGATTCTTAGCCAGACGAACTGTACCAAGTCCTGCTTCTCCGGTAATGATGACATTACCTGTATAGGCAGCCAGACTCATCTTATCCAGAGCATAGATAATCTGCTTACGAATCTTCTTTGTTACAGCAAAATTCTCAAAGAGTTCCTGCTCTTCCGGGGTGAAATCACGGATTTCTTCTTTTCTTACACCCTTGGTTTCTTTATCTGTAGTCTCAATGATCTTATCTGGCAGGTCTCCGATCTCTGCAGTATCCAAATTGATTTCCTGCGTTTCAAGAATCTCTCCAGAATCTTCTTCTGCGTTATCATCCACATATTCCTCTTCTGGATATTCTTCCTGTTCAGGTGCTGCTTCCTCTATCTCTTCCTCAGATTCTGCATATTCCTGCTCATATTCTTCCTCAGAATATTCCTGCCCGGCATCTTCTTCCTGTACAAATGACTGTTCTTCATACGACTCTTTTACAGACTCTTCCATGGATTCTTCTGCATCGGATAATTCTACAGATTCTGTCTCGTTTTCTTCATCCATCCACGCCTGGGACTCTGTGATTTTTTCCTGAAGCTCTGTCTCTTCCATATCTGGCGTATCTTCAATCTCAGTCAGTTCTTCTACTTCGCCCTCATCTTCCTTCTCTAATTCTCCAAATATTCCATTCTTAACAGAATTATCGAAGTTCTCGAATATCTTACCAGTCTGCTGTAATACCAGCTTACGTACTTCTTCCTTGTGCTTGGCAGCATTCTCCTGCTTCATTCTCTCCCATTCACCCAGCACTTCATCCAGATTCATCTGTCCAGTCATAGGATGGAATACTTCTTCCTGCGTATCCTGCTCTTCTTCCTGGACTGCATCTGCAACTTCTTCTTCAGGAACAGGAATAGAAGCAATCTCTTCCTGTAAAGTAGGCTGCTCGTCAAATACATTCTCGCCGTTTTCTTCCAGACGGTCATGTTCTTCCTGTACAGATTCCTCTGTAATATCCCGAAGCATGTCCATATCTGTATCCTGTTTGATCACTCGGGCATCCTCACCGGGTACAAATACTTTGCTGATAGCTCCTGTATGAGGTTCCGGTGCTATTTCTGACACGCCTGTCACCATTTGTGCAACACGACTTGTATGTACAGGAACCGGCTGCTCTTTCTCAGTTGTTTCCGGCTCTGATTGCGGCAGCTCCTCATGGTCTTCCTGTATCAATGTATTATCTTCCACAGATGGATTGCCCACCTCTGTCTCTGCTGCATTCTCCTGATGAATGTCCTCAGGCTGCACAATATCCGCTCTTTCTTCTGCGAAAATATCTTCATCATCTGCAAAAAGTTCTTTCATACTCTCTGCAACAACCTTCTGCAGATTAATTGTATTATATTGACTCATATCAATAGAACCCGTATCACGATAAGCACTGCTTACAGACTGATTCTCTTCTACTGCATAATTGTCTATATTATCTACTTCTGCATTATCTGCCAGATACGTATCCTCTGTGTAGATCTCCTCTGTACGATAATCATCTTCTGGATATGGTTCCTCATTATAGTTCTCTTCGGGGTAGGCATCCTCTACTCCATAACCATCTTCCACATATGATTCTTCTTCACTGTAATTCTCTTCAGGATAGACATCCTCTGCCCCATAGCCATCTTCCGGATATGACTCTTCTCCACTGTAATTCTCTTCGGGATAAGCAGCCTCTGCCCCATAGCCATCTTCTGCATATGATTCTTCTTCACTGTAATTCTCTTCAGAATAAGTATCTCCTGCTGCGTAGTCTTCCTGTGACTGTCTGGCCTTTGCCATATCATATTTCTTCTGTTGAATCGGCGTTAAAGGTGCATGAAGCATTTTAAGCTCCATTGCCTTCATTACATATGGGCCATCCCCGAACCACAGAATCAGATCATCACATTCTTCTACACATTTTGTAGCCAGTCCGACCCTGTGATAAAGATATGCCAGCTCATATGCCCACTCTTCCTGATAATCTCTCTTCTTCAATTCTTCCAGAAGCTCTATTCTTTCTTCCAGACTTGCTTCCTGTGCTTCCAGAATACGATAACGCAACGTAAAGACACCATTATCCCGTGGTGCCAGTTTCACAAATTCCTTATAATATTCTATCGCTGCAACTACATCATCCAGCTCAACCGACACTTCACACAAAGAGTACAAAACCGCCCGGTTCGCAGGATAACGTTCGTATGCAATCTGTAATACTGCCTTACTGTCCTCATTTCGTCTGTTGACTCTGTAAAGAGCTGATACCTTCAACAACATCGTAATGCTCTTTACTCTTCGCCAGTCTATCATATCCGCTATATTAGCGGCTTCCACATATTTTTCTTCTTCAATCAGCTTTACTATTTCATCCGAACGAAGTTTATATTCATATTTATCCAAGTAAAATCACCTCTATAAGCCATTTCCCCTTTTGGCACTTTCGCTCTACCCATAAAAAGACGCTGATATTATCTCAATTTCAGCCTATTATTATCTGACAATTTGAAAAATATATCTTGTTGACAGACAACTTCAATATATAAAGTTTAGCATAACGATTTTCTTATGTCAACGCTACTACATATAGAGTTTACGATAATTATCGCGTTTTTCCAAGAATATCTGAAAGATCGGCAAATTGTTCCAGCGTAAGCGCTTCGCCACGTATTGTAGCAGACAATTCCATCTCTTCCAAAGCTTCAACAACCTGTTCCTTTGACACCCTTAATCCCGGTGCATTAGACAATCCATTTACCAGAGTCTTACGTCTCTGATTGAAAGATGCCCTGATAATATCAAACATGAACTTCTCATTCTGTGCACACACAGGTGGTTCCTGGTATCTGGTAAGTCGAATTACTGCACTGTCTACATTAGGTCTTGGCATGAAACATGAAGCAGGTACTGTCAGCATAATCTCCGGCTTTGCATAATATTGAACAGCAAGGGACAGAGCACCATAATCTTTCGTTCCCGGTCCTACCTGCATACGGTCAGCTACTTCCTTCTGTACCATAATCGTAATACTGTCTAATGGTACATGGCTCTCAAAGAGCCCCATAATAATCGGTGTTGTAATATAATAAGGTAAGTTCGCAACAACCTTGATTGGTCTTCCCTGATTCTTTTCCTGTGCAATTTTGTTGATATCTACCTTCAAAATATCCTCATTGATCACAGTAACATTCTGATAGGAAGAAAGCGTGTCTGCAAGAATCGGTATCAGATTCTTATCAATCTCTACTGCAACTACTTCTCTTGCTCTTTCACACAGATACTGCGTCATGGTTCCGATACCTGGTCCAATCTCCAGGACACAATCATCCTCTGTGACATCAGCTGCATCCACAATATGTTCCAGTATATTGGAGTCAATCAGAAAGTTCTGTCCGAATTTTTTTTGAAAATTAAAATTATATTTTTGAAGTACCTCTATGGTATTGGTTGGATTTCCAAGTGTAGCCATATATTCTGTCCTTTCTTACTGTTCATTTATATGGAATAATCGTCTGGCATTCTGATTGGTAATATTTACTACCTCTTCATACTCCATTCCCTTGATCTGTGCAATCTGTGCTGCAATATAGGGAATATTAAGTGAAGAATTCCTTTTCCCACGATTGGGTTCCGGCGCCAGATAAGGACTGTCCGTCTCCAACAGAATCCTGTCAATGGGAACAGCTTGTGCTACTTCTTTCATTTTTTTGCCATTTTTAAAAGTAACAACACCGCCAATTCCTATATAAAAGCCCATTTTTACATAATCAAGTGCCATCTCTGCACTATAAGAATAGCAATGGATTACACCACCAATCTCCTGTGCTTTCTGCGCAGTCATAATGTCATAGGTGTCTTTGGCTGCATCTCTGGAATGAATAATAACAGGTTTATGACAGCTTCTTGCCAATTCCAGCTGTCGGATGAACCATTTCTTCTGTATCTCATGATCCGGTTCCTCCCAGTAATAATCCAGTCCGATCTCACCCACTGCAACTACCTTAGGCTCTGCACATTGTGCTGTCAGCCATTTGAAATTCTCCTCATTTAATTCTGTTGTTTCACTGGGATGAACCCCCGCTGCTCCATAGATAAAAGGATATTGCCAGGTCAAAGCTACTGTCGTTTCAGTACTTTTAAGACTCGCTCCCACATTGACTATATATTCTATTCCATGCTCCTGCATGGAAGATAATAACTGTTCTCTATCTTCATCAAATGCTTCATCATCATAATGGGCATGGCTCTCAAATATCATTGCCTATTCCTTTCTGTACTATATCCCTATATGGATATTTATTTAAAAGTTGTTCAAATTCTTCCATGGACATAGGCTTTGCATAATAATATCCCTGAATGATATCACACCCTATCCGTCCGAGAAAATCTGCCTGTTCCTTCGTTTCAACCCCTTCGGCAATAACAGGCATTCCCAGCTTATCTGCCATGGCAACTACCATCTGTACTATATCTGCACTTCTCTTTGTGTTTTTGGATTTTTCCATAAACTTCATATCCAGCTTCAGAATATCTACAGGAATGTCTTTTAACGTATTTAATGAAGAATAACCACTTCCAAAATCATCCATTTCCACAACAAAACCTTCTGCCTGCAGCTTCTCTATCAGGGCAGCCTGCTTGGGAACGTCCATGATCACAGCACTTTCCGTGATTTCTAATTTCAAGCCTGCCGGACTGATATCATACTCTTTCACCAGCCCCATAAATTCTCTGTACAGATCCAGATAATAGAAATCCTTGGGTGAAATATTAACAGAAAGTGATATCTTTTTCCCCTGATTCTCAAGTTTTTTGAGGAATTCACATGCCATTCTCCATACATACCGATCCAGCTTACTGATCAGCCCCTTATCTTCCATCATAGAAGTAAATACCTGTGGCTTCAATAAACCTTTCTTTGGATGCTTCCAGCGTACCA
>ULMD01021237.1_pt1 | contig 14085 bp, 10 predicted proteins | sample 1951561 | NCBI WGS metagenome assembly ULMD01 (sample SAMEA4835541, study PRJEB28245) | human gut metagenome | biome: gut microbiome; material: fecal sample | place: Denmark | collected 2008
CATAAAAAAACTGCACCTCCAAAAGTTGTTTTGCGTCCAACTTTTGGGGTGCAGTTCAGAATTAATCCAAACTTTAATGCTTTTATTTTTAGCCTAAATTATTATTTAGATAATACACGTGCTAAGCGTACTAATTCTGGGTCTAATGTTTTATTGTTATTTACAGAATCATGAAGGTCAATAGCTACAACTTTACCTTCGTTGATACCAAATACGATATTAGACTGACCATTGAGAAGTGCTAAAGCAGCTTTTTCACCTAACATACTAGCTTTTACACGGTCTTCAGCTGTTGGAGAACCACCACGTTGAACGTGACCTAATACAGTTACACGAGTATCGATACCAGTTTTTTCACCGATTTCTTTACCGATATCTACAGCACTGCCTACACCTTCAGCAACAACAACGATGCTATAACGGCGACCATTGTCATAAGATGTTTTGAGTTCATCACAAATTTTGTTAAGGTCATATTTAACTTCTGGAACGAGAACATATTCTGCACCACCAGCGATACCTGCCATCATAGCAAGCCAGCCACATTTACGACCCATAACTTCAAGAACGATGATACGACGATGAGCAGATGCTGTATCACGAAGTTTATTGATTGCATCTAAGATAGTGTTTAATGCAGTATCAGCACCGATAGTATAATCAGAGCCCCAAACATCATTATCGATAGTACCAGGAAGACCAACGATTGGCATACCTAAATCGCTTAATAAAGAACCACCAGTTAAGCTACCATCACCACCGATAATAACTAAACCTTCAATGCCATGGCTTTGAAGAATTTTAAGAGCTTCTTTACGAGTTTCTTCTTGTTTGAATTCTGGGCAACGAGCTGTACCTAAGAAAGTACCACCACGTTGGATAATATCACTAACGCTTTGAGAATTTAATTCTACGATACGATCTTCAAGCATACCTTTGTATCCATCATAGATACCAAATACTTTTACTCCTTCATAAAGAGCTGTACGAACTACCGCACGAGCTGCAGCATTCATTCCTGGGCTATCTCCACCACTAGTCATGATTGCAATAGATTTTAACATATCAAATTACCCCTTTTCTTCTTTGATATACAATATAATGCATATTATTAACTATATAGAAATGCTTATACTAAAATATAAACATATTCGCAACTTTTTAAATATCTGTATTTCCATCTACAGTATGATTTAATTTTACTAATACGCGCGTAATACGAACTCTATCTACTTCTTCGACAAAGAATTCATCATCGCCAAAGTTAGCTTTTTGACCTACACGTGGAGGAGTATCTACCTGTGTAGAAAGCCAACCACCGATAGTATCTATATTTTCTTCTTCAATATTAGTGCCAAACATTTCATTTACATCATCAAGTAACATTTTCGCATCAAGGGAATATAATTTCTCTGTACGTTTTTCTACTGTTGGTCTTTCTTCATCAAATTCATCTTGAATTTCACCAACAATTTCCTCAACAATGTCTTCTAATGTAACCATACCAGCTGTACCGCCATATTCATCTACAACAATAGCTAATTGTAAACGTTTTCCTTGCATAAGTTTTAACAAATTACGCACTGGCATAGATTCTGGTACGACAGTAACTTCTCTTAACAATGACCTAATATCAATATTTTTGCGCGCATATAATGGATTTAATAAATCTTTTATATGCAAAAATCCTACTATATTATCTTTATCTTCAATACAAACAGGATATCTTGTCATCTGTTCAGTCAACGCTTTTTTTACATTTTCATCAAAAGAGTCTTCTAAATACAAACAAATCATATCTGTTCGAGGGATCATAATCTCTCTAACTGTAAGATTAGATAAATCAAATACATTATCTACAAAAGTCAATTCTGTTTTATCAATATATCCATGTTTATGACTTTCTTCCATCAACAAGCGAATTTCTTCTTCACTATGAGCTTCTTCACCTTCACTTGCCACTTCAAAACCGAGGCGAATTATTACCCAGTTAGCTACATGGTTTAAAATCCATACAGCCGGCCACATAATCTTGTGGAAAATAAGCATTGGTATTGAAATATTAAGCGTTACAGTTTCTGCTTTTTGAATAGCCATAGATTTTGGTGCTAATTCACCTAAAATGATATGCATTGCTGTAATAAGAGAGAAACCTACCACAAGTGCTATAGAATGAGCAAAATCTTCACCAAAGCCAAAAAACTGCACAACAGGTACTAATAAAGCTGCAACAGCTGGCTCACCAACCCAACCTAAACCAAGGGATGCAAGTGTTATCCCTAACTGTGTTACTGATAAAGATGCATCTAAATGGTCTGTGAGCTTTTTGGCATATTTAGCTCGTGTATTACCTTCTTGTAAAAGAGTTTCCAAACGAGAGGAACGAATTTTTACAAGGGCAAATTCCGCCGCTACGAAAAAACCATTCATAAACACTAAAAATACTACTAAAATTAATTTCAACAGAACTTCAATTAGCTCCAATAATTAATTACCTGTATCAACTATTTATACTAACATTGAAACAGGTAATTCACCTCCTATATTGTATAAATTTAAATCTAGTATAATTATATAAAATCATAAGTTATTTTTCAACTTTTTCTTTATCTGAATATTTTTACGTTGTACTTACTTTTAATTTACATTTTAGTATAGTTAATAAAAATTCTTTAAATAGATTTAAAAATTCATATACTAGTTCAACGTATTTTGAGCTTTTTATATTACAGGAATTCCATTATTATCATCATAAGTAGCTGTGCAATGAGGATAATTTGAACATGCCCAAAACCAACCATTTTTACCGCGAATTCTACGTAAATTGCCTTCTTTACAACGCGTACATAAATATTTTGATGTAGCTTTAATATTTTTATTTTTCTCTATAGGCATTGCTGAAAATTTTTCTTTAGGAGCGAAATTCATCTTTTTTGTATTTTCTCTAGCGATTAAATCCCAAGCTGAAATCAATTGATTATCTTGCTGAAATATCTCATTTTGCCCAGATTTTATATAATTTTTATCACTATTATTATAACTCATTTGTCGATAATTATTGAAATTAAATTTCGTTTTTTCTATATCTGGCTTGCCATCTACATCATTACAAGTCATGCGACAATTAGGAAAGTTAGAACAGCCCCAAAACTCACCATTTTTTCCTTTGCGTTTTACTAAAATACCTTGATTACATCTAGGGCATTTATATTCATGCTCTTGTACCAAAACGGTCTTTGTTGCTTTCATACATAAATTCTGCGTAAATTCTGCCTGTTTAGCTAAAAATTCTTCAATTGTTCCCTGACCTTCAGATAAAGAATGAAGATAATCTTCCCAAACAGCTGTAGAGTCTGGATATGTCATTTCATCTGGCAGTGCATCAATTAAAATATACGCCGACTGTGTTGGCACTAAATATTTCTTTTTACCTTCAAGCTGTAAAAAATTTCTCTTTACTAAATCTTCGATAATAGTTGCTCTTGTCGCTTCTGTGCCAATACCATAAATATCTTTTAATTTTTTCTTAACTTCTACATCTTTTACATATTTATGAATATCTTTCATACCTGCAAGCAGTGTCGAACTTGTAAAGCGAGTTGGTGGTTTTGTAGATTTTTTATCATATTCGCCTTTTACATATTCTACTTCATCACCTTTTTTCATAAGTGGCAATGAATTTTGTTCTTCTTTTTCTTCATTATCTTCTTTTTTATCATCTTCATTTAAAGATTTTTCTTTATTATTTTGCACATATAATTCTTTCCACCCCATCTGTTTTACGACTCTACCACTTGTTACAAACAATTCTTGCATATATTCTATGCTGATTTTAGTCTGGTCATAAATATGAACTGGATAAAATTGTGCTATATATGCTTGAGCTATTAAAAAGTAAATATTTCTTTCTTCTATGGTCAAACTCATTAAATTGACTTTTACTTTTGTTGGAATAATCGCATGATGAGCTGTAATTTTTTTATCATTCCATGCTCTACTTTTCGTTTTTAAATCACATTTTTTTGCCCAATTAGTCAATTGCTTTTCATTGATATTATATAAATTCTGCAAAATAATTTTAGCATCACTAAACTGGCTTTGTGGTAAATATTCACAATCAGAACGTGGATATGTCGTCAATTTTTTCTCATATAATTTTTGTGCAGTATCTAATACTAATTGCGGGTCATATCCATATTTTTTACCTGCCAAAACTTGCAAACTAGATAAAGAAAATAGCAATCTTTGTGCTTCTTTTTTCTGTGCTTTTTGATAAGCTGTTATTTTTCCTGCTTCTGTTTTTTGAGCAAATTTACCAATTAAAACTTTAGCTATATTTTCATCAATCAAACGATTTTCAAAATCCAGTCCCGCCTGTGTATCTTTAGGCTTCCATGTGGCACTAAATTCACCATTTTGATGAGCAAATATCGCTTTTATCGTGAAATAATCCACTGGCTTAAAATCTTTTAATTCGCGTTCTCTGCGGACAACTAAAGCAAGTGTTGGCGTTTTTACTCTACCTACAGCAAATACACCTTTTTTTCCTGCTCTTCTTGCTGCCAAAGTATATGCCCTAGACAAATTCATACCGATAAGCCAATCTGCTCTTGCTCTAGCTAAAGCAGATTTTTTTAAATTTAAAAAATCTCGATTATCTCGCAAATCTTTATTAGCTTTTTTTATACTTCCTTCATCTAAAGCATTTAATAAAATTCGCTTTACAGGTTTTTGACAATTTAAATAATCTAAAACTTCATCAATCAATAATTGCCCTTCTCTATCAGGGTCGCCTGCATGAACTATTTCATCAGCTTTATCAATAAGATTTTTAATAATACCAAATTGCTTTTTGCAAGACTCATCTATAATCATTTTCCACTGTTTTGGTATAATAGGTAAATCTTCAGCTTTCCAATTTTTATATTTAGCATTGTATTCTTCTGGCTCAGCTTGACGCAAAATATGACCAAAAGCCCATGTTACAATTCCATCTTTAGTTATTAAATATCCATCTTTTCTTTGCACAGGGCCTGTCAAACATTTTGCAATCTCTGCTCCCATACTTGGTTTTTCAGCTATATATAAACGCATAATTTCATCTCCTAAATTATTTGAATTAATTAAAAATAAAATTATAAATCGCCACAAAAACAAATATAGTCCATGCTATGAGAAAAATTCCACAAATAGCTAAAAGCCAAGGCATTTTCGGCCCTAAATAATCTGCCTGTGCTTCTGATTTTGCTCTAACAGAAGCAGGTAACATCTGAAGCATTGCATATAAAATTCCCGGCACAACTACTGCATCATCTAATAATCCCAGTCCTGGTATCATATCTGGTAAAAAATCAATAGGACTTATAAGATATAAAAACGCTACAATTGTCATTGTCTTTATCATCTTAGGTGTATTTCTATTAAATAAAGATGTAAATAAGATTAAAATATCTCTTCTACTTGAACTGATAAACGATATAATTCGTGTAAACATTTAAAATTCTCCTTAATAAAAATAAACTTATAAATTAAATCAAAATATCATCTATAAAATAAAAACTCTATATTAAATATTAATTATTATACTTAATATAGAGCTTTATGTGAACTATAATTTATTTTTCTATTTTTTCTTCTACAGATACTTTTTCTTCAGGAAAAACTATATCTGCTTCAAACATACGTTGCCATGGAAATCTTATTTGCGCATCAGCCACATAAGACTGACCTTCAAATTTTTCTAAGCCATAATCAACTATCATTTTCTGTAAAGCTTCTGTAGCTAATTTTTCTGCTGGTAAAGTTCTAGTTTTTGTATTACCATAATCGCCTTCACCAGGCATGGAATTCAATCTATTTGCTACAGCTTGTCTGATATTTGCCTGATAGAGCCAATCATCTAAATAGCGGACTTCAAGCATTTTTAAAATGCCCACTCTATCTGTATAATTTGCTCCCATGCCCATAGCCAAAGCATAACCTGTACTATTTGTAGGTGTATTCCAACCTGAATAAGCATTTAATTTATCCAATAAATTTTTACCATATAAACTAAACATTAAAGCATTATCAGAGCCATTACCAAATGTGATGTCGCCAATACCTACTTTTTTATTAGCCTGTACAGCTTCATCGACCATATTGACAAAATCTATGATATTTTCATTTGGTATATATACATTATTTAAATCATTAGCTGCACCTGTTGTACCGTCAAAATTAGTATTAACCATGAATACTAAATCTGCTCCTTTATCGCTATTGACTTTCATACCACCAGCCATTTTGATATGAGTCGCTATAGAATTTTTAATTGGCTCATTAGAATATGCGGGTATCGTATTTTCTCCTGTACCTTTAGCATAATGAACACTTACAAATGGAATATCACCTTGTAAATTATTCACTGCTCTAGTCAATAAAACGTAACCAATTTCATCAATTCCAGCTACTGATTGATATTTCAACTCACCTAAATCACTGCCATAATTATCAAGCGCACGGCGTTCTTTATTGGTCTGTGAATATTTCGCATTATCATCACAACCTAATGCTAAATAAGTGATTACATCATTTCTAGCTAAATCAATTAAATTTTTACTTACTAAAAAATTGCCTTGTCTACGAGAAAGCCAATCATCTAAAGCTGCTTTTGGTATTTTTTGTTCATATTGTTTTAACTGTTTTCTTTCTTTATGTGTTAGTCCATCTTGTTCTAATTTATCAGTCAATGCAGTATAACGCGCAATATCTGTACCATATTGAGCATAATAATTTGCATCTTCACTACCTGACGCTTCACTTGTTTGAGGTGTTCTCATAATTGAGCCAAATACATATAATTTCATATTTGGATTTGCTTGATGTATCTTTTCAAAATTATGCACTCTAGCTAAAACAACATCTTCACTTAAATTATGCTTTCTTGAAGCAACAAGACTACCATAAACCATAGAGTCTGAAGATATTACTGCTGCATCAGCTTTTTTTGCATTTTCTATCACCCATTTAGATAACTCTTCTGGTTTTGCATAAGGATTTTCTCTATTACCTAGGAGTTCTTCTGGTGGTGTCAATACTTCATATCCTAAATCACGAATATTATCTGCTGTCTGCTTAAAAGAAATCGGTCTATTATCATGGGGTACAAAAATAATAGTTTTATTTAAACTAGCAAAAACAACATTCGGTACATAAACTACTATCATCATCAAAAAAAGACATAATAGTTGTTTTAAATATTTAAACTGCACTTTATCACCTCATTAATTATAAATATCTTAATCATAATAAATTATATCATAATTTCAATCATACTAGAAAAGCCTGCTGATATGCAGGCTTTTTAATTTAATATTTTAAATGCTTTTTCAATACTGTTTCATTTAATTTATTACCAGAAACATCGAAATTAGCTTCAAAAATTCTATTCCATGGCATTGTTATCGAAACATTTACTGCTTCATTAAATAAATTTAAATTATCACTTACAAAAGAACGCATTAATTTTGTACCATATTCTTCAATATATGGTCTTTTTGTATCTCCTATAGTTAAATAATCACCACTACCTGGCAATAAATTTAAGTAAGAGTTCACACTTTGACGAACATTTGCTTGATATACCCAATCATCTAGATATCTAGTCAATAATAATTCATTGCGCTTATCTTGGCTTATCTGATTGCCTACAATTCCCATGCCTAATGCAAAACCAGTGCTATTAGTCGCTGTATTCCAACCAGCATATCCATATAATTTATCTAATAAATCTCTATCTTGTAATTGTTTCATCAAAGCATTGTCTGCTCCATTAGCAAAAGCAATATCACCTACAGCCACATGATAGCCTGCATTGACAAAGCTTTCTATATCTTCAACAAAATCCATTGTATTATATCTTGGTTGAAGCGTATTTACTGGAGTATTAGCATCATATGTCCAGCCACTGCGATTAGTATTTATAAACATTACTAAATCAGCTTTTTTCAAATCATATGTTCTAATACCACCGATAGCCGTTATTTGACTTGTAAGTGTATTATCTATAGACTCATCTGAATATGTTGGCACAGTTGCTCCGCCATAACCAGAAGCATATTTTATATAAACATATGGCTTATAATTTTCTAATTCATTAACAGCTCTAGTTAAAACTAAAAGCCCAACTTCATCTAAACCAGTCAAAACTTGGAAACGATTATTTTTTAATCCTAAACTATTTGCATATTCTCTTAGCTCATTACTTTCTCTATGAGTCTGGGATAATTTAGCATTATCATCTTTTCCTGTTGCCATATACACTACATCATTGTTTTTAACTAAATTTATCAATTGTTTATTGACTTCTAAATTTGTTCTGCGACGAGAAAGCCAATCTTTCAAAGCTGCCTCTGGCACACCTTCTCTTAGCGTTACTTGATAACTTTCATTTAACCCTGAAGTATCTGCATTATCAATTTTTGTATAATTAGCTATAGCTTTCCCATATTTTACATAGTATTCTGGCTCTTCTGTTCCTGAAGAAGCCCCATCTTTTGGCGTTCTCATGATAGAAGAAAATACATATATAGGCATTTTAGGGTGCGTATCATGCAACTTTTCTATATTTTTTACACGTCTTAACAATAAATCTCTTGGTATATGGTGTTTTCTTGAAGCTACTAAACTTCCATAAATCATAGCATCAGAAGATATTACTGCTACTTTATCTTTACCACCATTTTCCACTAACCAACGATTAATTTCTTCTGGTCTGCCAGCTTTATCTCTATCACCTAATAAATCTTTTGGTGGCATCTCTACAGTATAACCCATAGAACGGATTACTTGTGCTGTTTGATCGGAAGATATCGGTCTATCATCTTGAGGCACATACAAAATTACTTTTTTCTCATCTTTAGCAAATACTTTTTCTACATTAAAAATATTTACTAAACAAACGACTAAACAAACGCCTAAAACTAGTTTTTTCCAACTCCTAGAATACAAAATTTACACCTCTCCACTGCCAAATAGCGTATTATCTTCTCTGCTTTTTATTTTCTTTCATCTTCTTTTTTTGCTCTTTAGTTAAAGTTATTCCTGCTGCTTTTAAATCTTCAGGATTAACCTGATCTATAATTTTTGTTAAAAGCTCTTTTCTATGTTCTTTTTCATAATCTAATATAGCTTGATAAAAATTATAATCTACATCTTTTACACTCATTGTATTCATATTTTGAGTTGGTCTTTCATAATTAACATACAAAGAGTTATATCCTTGATCTAAATATACACATTCTGTATATTCTACTGTTTTATCTTTTATATTTATTCGCAAATATTCTGCTACACCAGACAATTCATCAAATCTATATGTGCTTAAATTTCTCCATTGTCTTTTCATTATCACATCTTGAATTTGCATATTATCAAAAAGTCTTACTGTTGGCACAATTAAAATATTCGTGTCGGCAATGCCATCTGCTCCAATTTCATAGGTCATAGCATCTTTATTAAAATAATAACTTGAACGAGGTGTTGCCTGCACCCACTGAAAAATTTCTTCAGATAACGGTTCTGTCGCCGCAAAAGAATTATTTATTGGAAAACTAATAACAGTCATTAAGCTTAATACTAAAATAAAAAGATATCTTTTCACTATATTTCTCCTTTCTTCAATATACAAATAACTATCTAACTATATAATGATATCATATTTAATATTCAATTTAAAGATAATAACTATTATTATTAAATTTATACTAAAAATTTTTTCACAATTATGGTATTATATGATAGTATACAAAATAAATCTCAGAAAGGTTTTGTCATGTCAATAAAAGAATATTTTAAATTTGAAGAACGAAAAACTTCTTATTTTACTGAAACCCTTGCTGGTTTTACTACTTTTTTAACTATGGCATATATCATCATCTTAAATCCTAGTGTTCTAAGCCAGACAGGTATGGATTTTAATGGTGTATTTTTTGCCACAATAATTGCAACTATTGTTGGTTGTTTATTCATGGGGATTTTTGCTAATTATCCTATAGCAATTGCTCCTGGGCTTGCAATGAATGCTTATTTTAGTTTTGTTGTAGTAATTTCCATGGGAATTCCTTGGCAAGAAGCTTTAGGTGCTGTATTTATTTCCGCTTTAATCTTTTTAATCCTTTCATTGACATCATTTCGTCAAGCTGTTATCAACGCTATACCAGCTTCAATGAAAGAAGGTATCAGTGCTGGTATCGGTTTATTTATCAGTTTTGTCGGTCTTCAAAGTGCTCATATTATTGTAGCTTCTCCAGCTACCCTAGTTACTCTTGGTAATTTTACTGACCCTGTAACTTATATGTCACTTATCGGTTTATTTATAAGCATTATTTTAGTGGTAAATAATGTACGTGGTGCCTTGTTTTTAGGCATGATTATTACCTCTATATTATCTTTCCTTTTTGGTTATATCAGTTTACCTGATACTATTTTCAGTACACCTGAACTCGGTAACACATTTATGCAAATGGATATCATGGGAGCTATTTCTCATAATCTTTATACTATAATTTTTACATTTTTCATTGTTACTTTATTTGACACTACTGGTACTATGCTCGGTATTGCCAAACAAGCAGGATTGATGAAAAATGATACTTTTCCTAATGTAAAAAGCGCTCTTTTAGCAGATTCTATCGCTAGCCTTGTTGGTTCTATTTTTGGTACAAGTCCAACATCTGCCTATGTTGAATCTGGTTCTGGTGTAGCTAGTGGTGGTCGTACTGGTTTTGTAAACGTCATCATTGCTTTATTATTCCTCTTAATGCTTTTTACAGCTCCAATTGCTAAAGTTTTATCCACTGTTCCAGCAGTTACTGCACCAGCATTAATTATTGTTGGTTTTTATATGATGAGCAGTTTATCTCGTATAAATTGGGATGATATGCAAGAAGCTTTTCCTGCTTTCTTGATTTTTCTAATGATGCCATTATCTTACAGTATCACTGATGCTGTTGGTATCGGTATTATCTCTTATTGCTTAATAAAAATATTCTCTGGAAAAATTAAACAAGTTCACCCTCTACTTTATGTATTTATGCTTTTGTTTATTATCCAATTTGTAGTCTTAAGCAATTAAAAATTTGATACTTAAGGAGGTCCTTTATCTTCTATGTTTTTTCGCAAATATAAAATTCTTGGTAGTTCTTTAATTGTCGCAGCTTGTATCAGTATTGGTTTTCCTAGTCAAGCTAGTATGACTCCTATGCAAAATAATTATACTTTAAAGGGCTTAAGTCAACATCAACAACGCGAAACAAGTGCTGTTATTGCTTTAAAAACTGATAATGATGATAATACTTTTGATAAAAAAGAAACATCTAATCACTCTGTATCAGAAAAAATCGCTGCTATTTTAAAAGGCGACTCTGATAAAAAAGAACAAGATAAAGTAATAAATTATGGCAGTTCTTCTATCATGGGTTCAGCTATTGCAACTCGTGAACAATGCGTAAATTACTTGCTCAAAAATAACCCAAATCCTAAAATTACAGTTTCTGCTGAAGAATTAGTTGATTATTATTATGAAGAAGCTGGTAAAGAAGGAATTCGTCCTGATGCAACTTTTGCTCAAGCTTTAAAAGAAACAGGATTTTTTAGATATGGTGGTACAGTAACACCTGACCAAAATAATTATTGCGGTCTAGGTACAACAAGTGCTACTGTAAAAGGTGCTTATTTTGAAACAGCTCGTATTGGTGTTAGGGCTCATATCCAACATTTGTTGGCTTATGCTTCCGTTAGACCTCCTCGTGAAGATGTAGTAGACCCACGTTATTCCTTAGTTCGTGCCGTTTATTCTACATCAACAATTGATACATGGCCTGGTTTAAATGGTCGTTGGGCAGTTCCTGGAAATAATTACGGACAAGAAATTCTACAAATTTTAGATAATATTACAAAAGAATAAATAAAAAGAGTTGAAATATATACTTGAAGATTTTCAAATTAATATTTCAACTCTTTTTTATTAAAAATTTTAAACTCATCCAAAAATCCATATTCTAAGCGATAAATAAACTGTTATACTATTTTTCACTTATTTGCTATAATAAACATAATTATTTTATTTAAATACATTATATTAAAAATTTATGATAGAAGGTGTTAATTTGATAAAATTTCCTAAACAAACAAAATACAGTTCCTCTCATCGTTTACGAGAAATGGTGCTTGTTTTACGTAAGCATAATGTACTTACAAGCGATATGACACCTGAAAAATTGCGTTTAATCCTAGAAGATTTAGGTCCTACATTTGTAAAATTAGGTCAAATACTCTCTTTAAAACCAGGATTTTTACCTGCCGATTATGCCATTGAACTGACTAAATTGCAAACACAAGCTAAGCCTTTAGATTTTAGCATCATCAAAAACTGCCTTGAAAAAGAATATAATAAAAAATTAGAAGATGTTTTTCTCGATATAGATGACCATGCACTTGGCTCTGCTTCTATAGCTCAAGTACATAAAGCTACATTAAAAACTGGTGAAAAAATAGTCATCAAAGTACAACGTCCTGGAATTTATGAAGTAATGGCTAAAGATATAGTTTTATTAAAACGAGCTGTATCTATCTTACAAGTCTTTAAAACTTCATCTAGCATTTTAGATTTTAACGCCATTCTTGATGAAATGTGGAATATCACAAAACAAGAAATGGATTTCATGATGGAAGCTGAACATATTGACGAATTTAAACGACTCAATAGTGAAGATATTTTCGTTGATTGTCCTACTGTAAAACATGAACTGACTACAGCTCGCGTGCTTGTAATGGAATATATTGACGGTCATCGCATTGATGAAATAAGCAAATTAAAAGCCCAAGGTTATAATGTTGAAGAATTAGGTATTCATCTTGGCAAAAATTACGTAAAACAAATCATTGAAGATGGCTATTTTCATGCTGATCCTCACCCAGGTAATATTTGGATAAAAAACGGTAAAATTATTTGGCTTGATTTAGGTATGATGGGACGCTTATCTTCCAAAGAACGTGATGCTTTAAAAAAAGCTGTTTACGCCCTTGTTCAACATGATACTTATGAAATGAAAAACGCTATTTTAACTTTAGGCACTGTTCTAGGAAAATTAAATCATATCCAACTTTATGAAGACATTGATAATCTAATGAACCGTTATAGTAATGCCAATTTCCAAACATTAAAATTAAGTGAATTAGCACATGATATCATAACTGTTGCTCGCCGTCATAAACTTTCTATAAATCCTGGTCTAAGTATGTTTGCTCGTGGTGTCGTTACGATTGAATCTGTTCTCAAAATTTGTTGTCCTAATGTCAATTTTATTGATATTTTTGCCTCTTACATGCGAGCTGATTTTAAACGAAATTTCAGTTGGAAAGAAGAATTTACTAAATTCAAACGAGATAGCTATTTAATGCTTCAAAAATCCATGCATATACCAGAACAATTATCTGATATCCTAAAAATGACAATGAGTGGACAAACTAAAGTTAATTTAGACTTAACAGGCTCAGAAGAACCACTTCGTCGTTTAGATAAAATGATTAATAAATTAATCATCGGTATCATTTGCTCTGCACTACTTTTAGGCTCTAGCATTATCTGCACTACTAATATGACACCTCAAATAATGGAAATCCCTATTTTAGGTGTATTAGGATATTTAGTAGCCGTCTTCTTATCAATTCGTTTAATGATTAACATTTTTAAAGAAAAATAGTTTTTTATGTTCATTTTTCTTTTATACAAAAGAAAAACGAACCAAAAAGAAAACTACCCGCTCACGCACTTTTTACTTTGATAAAGATAAAAATATGCCAACAACGTTCTAAACTCACTACGTTCAAACAGTAGAACTAAAACCATTGTCATATTTTTATCTTTACCAATAGCCTACGGCTACCGCAAAAAGATGCTAAAATGCGGGAAATATTTGGTATTATTGATTATTAAATAATTTAGCAATTTTTATTTTCCGCATTATAAAATTTTGTGGTAACCGTAAGGTTATTGAAAATAATTATCTTTGAATACGTTTTTAGTCTGAATGTTTGAGCGAA
>ULMD01064083.1_pt1 | contig 13943 bp, 20 predicted proteins | sample 1951561 | NCBI WGS metagenome assembly ULMD01 (sample SAMEA4835541, study PRJEB28245) | human gut metagenome | biome: gut microbiome; material: fecal sample | place: Denmark | collected 2008
TATAGTGTACCGCATCCAAGTATATATAAGATAAAGTGCTTGTATCTTTTAATATATCTATATAAAGCTCTCTTAACTTTTCTGGCTTAAACCATCCATGCTCATCCATTCGCCTATATTCAGCAAGCCATCTACCATACCCATTTGTGGCCTTAAACCTGTTGGCATAAACAGCCACAAATCTAAGAAATTGGTCTGTATAAATGACTTGTGGAATTTCAACTGTTTTCTTTTTGAGCTGTTTCATGTGCTTAAAGTTTATATATTCTCGCGCGTTCTAGAGCACGCCTATTATTCCATTATTATTCAATCATTCATGTACTTAAAGCGCGATATTGCGCGCGAGAATAATGTGAAAATCAATCCTTAGTATGACCCAGTAGACCCGAGTGCTCCATCACCACGCTCAGATGAACGGCTGAAAAGCTCTGATTCAGAAACTTCTTCAAGGCCTTCATACGATACAGGCACAAGAATAAATTGTGCTATTTTCATACCTGGCTTAATGTGGACCTTGGCTTTGCCGACATTAACAACATGTATATGAATTTCACCTTGGTAATCTTCATCTACAATCTTGGCTCCGAGGATAACGATGCTTTCAAATGCTTCTGCTTTCGGTGTTCTACCGGCTCCAAGGCAAGCCCATTTAGAAGTTACAACTCCTGATTTATCAGCTGCCATAAGCATATATCCTTCTGGAATTTCCATCTTAATACCTGATGGTATCAAAACATCAGTTCCTGGATTTACGATAAAGCCTTTATTACTGCCAAAGTTAGGAACGAAAAAATCAATTCCTGCTGCTTTACCAGTCCCACGAACAGGGGACTTTACATTTCTTATTTTTGCAAACTTCATAACTACACTATTTTAACAAGTTCCTTAGCTGCTGTTTCTACGGCTCTAGCAAGTCTATTTTCAACTTCTGGACTTATAAGGCTGTAAACTCCTTCTTTTTCAAAAGCATCAGCCATGATAGCTCCAATTTTTGAAAGCTTAGGATTAGAAGCATTAATGCCATGCTTATCCATAAGCTCTCTGTTGTACTCATATTTGATACCTCCTTCTACAGGAACAAGTTTGGCTATTTCTGCATGAGTATTTGACTTTCTGCTCGTAGGAACAGTGATAATAATCTCCTGATTAGTTGTCATGCACATATCTGTGCACATTTCCATTACTTCATTGAAGTTGCGCTTAAACTCTCTTGGAGTTACTGAAATTAAACTTTTCATAATGATGCCAAATTAGCAATTAAGTTCAACATATCTGTTACATTAAATCGTCATCGAATAAACTTGGTTGCTCAGTGGCTTTAGGAGCAACTTTTACATCTCCCGGCTTACGCTTTAATACCCAAAGAGTATTACGTGAAGCATCTGGGAACATAGGAGCCATGATATTGGCAATGAGGTTTGAGTCATAATACTCTTTAAGAGCATCAAACATTTTCTGCTGCCAATCATTCATCAGTGGTTTATAGTCTTTAGCCGAAGCAAATGTACCGAACTTCTTTACTATGTTGAAATGCTTCAACAATATGCCTTCGAGTTCCCAATGGTCAAACTCTTGCACATCAACTCCGCGACCATCACCTGAATCATAAGTATGATTACCAGCCGCTCCAACTGATGGGTCATAATTTGGAGTTGAAAGGTAATAAGTAGCGTTATTATTGCCACAAGCCTTAAAGTTCTCCAAAAATGCATCTGCATTCTGTTTGCCAACGTGCTCAAGCACTTCAAAAGCGCAGACTTTGTCAGCATTAAATTTGCTGAAATCCATGTAGTTTTTAGCAAGGTCAGCAACATAGAAATGAGCCCAAGGTACATCCGCATACTTTTCAGCAGCTTGTTGAATTGCTTTTTCGCGAATATCAATACCAATATACTCTTTCTGCTTAAATTTGTTTCGGTATAACACCTCAAGTAAATTAGCAGCCCCGCAGCCAAAATCAACGATAGATTCACCTATCTTGGCTTCTTTCAAAATGTGAGTCCAACGCAAATAATGCGCAAACTGGTCTCTGTGGAATACATGACGCTCAAATGCCTGGTCTGGTCTGAGGTCTGTTGTGTTATAAACTTTTGCCATAATTATTTTTAATTTTATCTCTAAGTTCTTTATTATTTTTTTTGATGTTTGTTAATAGTCGACACAATGGCGGCAAATAATAAAGCCATATATACTAACAGTAGTAGCCCTTGTATACATTCACTATGCACATGCATCATAATAAATATAGGCGAAATAATCATTACACATGCTATCACTATTGCTATAGGTGCAAGGCATAAACCTATTAAAAAATTTTTAATAAACTGCTTCATGATTATTTGTCATTAAAAATTTCTTTATGTTCTTCTAAGTAGTCATTCATAGAGCCCATATAAGCAATCGCATCAAGAAGATTATCCTCTTTGTGCGCATAAGCCTCACGTGATAACTTAAGAGCTATCATAGCTCTATACATACCAACAGTTGTTATTTGCTGGTCTTTAGGTGACATCAAATTATAGAGAGCTGCTGCTCTTTCCATTGATGCCTGAAACGGCCCGTATTGACGCTCTTTTTCCTCTGAGCGCTCATTTACGATTTGGTCTGCTTTTTTCAAAATGTTACTCATTGCTTAAAATTATTTATTATTTTGTCTTTTAAATCTGGATTATCCTCAAGCATTTCTACAAAGAGGTCTGCCGCAACGTTTATACTAAACTGCCTCATATCATCATTTTCTTCATATCGCTTAAGGAAAAATAATATTTCTTTAAGCATTGCATTATTCTCTCTTAGCAGTTTAAGTATCTCGCCCATTACAGCATTGATTTTAGTTCTGCTTTTAATCTTTTTGCATCAGCACCTCTAAATGTTTGTGCATTTGCCAAGAAGTATCTAACAATATCTCCTGCAGTATCATAAAGATACATATCATTCGGGTCTGAAGTGTCAAGTGTTAACATTGCCTCTAAATAAGGCACCGCACCAAAATATACATTAAGCCATGTTGACTTTATATCTCTGGCTATTTGCTGAAAGGTTCTTTTCTTGTCCATTTTATTATCTTTATTTAGATATGCGAATATACTAATTTTCTCCGAGAATAGAAAATTTTTTCATTATAAAATGCACTCACTTAACACTTCTTAACTTGGCCAGATTTTATTGCTCTTCTGGATATTCTATTTGCAGTAATTCTTTGCAAAATTGAATAACTTGCTCATAATTATTATATGCAGTTTGAGTAATAATTCTCCGCTGAAGTATTGTTAGCTTATTTTTAATAATAAACTTATTTATGTTAAGAGAGAGAGCTTTATCATTGCATCTTCTTTTATCTCCTAACTGAATAGCTAATTGAGCATAATGAATACACTTCTTTATATCCTGCGCTCCATTTTTAGCTTTATACCTACTAACATATTTTATAATGCATCCTTGTATAAAGGAGCATCTTAAAGCAGTTATAAGCTCTATTGGTTGCATAGCCATATCTTTATAATGACTTCCGCCTATTTGTATATCTGTTGCTTTCATATCAATATACTTTACGTTTATGATTATCTGGTATATACCCATTTGCTACTCTCAATTCATCCATAAACATAACAGAATTGTAATGCTTAGGAAATTCTTTTATCACCTTAAAGCTTGCTGTTTTGTCTTTCACAAAACTATTATCGTCTACAGGCTTTACATATCCAAGCTTTACAAACTTATAAAGATATGCGGTTTCTGAGTTTCTACCTGGCTCTTTACCAAGCAGAATTTCTTTTGAACTTACTACTTTGCCAACATTATCGTTAACAAATTTTACCATTTCCGGAAATACCGGGGCTTGCTTTCCATTACGTCCCATATTACATAAATTTTTTATATTTGTCAATTTTTGCTTTTATGCTATCCATTAAGGCATTTTGCTTTTTATCTTTTGCTTTAAGTGCTCTGATTACATCTTCATCATGAGTGCCTTGCAATATCAAATGATTTATAACAACATGATTTTGCTGTCCTTGTCGATATAATCGAGCATTAAACTGCTGATATAATTCAAGACTCCATGTTTGCCCAAACCAAACTATTATGCTACCTCCTGCTTGAAGATTAAGTCCATGACCTGCTGATGCTGGATGTGCCAACATAACTTGTATTTTGCCAGCATTCCAGTCTTCAATATCTTTATTGTTTTTAAGCTCTCTTGGCTTATATTTTTTAAGATACTCAACAATTCTATCCCTATCAAATTGGTAAGTCCATGCTACAAGCACAGATTGACCATTTGCATCTTCGATTATTTCCTTAAGAGCCTCAAGCTTAATATCATGAATTGGAAACACATTTCTTTCTTCATCATATATAGCTCCATTAGCAAATTGAAGTAATTTATTTGAAAGGGCAGCGGCATTGACTACGTTTACTTCCACAGGCTTTTCAACAAATACTGAATTGCCATTTTCGTCTTCTTGCTCAATCGTTTCAGTAGCACTTATTAAGTCAAGCACTTTATTCTTTTCAAAGTCATCGTATTGCTTCTTTAGAGCTTCAGGCATTCTAAGCTTTATATAGTTATCTGTCCTAAATGGCATTTCAAGATAATCATCGGCTTTCATGCTTATGCAAATATCCTCTATTTTCTTATGTATTAGATATTCTGAGTCACTCATCAGATCGTATGAATATACGACATGACCATTTGTTTGACCTGGCCGAAAATACCTTTCTCTATATCTGGATATTGTCTTTTCAAGGCGCTCGCCTCTATCCATAAGATATATTTGAGGCCACAAATCAATAAGTCCATTTGGAGCAGGCGTACCAGTTAGTCCTACTAGCCTTTTAAGATAAGGCCTTGTGCCGCGTAATGCCTTAAAACGCTCTGATTTATAAGACTTAAAACTGCTAAGCTCATCAACTACTACCATATCAAAAGGTAATTTGCCTCCACCATATAAAGCACAAAGCCATGCAACATTATCTCTTGATATGATATAAATATCAGCTTTTGTTTCCATAACAGCTGCTATTCGCTGTTTAGCAGTACCTATAATCTTAGAAAAGCGCAAATGCTTTGTATGTTCCCATTTCTCTGCTTCTTCTTGCCAAACTGACTCAGCCACTCGTTTTGGAGCTATAACTAATACAGAATTAACTTCACAATAATCAAACATCAGATAATTTATAGCAGTAAGAGTTGATATGGTTTTGCCAAGGCCCATATCTACAAATACACCGCAAAATGGATGCTCGATTATATGCTGCACGCAAGCTAATTGGTATTTATGTAAATCTGTTTCTTTCATCTTTTGTTACTGTTAAATATAGCTAAACAAGCTAAACCAAACAAAGCACCTATTATAAATGCAACTATGTTACTTATCATAAATTATACTATCTATAAATTGTTCAACGCCTTTTATCGTATCTATTACTTCAACTCTAAAACCCAAAGCTCTAAGCTTATTGTGCATATATGCCTGTATGCGTTTAGGCTTTCGTCCAGTTGTTTTTAATTCCACAAAAACTATTTTATGGCCTGGAAATAAGCACATTCTATCTGGTAAGCCTATAAGTTGGTCACACAGCAGTTTTATGCACATACCACCATTTAATTTGACTAGTTCTACTAGCTTTCGCTCTATAACTTTCTCACTAGTTATTTCCATACCTTTTCATATAAATATCATATTCTATTGTATCGATATTAAAAATTACTTTAATAACCTTAAAATATTGGCCTGAGAATTTAACTAACATATCTATTTTTGGTATGCTTTCTATATTCTTTGAGCATAACAACGTTGCTTCTTTTATACTCTGACCTGAAAGTTGTTTATAAAAATTTGCTATCATAATAATCTTATATCATTAGCGTTAATAAAATGCCATTCATCGTCCATGCCTTCAAGTAATAATCCAGCACACAATACCATTTGAAAATGATTATAGCAAAGTTTAATACCGTCAATTTCAAACGGGTAATTTTTCTTATCTTTCTTGCTTATAAGCCTATGGCATATAGCGCAATTACACTTAAAGTCAATCATAATAAACTATCTTTACGTTTATAGTATTTCTGTTTACCGTATAAAGGAAAGTTCTTAGTGGATGCTATAGCTTCCCATTCAGGCAATGACCTAAGAATTTCATTAACCTCTCTGGTATTATATCTTGACATTTCTGTCTTATCTTTGCCAAGGCACTCACACCATACTTCAGCAATGCAGACAAAGTCTTTTTGCACTGTACCGTTTTTAGACAATGGGTCTTCAAGCCAACGTCTTCTGTCATACAGGTCCATTTTATCCCAGTCATCTGGAAATTTAGTATTAAGATATTCTTCAATAATACCTTTTCGTTCATCTGCCTCTGAGTGTTTATGTTGCTCAATCTTAGCAATTATATCTTCATCACCAACAAGGTATAAAGGCTCTTTTGCCAAATATAGTTGATATGCTTCAGCCCATATTTGATTTACTTCATCTTGTGTAAGGTCATCATTTACAGACTTTGTGGCATATTCTGGTCTTACATCTATAGGCATAAATCGTCTATTTCCTGTCGGGTCACGTAAGAAATCTTTGTTGTTAGTAGTACCAAAAAATACGCATTGACGCTTATATGTTTCTACTGTTCTACCATATGCCGGTCTGAACATATCTTCTCTTTTTGATATGTAGTGCTTGATTGACTCTACTTCTGCTTTCTTAAGGCCTGAAAGCTCTGCCATTTCAATCAGCCACGCCCCTTGTATCTGCTCAAATGACTCCTTGCCCTGCACAGTCGTGAATGTATCTGAAAACCATTCCATGCCGAGCTTTTTAACGAAAGTACTTTTATATGTTCCTTGTTCTCCGACAAGTATAAGCGCTGTGTCGAACTTAATACCTGGCTCGAATACCCTCGCAACAGCCGCCACCAATGTCTTCCTAATGGCAGCTCTAGTATAAGCGTTATCTTCTGCTCCAAAATAATCAATCAATAATGTATTAACTCTCGGTATGCCATCCCACTTTTGAGTGCATATATACTCTCTTATCGGATGGAACTTTTTCTTTTCAAATTCAAGCGCAAGCGCGTCATCCACTTTTTGACTTGACACAATGCCGTAAACACACTCAATGTAATTACGAACACCAGAATAGTCAACATCACGAAGAGGCTCCACAGTATCGACTTTACGCCATGGTAACGAACGTGTAACATATCTTTTATTATCAAAAATGTTTAGCTTAAATACATCTTTTAAGAATTGGTCATGCTGAATTATTATATTCAAGTTATTGGCAGAATTATCATATTCGCCTTTTGTATTAGCATCAAGCTCTTCTGTCCATGAAGTATCATACTCTTCAGGAACTTCTGCTTTTGCTTCTTCTGCAAACTCGAATTTAGCTTCAGCAAACTTTTCTTCAGCAATATGCTTTTTTGTTGTAGAGTCCTTAGAGGCAAATTCTTCCATTGCCTTAAAGCTCTTTTTATCTTTGTCTTCTTTTTCTTTGCCTGTATCTAAATGGCCAAATTTATGTATGCGAACTAAGTCAAATGCATTACATAATCTACCTCCAGTAGGGTCTGTTCCATGGTGAGAATATGCAAATTTATCATCATAGACTATTAAGCCCGCAGCTGTAGAGCCATTTATATATGTATATCGTCCTTCTCCAGCTGGCGTATATACATCTGAAAGAAAAGTCTCAATAGCTTCTTGTATAGTATAAGTACGGCAGAAAACACCAATTATGCCTTTTTTATCTTCTGGGTCCTCTTGCTTTTTGATAGCTTGCATTATTACATCTGTGCTATCTGTAGCAGTTGGCCATTCACTCGTATCATGCCAATCATTATATAGCCCAAGAATATAATCAGCTTCAAGGAAAGGTCCGTCTTGAAATTCAAAGTAGTACTCCATGTCTAATGATACAGACGGCCAGAACATAAGTCTATTTACGTCAAAAGTCGACTGGTCAAACAAATCAATGTTTAGGTCTCCAGCGACTTTTCGGGCAATGGCTTGATATTCTTCTTGTGATACTTCTCTATCAAGTGGAATTATCAATCTGTGTCGTGGCTTTTCAGGGCATGACTTATGAGTTGAATGAATAACCGCGGCACAATCAAATAGCATTGTAAAGTCCCACCAAAAGTTCTCGTGAGAAAAGTCAATATCCAATGTAATTAACTGGCGGTAAAGTACATTTGTTTTATCACGCCTACCATTTGTAAGAAATCCGCCTACAAATCCGCCTACGTCTTTTATCTTACTTTGCTCTTCTTTTGTGGCACTCATAAACCGCTTATATGTTTCAGCGGTTACTACAGGAGTAGCTAGCTTTTGAACTAAATTACTCCAAGTTATTTTGGTATTTTTCCATATTTTACTTGAAACATTTAATCCAACAGCTATGCTTAAATTTCCATCATATTTTAATTTACCTACTTGCATAATCATTACTTTTGATAAAAGTCCATAACTCCACCATCAGCATTAAGTGGTAAATCATAAGCCCATGAAGGAGGAGTGGACATTATCTTAACCAAATTATCATACCATTCTTGTGCATTAATCTCTGGAACTTCTGTTATTACTTCATCGTGTATTGAACCAACAATTCCATAACCAGCTTTTTCCATTCTAAGCATAGCATCAGCTAATAAATCTCTTGATACTGCTTGCACAATATTTTCTGTTAATTTGCCACCATACGTGTCTATACTTATCCATTGTTTTGTTGTCTGGTCAATACCTCTATAGCATAGGCTACGAATAGGCATAGATGAACGACCTATTTTTTTATCTTTAAATTCTGGCTTATAATAAAATAGTTTTCTACCAACAGGTAGTTCTATTGTCATAAACTCTCCATCACAGTCAAATATCACGTTTTTACTTGTACATTTTACGGCTCTGTGGTATCTAACTGCTTCTTTAGATGCTTCATCTATTTCTTTCCACATGTCTACAATAGCTGGATTTGCTATTCGCCATTTGCGCACAAGGCCTATCATTTCAACATTTGAAAGTCCCATTTTGTCTCCTCCCATGCGCTTTAACGCGCCAAGACCGCCTTCATAGCCGAGCGCAAGTTCTGAAATTTTTGATTTGTCACGAAGCACTGAGCCTTTTTTAATTTCAGACTTTGGTACTCCAAACATCTTTTCTCCAGTTGCTTCATATATCTTACCATCGCCGTGAAATACATCTAATCGCCACTTTTCATTAGCAAGCCAAGATATTACTCTTGCTTCAATTGCAGAAAAGTCTGCAACTGCGTACTTCATATTCTTTGGTGGTATAAGAGCTGTTCTTACTAACTGGGACAAAATATCTGCAACATCATCATACATCATCTCGACTGACTCCCAATCACGGGCTCTAATCATTTCACGTGGTACTTCTATGTGTGATATATGATTTTTTGATAAGTTCTGCAATTGCAATAATCTACCTGCCCATCGTCCAGTTCTATTTGCACCATAGAATTGAAATGTACCACGGACTCTATGGTCTTTCATGGCACAGTTAAGCATAGCATAATACTTCTTAATGGACGTTTTTGAGAGCTTTTTGCGTATATTAAGTAACTCGATAACATCTGGATAATCTGCAAACTCTTTCATTAAATCAGGCATTGTTTCCTTTGAAAGTGACATAACAACACATCCTGTTGTCTTTTCAACCCATTGCCTAATTTGAACTGGTGAGTTTGGATTTTCAAGCCCTGTTAGCTGTTGAGCATGTTGCGTTAAGATAGAAGTATATGTGTTATCTACTGCGATAGCAGACTCTGCTAATTCCATATCAACCAAAATACCTCTATCGTTTATATTCTGGTCAAGCACATACATCTTGCGCTCAATATCAGGAATGATATATGCCTCTAATCTCTTAAATATCTCACGCTCTGCAAGTACGTCATACTTGTTATATTCCTTATACATTTCCCACTTTTCAGGAGCATGCTCAGGATAATTCCGAGTACGCATGCCATTGACTCGAGTTGCTTTGCATGGGCATGAGAAGTATTTAATAAGTGCTTTACCAGTATCTAGCTTTTTATCTGTAAGATTAAGAGCCTTTGATACTCCGTCCAAAGAAAGTGGTAAACCACAATACGCAGCTTTTACAGAGGTACAATACCACTGCTCTGCTGGAACATTATATCCTATACGCTTAAAGCTCAGGCGCTCAAATACTGCATTATGTGCCACTTTTACACAATCCGGGTCAAGCAAAGCTTCTTCAAACTCTTCAGGCATTTCTTCACCTTGAGCCAAATCTACTATCTTTACCGGGCCATCATCTAAAGCATATCCTATTATAAGAATTTCAAAGTCTGGTGACTCAATATACTTATAAGCTCCAGACTCTTTAATATCTACAGATGAATATGTTTCAACGTCTATAAAAAGATTTTTTGCCATTATTTCTTTATTTGATATTATAGAATTGTGGAATAGGCAGGACTCGAACCTGCATCTTGCTCTCGTTGTTTTTAAGTGGTACCACGCTGCTCTTCCATTAAGCTACTATCCCAATAGGAGTATAGGCGGGACTCGAACCCACATTTACTTGGTTTCCACAGACGGTTTCCGAAGTAAGTTTTACCATTAAACTACTATACTCATTGATGCAGAAAGGAAATTACATCATATCGTCATCCTGAACAGCATTATCTCCACCGAAATCTTCTTCAGCTGTTGAGCCACCAGCTAACATCTCTCCATCTTCGAGCTTTTGAAGATTATTCAATCCAGCAGCGATGCCTTTGGATGAAACATTGAAAGCATAGAAATTGATTGAAGCGCGACCATAGCAACCTGAATAGAACTCGTCTCTGCTCATGATTGGATTGAGTGAGCGGTCCACAATGCTCGGCTGACGCATCGAGTTTGCATTGATGAAATAGTGATCCTCAAATGCTGGGTCATCCGGACGTTCTTCATCGCCATCGCGTAAAGGCAATTTGAGGTTTGCTGGAATACGGCCATTCTTATCTGCGAGCTTTGCCTTACCTGCTTCCTTTGCAGCTTCTATGGCTTTCTTGATTTTGTCAATAGTAGCCGTATCGCTCTTAGGAATAAGAACGCAGATATTATACTTAGGAGTATCGCCCTCATTCATAGCTGTGGGCTCGAACACGTTTACATAGCAAAATCTTACTTTGCCAGTTACAACCTTGGTTGAATTTACTTGATTACTCATTGTCTTTTAATTTAAGTTGTTATTATTCTTTGAAATCTAGTTGTGCTTGAGCATATCCCATTGCTGGTCTCTTGTCTTCAAGAGGTACAAGAGTAGGTTTGCCTTGTGGCTTGATAACCACATCTGAGAGTATTTCCTCAAAACGCTTTTTGCCTACTAACTTCTCAATAGAAGTAATCGGTTTAAGCTTCATATTGAAAATCTCATCTTCTGAAAGTTCAGGGCAACGTGCAAAAATTGCATTAGAAGCTTGGTCTTCGTCAACCCATTTGCGTCGACTAATTCCTTCAACTACTTTAAGCCCCGGCCATTGCTTATTCTCGTTAATCGCTTTAGTTTGTGCATATTCTGTTATTGAATTAGCCCATTCTATAAGCTTAGGCACACGCTTAACTATATCAGCAATCTCATCATCGGTTAGCAACTCTGGGTCTGCAAATTCATGTTGTGCAATTTCGAGCTGTTGCTCATAAAGCTTACGACATTGATTACGCACAGCACAAAATCTGCACCAATCTCCAGCATTGAGTTCTCCTTTACCTTCAAAAGCAAGTTCAGCTCTTGGCCTAAGCTCCTCTTCTGCCCATTTGCGGAGTTCTTCAACAGATATTTGCCAACTTGATATATTGTTAATGCGAGGCTGTATAATAGTCAATCGCACTTCCGTTATATCATACATTGTATCATATTTCTGTAAAGCTCCAAGTCCATAAAGCATAAGTTGCTTATTCCATTCAGCATATACTGGAACACCTTTTCCATATTTTAAGTCAATGACTTCCATAAGATTATCATTGATAACAACACAGTCGGCTGTTCCAAAGCTTTCAGGCACATATTCTGTCAAATCGAGTTTCTGCTCAATTTCCATGACGGCTAACGGATTTTCAGTTTTTGCTTCAGCTAATTGTTCTGAGCAATAATCCGTATAGATAGGTACAACTTCAAGCATTTCCTCGCTGAACAAGTCATTTGCCATTATCTCTTCGAGCCTTTGGTCAAAGTCTTGCTCACTAATGCTATTAAGTGTATCTTTTCTCAGGTAAAGCTCTGAGAGCTCATGAGCTAATGTACCTTCTTCTGCATATACCGAAGACTTCTTTTCTCCGTATTCATCTTCAAGCTTAGCAGATGGAGTACAATTCAGCCATCTTCCTGCTCCAGAAGCCGAGAGGAGTGCATGACTCCTCTGGCTATGTTTCTGTGGTTTAGTACTAATTGTTTGTTGCTTCATAGCACTCTCCGTTTTTAATTCCTACAGTTACTTCAGCTGCTCCAGATTTTGCTATAAACTTAGCCATACCTGAAAGTAAACTTGAGCATATAGCATGCAATGCAGGATTTTCTTTGCGAAACTTAATTGCCGTTTGTTGCAGCTTCTTTTGATTTGCCATTACAGTGACTCTAAGAAATTATACATTTCATCATACTTAGCCGGGTCAAGCCTTGTTACACTCGGAGCTCCAAGCTCATTGAGTTTCTGCTTGATTACGTCGCGATGCTCATTGACCTTCTTTGCAAGCATTCCGCGAACATCCTCAATGCTCTTAGAGGCAGAAGAAGCAGCCGGAGCAGCAGGTGCTGAAGGAGCAGGCTCGGCAGCGCTCTGAGTCTGGGCAGGTGCTGCAGGCTGAGGAGTAGGTTTTGCGGGAGCTGGCTTTGCTAGCGCAGCAGGAGCAGGTTTAGAAACTGAAGCGGCTACTTGAGCTCCACTTGGAACTCCTGCTGCAAACAATGAAGTTAAAAACTTCTGCGTATTTTCAGACAGGTTTACGCTAACCTCAACAGAAATTTTAATGGTTTCCATTTTCGTAATTTTTAATAAAGTTATCTAAATAGTTAATAAACTCGTTTACTGTCATATCTGGTACGTTTGAGAGTTTTTGGTGGATAAGCTCATTATTCTTATATATAGATACGTACACGCCTTTATAATTCAGCTTTACTTTATATTCGCCTTTCAGCATTGTTAGGCATCCATCTTCGGATGAACCTTTCCAAGTATTTGCTGAAAACAAATCAGTTACTAACACGCCAATATGATTGGCCAATCGCTCTAACTGTATAACATCCAAATTGGCTTCGCCCTTTAACACACGGTCAAATGCCTGTTTCGGATATTTAACAGTAGGAAATAACACTTTAGCTAAATCTTCCGTATTTAGCTTGTAGTGCTCAATTACATTACCTATATTAAATTGTTGTTCCATATTTTGGTGAATTTTATTATCTTATTTTCGATATGCAAATATACAAACTATTCTCGAAAGAAAAAAATTTTCCATTATTTTTTGAGAATTTATTTGTTAAAAATAATTAAACAGCAATTTTAGTGCGGCTTTGAAATTGCTGTAAACAAAGAAACAATAAAAACAATGCCTCTATATATTTCAAACTTAATTTCTTAATTTCCGATTAACATTAAGGTTAATAAGAAATATCAGCTTTTAATACGAAAAGATTTAATGAAATTATTGTTTCTTTGTTTACAGCACATATAAGTAATTGATTTTGAGCACTTTAGGCATAAACAATGACTTGTTTATATTGTTTCTATTGTTTACCGCTTATGCTTATATAATCCACGTTAACTATAGAGGTGGCTGGATTTTGGCTTATGACGTCTACTTGCCTACTTTTTACTTTATTGGTTTTCCATAAAAATCCCAAAAAGCGCTTATACTTTACTGTTTCTACTATTTTAAGTGACTCCCTGTTATATATTTGCAACTCCACAGTA
>ULMD01015311.1_pt1 | contig 12926 bp, 8 predicted proteins | sample 1951561 | NCBI WGS metagenome assembly ULMD01 (sample SAMEA4835541, study PRJEB28245) | human gut metagenome | biome: gut microbiome; material: fecal sample | place: Denmark | collected 2008
GCAGAAATAATACTTTGGAATGATTGGTATGATACATGTTTTTCATTATTCTGATATTTTAAAAGTTCTGCCTGCAAAGTTAGGGGAGGAGATAGGGAAAGGACTTTTCATTTTAGATATTTCATTTTGCATTTCAGATAAAAAAGGCCTGCATAATGGTCTCCGGCCTTATTCTTGAGGCTTTTCTTAGATTTCGGTAGGTGTTTTGCCGAAATAGCTTTTGAAGGCGCGGCTGAAAATGCTAAGGCTTGAAAAACCGGAAAGTTCGCTAACTTCGGTTACAGTATATTGACCGGATTGCAGAAGTTTGAGAGCATGATTCATCCGTACGGTCTTGATAAAGTCAGACGGCGATTGATCCGTCAATGTTTTAATTTTCTTATATAGAAGTGAAGAACTCACATTCATGGCTGCGGCAAATTCTTCCTTTCCAAATTCGCTATTGGAAATGTTTTCGTTGATGATGCTAATTGCCCGGCTTACGAACGGATCACTTGGCTTACTCTGGGGCACAGGCAGCTCTTCCCGGATGCCCGGTTCTGCCTGTGCCATTCTTTCTTGCATGAGTGCCTGGACAGCATCGGCAATAAGCCTGTCATTGGTACTCTTCCGCTTCAAGCGGTTCGAATAACTTTTGAAAGCATAAATGATATAGCAGATGGTGCATAGACTGATGATAGCTGCAAACCACCAGGTTTTCCAGAAAGGAGGCGTGACGTGTATGTTCAGGCTGCGTTCATCAATCATTTGCGATAGAGAACTGTCGTACATCCTGATGTGTAATTTGAAGTTTCCACCCGGAAGATTGGTATAATTAATAAAGTGAAGTTCCGAAGGGCGGCTCCAGTTTGCGTCCAATCCCTCTAATAGCCACGAGAATTTCATGTTTCCTGAAGAATTCCCTATTGGAAGCAGCTCTAACATGAAATTGTTCTGAGTGTAGTTTAAGGAAAGATTCTTCTGTTGATTGACGGGAGTATTGTTTAATAAACCGGGAATTGTGCGTATGGAGCGGCCTGCTACGGTGATATTCTGGAAAAAGATATTTCCTCGTGGAGGGGTTTCCTGAATCAGTTCCGGCGCAAACATGATTGCACCGTTGCTTGTTCCCCAGATCAGCTTGCCATTCTTCAGCCGCGTACAGGAGTTGACGCAGAAAGTCGTGGTTGAAAGGGAATAGACCGATGTGTAGGGTTGGATTGTATTATTTAAGATATTGAGCCGGCATAAGCCTCGTTCTGTACCAATCCATAAGAAACCGCTGTCAAATAAGATACTGTTCACATAGTTGGACGTCAGGCCGGATTCCGTTGTAAATCTCTCTGTTTGTTGTTTGTCATAGTCATATCTTATCAGGCCGTCTCTGCAAGTGGCAACCCATATTGTATTGCCGGTTACTACTACGTCCTGAGTCAGACTGCCTTCGACTAACGTTTCCACCGTTCCCTGATTTTTATCCAGCAACAACAAACCACGTGAGGTTGTAAGCAACAGTTTCCCCGGAGACAGTTCGGCAAACGCGCTGACGGGCTGAACCGGATATTCACGGAAACGATCTTCTTTTACCAGATAACAAGATAGTTTTTGGTTGCCGCCTATCCACACGTCTCCTTCTTTATCCACGAAAAAGTCAAAGATGAAATCGCCTGTAAAGCCGGGAGTGTTGGTCTTGGAGGAGTAATGTTTCAGCGTTTTTCCGGTTTCACGATCCAATAGATAGATGCCGGAAGAATAACTTCCTGCCCAGATATGTCCCTGGTTATCTTCACATAAAGATAAGAATACCTTTGCCTGTTCCGATTTATTCTGATAATAATGCTTCCACTTGTTGGATGTTGCATCCCAGCGGCTTACACCATTGTTCGTAGCAAACCATATATGCCCTTCGTGATCTTCAATGATCTGGTTGACGTAGTTGTTTCCTAAGGAGTTTGGGTTGTTTATCTGGTAAGTGACCGGTGTGATCTGGGAGTTGTTGTTTTCAAAGAAAGACAGCTTTCCGGTGAATGTGGCTATCCAGTTTTTTGAACCGTCGCAAAGAATATCATATACTCCGTCACCCCGGAGTGAAAAAGGATTGTTCAGGTCCTCCTTATATATATGGAGAATTGTATCTCCTTTTTCGCTGATGTTCCAGATACCTTGTCCGTCAATACCAATCAGAAGGGTGTTTTTGGCATCCTTTCTGATAGCAAGAATGGGTTGCTTCGGAAAGTTTCTGATAGGGATATCTGATAAAGATTTCCGGATGATGTCATAGTAGAAAAGCCCGGCCGATCCGGTTCCAATCCATAGACGTTTTAGCTGGTCGTCATAGTACAGGCTGGGTACCTGAAAGAAATCTTCCGTAATGTTTGAGTAAAGAAGCCGGCTTTCTGATGTCGAAATATTCAGTAGTGAAATGCCTGCCGATGTAATATAGAATAAGTGATTGTCGTCATAAAAAGTGAGATGCTTTATGTCCTCTTCCGTTTGTGGGATTTTTGTAAGTATGTTATTCTCATATTTAAAGAGTCCGATCGAGGAAGCAATCCAAAGTACCTTGCTTGTATCGGCAACGATGGTTCCTATTGTAATGTGGCTATTATCGGTTTCTTCCCGCAAGTCTGTCAGGAAGAAGAACTGGTCTGTAGGTTCGTCATAATGGAATATCTGGCCGTTATTGGTGTAGGAGAACAGTTGTGAATTGCTATAAGTCAGCTTTACGAATACAAAATCTGTGGTTCGGCAGGGAAGTTCATAATTGCGGCAGTCGCCTTCAGTCACTCTTAAAATGCCTGTTTTGGTGGAGGTCCAGATAAAACCATACTGGTCTTTACAGATGGAAAATGCTTCTCCTGATGTAATGCCATAGGTGTCACTGATGTTGTAGAATTTGGTATTGGTAGAGAAAGAGTTCAAACTAATAGAAAGCAAGACAAACAGCAGCAGTTTGACTCTTTCTTGTAATATCATTTGGAACTTTTTCATTAAAGGAGCATTCGTTGTTTAGAAATTCTGTAGCAAAGATAATAAATATCTATTGAGTTATGAATTAATTCGCCACGGAGTAACACAGAGTTTCACGGAGATGAATCCTGCACCGTAAAGCAAATAAGAAAGAGCGCTTTGCAGGAGTTAGACTTCATTATCTCGTTATATAGAAAGCTGAATGATAGAGGAAAAACTTGATATGCTCCTTCCTTTTTCTCCTAAAGCCTTAATGTTAATGTTATTATGCTATAAGCAAAACCTCGTTTTTCAATTGAAGGCTGTGCAGCCCGCAGTTGTGGGACCGACAGCCCTCAACTGTAAAACGTAGAGCCCTCAACTGTGAAACGAAGTTTTGTTACGGGCAAAGGAACAAAAACAATAAGGCTAAGTTGGGTTTTCATAGGACCTTCTTCTCATTTTTCTTATTGTTCCTAAGTATTCTATTGTGGGATTTGTCGATCTCGCAACAGGATTTTCAAGTTCTTTTCGTCGCCTAATATTATGATATGAAAGGAATCAGGAAGTTTTTTTGAAGAATAATGCAGAGATATCCTCTGTTTTCTTGTAAAAGAGAGGGGTTTACGGGGATGTGCGTAAGGTATGTAAAAAAACGTGTTGAGAGTCTGATTATTAGCTGGTTGTAATAGAAAAAGTGCTTTGAAAGCCTGTTTTTGGGGTGTAGGATGAAATTTGCCTACACCATTCTACATCATTCTCCACGCATCTATTTGTTTGATAATCAAATGAAAAAAGTCTCCGGTGTAGGATGTAGGAAATAGAGAACTATTTTTCCAATAGAAGAAATTTATTGTTTGCGTTGTTTTTGTATGGGATAAATAGGCATTTGTATCTTTAACATACCGTTCTACAATACTTAGATTGCGTTATTCCGGTCGGGAACATTATTTCTAAAACGTTGGTAGAGTCATTTTCTCTATCATAATGAGCTAAATGATAATTGCCGTATCCTATGATATCTATTCCGATATTTTGTGTATCTTTGTTGCATATTTCTTCAGTGGTGAAGGGATATGTTTTATGATTTGGAGATCATTTTATTATTCGTAATTCAAAAAGTCTGGTAAATTTTTAAAAGCACGGATAATAAGTGAAGGTCTCCACGTCTGAGTTGCATATAACTTTGTTATATACATTCTGGCGTGGAGCTATTGCTTATTATTTGCTTGCGGGTTTACCAGAGCCTTTGAATTAAATAATATGTTAATAGCTCTTACGCCACTTCTATTATAGAGGTATAGGGGCGACATCAACCTTTAAAACTTATAACACGATGGATGAACCTTTTACTTGCACTTGCCAAATGAAAACCGACTTAGAAAACTCAGCCGATGTATTTTCCTTTTTTAAAGAGAACTACCCTTTACCCGGTATTGTTGATAATCTTAATAAACTTTCCAATAAAGAGTTACGCTGTGCCTGTTGCTTGATGGGGGCTGCTTTACTTAGCATCTCCCGAAAGAAAACGATTTGGGGCTGGCTGAAGATAAAGGACTAATGGTTTGTATGAAAATGTAAAGAATCAAAATGGTCCTTGTTTAAACGTAAACTTTCAGATGCATTATTGTATATCTCATATATATGATATATATTTGCTAAAAATAAGACTTATGGATACATCATTATCGAATGCAAAAAGAAGAAAGGTCATTGATATACCAGAACAAACGTTCAGGACTTTATCAGTGAGAGCTGCGGCTTCTGGAACTAATCTGAAAGCTTTTATTGAGAAAATGCTAGTAGACTATGCAGATAATGCAGATGATTCGCATTTGTACGCTTATTTATGTGAGAAACGTCCCGAAGGAAAAGATATGCTTAACGAAGAAGAAACGAGATCTTTTGAGGATTGGTTAGGATTATGAAAGTTGAATATTCTAAAGTTTTTTTTATCTTTCATGTAGAAGTAAAAGACGATACAGTGAAATTTAAATATCTTGTTCCCAGAGGGGAGGCTTATGCAAAGAAAAGTAAGGATGGTCTTCGGAAATATGACATCTGAATCATTGCAAGTCTTTATGGAAACGACAAAAGCAATAAGAAAACTATCAAAATATAAAGAAGGGGTTTCGGTGGAAACCCCTATTTTTGTGCCGTCAGGTATTGGCATGTTCTATAAAATAATCTATGTGAATCTATAAACTATTAAAGGCACATGAAAAAGCTTCTTGGATTTTCTATTTTTCTTGTATTCGTTTTGATTGCTTCTCTCACGGCAGAAGCAAAGGTAACACTTCCTGCTATTTTTTCAGACAACATGGTATTGCAGCAAAACACACAGGTGAATGTGTGGGGGAAAGCTGCGCCCGGAGAAAAAGTAACGGTTAAAGCATCATGGCTGGATAAAGCTGTGACTGCCAAGGCTGCGGCCAATGGTAAATGGACCGTGAAACTGAAGACACCGAAGGCAATAACCAACCAGTCCGTTACGGTGAGCGGTGAAAATGAGATTACCATTAATAATGTATTAATAGGTGAAGTTTGGCTTTGTACGGGACAGAGTAATATGGAGTTCCCCGTATCGCGTCATCCGGATGTGAAGTGGAATACCGGAATGCTGAATGAAGCGGAAGAACTGAAGGATGCCGATTATCCGGAAATCCGCCTGTTCCATGTGAAACACCAGTTGGCGCACGAGGGTGAGTTGGACGACTGTGAGGGGGAATGGTTGGTTTGCAATCCGAAGAACCTGTATGACTTTTCGGCTGTGGGCTTTGTCTTCGGACGTAAGTTATATAAAGAGCTGAAGATGCCCGTAGGGTTGATTCAGTCTACCTGGGGCGGAACACATGCGGAGTCATGGACAAAGCTGGATGTAATGAAGAAAAATCCGCTTTATGCCGATGTGCTGAAAGACTTTGCATTGGAAGGCGTGAAGCAACAGAAAAACTATTGTAAAGTACCCGCAACATTGTGGAATGGTATGATACATCCCATTCTGGGATATACGATAAAAGGAAATATCTGGTATCAGGGAGAGTCAAACTCTATCCGTGCCGATAAATACCAGCAGGTATTCACCAATATGATAAACAGTTGGCGTAAGGAGTGGAAACAGCCGGATATGCCATTCTACTTTGTGCAGATAGCTCCGCACTACGGACAGCCGGCCACTATCCGCGAAGCCCAACTCCGGACCTGGCAAAGCGGACTCAAGAATGTGGGTATGGCAGTTATCACTGATGCGGGCGACTCGCTCGATATCCATCCCCGCAATAAAACAGTGACGGGTGAACGTCTGGCTGCCTGGGCATTGGCAAAGCAATATGGTAAGGACGTGACTTATTCCGGCCCGTTGTTCAAGACAATGAAAGTGGAAGGGAATAAAGCCGTATTGAGCTTTGACTATGCTGACGACGGACTGATGACTCCGGACAATGAACCGGTGAAAGGTTTTATCGTTGCTGGTGAAGATCGCCGCTTTTATCCCGCTACGGCCCTAATCAGGGGAGGCAAACTGGAAGTTTCCGCTCCGCAGGTTTCCGTGCCGGTAGCTGTGCGTTATGCATATTGCAATTTCTTCCGCGTGAATCTTTATAATAAAGCCGGATTCCCGGCTACTCCTTTCCGTACAGATACGTGGGAGCCGGATTCGTATGCCCGTTGGTTTGCCGATTCGGAAATGGTACGTTTTCCGAAAGCCTATCAGTTGGATCATGGGAAGCGTCTGTTCTTTGGATATGCGCAGGGTGTAGGCTGCTGTGCGATGTTGCGGATGTGGAAGAAGACAGGAGAGCGCCGTTATTTCGACTATGTGGAGCAATGGGCGGATTCGCTGATTAATGATAAAGGAGAAATCCATTTGTATCATGTGGAAACATACAACCTCGATTATATAAATTCAGGTAAGGTGTTGTTCGACCTGTACCGTGAAACAGGCAAAGAGAAATATAAAACAGCAATGGATGCCCTGGTTAAGCAACTGAAAAACCATCCGCGCACGCTGGAAGGCGCGTACTGGCATAAACTGATCTATCAGCATCAGATTTGGCTGGATGGCTTATATATGGCATCTCCTTTCCTCGCACAATATGGTGCGGAGTTCAACAAACCCGAATGGATTGATGAGGCGGTAAAGCAGTTTACGCTTTGCCAGAAACATACGTATGATGCCAAAACCGGGCTTTATCATCATGCCTGGGATGAAAGCAAGAGCCAGCGTTGGGCAGATCCGGAAACAGGACATTCGCCTAACTTCTGGGGACGGAGTATCGGATGGTGGTTCATGGCGATGGTGGATGCGTTGGATTTCATTCCCGAAAACCACGAAGGACGTGCCCGGATGATTGGTTGGATACAGGGACTGGCTGAAGTGTTGCCCGCTTATCAGGACAAAAATGGTTTGTGGTATCAGGTACTCGACCAGCCGAAACGGAAAGGAAACTTCCCGGAAGCATCTGTGACCACGCAATTCATGTATGCTTATGCAAAAGCTGTGAATAAAGGGTATATTGACCCGAAATATCGTGCTGTGGCTGAGAAGGCTTTCAAGGGATTGAAAAGTAAACTGATGGTAGAACGCCAGGATGGTACGCTGACACTGACACGTTGCTGCCAGGTGGGCGGCTTGGGCGGACATCCGTATCGCGATGGCAGCTTCGAATATTATATCGGTGAGAAGATGCGGGATAATGATGCAAAAGCAACAGGACCGTTCATTATGGGCTGTCTGGAGCTGAATAAATAGTATATATCATGAAAAAGAATTTATTGGCAATAATCTTTGCTTCTTTCTGTGCCGGAACCCTTTCCGCACAAAATATAGCGTGGCCTGAAGTAACTACGGAAGCTAAACCGGGTGCTCGCTGGTGGTGGATGGGGAGTGCGGTAGATGCGGCTAACCTGACCCGCAATCTGGAAGCATATTCCAAAGCCGGGATGGGCACGATGGAAGTTACTCCTATCTATGGGGTGCAGGGTAATGATGCAAACGAAATTCAGTTCCTGACTCCCGGGTGGATGCAAATGTTACGCCATACGGAAAGTGAAGCTGCACGCCTGGGTATGAAGATTGATATGAACACAGGTACGGGCTGGCCTTTCGGTGGCCCGGAAGTGGGTATAGAAGATGCTGCCTGTAAATTGCTGATTGAAGAATATACACTGAAAGGTGGTGAACGCCTGAAAGCAAAGATAGAAGTGACGGATGAAAAACAACGTCCGTATGCCAAACTGTGTAAGCTGATGGCTTTCAGAGTGCTGACTGACGCTTCTACTCCGAAAGAACAAAAGGCTGTGCGTTGCTATGACCTGACTTCGAAGATAGAGAACGGAAAGCTGGTATGGAAGGCTCCGAAAGGGGAGTGGCGGCTGATTGCCGCTTTCGTAGGTAAAACATTTCAGAAAGTGAAGCGTGCAGCTCCCGGTGGTGAAGGATATGTGATGAACCATTTTTCGGCAAAAGCAGTATCCAATTATCTGAACCGGTTTGAACGGGCTTTTGCCGGAAAGGCGACTGATGGTTCTGCCGGAACTCCAACAGAGTATCCGCATAATTTTTTCAATGACTCTTATGAAGTTTACGGTGCCGACTGGACGGACGACCTTTTTGAACAGTTTGCCCGCCGTCGTGGCTATAAACTGGAACACTTTCTTCCGGATTTCCTTTCGAAAGACCGGACAGAGACTACCCGTCGCATTATCTCCGATTATCGCGAAACTCTTGCCGAACTGCTTCAGGAGAACTTCACCCGCCAGTGGACGGACTGGGCGCACAAACATGGTTCACGTACCCGTAACCAGGCACACGGTTCTCCCGGTAATCTGATAGATCTTTATGCGACGGTCGACGTGCCCGAATGTGAGGGGTTCGGACTGTCCGACTTCGGTATCCGAGGATTGCGTAAGGATTCGCTGACGCGTCCCAACGACTCTGATCTTTCCATGCTGAAATATGCTTCTTCGGCAGCGCATATTGCCGGAAAACCGTTCACTACTTCAGAAACATTCACTTGGCTGACAGAGCACTTCCGCACTTCACTTTCGCAGTGCAAACCCGATATGGACCTGATGTTTATCTCGGGTGTGAATCACATGTATTTTCATGGAACCACTTACTCGCCCGCTGAGGCTGCTTGGCCGGGTTGGAAGTTCTATGCTTCCATTGATATGAGTCCTACGAATAATATTTGGCGGGATGCCCCTGCATTTTTCGATTATGTCACCCGTTGCCAGAGTTTCCTGCAAATGGGACAACCGGATAATGACTTCCTGGTTTATCTGCCTGCATATGACATGTGGGATGAGTTGGACGGACGTCTGTTGCTTTTCGATATTCATAAGATGGCAAAGCGTGCTCCCCGTTTTATAGAGGCGGTGCACCGTATTTATAGTGCGGGATATGATATGGACTATATTTCTGATAACTTCATCCGTGATGCCATGTGTCAGGACGGCAAGATATTGACTTCCGGTGGTGTCTCTTATAAAGCGCTGGTAGTTCCCGGTGCCCGCCTGATGCCTGCCGATGTACTGGAGAAACTGCTTCGTCTGGCAGATGAAGGTGCTACGATTGTCTTTCTGGAGCAATATCCGGAAGATGTGCCGGGGTTGAATACTTTGGAAGGACGCCGTACTGAGTTCAATAAGGCGCTGGCACAGATAAAGGAGCGGGAAGGAAAGGGACATATTCTCTTTGGAACAGATTATGCTCGTACATTGGCCGCCACTGATGCTGTTCCCGAAGAGATGAAAACAACTTTCGGATTAAGCAGCATTCGCCGCTCGCATCCTGAAGGACACCACTATTTCATCTCTGCTTTGAAAACAGAAGATACCGAAAACTGGATACCTTTGGCTGTGCAGGCACGTTCGGCAATGCTTTATAATCCAATGAACGGAACCTCGGGTAAGGCACGGTTGCGCCAGAATAATGGCAGGACGGAAGTGTTCCTGCAATTGGCATCCGGTGAATCTGTTATCCTGAAGACATTCGCGAACCAGGAAGTTTCTGCACCCGAATATGGATACTGGACGCCTGTGGTGCAGAACGATGTGAAGAAGACGTCTCCGGTAACTTATTCTTTTACCGATAAATGGGGATTCCGCTTTGTAGAGGCAAGCCCTGCGGTTGCTGCCACTCCGGACAGTGTATCTCTTGGCTCATGGACGGAAATTCCTGCCGAAGGTACAAAGAATGTGATGGGAGCTGCTTGCTATACCACTACGTTTACACTGAAGAGTCCTGCCGATGTCGAAGAGTGGATGCTCGACCTCGGGGATGTTCGTGAGAGTGCCCGTGTACGCATCAACGGACAGGCGGTAGCTACGCTTATTGCAGTTCCTTATCGTTGTCTGGTAGGTAAGTATCTTCGTCCGGGCGTGAATACATTGGAGGTGGAAGTAACCAATCTGCCCGCTAACCGTATTGCTGATATGGATCGGCGCGACGTTCCCTGGCGTATTTATAAGGATGCCAATATTGTGAATATCCATTATAAAAAGGATAATTATGGCAAATGGGAGCCGGTTCCAAGCGGTTTGCTGGGACCTGTACACTTGATTCCTATGCAGACTTTGAAATAAGAACTTTATAATTCGGAGACAGGAAAGCACCACAGATTACACAGATTATCACAGATTATTTTTTTATCATTAATAATCATATTTATATCTGTGTAAATCTGTGTAATCTGTGGTGATTCCGGTACATCCTCAAACTAAAGCGATAATCAATGAAATCGAATCTAATTATGCTCTGCCTGCTTGGGTTGGCGAGTACTCTGAATGCCCAGGACCCTCGCGAGAGGCATTACTACTATGAAATACTTGATCCGAGGCATGAACCGAAACCCTTAGTGGAAGGTTTTACCCGGGAACGGGTGACTGAAAATCTGAACCGTGGACTGACAGTAACCCCTGCCCGCGATGGCAAAGGTATTTATCTCAGTTGGCGGTTATTGGCATCGGATGCTCCCAGTACTGCATTTCATGTCTATCGGGAAGCTGACGGTAAAACGCGTCGCCTGACTAAAAAGCCGCTTACACAGACTTGTGACTTTATGGATGTCACTCCTGCCGAAAAGGCGTCTTATTGGGTGGAAGCTCTGGTGAAAGGAAAGAAACCTGCCTTGTCGGAGAAACGGGAAGTGATTCTTTCCGAATTGAAGCCTTATACTTCTATTCCATTGAAAGAGGGTGTGAAAGCCGGGAAGATCGCTTTAGCGGATTTGAACGGTGACGGTATTTATGACTATATCATCCGTACTCCCGAAACGAATGTTGACCCCGGTATGCCCGGAGATACAACCGGAAAGACATATAAAATATCTGCTTACCTGAGTGACGGAAGCTACCTCTGGACCTATGATATGGGACCGGGTATCGAACCGGGAATCTGGTATTCTCCTTTCATAGTATACGATTTCAATGGAGATGGGAAAGCTGAAGTTGCTATCAAGACTGCTGCTGATGACTATGTAAAGAATGAAAAAGGTCGTGTTTGTGGTGGCAGTGAATACCTCTCCGTGCTGGATGGCATGACCGGTAAAGAGATAGATCGCGTGGACTGGCCTGAACGGAACGACCGCTATGGAAATCTGATTCGCCAGAACCGTAACCAAATGGGGGTTGCTTATCTGGATGGAAAGACACCTTATATATTGGCTGCCCGCGGCACTTACAAACTGATGGTGGTAGATGCCTGGATGCTGAAAGACGGAAAACTGCAACGTGCCTGGCGCTGGGATGGGGATGAAGAAAATCCCATTGTGCGCAGTATGGGTGCGCACAGCATGGTGACGGCTGATGTGGACGGTGACGGACGGGATGAGATTCTGTTAGGCTCGTGTATGCTCGATGATAATGGTACGTTACTTTGGTCTTCCGGTTTGGGGCATAGTGACAAGGCTTATCTCTGCAAACTTCATCCTGATATGGAAGGTATGCAGGTGTTTATGGTGAGTGAGCCGAAGAAAGAGGATGGTCGCGGTGTTTCCGTGGTGGATGCAACTACCGGCAAATTGATCTGGAAAATCGGGCAGACCACCTATCATGTAGGTGACGGTATGGTGGCCGATTTTGATTCTTCACATCCCGGTATGGAATGTTTTGCCAGTGAAGACCGTAAAGGTGGCAGCACGGATAAATACCTGCTCACTGCCGATGGCAAGAAAATAAACACTACAAATGCGGAAGTACCCGGTTGCCGTAATTGGATATGGTGGGATGCGGATCTGCTGCGTGAGACTTTTAAAGGAGATGATAACCGCTGGGGAGCTTCTTCATCTTCAGGTGGGCGCAAACAAAGCATCTGGAAATGGCAGGGAGAAGTGTTGACTGAAGGAATCGAAGGTGATATCTTGATGATAGCTGACCTGGAAGGTGATTGGCGTGAAGAACTGATTACTGCTTTGCCGGGAGAGTTGCGTATCTATCATACCAATATTCCGGCTCGCGACCGCCGCGTAACGCTGATGCAAGATCCGCTTTATCGTAGCTATGTGGCGCATCGCAGCATGGGATATCCACAAGCGCCCGTACCTTCCTTCTATCTGGGAGAATAGAAATAAATATCTGATTATAAATAAAAAAAACTAAGAATGACGAAACAATTGTATGTGATTGCAGCCGTGTGTCTGTGGTTGCTCAGTGCTTGCCAATCTTCAACGTATAAGTATGAAGCAGTATATAAAGACCTGCCTTTTGATATGCCAAGGGTAGAAGCACCGAAATTCCCCGATCGCAAGGTGAACCTTGCTGACTTTGGTGCAGTGGGTAATGGCGAAGAACTTTGTACGGCGGCTTTTGCCAAGGCTATTGATGCCTTGGCGGAAAAGGGGGGCGGACATTTGATTGTTCCTGCCGGTGTTTGGTTTACAGGTCCTATTGTCCTGAAAAGTAATATTGACCTGCACTTGGAAAAGGGTGCTGTTATCCTCTTTTCACCTGATGTAGACCTCTATCCATTGGTAGAGACTGTATTTGAAGGATTGGAT